>Ga0073936_10000571_pt1 | contig 57187 bp, 46 predicted proteins | sample AliMusrvi5mmetaG_FD_87041 | JGI IMG/M metagenome (GOLD analysis project Ga0073936, IMG submission 87041) | Freshwater lake bacterial and archeal communities from Alinen Mustajarvi, Finland, to study Microbial Dark Matter (Phase II) - Alinen... | ecosystem: Environmental > Aquatic > Freshwater >...
CTCTGATTTTTTTCACTTTCGGCGAACTCCTAAGCATGATACACTAATATAGAATTCGCCAAACAAGAACCAAATTCCTTAAAATCTATATGAATTAGAAGACTTCTGGGACAGCCTCTCCACAGCCTCCCGTTCAGTCTTTCCAAAAGAAGACTTCAATAAAAAAGGAAAAAAGAGTAGAGACGCATAATCTTAATATACAGACTCTATTTTACGTTAAATTAAGGATATGCCGATGCAAATAAGTAAGTTAAGTTGGATTATGCGCTCTCTGATCTTTTTTGTTCTTGTCACATATGCCACGGCTGCATACAGTGCCCGTCTACCAATGTCCAAGTTCGGTAATCATTGGGTACAAACACACAAGTTCCAGATCATCACATATTGCACATCAGGCTCATTTGTAGCAAATGCTCAAACGGAGCTTCACAAGCTGGGCAATCTGAGTATTTCCGGTTATTATTCTCTGGATCCGGGCAGATTAACATACACAATACCCGCTGGTATGAACTCGCAGTTTTGTCTTTGCGTAACCCCTGCTGACGTGAATGGTAGTACTATCGGCCAGGAACTGTTGAGACGTATAGGCAGCCTGGGCAAAGATTACAGCGATGGCTGGTATCTGACAGATGAACCCAAAGAGACCGATTTTCATGCCTTGGCAGTCGTAACCGACTTGTTGAAAACAGCCACTCCAAACGCGCTAATCTACAACAACATATCATATTCGGATATCAGCCCGGAGTTTCTCAACACTTATCTAGACACTGTGAAACCGGATATGCTTATGACTGATACATATCCGTATTTTAAATCATCCACGCCGGAACGTTATCCTGAAAATCCTGAATGGTTCAATATTGCAATGACCACCAGGAAATTCTCCCTTGTTCATGGAATCCCATATTTTACCTGGTTGGAGGCGATGCAGGGTGTAGATGGCACTCCTGCACAGGCCGCAATGGTTCCATATCATTTCCGGCTGCCCTCAGAATCGGAAATGAGAACAGAGGTATTCACTGTCCTGGCGATGGGATTTAAAGGCCTCTCCTGGTTTGGTTACGATAACAGCGATGACAACTGCCGTGAGTGGTTGGTTGACCCGATCACCCGTAAACCTAACAAGACATACTACTGGGTGCAATCAATAAACGCAGAGGTTAAAAACCTGGGAGTATATCTAAGGTTTCTTAACAGCATAGATGTAAGATTTGTTCCAAACAAGGGTAACCCGACTCCCAAAGGCTTGAGTAATTGGACAAGGAGAGCAGGAGGGGATAAATACATTAGCAGCATTATACCTGCTTCACCAGCACATACAAACCGGGATATACTGATCGGATTTTTTAAAGATCAAAAAGGCAGGCGGTATTTTATGCTGCAGAACCTGTACCGATCAACAGATATGTCTGCTAGCTCTGGTTATTCGACAATTCTGGTGAACTTCAAAAACGCAAGGTTACCCGTCAAAAACACTATTTACAGGCTGGATCGTATTACAGGCAAATGTGTTACAGTTCACCTGACAAAAGAGTTAAACCTGAAAGACACACTGCCCGGAGGTACAGCAGACCTATACTCATACACACCATTCGATTTGTCGATACTGCAAAATTGAATAGACCATCAAATACTACTCATCAAACTCGCTTATCCCCGGCAGCAAGCAAAATAATGAAAACCGGCGAATACACAGATAATTAGTATGAGCTCTCGTAAAGCAGGCTTCAGGCCTCAGGAAGGGAATAGCTAGAGTGTTTTCAAACAAAGTACTGAAAACCACAAACCCATCCCCTTTCTGAAGCCCGAAGTCTGAAGCCTGAAGCCTATCCCTTCTGTTGCATTTTTCGAAATGTTGCCCCATAATATGTAATCACCCAAGCAACAAAAAGGTGAATTGTAGATATGGGCAGCTACCTGGTTATAAAAAATGGTCAGCAGATTGGACCATTTGATGAATCTGAGATTATTCATCAAATCACAGAAGGAATCCTGAACCCGAATGATCTCATCTGGCAGCAGGGAATGGTTAACTGGCAACCTGTATCAGATTTCCTCAGATGTGGTATTACAAATCAGAATCTGACTTCAGTGCTTCCAAGTCCAATACCCACACCCGGTCGATATTTCCTGTATATCCCTATCAGCAGGCTGGTTTTAATGTCAATTTTAACTTTTGGCCTGTATGAACTCTACTGGATGTTCATGAATTGGGATTACCTGAGGGATGAGAAGCATATGAAGGTACAACCTATGTCCAGGGTTGTTTTCAGAGAGATCTTTATCTACAGTCTGCTGCGCAGAATTCATGATGATCCTGATTCCAATGCAATTCACAAACCCACATTTTTTGCAATTGGATTGGCCTTCTTGTGGTTTGTTCTTTCAACCCTGCGAGGTATCACTGCTAGTGACAACACCGTTTGCATTAAAATGATTGCTGCCTTTATCCCAAGCTTCCTTTGCCTTATTCCTGTTCAGCTTTACGTTAATGCAGTAAGAAGAAAGCAGTATCCGGACATGCAGTATTACAGCTGGACCACCGGACATATTATTATGCTTGTAATAGGGTGTGTTCTATGGTCACTTTTAATATTAGGAGCAGTTGCTCAAGCATACATCAAATAATAGGCTTCAGGATGGGTATGGGTAGAAGTTTTCAAACAATCTGCTGACAACCACAACCTATTCCCTCCTGCAGCCCGAAGTCTCAAGCCTATCCCTTCCCTTCCTGAAGTCCGAAGCCTGAAGCCTGAAGCCTGTCCTTATACTGCTCCACCGGCACTCCCCACTCAGTGAATTGTTTCAGACCGGACTGGGCAGCTGTTTCAAAAAGCGATTTTGCAATGCTCTCACGCTCCGCCCGCGTGCCATATTCGAGTTCAAGTTGGGCATATTGGATCGGCATTCTGGCTGTCTTCACTCTCAACAAAACATCAGGCTGATCGGCAACCAGCTTCTCTGCTTCATCAAACAGTGCCCGGTATTTGGTCATCAATTCCGGAGTCAGATAGCTTCCTCCTGCATTCTTCGGTCCTTCGAAGATATACAATCCGGCACCTGATTTTGCCAATGCGTCGTGCATGATGTCTATATACTGCCGAATCGGTTTAGCCGCCTTGCCGTAATATCCTGTTAAGAACTCATTCATCACCTTGTTAATATCGCAGTTCGGGTTCCATGATAATTTAGCAAGCATATATACTCTGAGGTTCGCGAACTCTCCTATTGCCTCCCTGTTTCCCTGCGAGAACACTCCCTTTGCATGGTTCTTCACCAGGAACTGCATGTTAGGCTGTAAAACGCGCAGGTTCGGGAAAGGACTCTCAAGATTCGCGAACTGAATTACATAGTCCCAGACATCGATCTTATTGCAAATCTTTGACCAGTTCTGAATGTCATTCCTGAAATCAGCATTCCTGGGATCAATCCCCAGTGACTGGCTGCGGCTGCAGCCGATATTACAGAGCATTATGTGGACATTGGAGATAGGTCGAACGGTTTTAGGAGGCTTGACTGAATATGCATAAGCAAGCGTAGAGATTGTCTTGTCAGGAATTTGCGCAGCTACTTTATTGACAAATGTCAGGATCGATCCCATTGGGGTCCCTTCTCTGTCATCAATTGCCTTACACTCAGGACAAGTGCACCAGCCACCCCAGTCCATCTGGCTGACGTCCCAGATAGAGATATTCGGGTCAGCCGCCATTCTTCTCTTCATTTCTTCAACAGTAATCCTCAGGACATCCGGGTTGGATAAACACAACTGCTGGGCCTGCCGTTTGCCGTCGACCAGACCATAATATTCCGGATGTGAAGCGAAGTATTTCTCAGGTGGAACGAATGTAAAGAAGCTGTGGCACCATGTCCCCCACCCTCTATGGCGTTCATTTACTGTATGTCCACCTGTGCAGATGCTGTAGTTACCGTTGAGTTTCTGTCTGGCTGCAAAGTCCGGATCCATAGCTTCATAATAGTAAACTTCACGATAACTGAGGACAGGCACCTGGATATCATTTACAGGGTTAATTCGAACAAACTTCCTCTTTGGTATTACATTCACTGAACCAGACAGCCATTTACACCCCAGATAATCATCAAGAAATGAATACACACCATATAGAGTCCCATTCACAGGTCCGCCGACTATTACCAGACTCTCTCCAACTGTGCGAATAGTAAAACCATCATCCCCCAGCTTTTTCCAATCAATGTGAACATTCAACAAGCTCAAGCGAGAGCCCCTGCCTATGATGATCTCCTTGCTACCGGACGGATTTTCGTCACTGGTAATGGGCAATACAACCCCGGACATTTTCTGGATATAAGTCTGCAATTCCCCTGCGGCCTTCTTCTCCATATCAGTAGCAGATTTAGAAATGACGATCTTGTACTCAGAAAACTTACCGGAAGCAAGCATAAGCCTGCCTGCAGTATCAGCCTGACTTGCTCCTGTAACAAGAAACAGGACACAGCAGAAAGCAATCATGGTAGTTGTCACGTTCATTTTGTAAGTGCTCCTGGACTTGGATGTTTGAGGTTGGTCGTTAAAAGCAATTTCTGAGGCAATTTTACCATATTTTAGGTGGTGCTGTAATACAGATCTTGAGAGATGAGTGTTCAGCTTTCTGGAAATAACACTCGTTCACCCTGAGCTTGTCGAAGGGTGACGGAATTCAGCTGTGCTTAAACAAGTGATTCAAATGCTTGTGGCAATATATTCTCAGCACAAACGGAAATATACGAATAACTAAACTCTTTCGTTGAGAGAAAAAAAGTCCCTGCATATCATATTCCGCTGTGAACTGCCCGGAAATGTTGTTAACAAATACACCCAGCAGCTGGAGATTTACAGAGCAAGCACACAAGCAGAGCTATCAACCCTGCGATCCATAGTGCCTTTACTAAGTTGCTATGCCCACCATGTTTCACATATACATTGCCCATGACTGTACCCTTAAAACTAAGTCAGCAATCTGCAGGAATGCTGCATTAAATTCTCACCATTCCTGCGTATTTCTAAACATTGGCTCCGTAATTGTAATCGGAGTTAAAAAACAAAGCCCCCCAGCTGCGTTGCTGAGGGGTAAAAAGCTTTTATATCTGATAATGTTTTACGGATAGTATGTCTGAACCTGGTCTTGAGTTATATTTTTCTGTGGTTTTGCATGTCCATCACTAAACAGTAAATTGATCATATCACTGTGTCGGGCAGCAAAATAACCGATAGAAAGGTTAAGATAATCAGGATTGACTGTTCGACCATCTCTCAGCTGATCTTCAGCACAAGCAACATACACGTTGGAATCTGCCGCAAAAATGAGTCTTGCCGGATCTTTGACTTCAGCCATTGACCTGCCAACAGCAAAACCGTTGGGGTTGTATCCACGCTTGATAGGTATACAACACGATATATTCCCACTAGGGCATTCAAATATTTGGTTATTCTTAACATACGGCATAATTTCAAGAATCCAAACTCGTGCAATCTGTCCATTCATGGGAACAGTATCAGAAGAAGCTGCACCAACATACTGATATAGGAATGGCAAAGTCTCATCATAGTCCTGTGCATACTGCATAAGCCCCAGACCGATTTGTTTTAGGTTGCTGGTGCAAGCAGATTGTCTTGCTTTTTCCCGGGCTTTAGCAAAAACCGGGAATAGTATGGCCGCCAATATAGCTATGATAGCTATAACAACCAACAATTCAATTAGTGTGAACCCTTTTCTTTTCATGTAAACTAGACTCCTTTGTTGTCAGCTAAGACCGAATTATCAGCATTCATAGGTCTACAGAAATATGAGTCGAATGCTTCATCATCCGCCTGATAATCAGATTATATCTCAGCATTTATCAGCATGTCAATAGATTTACCGATAAATCTTTGGGTATTTTACCTCCCTGAAACGTTTAACCTAATTCTGATCGGATAACACGAGGAATATCGTTAAAATACTGACAAAACACGTATCCCACTAGCCCGCATTGTTCATGACTGACTGAGCTTTTACCCCTACTGCCGGGCAAAAGCGAAGCTTCGCGAATAAAGCGGTCTACCAGAATCTACTTAGCCTGGTAGTGGGGACAAAATCGGGGTTGATAATGAACAATGCAGGCTAAGGTCTCTTTTCAACTGTTACAATTGGACCGATATAGATACTAAGCGGATCAGAACGGTTCCACATCCAGAACTCATAACCCGACATTTTTTTTGTATTGATAGCAGCGCCAAGTTCAGCAAGACTCCAGCTGTCTATTCTTGACTCACCGGCATCCAGAAATATGGTAAATCCATCGTACTTCTGACCATCCTGGTCATATGCCTTAACTATAAAGCTGACTGGAAATGTATTGGGATTGTACAATGACATTGCAGCAAATCCCTTTTCACTCCAGTCTGCATTGGAAAAACCTTTGGGATAATTGAGCCTGATATTTGGAAAATCAACATTTGCTCTAAATGTCACCTTTGCACACTTACCCAGACGCTTGGTATCGGCAAGCTCCATATCCGCATTGTTGAGATCCCACCTGTCAATATCAGCTTTCGATGTCCATCCGCAGACTGTTTCAGCCTTACCAAAAGTCAAAGGCTTCTGTGAATATGTCCTGAATGTCCTGGTAAGTATTTTGATGGCATTCCCTTTACGGGCCTGGATCACAAGTCGCGTAGTATCCCCGGACAGCTGTATACCAAACTTGCCGCAGAGATTGTTACTTGTCTCAGTTAGCAAAACAGGAACATTAATCACCGCGTTTTTGCCGACTACCTTGGCATTGATTTTCGCGCCTTTTTCTGTCCATAGTGTGATTGAAATATTCTTCTGGTCAGTCAACATCTCCTCCGGTACCGATGTCGAAACAATCACCTTAGGACCGGTAAGAGCGCTGCTGATGTCATCAAGCATCTGCCTCCGGGTTTTCTCGAGCATCCCTGTGTCAGCCTTCCATCTCATCATCGACATCCCCATACGCCCAACGTAATCAGCCACACGGGAATGCGGATTGAACTCAGTTCTTAATACCCCAAGAGCATCAGCAAGCTTTGTATATTCAGCCTGCAGGATATAGAAGGTCTCAAAATCCTCATTACCCTGGCGAATCATTTCGAGTCTAAGTGTAGGAACAGGGTCATCGCTGCAGCTCTTTCCAGGATACAACAGATAACCATCCCCATTTGCCCCCGGAAATGCCAGAGGATCATGCCACAGATCCCTCTTGATGTATTTAGTTCCATCATACTTGGCCCAGATGGATGTAGCCCAATAAAGCACACCCTCCACATTGTAGAGAGACTGGAACCAGGAGAGGATTCGAGGAGAGACCGCACTGTCATTAATAAGGTATGTAGGATATGGATGCTGAGGACCACAGCAGGTATACCACCAGACATGATCTCCCTTAGCCTGCCGGTCGGCAGCGGCATTTACATTGTATGTAGCTAACACCGGACACCAGATATCAATCGCCCCAAACATACTTTCGTGAGGAGCCGCAGTCAACAACCATTTCACATCCGGAGCCAATGAGTCAATAGCTCTGCCATATGCAGCACAATTGGGAAACCCAGATGCTGCCGGTTCATCAATCGTATACACATATCCCTTCGACAACCAGCCTTTGTCCCTGAGGTATGCAATTCTCTTCTTGAAACCATTGGGGTCATTTGAATCATAAGGAATTCTATATGATGAAACCCTGGGATCATTCAGATACTTGGCAGCTTCAGGAGAATCCACCGGCACAGGAATATCGTCGGGAGGAAGTCGATAACCGGTCATAAACCAGTAATACCGCTCCTCCATAGCCTTATACTCAGGAGAACCAACTGCTATCCCATAATAGTCAGCACACTGAGATCCCCAAAGAGCAAATGCCGATCCGAAGTGGCTTTCTACAGATAGAGAGAATCCTCGAACCTTAAGTTGAACTTTTATCCGCTCAACATTTCCATCCAGCTTGAGCGTTACAACTCCTGAATATATACCGGGTTTCGCATTCCCGGGTATATATACATTGGCCCAGACCATCTGGGAGTTCCCCTGCTCTATTGTAAACTCAGAAGGCATAGGCAGCAGGGCATCCGGATAAAACCCCTTCCGGAATCCCCCACCAACACTCTGGTTCAGCTCAATGTATTGTGCCAGCCGTAATTCAATATTCGATTTCGATATAACAGTATTCGCACTCTTAAGATCACTCGCAGCCGCACTGACTGACTTTACAGCACTCCTGCCTCTGATTATAATCTGAAAAGCCTCGTTCTCATTCCCCGCAGCATCCAGCACAACAGGAACACTATTCTCCGGCACCTCATCACGAAGATACTTGCTGGTGCCGGGAACAGTATAAACACTATACCTCTCAGCCACCGCACAGTTCACAATGAAAAGCAATATAACAGTGGAAATAAGAAGCTTCATAGAGGATACTCCTGATACTACCAAAGAGGTGAGTGATGTATCGCACTTAGGGGCAACCCTCAGCAGTCGCCCGAAAGAAAAACGGGCGACCGCGGAGGCTCGCCCCTACGTATTGCTTACTAAATCCCGTTAGTCCTGAGTAGCCGTAGGCGTATCGAAGGGCGGCTTCGGAGAGACCCGTTAAATTGTGCACAATCAGTCGCCCTTCGGTACACTGCGCTACTCAGGACTAACGGGGTGAACTCCCTTCCTGAAGCCTGAAGTCTATCCCTTCACCCCGGAAACCACTACACCCTGTATGAAGTACTTCTGGCCGATTATGAAGATAATCAACAGAGGCAGCATGACAACTGTAGAAGCCGCCATAAGGTAGTTCCAGTCCACTGCATATTGTCCCTGGAATGCGTAGAGCCCAAGGGCCAGTGTGCGTTTTGCCGGAGAATCAAGGAAGATCAGTGGGCCGAGAAAGTCATTCCAACTGCCCATAAATGCAAAGATAGATACCGTTGCCAGTGCAGGTTTCATCTGGGGGAGTAAAATATGCCTGTAAACCTGCCAGGTACTGGCGCCATCTATGCGTGCTGCTTCATCCATTTCCCGCGGAATCGTCATCAGGTATTGTCTCAGCAGGAATATGAAAAATGGCGCACCCATAAATGACGGCACAATAAGAGGCAGATATGTGTCATACCAACCAAGAGCAGCAAATATCTTGAACTCCGGAATCATGGTAACCTGGGCAGGCAGCATCATCGTGGACAGCAGCACTATAAACAACACATCACGTCCAGGGAAACGCATCCTCGCAAATCCAAACGCAACCAGGGAACACGATATTAGCTGACCTATCAGCGAGAGAATCGTTATTTCCATAGTATTCCAGGTATACAGAGCAAAAGGCATCCGCTCGAACGCTTTGGCATAATTCGACCAGAGCCACGGTTTAGGTATCCACTGAACCGGATTCGAAAATATATATGCCGGATCCTTAAATGAACAAGATAACATCCAGAGAAATGGTATCAAAGAGATCACCGATCCCACGATCAGGATCACATAACCTATTGTTCTCCAAACACTCCGGGAAGCTGATTGTGTCAGTGTTTGTTTACTCATTTTCTCAACTCCGATTCATAATACACCCATGACTTCGAAGCCTTGAGCATGAGCAGTGTCAGTGCGAGGATAACCAGGAATAGAATCCAGGCCAAAGCGCAGGCATAACCCATCTTCAGATACATAAATGCATTCTGGTAAAGATAGAGCACATAGAAGAGTGTGGAGTATGCCGGCCCACCCTGAGTCATAACAAATGAACTGGCAAAGACCTGGAAGCTGCCGATAATACCCATAATCAAGTTGAATAGAATCGTAGGTGATATCATAGGCAGAGTTACATGCCTGAACTTGCTCCAGCTGCCGGCTCCGTCTATTTCTGCTGACTCATACAACTGAGTAGGCACACTCTGCAGACCGGCAAGGTATATGATCATACCTCCACCTACACCCCATAAGCTCATTAATATAAAAGATGGTAAAGCCCATTCTGTGCTGGTCAACCACGGTACCGGGGCAATATGCAGCTTCCCAAGCAAAACATTTAGGATACCATTCTCAGCATTAAATAGCATCAACCAGACCATTGAAACAGCTATGGGAGGTAAAATCGCTGGAATATAAAAGATCGCCCGGAACAGCCGCATACCTTTCAGGTTCATATTCAACAGCATTGCCAGGGCAAGCGAGCAGATCAAACCAAGGGGCACTGAGACCATTGCGTAAATCAGCGTCACTCTGAGGGATTGGCGGAACCGGAAGTCATCGGCAATAATTGTTGCATAGTTACCCAAACCAACAAACTGCGGAGAATTGATCATATCCCATTTAGTCAGGCTTATAAGAAACGAGAATATTACTGGACCCACAGTGAGAAACAGCAGACCAATAAGCCATGGCGATATGCAAAGGAAACCCTCAATCGCTTCCTTTCTACGCATTTTCGAAATTGGTGTTTCATTTCTCATATTTAATACTAATCCCTATCCCGCATTATCCATGCCACTCTGAACGCATTGAAAAATGACAGTAAAAGCTAATCTGTAAGTGTTCAGTGGCCCACGCGGGGCTCCATGTTATCTAAATAAAGTAACAGCTATCGTGTTACTTAAGAATCTTAGCATGAGTCCTCTCGATTTTCGCTTGCAGCGAAAACCTGCCGGACTCTCTACGAAGAGACGAAAATATTCTATTTTCGAAGGATCGTAGCATGAGTCCTCTCGATTTTCGCCTACAGCGAAAACCTGCCGGACTCGCTACGAAGGGACGAAAATATTCTATTTTCGAATGAGTGTTAATATGTGACATAATATATTTCTGTTCGTCCTGACTAGCGCGAAGCGCGTATCGAAGGATGGACGGAAATACACTCACAAATACTGAACTGTTACGCTAATCTCTATGACGCAACAGCTGGTCGATAATGGGTTTCACGTGTATACAAGCATCCTTGGCCGATTTCTTTCCCAGCATAACCAGGTCTAATTCACTGCCAATGATCTGGTTCATCTCCGCATAACAGGAGACATGGGGAGTTGCCCGGCCATATTTTATCATCTTCAGGAACACATCTCTGGATTCCGGCGGCTCTTTTCTATATAGAAACACATCAGACTCAGCCAGCGACTTCCGGGTCGGCACCTGGGAGTTCATCAGAGCGCAATCGGTCTGATACTGGGGACCGGTCAGCCACTTGATCACTTCCCATGCTTCATCTTTGTGGTTTGAGCGTGAGAGCATTGACCATGCAGCACCACCAATGAATGTCACCCTTGATTTAGGACCTTTAGGAATCGGGGCTGCATCATATTTGAAGCCCTTTACTTCCTTCTCAAACACCAGTTTAGCTGCATAACTACCTGCTACCAGCATCCCTAACTTACCAGCGGTAAACATTTTCCAGTTTCCCTGGCCAGCCTCTTCTTCTCGAGTAGGGGCAACGTGGTATTTGTTAACCAGGTCAGCCATACGCTGCAGGCCTTCATATGCTGCAGGCTGGTCGAGTGTACAGGTATTGCCATCAGGACTGACTATACTTCCACCATTCTCATATATAAACAGCTGCCACAGGGCTATGGAAGCGCCCCACTGATCTAGCTGACCATCGCCATCGTTATCGCGGGTAAGTTTTTTCGCCGCTTCAAGATAACGATTATAATCCCAGGTCCAGTCGGGATATGGCAGTCCGCACTGGTCAAACATTTTTTTGTTGTAGTAGAGAGCTTCAACATCCACATCACCAGGGATAGTGTATATCTTATTTTTATATTCACCCCATCCTGCGATAGCTTCCGGATAGAAATCCCAGATATCCCATTTGTCTCGCTTGATGAACGGATTAAGAGGTTCAAGAAGACCTTTGGCTGCAAGTGGAACATACCATTCGGAACTCACACGGGTAACGTCGGGGGGACGTCCGCCGGCTGTAGAGACCATAACTTTCCAGCTCAAACGGTCCCAGGTGGCGATTTCCAATTCGACTTTGATGTTGGGGTGAAGCTTTTCGAACTCAGCCAGCGACTTATTCAGCGCCTTTTCCTCTACATCGCTGGACCACAAAGCAACACGAACAACCGTCCTCTTAGTTTGCTGTTTTCCACAGCCTGCCAACAGACACAGACACAAGATAACGATCATCATGTATCCAGTGAGCTTAATAAACATTGAATGGCTGCCCGTCATAATATACTTCCTGACTTGACTGAGTATCAATTTTGCCACGCTCAAGATAACAGATATCCAGAGGATGTGTCAATAATTCGAACTTGAGACTTTGTCATCCCACACAGTAAAGGATGCAATCTGCTCGGGTGCAATTTACAATTGCGCCCGAAACAGAAATGGCCGCATAAACAGAATCAGACGACAACAACAACCGTTCGTGCTGAGCGCAGTCGAAGCACGCGGACGCCCTGTCATCCAAAGGAACTTAGAATCCGCTCGGGTGCAATTTTCAATTGCACCCGAAACAGAAATGGCCATATAAACAGAATCAGACAGCAACAACAACCGTTCGTGCTGAGCGCAGTCGAAGCACGCGGCCATACGCACGCGTGCATAATGAGTTCTGATGGGTAGGTTGGTTAGTCTCTACCCATTTCGCATTTTTTTCCGTGTATTCCGTGTATTCCGTGGTTAATTTTCTAAAATGCAAACGGAGTGCTCCAGCTAAACTGGTAAATGCCCATCATCTGCCAGGCATCAAGTGAAACAAGCTGAGCATCTCTCCCCTGAGAGCGCAGCGATACGCCCACACTGTCCTCACGCCCGGGATATGCTCTTAGTGCAACACACTGCTTACCATTGACAAATACCTCAACCACACTCTTATCAATGAATATTCGAAGCTTAAGGTGTTCATCAGGATTCAGGAAAACCGGAGCAGTTTCAATCCTTGACAGTGCATCCGGCAGCTCAGAGGAGTATGAAGAATCAATAGTTATCAGACTGTCGCAGCTGTCATACCAGCTTGCGCCCCAACCAATAAACTTCTCCCAGTTCTGAAAACCCCGCTGTTTTGCAAATGCAATCTTGGTATATTCCTCTTTACCAGGAGAACGCAGGACATTCAATTCAACAAACGGAGCATTATTGATATCGATCTCTACATCTATCTCCATAGCATTGCCTGCAATACCGTCCAGCACAATTTCCTTGTTTGCAGGTATTGTCAGTGAATCTATATGGCGATGATCATACCGGAGAGATTCAATATCACCCGCTGGTTCCTGGGATAGCTCATCTTTCCCTGCAAGTGTAAGGGTGCGGGGCAGGCTCATTATCTGGTCCCAGCCTTCAGTCGGATAACCGGTGTTTATATTAAATATCGCAACAACTCCGCCTTTACCGTCCGGAGTTGCAGATGGAGCATGAACACCGCCTGCAGTCCAGGAACCGAAGTTAAATCGTCCACCGTTGCAGATAACAAACTTATCCCGCTCAGTGTCATAGTCGCCGATCATATATTTGCCGCTGCTCATGTGGCTAAAATGCAGCATGATATATTTGTCACCCAGAGGCCAGAAGTAAGGACAGGCGCCGTCATCTCCCGCCAGTCCAAAAACGTCTTCTTCTGCAAACGGATGAAGATATTCCCAGTTAATCAGATCAGGAGACCGGAACAGATAGTCCACTCTGAGCTTCCTGTCGCTGGGTTTATGAGGCATCGCGCCGCCGGACAGTGAATAATACATCCCGTCCTTTTTCCAGATACAGGGGTCAAACACACTGTATGGCAACGGTGTTCCATCTGGGCTGGCTACAGGAATAACCGCTTTACCGGTTAATTTCTCCCAGTTCAGCAGCAGAGGATCGCTGGAAACAGCCACCATATTACCCGCTTCCGTGCCGTGATACATTGCAATAACACGATCATCCTCTACCAGAGTAGCTCCGGAGAAACAGTGCATCTCTACATCCGGATAGATAGCATAAGGAAGATCCCGCCAATGGATCAGATCATCGCTGACCGCGTGCCCCCAGTGAACTCGTCCCTCCGCTGGATATCCCTGATGAAACAGATGCCATCGCCCCTGCCAGAAGCACAGACCATTTGGATCATTAAGTGAATTCTCAGGACTGACAAAGTGGTAAAGCGGACGATAATGGTCCGAAGCAAACTTCTCCCTGGAAGCAGCAAACCGCTGCAGCAGAGGATCCACAGAAAGCTGTTCTTCCTGTTCTTTCAAGTCATCAGAAAACACAAACTTCGGGACCTGCGAAGCACAGCCCCGTCCATTCTCATTGCTCATAAATCTCTCCCATAGCTAATCATACTAGGCTTCAAAATAGCCGTTACCAACTTGAAGCCTAAAATGATTCATTTTTCCGTGTATTCCGTGTATTCCGTGGTTATAAAAAATTCCGTGTGCACAAGCAACAGCTATTTGGTCACTTTAAACAACTGCCCATCGCCGGCATTCAGCGGAACGCTGATTGTCGTTCCGTTCTGTATTGCCTGCATTTTTCCCCATCTGTTCTTCGTCCGTGAGAACACCCAGAGCTTCCCGCTGCCGAAGTTCAGAGTAAGCTCCGCAGTGGCTTTGTTCTTGTAGTCCCGGTTAACTACCATAAATGCATTAGGCTTGTCCTTTTCCTTGAACATTCCAAGGATAAAATTGCCTTCTGTGATCTTAACAGGACTATTATCCGGGAATGCGACTGCACCAATAGGCAGTGGAGCTGTCTGGTAAACATCGGTTGATTCCAGTTTCAATAGCTCAGGTCCGATCACAGCGATGTCCTTGTTGATCTCAGCGCCGAAATCTGCCAGCGGCATTCTCTTGCCTTCCTGGTACATTCCGCCATAACTTACAGGCCCCCAATACAGGAACCAGCTCAACCCGCGTCCGCCATATGCCATAGTAGTAAACGCCAGCCAGCGCATTTCCTCAGCATTTACCAGTCTCCATGACGGTTCAATAGTGCAGGCTTGGACTATGTTCAAAAATGGTATGCCAGCTTTCAGGGCAGCATTGCGGATCAACGCCAGGTTCAGGAAATACTGCTGTCCATCGTTGCCGTTCTGGAGGAAATGGTAGTGATCGTAGCTGAAAATCTCAGGCTTTACCACCTCAAGAAATAGCCGCAGATGCTCATTGTAAAACTCGACAGTCTGATTGTTCGCGCCTATTCCTGCAAAGTTATCAGGGTAACCAAGAGGACTGGTCACTTTCTCTGTCAGATTGACCCCAAGCTGCTGCTGGTTTGCATAAGTTGGAAGTAAATTTATATAGGGCAGATGCTCCGGATCTCGGTCTTTCAGGTATTGCACCAGTCTTCCCCAGTCCGGGAAAGAAGGGGCACTGGGTTCATCTGTAAGATGATAACCAGCCAATGCCGGATGGTTCTTTACAGAGTCAACCAGAGCATCAAGCTGGGCTTTCTTAGCAGGATCATCCAGAGTACTGGGGTTCAGCAGTGGATTAAAAACCAGAGCCTTAATGCCATGTTTCTGTGCAATATCAAGCTGTGCAACAAGATTGCTGGCTCCTTTCACCTGATCCCCTTCAGTTCCAACGCCCGTCAGAGTATAGTGGTCCCGTGCAAGGATCGCCATATTCTCCTCAGTCGCAGGAGGAGGACACCACATGGTAACTATAAACTCCTTCTGCTGCCACTTAGCCTCAGCAATCCCCCCACAGACAACAAGAAGAGCAAACACCAAAATCAACAAAACCAAACTTTTCATTAGGTACTCCCGGCATGCATGTATGATTGACTGATTTTAACAGAGATTGAGGATTAAAGCGATAGAAAGAAGCAGAAAGAGCGAGGGGTTGTTGAAAAAGTCGGCGATTTTAATACATGAAGCTGCTGGTAATGTATTAGTATATGATTGAGTAGATGGGTTCATATTCCCCCTTTTGAAGGGGGCTCGTGAACGCAGTGAACGAAGGGGATGTGACACGTGCATTATGCATCCGATGCCTATAAGGTTATTAACAACGTATAATTCACATCCCCCTACCCCATTCAAAGGGGGAATTGGATGGTGCGTTTAATTGCTTCGGAAATCGAGTGAAACAGAAATGCCGAAGCAGAATTGTCAGCTTCGCAACAGGCAACAGGTATTTCGGGACTTGAGGGTTGGACTACAAGCGATCAGGATAACCAACAATCTCTATCCCAACCCGGAAGTCCCGAAACCGCCGAATGCACATTCTTTTTTGTAAACCAAACTCTATGCTGCTTCCTTTCGGGATTTCCGGAGTGGATGATCCCTCTTACACTTCGTCATCACTATGCATGCACTCCTCAAATCCCGAAAGATCGAAGCAGCTACGGTTGAGTCGGTGGCAGGCCAATAGGAGTGGGCATCCATAAAGGGATAGAGTTTTGTTCAACACCATTATTAATACTAGATAAGTGATGCTGTCCTATTCTAAACAACTCATCCTCGGTCCTGATCAAATCAATTTTCCATATGCCTGAATTCTTTACTAGATAGAAACTAACTCCTTGTTCTCTTAGCTTTGGCGGAAATCCAGATTTGATGAATGGCGCTGTATCTGCATATGCACCTTTAAGTCGAACAGTAGCCCTATTAGCTCTTGCATTGTCCATTACAAGTTTGTATCCCTGTTCACTTCTGGCTGCTTTTGTGGAAATCCAAGCAATACCACAACCTTGAATGAGATTCGTTTTAATCATAATCTGAGATTCACCATTGATCATATTCGCAGTTTTCTCGGGATGTCCGGAGCCAACAGCTTCAATGAAACCAGTTACAATCTGAGTCGGTGATAAATCTTGTTTGCATCCAGCTAAAAGAATGAGTAGCACCAAAATTATTATAACAATAGGACGCATAACTAAGGTCTCCTTTTAGTTGCTTAGGTAGTCGAGTGAATCGGAACTGCCGAAGCTGAGGCGTAAGCCTCTCACCAAGCTATCGCAATGGCAACACACTCAAATCATCACACCTGAAACAATAAAAAAACTCCCCCCATCCCCGCAGACTACGGGAATAGGGGGAGTGATCTTACTAACAAACAATTATCTGTCGAGAGTAATTGTCGCCTTTTTAGGCGCAGTCAACTTGCGTATGCTCTCATTCAGTGTATTGTCCAATGCCATTCCGCTATCTACAATCTTGTTAAGATCAGAAAGGCCCTGAAGAGGGAGTCTGGTGTTTCTCCACATATGGAAATATGTGCTCTCCTTGTGGAATGTAACTTCGTGTATCATCTTTCCTCTGTTGGAATAGCTTCCGCCAATCTGCACACCTGAAGCAAGCTGATCAGCTGTAAACGATCCCACCAATTCACTGTCTATCGACAGCTTGTAGGTCCCGGAAAGTCCGCTGATCTTGAGCTCAGGAGCTACCAGATTGAGCATCCCGGATCCCTGAGCAGCAAATGCACTCTCAGGAGCAAACCAGAAAGGAGCAAGGACCGGTTTAGTCGTCTCGATCACGATCTTGGTCACAGTCTTGCTGACCAGCTTCAAACCATTTCCTGTACCGGAAGTAAGATCAATATCACCAATAGCAGGCATAGGCTCTGCACCAAGGCCCTGCAGCATAGTATTTGCCATAACCAGATGACCAGCTGCATTCGGGTGGACTGAGTCAGGGATCATTGTAAACTGAGGATCGATTGCCTTCTGTGCATTCATGAATTTTAACATAGGATGAAAAACATCAGCAGACTGACACTTATACTTCTTAGCCAGATCAAGGGCATTGACGCCGAGAGCTTCGAGCATCTCATTGTATTTCACATTGCCCAGTCCGGCATTTTTGTCATAGTCAACGCAGCCGGGAGTAAAGACAACTACTCGGACTTTCTTCGCAAGCAGCGCCTTTATCAGTTTTTCAAGGTTATTGCGGTAATTCGAAACTACACCCTGGTCGAGAGACCTGTAGCCGCCGTCATTCATTCCGAAGAACAAGGTTACAACATTGGGTTTCAGGAACAGAACATCTCTTTCCAACCGGTTCAATGCGCCCGGTGCTGTATCTCCACCCCAACCAGCATTGAAGAACTTCAATTTCATTTCCGGATAGCGGCACTGGACATACTGTTGAATGTAGCGAGAATACATCTGCTGTTCGGTGATGCTGTCACCATATATAACCACTCTATCGCCACGCTTGAATACCGGTGCAGCAAAAACGCACGACGCGATTGTCACTGCAACAGCCAAAGCGATCAGCACTGTCGAGAATACTCTCTTTGTAATCTTCATACTTTCATTTCCTCCGTTTGATTTTGTTACGACACTATTGTGTGTAACAGTTTAGTTGTATGCAACAGGTCAGTGTTAATGTGTAATATAGTAAATTTCCACTCGTCCTGAGTAGCGCGAAGCGCGTATCGAAGGATGGACGGAAATATACTCACAAATACTGAACTGTTACTATTGTATTACTTGCTGCTCTCTAACACAAACACCGCCCCCGATACCAATGTAGCATCCACTTTGGTAAGCAAGGGAGTAGTTGAGTCTTCAGAATAAACTTCGAAATGACCTTCAATGGTCTGGCCCTTCGGAATTTTGATTATCTGCCTGTCAGGACCAAGTGCTCCACTGCCTTCGTACCGCGTGCCATCAGAAGCAATAAATACAACTTTCTTCTGAAGCCATCTTGCCCATATCCTGTTCCGGTCGAGTGTAGGAACCTCCCCTGCCCCATACAGGAATCCCAGCAGACTGTTCCCCCTGAGCACCCATCCAATCGCCACCATATACCGGTCTTTCTCGCCAAGGTTTGTCCCAAGCTGCTTCGGTTGATCAAACCTGACCCCATCCTTTGAAAGACTATACCAAAGCGTATCCCCGTTCATATGCATCCCCATCAGATACCGGGTCTCTTTGCCGACAGTAATCTTTTTAACATCGTTCACGCAGGCAGCGAAATCTAAAGCAGGACCATCAAACTTGTAATTCTTGCCGTCGTCAGATGATGCACGATATATCTTCCCGAAGTCCTTGAAGTTATTGAAATAAAGCCGGTAGACCCCGTCTTCATACAGAATAACGTTCATACCATTGATATCAGCATCTGCGTATTTGCTGTAACCCTGGATATCAATGATATCAGTCATTTTCGCTGCATATGGAGGCTCAGAGGAGTTCCATTTTATCCCGTCGGGGCTTGTGAATGTCGCCGGTTTGTTGCGGTCCCGTTTGTCCGGATAGACAGTGCACATCAGCCGGTAATCCCCGCCTGGCAATCGCAAGGCGCTGACATTACAGCAGTGGATGAATTCCCCATGGTCAATCTGTTTCTTGCGGTCAGAGAAGTCTATGAAATCCTGTGTATCCACAGAATATATGCAGTCATTGCCCGTATCCACACCGTCCCAGGCACCATAAAACACTCGCCATCCTGCTGCAGTCTCAACTATCGATGGAGCATATATATTGCGGAAGAGTCCACGCTTGCGAGGCTCGAGTAAAGGCAGCCTGACATCCGGGACCAGGTTCAAAGTCCCCTTATCCCAGAGATCAGCCGAAAACTCCCCGGCACTGACACCATGAATTTCCACCGTCCCAACATCCGCCTGCCCATTGATCTGCCTGATCTCCAGCTTACCAGCCTCACTACTTACCCCTGCACCAAACACAATCAGCGCAGTCAACGCAGCACTAACCCATACAACCGGATTAATAATATTCAGCATACGAAACCAACCTCCACCAAACCAGGCATGCACAAAATAACGTATATCGCCCGTGCCTATTGTCAGACTGATACAAGGGTTTTGTCAACATTCCTGAATCGCGGATTTCGCGGACGATACGGATAACGCGGAAGGGGCAGGTTAATGTCTGGCAGCTATGATGGCTAACCAAAACTCACACATCCCCCTTTCGCGTGCTTCGTGTATTCCGCGTCATTCGCGATTCAAAAAACGCGCGCATACGTAGACGCATAAGTTTTATCAACCATCTAAGCCGCCAAACCTCATCTACTCTTTCCGCGTAATCCATTAAATTCCGCGAAATCCGCGATTCAGAAAGCAGGGCATCTAAAGCAAATCCGTCAGCCTATCATCCGTATTCTTACTTCTAAAAGCGAAGTCTTCCCGTGTCTTACTCACATTCCAGATCCTCTCGCTCATTGCTGCAAGTCTCAGGCGGAGGCTTGGAATTTCCCGCTCTGCAGGTTGTTCCCAGGCACAAAGCTGAGCACCGACCACATTGGAATCAGTAGGAACATCGATTCCATCCGGATGTGCCAGTGATTTCTCCCAGAAGTGCTCCCAGCGATATATATTCCAGGAATATATCTTCTCCGGAGACCAGTTGGTGTCGTTGACCACATACAGAGGCTGCCAGCTTGTATTGACTACTGTATATCCCGAAGAAAGCAGCTTACCTGGATGCTCATAATGGGACTCAAATGCCATCACCATTATGTCTTTGGGGATTTCGATCTCGCCATCAACAGCAAACCCTTCCCAGACAACAGTCTGCTTGCCATGCTTTGAAACTATATCCCGCATCCGGACTATAAAGTGCCGGTAAAGCTCCTGCTCAGTCTTGATCCCGTGCTCTGCCATATAAGCATGACAGAACTCGCAATCAGTCCACGCAGTCATATCAACCTCATCCGCCCCTATATGGAAGTACGGTGTTGCTTTGAATATATCCAGAACTTCACCAATCAAAGTATCCAGAGTCTCATATGTAGACTCCCTGGCCGGACAAATCACGCCCTCAGCCTTAGTGCTTGTTGCTACAAGATCAGGTATAGCTCCAACCATGCATTTTGCATGCCCCGGGACATCGATCTCCGGAATAGTCGTAACCCCACATGCATTTGCATAATCCTCCAGCTCAACCAGTTCTTCCCTGGAATAATGTCTGTTCACACTCGGTAGATCAGGGAACGCAGCAGATGGAAGAGTCCAGGATGGATCATCAGTAAAGTGCAGATGCAGATACTTGATCTTATACCACCGGCAAAGCACAACACTCTCCCGCAGCACCTCAATCGGATGCCAGTTCCGAGCAAGGTCCAGCATCATCCCCCTGTGAGTAGAATCCGGATAATCCGTAATACTGACGCAAGGCAGAGTAACTTCGGAGTCTGTTTTGCAAACTAGCTGGCTGAGGGTTACGCTTCCCCATGCAACAGCCCGCAAACTCCCCCCGCAAACAACAGCCCGGTCCGTATCCACCAGCACACTGTAGTGCTCTTCACCAAGGCTAGAATCCAGCTTGAATACTATCTTTGCATCAGCAATATTTGTAGTCACATTAAGCTTCAATCCAGTAAGAGCCGCAATTTCATCTACAAATATATCTGCCAAAGGCAGCAAATCATTGCTCTGAACCCCGATCTGCATACCGTCAGCCAATTTCATATCTCCCTGCATCATTGTGCAGGATTTAGGATAAGGAACCAAATTCAATTCTATGTCAGCCATTATAATATCCTCCAAATATACTATTGATAATAGTTACTATTAATTCATTCGCCCCATATACGCAGCTATCGCAGAAAGGTCCTGTATCCCGTCCCCTAGAGGAGATGGAATCACCACTAAACCTTGCCTGTTTCCAGGCCAGACTTCTTCCTCTACAACACTATGCACAATCGGCATAAGCAGATCAGGAGCCTTGTGGGCCATCGTCCCAAGTGTTATAACCTCAGGATTCAATATCTGGGCAGCTATCGAAACAGCCCGTCCCATCGCCCGTGCAGCGCCATTCAAGACTTCCAGCGCAAGTCCATCCCCAGCACGTGCAGCATCACATATGGCTTTCCCATCCACCTGATCAACTGTTGAAAGAGTCGAAACACGCCCGGATTCCAACTCCTCAATAGCAATCCGGACCATCGACGAACCCGAACCATGGGCCTCTATACATCCCCGCTTGCCACACCCACACAGCCTGCCATTATCTTTATAAGTCACATGCCCGATCTCTCCAGCACAACCCCTGGCCCCGGAGAATAGTTTACCATTGAGGACCATTCCCGAACCTATACCAGTTCCCCAGGTAAACGACACAACGTTTTTCTTGTTCTTTCCCGCTCCAAAAAAGAACTCAGCCAGCGCGCAGCAGTCTGCATCATTTTCCAGTGCAGCAGGCAGCCCCATCTGCTTTTGAACAATATCTACAATCGGCACTTCATCCCAACCAGGCAGGTTTGGAGGAGCCAGTATCACACCGGTCTTAGGGTCCAACGGCCCCCCGCAGGCTATTCCAACCCCAGCTATATCCTCAAACTCCACACCGTTTCGTTCAATCAAAACCCGGGAGTCACTTATCATACGATCAATTGTAGCCAGCGGGCCATCAGTCAGCTCCGTAACTCCGCTGGTCCGGTCAATAATCTCACCATCCACAGTCCCCAGCAGCACAGTAGACTTAGTACCACCTATATCAAACCCCAATATCAGTCTTGCTTTCATTCAATAACCTTTCGTAACAGAAACTATCTGCGATTGTAGAGCCCCAAAGCCAATTGAGTCAAGCACAAGGAGGTAAATTGCATTCAATGTCGAAGTAGTCTTGAGTAATATTTGTAATAGTGGAGATACCGTTAACATGAGATCAGATAGACTAAAGAAAATAATGGCAGCAGCGGCTTCATCCGGCACGCTGGTTCCCGCCTTTAATATACCTTACCTGCCGATGCTGAAACCAACAGCTGAAGCCCTGAAAGAGACCGACACCTGCGCAATGATCGAAGTAGCCCGGCTGGAAGTCGCCAAATTCGAAGCCAAAAGCCTGGCACACGTTGCAGAGGAATACAAGAAATGGGCCGATCCAAATATCTGCACGCTGCATCTCGACCATGTGCCTGTAATCGATGAAGACGGCCTTGAAGTTGACTGGCGGTCTTTCATAGCTGATGGCATCGCTCTCGGTTATGATTCCGTAATGATAGATGGTTCCCGGCTTTCCCTGGAAGACAACATCAAAGTCACCGCCGAAGTAGTAAAAATGGCACAGGCAGAGAACGTTCTAGTAGAAGCAGAATTAGGTGCTGTGATGGGACACTCAGACGGTCCGATGCCTCCATATGAAGAAATATTCTCCGGACGTATCGGTTTCACAGACCCAGAAGAAGCAGCGCAGTTCGTCCGCGAGACCGGTGTCAGTTGGCTCTCAGTTTCAATCGGATCATTCCACGGAGCAATCTCCGCAGCAACCAAAGACCAACCCAAGACCCCGGCAAAACTGGACATTGAAAGACTAAAAGAACTCCGCATAGCTACGCAGTTGCCCCTGGTTCTGCACGGTGGTTCCGGAGTTATTCCTTCTTATGTAATGGAAGCCATCGCCAATGGCATGGTCAAGATCAACATCGGCACCGATACCCGCCAGCCATATGAGCAGGCGTTGGCTAGAGGCTGCAGCATAGAAGAAGCCCAGGCAATCGTGGCCGACACTGTCCGCCATATAGTGCGTGATGTCTACGCCATCGCCGGATCGGCTTCACGTCTTAATAAGGCTATCGAGGGGCAAATATGAGTCTGATCGGTGTAGATGTCGGTACTACCGGTGTAAAGGCAGTAGTTTTTGACCAGTCAGGTAAGATGCTGGCAAGGGAATATGAAGAATACACACTGCAATTCCCGTTCCCCGGAGCTGCAGAATTGGACTCCAAGGCAGTCCTGGAAGCTTGCCGTAGAGTAATAGCCGCAGCTGCAGACCGCGTCAAGTCAACAGATCCTGTCAAAGCCATCGGAATAGCGTCCCAGGGAGAGGCATTCACACCGATCACAGCAGATGGAGAAATGATCGGCAATATTATGACCTCATCCGACTCCCGGGCTGCCTCACTGGTCAAGCCATGGAGTGATGCCTTCGGAACCGATCGCATCTACCAGATAACCGGTCACACTCCTTACCCGATGTATTCGCTTTACAAGATCCTCTGGCTAAAAAATGAATGCCCGGATATCTGGAAACGCACATCCAAACTGCTTTTCACACAAGATCTTCTGGCATTTGCACTTACTGGGGAAACTAAAACAGACTATTCTCTTGCTGCCCGCTCGATGCTATTCGATGTCAGGAAAAGAACCTGGTCAGCCGAAATTCTTAACGAATTAGGTATGTCTGTAGATATGCTGCCCGAACTGGTAGAGTCCGGGACAGTAGTAGGCAAAATATTACCAGAAGAAGCCAATAAGCTCGGACTAAACCCGAACGTAACGATCTCAGTCTGCGGACATGACCAGCCAGTTGGAGCCTTAGGATGTTCAGGGGCAGGATCCGGTCGTGCAGCATATGCAATCGGAACAGTGGAGTGTATCTGCCCCACACTTCCCAGCGCCATTCTGAGCGAAAAACTTATGAATGCCAACCTGGCAACCTATCCTCACGTTCTGCCGGACACCTACACAACCGTTGCATTTAACATCACCGGAGGCAGCGTGCTGAGATGGTTCAGAGATAACATCACTATCGAAGAAGCTGAGCAAGCCAGACGCGAAGGCGTTGACCCTTACAACCTCATTATAAACTCAGCATCAGATACGCCATCTGAAGTCATCCTGCTCCCCCATTTCGGACCGACAGGTACTCCTCACTTCGATTCTCACGGGGCAGGCGTATTATTCGGAATGAAGCTTTCAACCACACGGGCCGAAGTTGTTCGTTCCGTTCTTGAAGGAATCACCTATGAGATGAAATGGAACATGTCGATTCTCTCTGAAGCCGGGTTCAGGCTTACGGAACTCAGAGCCATCGGAGGCGGAGCTAACAGCGACAAATGGATGCAGATCAAAGCCGACATATTGGGATTGCCGATAACCACCATGCAGGTAACCGAATCCACCTGCCTTGGTGCTGCAATCCTTGCTGGTGCTGGAAATGGAATCTGGAACGCATCAGAAGCCTCAGAGGCATTCGCAAAACCGCTGAAATCCTATGAACCAAATCCGGATAACGCATCGTGTTATAATGACTTGTTCGATATATATCGCGAGATCTACTACTCCCTGGGCAAAGCCAGAGCAATGTTGAGTAAACTATAAAATATTCACCCAAAGGATTTCCATCCACCTCATTCCCCCTTAGAAGGGGGGCAGGGGGGATGTAATCGTGTGAACACGGACAATCGAATATATCGCAACCCATTCCCCCTTGGAGAAGGGGGTCAGGAGGATTGATTCCCTTCCTGAGCAGAATAATCTATCGTTAAAAACATCCAATTTCCAATCCAGGAGGACAGTAATAATGTCTGCAACAACTACAAAGACAACTTTCGCGCTTTTCTTTGGCAACCGGGGCTTCTTCCCGGCATCACTGATGGATTCCGCCCGCAAAGAGATGGTGGAAGCCCTCACAGGTATGGGATACGGCTATCTAATACTGGATGCCGCCGCAACCCGTCACGGTGCAGTCGAGACTCCGGCTGAAGGAGCTGTCTATGCAAAGTTCCTCAAGCAGCATGAGGGAGAATTCGATGGAGTCATATTATGCCTGCCAAACTTCGGAGATGAAAACGGCGCTCTCGTTGCATTGAAAAATGCCGGCGTTCCAATCCTTGTACAGGCCTATCCTGATGATCTGGACAAAATGGCTCCAGCTTTGAGAAGAGATGCATTCTGCGGCAAACTCTCCGTTACCGATGTATTCATGCAGGGCGGAGTCAAGTTCACCAGCCTCAAGCCCCACACATCAGCTCCGGGAAGCAAGGCTTTTGCAGACCAGGTAGATTACTTCGCAAAGGTCTGCCGTGTAGTCAAAGCCCTCAAGGACTTGAGAATAGGCACCCTCGGAGCCAGAGTTACTCCTTTCAAAACCGTACGCATCGATGAAGTCACGCTGCAGAAGCACGGCATTACCGTAGAATCATACGATATGTCCGAGATTATCGACCGCGTCAACAAGATGGGTGATTCAGAAGCAGCTTACAAGCAGAAGGCAGAAGTCCTCAAGGCATACGCTGATTTCTCATGCGTTCCTGAGTCCGGTTTTGGCAAGCTGGTCAAACTCGGTGTAGTTATGGACAGCATCGTTGCCGATAACGGTCTGGACGCTGTAGCTGTTCGTTGTTGGATGGAACTCCAGCAGCAGCTGGGAATCTCCCCATGTGTTGTTATGAGTGAAATGAACAACCGTAATATCATCGCTGCCTGCGAAGTTGACGTAGGGAATGCAGTAGTTATGCACGCCCTCAGCCGCGCTTCCGGAAAAGTTGCAGGATGTCTGGACTGGAACAACAACTATGCAGATGATGACAACAAGTGCATCCTGTTCCACTGCGGTCCCATCCCGGCAGATTTGATGACAGCCAAGGGCACAGTAACCTCGCATGCGATCCTTGAAGCAGGCGGAGGCGGATGCTCATCGCACGGCTGCAACGTCGGACGAATAGCCCCCACCCCATTCACATTCTCCAGCATGCTGACAGATTCCGGCAGGTTGAAGTTCTACATAGGAGAGGGCGATTTCACAGCCGATCCTATAGCAGAAGACTTCTTCGGCTGCGCTGGAGTAGCTCATATTCCTCAGCTTCAGGACGTCCTGATGCACATAGTAAAATTCGGCCACCGCCACCACGTCAGTGTAACCCCAGGCAAAATGATGGCCCCGGTAAGAGAAGCCTTAGTAAACTACCTGGGCTGCGACGTAACAGCCCCCCAGGAAGGCTAATAAAGGATGAAGCACTGGTCCCATAGGCCAAACAAGATTTATGGGACCATCTCCCTATCTCTCTGTCACTCTGTCTCCAAGTCTCCAAGTTCCCCCATCTCCCCAATTTTTCCGTGTATTCCGTGTATTCCGTGGTTAAAACCATCCACCCTTCCAAAGCAAATTGAAAGCTGATATCATGTAGCCGAGATTGTTGAGGTCTTGAATAGTTACTGTGAGGTTATTGTAAATGGCAAAGATTGTATTAATTGGCGCAGGGAGCGTCATTTTCTCTAAACATATCATCTCCGACTGTCTCTCCTATCCGGAGCTTCGGGATTCAGAGTTTGCTCTGTTCGATATCAGTGAGTCCCGTTTAAAGACTGCTGAACTTATGGCAAAGCACGTAGCTAAGGCCTGGAATGCAAATCCCAAGATAGTAGCTACTTCAGACCCGGTTGAAGCTCTTACTGGTGCTGATTATGCAGTTAACATGATCCAGGTCGGTGGGTACGAGCCCTGCACAGTCACAGATTTTGAGATTCCAAAGAAATATGGGCTTCGACAGACTATAGCTGATACCCTGGGAATCGGTGGTATTTTCCGTTCATTGCGAACTATCCCCGTAATGCTAAAATACGCCCGAATCATGGAAGAAGTCTGCCCGGATGTCACTTTCCTGAACTACGTAAACCCGATGGCTATGAACACCTGGGCGGTTTTGAAAGCTACGAAGATCAAGACTGTTGGTCTCTGTCACAGTGTGCAGGGCAGCCATCATCACCTTTGCACAGCAATTGGAGTAGACCCGAAAGAAGTTAACTTCACCTGCGCCGGTATCAACCATATGGCGTTCTACCTGACCCTGGAGCACAATGGAGAAGACATCTACCCGAGGATTAGAGAGATAGTTAATAGTGGAGAGTATTATCCTGAGTGGGACCGCGTGAGATTATCCGTAATGAAAAAGATCGGATACTACATAACCGAGTCCAGTGAGCACTTTAGTGAATATGTCCCCTGGTTCATCAAATCCGGACAGCCGGACTTGATTGAAAAATACAACATACCGCTGGATGAGTATATCACCAGATGTATCAATCAGAATGCCAGCTGGGATTCAATGGCCAAAGAGCTTGAAGAAGGCAAAGGGTTCGACAACCTTGAACAATCCACTGAGTATGGTTCCAGGATTATTATGGCAATGGAGACTGGTGTCCCAACGCTCATCCACGGCAGCGTGCTCAATTATGGCCTGATCGACAACCTGCCGACCGGTTGCTGTGTTGAGGTTCCGTGCCTGATAGACAAGAACGGCATCCAGCCTGTGCGTGTAGGGTCACTTCCTCCGCACCTGGCCGCACTGGACCGAACGAATATCAATGTGCAGGAAATGGTCGTAGAAGCTGCCCTCACAGGTAACAGAGACTACACATACTATGCAGCAATGCTGGATCCCCACACCGCCGCAGAGCTTTCACTCGATCAGATATACTCCCTGGTAGACGATCTATACGAAGCCCATGGCGACTGGATCCCATCAGTATAATATCTAGCAAAGGTAAGAGTTCACTGTCGCGTGATTATTGTTATCCTGAACGCAGAGAAGGATCTCAAGAAAGCAGATCCTTCACTGCATTCAGGACGACAAATCAGCAACATTGAATTGTTATAAACAATAGATAATCAAGCGTGCGCACTCCGTTCGTGCTGAGCTTGTCGAAGTGCGGATTCCGTTCGTGCTGAGCTTGTCGAAGTGCGGATTCCGTTCGTGCTGAGCTTGTCGAAGTGCGGATTCCGTTCGTGCTGAGCTTGTCGAAATGCGAACAGACTGCTCGGAGGCTATATAATCCCTCCGAACACTGTATACATACAGGTATAACATGAAGAAACTAAACACAAAAACCGATAGCCTTGAGACTTGCCTGATCGCGCTGGCCCCACCGTCCGGAGCTGAATCGGAGAAGATTACTTCTACCGTCTCCGAGATTCTGGCACAGGTAAAATCCAGGGGAGATGAAGCCGTCCTGGAATATGAGCGCAAGTTCGACTGCCCCACTCTGGAGAGTTTGCTGGTAACTGAGCAGGAGATTGCTGATGTTCGAGCAAAAGTCAGTCCGGAGCTCCTGGCTGCTATACGAACTGCAAAAGCCAATATCGAAGCATATCACCGCAAGCAGATAAGGCAGTCATGGGTAGATTTTGGTGAAGACTTCAGCTATGGGCAGATAGTCCGGCCGATTGAAAAAGTTGCATTCTACGCACCCGGAGGCCTGGCGCCATATCCCAGCACTGTCCTCATGGCCGCCATACCCGGAGTAGTTGCCGGTGTAGATGAACTGGTAATGGCAACTCCTCCGCGCAAAGATGGCACAATTCACGAGGCTATGCTGGTTGCTGCCGATGAATGCGGAGTCAAGAAAATATACAAAATCGGCGGTGCACAGGCGATTGGGGCGCTGGCATTCGGCACAGCGAGTGTCAGCCGGGTAGACAAGATAGTCGGTCCCGGAAATGCATGGGTTGCTGAGGGTAAACGACAGGTTTTTGGAATCGTTGGTATAGACCAGATCGCTGGTCCCAGTGAGATACTGGTCATAGCCGATGACTCAGCTAATCCGGCTTATGTTGCAGCCGATATACTCTCTCAGGCTGAACATGCTGGTGATTCCAGATGCGTGCTTGTAACCTGTTATGAAAGCATAGCTGGTCAGGTTGAAGTTGAACTTGAAAAGCAGACTGCCGAAGCTTCCAGGGCCGATCTAATCCGTGAATCTCTGGCCAACAATGGCGTTATGATAGTTGCCAAAGACATGGATGAATGCGTATTATTAGCCAACGCTTTCGCACCGGAGCACCTTGAGATAGCTACAAAGGATCCCTGGGAGCTCCTGAGAGGCATCAAGAACGCAGGAGCAATTATGCTGGGGCACTACACGCCAGTCCCACTCTGCGACTTCGCAGCCGGTCCAAACCACACCCTGCCAACATCCGGGACAGCACGTTTCAGCTCCGGGTTGAGTGTAGATGACTATGTAAAGAAATCAGGGTTGGTAGCTTATTCCAAGCCAGGTCTGGACAGAATAGGCCCAACAGTAATAACAATGGCCGAAGCCGAAGGCTTCCAGGCCCACGCGAATACAATAAAGATAAGAAACAACTCCTAGACGCTAAAACTATCAAAAACATAATAACCTTTTAGATTGGCACACGCTAATTCCCATTGGGGAAGTGCCCCCCCTTTAGATTGGTACAAGCCAATTCCCCCTTGGAGAAGGGGGGTTAGGGGGGATTGAAGAATGCTACAGATATAAACCGGGAAATCAATCCCCCTACCCCCTTCTCCAAGGGGGAATTGGTAATGCTGCTTTTCAAGGGTAATAATGAATCCCCGGATTGAGCAGCAACAATTCTAAACAACTAAAATGGAGGCATCCGATGTCCAGGTCCTGCCGGATTGAACGAAAGACAAATGAGACTGATATTACTGCCGATATATGCCTTGATGGTACTGGTGAGAGCACAATCGACACAGGGATCGGCTTCCTTAACCACATGCTGACCCTTTTAGCCAAACACTCAATGTGTGATATGAACATTACCTGCAGGGGAGATCTGGACGTAGACTCGCATCACACTGTTGAGGATGTTGGCATAGTGCTCGGACAGGCTATTATCAGGTCACTCGGAGACAAGGCTGGTATCACCAGGTATGGAACCGCTTTCGTGCCAATGGATGAAGCACTGGTTATGACCGCCTTAGATTTCAGTGGTAGAGGTTCATTATTCACTAATCTGGAAATACCCAGAGAGATTCTTGGCAGTTTCGACACTGAAATGACCAGAGAGTTCTTCACTGCGCTGACTTCAAATGCAGGAATCAATGCTCATATCAAGCAGCTCGATGGAGAGAACTCCCACCACATCATCGAAGCCGCATTCAAATCATTTGCCAGAGCATTAAAACAGGCCGTAACAATTGACCCGCGTGTCCATGGTGTACCGTCAACTAAGGGAGTCTTATAGAAACAAATGAGATCAGGCAGTGTTTATCTCGATCGATTCGCAGCGACGTTAGCTCATCAAACGGTGGACAGGTGCCCCATTGATCTTGGGGGAACTCCACAGGCAGGTGTTGACAGTCCGCAGACCATAACCAGTCTCGCCAGCATACTAGGTTTTAGCGGTCCGGCGCCGGATAGTTACAATATGTTCGATGTCCGGGTGCTGGAAGCTCTGGATGTCGATTTCCGGCAGGTCGGTGTGCTTGTCCCATTTGAAACAAAATGGAATGAACAGACTAGCGAAACAGAATTCACCGACTGCTACGGAATCCGCTACCGGTTTAGCGGGATATACTGGGAGATTGTCGGAGGAGCGCTCTGGGGTGCAGATATCGATGCTATCGCTGCTTATGTTTTCCCAACGCTCGATCAAGTCCCGGATGGTATCTTTGACGACATCGAAAGACGTGCGAAACAGCTGCACGATGAGAACAAATATGTCATCGCCGGTTCTCATCCAGTTCTGGGAGTACTGGAACTTGCATGCTGGCTGTGTGGTTACGATCAGATAATGACCATGATGGCCCTTGACCCCGATTATATCAATCTGCTGTTTGGCAAAATCCTTGATTTTCAGAAACCGATTATCGCTGAATACTATCGAAGGCTTGGCAAATATATAGACCTGACCACCAGCGGGGACGATTTCGGAACACAGAAGTGCCTGTTTATGTCGCCGAATATGTTCCGGGAGTTCGTCAAACCCTACTTCCAGAAGCGCATCGAATACACTGCCCGGTTCACCGATGCTGTGTATATGCATCACACCTGCGGAAGCGTCTTCGATATAATCCCGGACCTGGCTGAAATTGGCGTTAAAATTTTGAACCCCATCCAACCAAACGCCACCAACATGGAACCTGAAAAGCTCAAAGCAGCTTATGGAGACATCATGGTATTTCACGGCGGATTGGATACCCAGCAGGTCTTGCCGACTAATGATCCTGAAGTCATAAACCAGGCAGTTGATCGTTTAGTTGCAGCAATGCAGCCAAAGAAGAGCGGAGGGTTCATATTCGCCGGAGCCCACTGCATCCAGTCGGATGTTACTGCAGAAGCAGTCATCAGGATGTTCCGCAGAGCACTGGAGGTGCAGGCATGACAAGCAGAGAGTTAGTCACCAGAGCAATTGAACGCACAGGCCCGGATCGTGTCCCTCTGTATTATACAAACAGAGATGCCCAGCTTTCGGACCTTTACTGCGTAGGAGCTGGGGGTGCAACAGGTATTGCTCCGTCAGAACCTGGAATGACCGAATGGGGATATGTTTGGGAGAGTCTGGACAAGACAATGGGACAACCGCACACTCATCCTCTGGCAGATTCAAAGAGTATCGCAGCATATTGTCCCCCCGATCCTTATGCAACCGGTAGATTTGACAATATGGAACAGACGCTTCAAAAGTCCGGTGACAAATTCCGCATGATGCATCTGGGTATAACAGGTTTCAACCAGGCAACTTTCCTGCGAGGTTTCGAAGCCTTTCTTGAAGACCTGTACTGCGAACCCGAAGATGCGACAAAAGTGCTTGACTTCGTGATTAATTACGAAAGCGGTCTCATCGAACAGTCCGGCCAGTTTGAACTGGACGCCATAGCATTCGGAGATGATTGGGGAACGCAACAGGGTTTAATGATATCTCCGAACAAATGGAAGGAGGTCTTCAAACCAAGATACAAAGAGCAGTTCGACCTGATCCACAAACAGGGACGCAAAGTCTGGTATCACAGCTGCGGAAATGTGTGGGATATGATCCCGGATATGATCGAGATCGGTGTAGATGTATTTGAATTCCTCCAACCGGATGTATTCGGTGTAGACAGGCTTGCAAGAGAATTCGGTGGACACGTGTCATTCGCCTGTTCAGTAGACCACCAGAGGCGCGCAATAACCGGAACCAGGGAAGAAATATTCGCCTACACTTGCCTCCTCAGAGACACCCTGGGTGCCTTCAACGGAGGATACATAGGATACCTGGAATTCTACGACAGCATGGGCATGACCGAAGAAACCTACCAATGGATCCACGAAGCATTCCAGTCGCTGTAATCGTCTAAGAAGGACAGAATCCACGTCATCCTGAACTAGATCCAGGACCCAGGGAAGAGAGTATCTGGATCCAAAACCCCACCAACCCATTCCCCCTTGGCGAAGGGGGTCAGGGGGATTGATTCCCTTCCCAAAGCCTGTCTTCCCACCCCACGTTCGTCCTGAGCCAGTCGAAGGACAAATCCACGTCATCCTGAACTTGATTCAGGACCCAGGGGAAGAGAGTATCTGAACCAAAAATCCCACCTGCCCACCTTCCATATTGGGTGATTATCAAGTAGGCATACAGCACTTACTACTCTCACAGTTTGACTCTTGACCTCAAAAACGTGTATATTGAAGCCATCGCCTGAGCTTATTTACTTGGCGAAATATATAAAAATTGGATGAACCCTGATCAGTGGGAATTAATTATATGAGGTGGATAAAACTGCTTAGATGGACTGCAGTCATAACAACATTAGCAGCGTTGATGCTGATTTTGGCTGTAACTCTGCTTATGCGTTATCCTACAGTTTCAGATATAGTTGAATGCCAGCTCAATATGCCGGAGATCTATGGAGCTGTACAGCGTTACCGGGCAACACATGATGACCAGTACCCACCGTCTTTAGATGTGCTGCGAAAAGAATATATGAAAGATACATCGGTACTTACCTGCCCGCTGGATAAATCCAAGTCCGGTAAAACCAGCTACACATATACTCCGCCAAAGGAAGATGCTAATGACGATGATATACTCATTAGCTGCAACCGGCACCGCGTCCGTCATGACCTTCCAGTTATTGAAGTTTATATTACAGTCGGGGGTGTTGCCGGTTTCAAACCTGAGTCTGAAAATGATTCTCCAGCTAAAGCCGATGGGGACAAGATAAAACCCAAGTCTCCAAATGATAAATCACAATCCAGCACAACTCGTTAACACAGAGATTTTTGTAGTTGAGGTGGACACATTGGTCCACCTCAACTATAAGCTAGAATCGCTGGATTAGAAGTTGGAAGCCGGCTTCTGCGTTTTAGGTCGCTTCTGCATAATCTCTTTAAGCTTAGCTCTCTGGTCAGCAGTAAGTATCTTATTGATCTTCTTCATAGATTCTTCGCGAATGGGTTTTATTCTCTCTTGCTTCTGTGCTGGCGTCAAACTGGTGTTTTCACGTATTGGCTTGGTCTTCGACATCTGGTCTTGTAAAATAACTTTTATATCAGCTTTCTGTGTATCGGACAATTTGAGTTGCCCCATAACATTCATAAGTCTCATTCCTGGAGTGCCACCGCTGAACAACCTGTCGAACAATTTGGCTTTCTGCGCCTTTTGATACTGCTCTACCGTCAAAATTGCCTTGATACCACTCATAGCTTCCTTGCGTAGTTTCTTGATCTTGGCAGCTTTCTGTTTTGGATTATCACTGGATTTCAAGACATCAGCCATACCGCTTCTATACTCACGCAGAATCGGCTGTAATTTCTGTTTCTGGTCATCTGTGAGTCCAAGTTCCTGGAATATCTGTCCACCGCGCATTCCCTGACCTGGACCCATACCCATGCCCATTCCCTGCTGCATCCCGGCTCTTTTTTGTCTACCTGCACCGGCATTACGTTGAGCATATGAGGGAATGCACAATGCTAATCCCATAACCAGGGTAAGAGCTAAAGCTTTTTTATTCATAGTTTTTCCTCCAAAGAAAGTAGAATATTGTCGTTCCTTCGCGGCGAGTCCAGCAGATTTTCGCTACAGGCGAAAATTGAAATGACTCACGCCGTGATCCAAATTGCGTTGCTGTATGTGGTTTTAGACGCAACAATTCCATGATAGTTACATAAGTCGTGCTATTCTGAATAACAGCCTTGCAGGTTATCCAGGAAGTTGATATCATGCGCAAGTGTGTTCCCACACACCGATTCTTATACAAGAGGTAACCATTTATGTGTAATCCTGAACCATTTGAACATAGAGCCTGCTACGTTAATTTTGCAGAGCATCTGCAAAATTCATGGAATGTAAACATGCTTTACCCCGGAGCACCGTGCGCGTGGTCGTATGATGACTGGCGCAAGTTCCTGACCATGGTAAAGAGCTTCGGATACAACTGTTTTGAATATTGGCTGGTTCCTACACTCTGTCACCCAAATGCACTCAAAGATGATGGGATATATAGAGACTTCGCCACCGCAGCCCAGGTTATCAATACAGCCGCCCACGAACTCGATATGAAGACCGTTGCTCTACTTGGTACAAACACTATCGGACCTGAGTGGTTCTTTGCCTGCCCGCATGACCCGGAGCAGAAGAAAATGATGGAGTCCATATTCATCCACTGGATGCAAAAGCTCAAAGGCACCGACATCATAGGCATATTCCCGGGAGATCCGGGTGGTTGTGCACGAAACGGCTGTGATGAAAACACCTTTGTTGATGTAGCCCTGGAGTTCACCGGTCTGGCACAAAAGCACAATCCAGGCTGCACAATTGAGCTAGGAACCTGGGGAACTCCATTCTCAGGCTGGGGGGACGATCTACGTGCAAGTCCGGACTGGCAGGGTGAATGGGATGTACTCATAGATCCAAAATATGATGTCCCGGAAAAACCGTGCCACATCTGGAATGGCAAACCCGACAGAGCAAAAAGGTCAATGGAGTATCTGATCAAAAAGCTCCCCAGCTTCCCCGAAGACACAATCGTAGCAATCAACCTTGGATTCAGCCCGGATGGAGATGCAACGATGGGTGGGGATGCCAGGCCTTATGCCAGGGAGATCGCCAAGATTCGCCGTATAACCACATGGGACTACTCCCTCTCCGAGGGTGAACTTGTTTGCTGCCCGCAGTGGAGACTCCCCAGGATGGCTGCGAAGAGACGTGAAGAGCGCAGCGCAGCCCCTTACTCCGGTGGGATGTCATACACAATGACGCCAAAGCTTAACCTGCTCAGTATGTATGCAGGTGGACAATTCTTCATGAACCCGGACTCAAACCCGGATGATGTCTCAAAACAGTTCTGCTCACTGGTCTTTGGCGAAGAGAGCGCTCAACTCGGGGAACTGTTCGAAGCTTTTGAAGTAGTCAATGGCTGGGGACACTATCCTCGCAGACAGTGGTCAAAAGAAGTCCTGGTCGATGCCTACCAGCAGATCATTGATATTCTCGAGTCTTCCGATGTCTCTGGTTGCAAGCTGCCTTTATATCCTGATCCTGAGACATATAAATCTGACCTGCTCTGGTTTGCTAACAAGTTCAAAGAGATGGCAGGCCCATCCCCAAACCGCGAACGCATTAGGCAGGAATACTGGAAGAAAGCTCTGGAGATATACGACCACATACCAATGTCAGTAGACAAAAGGGCCGACCTGTCAGCCAGAAACTTCGCATCCATCCTGATGGACACCACCGACCCGATACCATCGTTTGGGTAGGCAAGTATTTTGATTCTCACGCAAAGCCGCAAAGGCGCTAAGAATCTATGTCATCCTGAGTATCCGACCGCGCTTTGCGCGGTAATTTCATGAAGAAACCGTTCCCTGAGCGGAGCCGAAGGGAACACAGCTCTAAAGATATGTGGCGATGTGCGTCCCTTCGACTTCGCTCAGGGAACGCACAACCATAACCAAGATATCCAGGTTTCTTAGGAGGAACGAAGGATCTGCTTTTAAGGGCAGACTGCTATAGAAAGCAGATTCTTCACTACGTTCAGAATGACAAAAGTTCTTAGCGCCTTTGCGGCTTTGCGTGAGAATATTCCCTAGAGCACCCTCGGTAATTCCCCCAATGGTATATCCGCCAGCTGCCTCTGCTTCACATCTTTCTCCGACAGTATCGGCTCGGAAGCAGGCCAAGGAACCGCTATCTGGGGATCGCTCCACAGCACTCCTTTGTCGGTCTCTGGATGATAGTATTCGTTGACCTTATACAGAAATATCGCCCGTTCAGACAGCACACAGAAACCGTGCGCAAATCCCTCGGGTATGTATAACTGCCTGTGGTTCTCACTGCTCAGATTGACTCCAACCCACTTGCCGAAATCGGGTGAATCCCGCCGTATATCCACTGCCACATCCCAGACCTCACCTTCAAGTATCTGCACAAGTTTTGCCTGAGGATAGGGCCATTGGTAATGCAGCCCACGGAGCACATTTTTACCCGAGACCGAGATGTTGTCCTGAACAAAATCGGTGTCAATGCCATTTTCAGCAAATCTCATCCGGTTCCAGCCCTCATAAAAGAATCCTCTACTGTCCCCAAGAACCCTCGGTTCAACAATCAATACTCCTGGAAGCCCGGATTGAATAACCTGCATTATATTCCCCTCTTGTCACAATTTCACGTAAAGTCGGTAGAGCTATAATAACACGCAAAGAAATGGAATGGAAGCGCACTCCAGCAGTCTAGACCGCAACCCCGTTCGTGCTCAGCTTGTCGAAGTACGAACAGACTGCCCTTGCTTCCATAGTGCAATTCACCCCCTCCATCAGGTATAATGCTCTCATAATAATCTTCTGGAGACACACTTGGAACATTTAACACTAAGAATGGTCAGACCTGATCTGGAAAACCTGACAAACTATCCCCTACCCGTTGGTTATCACTTCAGGTTCTACCAGCCCGGTGATGAAGTATTCTGGGCAGAGATCGAATACTCCGTTGGAGACTTTGAAACAATCGAAAAAGCCCTCGATATGTATCATCACGATTTCGGAACAAACACAGAGGAGCTCCGCAAACGACAATTATTTTTATGCACAGATTCCGGTGAAGTTATAGGCACCATCACTGCCTGGTCTACCGAAAGATATACTCCAGGCGTTAACGGTTTGATTCACTGGGTAGCTATCAAACCGGATTACCAGGCAAAGAAACTCGGGCGTCCTCTCATTTACGCAGCTCTTGAACTGATGCGTACCTGGCATACGGACGCATTTCTATGCACCTCGACTCACCGCCTCAGAGCTGTGCGGGTATACCTGGACTTGGGTTTTATACCATATATTAGAGAAGAAAATGATAAAGCAGCCTGGGAACTCGCTGCAAAAAGTATAGATCACCCGGTTCTCAAAGAATATATGTGAGGAAAGATTATGTCACTGGTGAATTGCAGGGAGTGTAAGAATGAAGTCAGCAGCAACGCTCGGAGATGCCCGCATTGTGGAGCTCCATATCCTGCCAGGCAAGTCTGGACGGGTACCGGATTCGAGTGGAGAAGCCAGGCTGAATATATGGGATATCCCCTCATCCACATAGCCGTAGGTAGAACTGCAGACAACAAGATTCGAGTTGCCAAAGGTGTAATCGCCATTGGTCAGTTTGCAATAGGCCTTATAACTATAGCGCAATTCGGTGTGGGCTTTCTATTTGGATTCGGCCAGTTAATGTTCGGGTTCACAGCTGTCGCGCAAGTCGCCATAGCAGCATATTTCGGGCTGGGACAAATTGCTACCGGATATACCGCGATTGGGCAGGTTGCATTTGGTCATTTTTTACTCGCACAAGCAGGATATGGCACCCATATCTGGAGCACTACCTTACACGACCCCATTGCACTGGAATACTTCCATAATCTGTTTGCCAAAATAGGCATAGCATTTGGACACTCAAACCTGAACAACCCAAAACAATTACCAAAATAAAACGTTATTCCATGAGCTTATGTGCAGCTTCTGCTATCTCACCAAACTGTGTAATTGTGAGTTTCTCGCCGCGCAGCCCTTTATCGATGCCTGCCTCGCTTAGAATCAACGCAGCCCGCTCCTTACCCCAATTAAGCAAAGGAGAGTTGCCAAGGGCATTCTCAAGCGTTTTACGGCGCATAGCGAACGCAGACCGGACTACCTTGAACAGCACCTCTTCATTGTGAACACTGACTGCAGGCTCAGGGAGCGTATCCAGGACAATAATCGTAGAGTCCACATCAGGTGCAGGGAAGAACACGTTTCGGGACACATTAGCTGCTCTACTTACCTTAAAATAATAACTCAGGAAAACAGTCAGTGAACTGTAATCCGGTGAACCAGGAGATGCCAGTAACCTCTCAGCAACTTCCTTTTGGACCATCATCACAGATCGCTTGAAATATTGCGTATACTTAGCAAGCCATTCCAGAATAGGAGATGTTATATAATATGGCAGGTTTCCAACAAGTATCCAGCCGGCGCCGGGCGCAATACCCAGGTCATCGGGAGTAACTCTGAGGATATCATTGTTAATTACAGTCACATTGTCGCATTCAACAAGCGTTACATTAGTCATCTCGATCATCGCAGGATCTACTTCCACGCAGATGACCTTCCCGGCACGCTGAGCAAGCTCTACAGAGAGGCATCCCAGCCCTGGACCTATCTCCAGCACAGATTCCCCAGGTTCCAGTCCGGTAGAACGGAGAATTGTCCCCAGAACATTGCGGTCGATCAGAAAGTTCTGCCCAAATCGCTTATTAGGCCTCAAGCCATACTGATTTAGTAATCCCCTAACGTCCGAAATACTGCAGAGGTTCAATTCAAGGTCTCCTTAAAGTAAATACGGACCGTCCGATAACAGATGTTAACGAACGGCCCTGTTTCTCAGTTTACAGCAATCTGCTGGTTTAAATGCGTAGCATTTAAACCAGGAAGAGGGTTACTTATCCACAGCCTTTTTAAGGGTGTGAACTCGCACAGACCTTCTACCAAAGCGGACTGCTTCGCGGTAACTGCTGAAGCCTAAGTCAATCCTGCGGCCCTTAATGGCACCGCCTGTATCCCCTGCGACAGCAAAGCCATAGCCCTCGATATATAGCTTGCTTCCCAGCGGTATGACTCTAGGGTCAACCGCAACTACCCCGTAGCCAGCTCTCAAGCCTAAGCTAGTCCGACCGACACTCCGTCGACCGCAGCTTCTGGGACCCGGATCATATGCAGATGCGTTCATCCGCACGATCTGGTGAGTACTAAACTCTCCTCGGCTGGTGTATCTTCCTCTTGAGCCAATTTCAACAACCCGGTTTACGGGTTTAGCAATGACTTTTGAAGAGAGAATCTTCCGGTCTACTTCATCTCCGTTTTTGTAACGGACTTGATAGCTTACTAGTTTCTCCCCAAGAACACCGGCTTTCGATTGTAAAATCGTTCCCGGTCTAAGGTCCTTGGTAAATGTCTTTACCGTGTCGAATGCAATTGTTTCATGTCTTTCTTCAATGGCATTCTCTACACGGACGACCGTAATATTCATTCCGAAGTACGGCCGCTCATTCGTCGTCGGCATAACCACATCCTGTGGTCCGATCCCGATTCCCAATTCATTGAGAACCGAACCGACAGTCGTCTGGGCGGTACGGACACTATATTGGGTCCCATCAGCATAGATAGAGACCAATACCGGCTCCAGGCGCTGCGCTTGCACGACTCCATCTCGGTTGGCTGCCATCACTACCAATCCCAGCACACTTAGGATTATAGGAGTAGTGATTCTTGCAAGCCGAAATATGCGTCTTCGCAATAGCTCGCCTCCTTATACATTCGCATTCTACACCTGCGTTCCTGTCAGAAAACAACAGGACGTATTGCAGGATGCGAGGGCAAAGGCATATTAACAGAGCATTTCCAAGCTGTCAAATTCAAGCAGGGAATTGGGGAGAGTGCGAAAATAAAATCAAAGAGCAAATTTTCAGGGCTTGCGCTAGACAAATTATGAAGCATGAAGTATGAATTATGAAACGAGAAGGGAGGCTTTAGACTTCAGGCTTCAGGAATATATCTGAACATGATTTTCAGGATTTTCATGATGACCAGGATTATGCAAATCCAAAACCATTTCTCATATATAATCTAAGCAACCAACAAAAGTCTCCCCATCTCCAAGTCCCCCACTCTCCCCGTCACCAAGTCTCCCTTCAGACCCTCTCGTTCCCGTGCTCTTCAACCCATTCCTTGGCAGCATGGTATGCAGCCAAATCAAAACCACCCATGGCGTTGTTGTGCAATACTATGCCTCGCAATAATCCCTGCTTCATCAGTTCCAGATTGTGGTCCAGCTGATATTTTACTATCTCTGCCTGAGCCTCTTTTTCCTTGCCGTAGTTATACAGGTAACAACCCATCAGGCGCTCTTTACCGGGTGTCCTTTCTATAAATATCCTGCTATATGTCTGATACTGTTCAATCGAAGGCTCATCCCAGAACCAGAAGGACACACCATCAAACACATCGATGTAATCCTGGATGTCCATTTCCTCTTCCAGTTGCATCTGGTAAAGCACCAGCCACATCTCAAACCCGGCTGCATGAATAATTTCACGCTGCGCAATCAACTCCGCCACCGTAAGTTCATTCGAGGTGTATATGTGGTCCATGGGGCCTCCGCAGAAGAAGTCATCATAGACCAGGCGGTCGGTCTGCGGATAAAGCTGTGCTAACTCCATAGTCTTTTCCAGACGGTTGATGCCCGGCACGCCCCATCTATCTACACTCAATCCAGCATGCACCAGTCCGTCTGTGTCCTTGCTGTATTCTTCAATATCCATCGGATGCCCAAATGGGACATAAAAAATATTCTTAGCACCCAGATCCCGCATACCCATCGCAGGTGTCACAGGAGGCTGTGGTTCCCTCTTAAAAATATCATCAAACACATGCTCAGGATGCCCCCATATCCAAAGCCCGTCACTAACTGTTTTGCTCATGCTCATAAATGCCCCCAGTTCATGATTTTTCATAATCTACACCATACCCATGAGGCATCATATTTGTCAAACGATACGAGTTGTCGGGGTGCATCCTATGATATTGTAAACAATAATGTTGTGCAGTTTGTCATTCCCAGTTTGACTGGGAATCCAGAAAACAAAGTATCTGGTAATACTAATGTAATATTGACGAGGAATAAATTTGAGCGTGAAAATGGACTTTTCTTTTTGCGTTGTTTCGGGACACCCCTGTCCCAAAATCTTCACGATTCACACCGAGTCTGTCTGGGGGCAAGGGCGTCCCGAGACAACAAATGCAGGAAAAAAGATCAACAAAAATCTCCGTAACAACTTGACACCGTCGGAAATGTGGCAACAGTTCAGTGGCCCACACGGGGCTCCGCGTTATCTAGATGAAGTAACAGCTATCGTATTACTTAGGAGCGTTAATGTGTAATATGAATATTTTCCGTTCGTCCTGAGTAGCGCGAAGTGCGTATCGAAGGGTGGACGGAAAATAACTCACAAATACTGAACTGTTACGAAATGTTAATTGAGTAAATATCTCTGTGGATATATGATATTATTATATATAACAATGCAAATTATATACAGAGGGCTGTAAAATATGGATATCGTTAAAGAATATATGGATGTATTGCAGAATATCGAGTATGCAATAGTCAGTGTATACAAACAACACCCGGACCTGACTGATTATGATGTAATACACGTTTTTGATGCTCTTGTGGATGCATATTCGGGAGAAAAAATCGGACGACCTCCAAGAAATTTCCGTCTTTCGGAACGTGAGAACACTTTAATGAATTATACTCGTCAAACTTGTGAGTTACGTTTAGGCAGAATAGTACCTGAACCAGAACCGGATATGGATTCGGATATTATACCAGCCGGTGATGTACTCCAGATCGATGAAATAATACTTTGCCTCAAGAAGTTGACTATGTCCGCCAAAAAGTGGAACAAGAGAAACGGAATGCGTGGATATGTGAACTTCATAAGCCAATTCATTGCTTAATCCGCATTTAATAGAAGGGGACAGCCACCATTGTTGAACTCATTTTCACGTTCCACCTGGGTCTTCCTTGCGATCCCAGAATCTGTGGTAAGCCCAGTAACTCGCCTCATGTCTCCCAGATTCTGTCTTCTGGCTTCTGACTTCTGACTTCTGACTTCCAAAAAAAAGGGGCTTTCGCCCCTTTTTTTACTTCGCGTATTCAACCGATCTGGTTTCCCGTATCACGGTTACCTTGATCTGGCCGGGATATTCCATCTCCTGCTCGATCTTTCTGGCTACGTCATAAGCGAGCTTAGTTGTCTTATCGTCGTTCAACTCGCCAGGTTTGACCATAACCCTGATCTCACGGCCGGCCTGCACAGCATAGGTCTTCTCAACTCCCTCAAAGGAGTCAACTATCTCCTCGAGCTTCTGGAGCCGTTTTACATAGGTTTCCAGAGTCTCTCTTCTAGCTCCTGGTCTGCCTGCTGATATCGCATCAGCAGCCATCACCAGAACAGCCTCCACGCTGTGTGGTTCTATGTCGTGATGGTGTGCGCCAACCGCATGCACCACCTCTGCCGGTTCTCTATAACGCTTGAGCAGGTCCATACTGATGACAGCATGGGGTTTCTCAACCTCAAAGTCGATAGCCTTGCCCAAGTCGTGCAACAGTCCAGCACGCCTTGCAAGAGGAACATTGACCTCTAACTCAGCTGCAATAGCTCCAGCCAGATGTGCAACCTCAATTGAATGCTGCAGCACATTCTGTCCGTAGCTGGTCCTGAACCTGAGTCTACCTAACAGCTTGAGAAGCTCAATATCCAGACCAGTAACACCAGTCTCGAAAACCGCTCTCTCAGCTGCTTCTTTCATTGTCTGCTCAGTCTCACTCTGAGCCTTCTTTACCGTTTCTTCAATCCTGCCCGGATGGATTCTACCATCCAGAATCAGGTTGGCCAGGGCAAGTCTTGCAACTTCCCTGCGGACTGGGTCAAAACCGGATACAACCACCGCTTCCGGTGTATCGTCAATTATCAGGTCAACCCCTGTAAGAGTCTCAAATGCACGTATATTTCGGCCTTCACGACCAATTATACGTCCCTTCATGTCATCGCCAGGAAGCGGGACAACGGAAACCGTTGTTTCTGCTGCCTGATCAACCGCACATCTCTGTATAGCCAAAGTAACAATATCTCTGGCGATGCGGTCTGCATCTTCTTTGGCCTGTTCTTCGGCCTGTCGAATCGTCCGGGCTAGATCCCGCTCGATGTCATGTTCAACCTGTTTGAGCAGGAGAGCTTTCGCTTCCTCCGCACTCATTCGGGCAACTTTTTCAAGTTCAACTTTTTGCTGCGTAACTAACTCTGCAGCTTCTGTCAGTTTGATTTGGACGTTTGCTTCCATATCGGAGACACCCTTTTCCTTCCGGTCAAGGTTGTCCAGTCTCCGGTCTAATGTTTCTTCTTTTTGCGTCAGTCTTCGCTCTAGCCTCGATACTTCGGCACGCTTTTCCTTGTTCTCTTTTTCGATCTCGCCTCTAATTTTGAAGGCCTCTTCTCTGGCCTCCAGAAGAACTTCCTTCCGCTTGGCTTCCACCTCGCGAAGGAGATTCTCTTCTCTACTAGCAATGTCTGCCTTAGCAGACGCTATAGATACTTGATTCGGTCGAATATATCTGACAAACATTAGCCAGTACGCCACACCGGCGACGACTAAACCCGCTATAACTCCAATCAGAATATGCAACCTGCCTCACCTCCTCTGTAATATTGGAGTAACAATTCCGACTACTCCTGGATGTGAGGTAGAACGAAATTAAATTAACTGATACGCATTAACTTTTAGGTTCAATTTCTTCCAACACCCTGCGAATAATCTCCCAGTTGAATCCGCGTCTGGCAAGAACTCCACTGAGGTATCGCACAAGTGCATCCCCCTCTTTGGAGGTCTTTCTAGCAGCATTTTCAGCTACGGACTTCGCCATTTTAAACTCACCTTCGTCGTCGATATTTTCGACTGCACGCTCAGCAAGCTCTTTATCAATGCCCTTATTTCTCAGCTCTGCAACAAGTGCAGACCTGCTTTTGGGCTTGAACTTCCCCCTGGATTCAACCCAATCTTTGCTGAACTTCTTGTCATCAACAAGTTCAAGCCTTGTAAGTTCCTCTATTACTTCACCAATCAGGTCATCAGGGTAGTTCTTACTTTTTTTTAGTCGTTTCTCTATCTCCCCTATAGTCCTGTCTCTGTAACTCAGCAGGTTTATTGCACTGTTAATGGCCTTTCGGCGGTCTTCTCTATAAGCAACCGCTTCCAGCTCTTGTTCTCCAACTTCCTGCCCAACATACAACCCCAGAGTCAAGACAACTTCAGAACTCACCCCGACCGAAAAAACACCATCTAAATAAATCGATCTCCGGTCAGGATCATTCTTCTGAATCTCAATCGCTGTTATCCGCCCCACTCGAACTCACCGCTTTCGACTGTGCGGGTTTGGCTGCCGCTGCTGCCTGAGCCAGGTTCTTTTCTCTCACCAGGCCTTCGAGTTCATCCATAAGTTCCGGATTCTCCTCGAGATACCTTTTGGCATTATCTCGTCCCTGTCCCAATCGCTGCTCTTTATATGTAAACCATGTTCCGGACTTAGTGACAAATCCAAGGTCTACAGCCATATCAAGCACTCCACCGCTGCGTGAAATGCCTCTTCCAAACATGATATCGAACTCAGCCTCTCGGAATGGTGGAGCGACTTTGTTCTTTGCAACTTTCACTTTAATCCTGTTACCAACGGCTTCCCCGCTTACCTTCAGGGTCTCAATTCTGCGGACATCCAACCGGATGCTGGCCCAGAACTTTAAAGCTCTTCCCCCGGGAGTAGTCTCAGGATTTCCAAACATAACTCCAATTTTTTCTCTTATCTGGTTGATAAATACAGCCGCTGTATTGGATTTATTCAGGGAGCCACCGATCTTTCGCAGGGCTTGACTCATCAGCCTTGCCTGCAGTCCCATATGGGAATCTCCCATATCTCCCTCGATCTCAGCCTTAGGCACCAACGCAGCAACCGAGTCCAACACTACAATATCTATTGCTCCGCTGCGGATCAACGCATCCATAATCTCCAACGCCTCTTCACCGGTATCCGGCTGAGAGACCAGCAGGGCATCTACATCCACACCCAATGAACGAGCATAAGCTGCATCTACTGAATGTTCAGCATCAATATAGGCTGCAATGCCTCCCTGCTTTTGAGCTTCAGCAACTACATGGAAAGCAAGTGTACTTTTACCAGATGATTCCTGGCCATATATCTCTGTGATTCTGCCACGGGGGACTCCCCCTACTCCCAATGCCACGTCCAAAGCTATTGAGCCTGTGGGTATGACAGGGACATCTAAAACGGGCTTTTCACCCAACATAACAATCGAACCCCGACCAAACTGCTTCTCTATCTGAGCCAGGGCCATACTCAGGGCCTTATCTTTTTCCATCAGGATTCCTTTCACTCCGATTATTCGTAAATCTAGTAACTACTACTGATCCTGCCTAATCCGCAATGGAGAAGGCATCCGCCTAATTCCCCCTTGGAAAAGGGGGCCAGGGGGATTGATTCCCTTCCAATTCCCCTTTTGAAGGGGGCAGGGGGATGTGAAGCAGAGATAAGATAAAAACAATATCTAACTTCAAATCTCACATCCCCCTACCCCACCAAATGGGGAATTGGGCTAGTTGTCTTTACGAACTCACTGATTCCACACCGCCATTATGGAGCTTAAAAACTCCCATAGGCGTATATTTGGGACCATTAGGTCGAAGCTCACTACGCATTACGACCAGAGAATCAACTCTGGACTTTCCGAACTCCAACCCCGCACTCTCTCTAATTGCCGAACGGAACACCTCCGGCATAGATTTCTCTTCCCTACCAGACCTCGCCAGGGTCAAGTGGGCCTTAAAAGGCCTCTCTTCTCCTGCAAAGCCGACTGTCTGCAAATGCATATCAACCGACTCTGCTAGCGAACCCAACTGCTCAGCGCCTTCTGTTATCCCTACCCACACAACCCTGGGTTTTATCGGACTTCCAAAGACACCAACACCTGAAAAACTCAAATCAAAAGGTTCAGCTTCGTTTGCTGATTTAATTACCGCATCAAAGACGTTCTGGAGGGATTTATCGGGGATTTCACCAAGGAACTTAACAGTCAGGTGGAAGTTTGCAGAGTTGACCCATTTTAATTGTGGAGCGATCTCACTCAATCGTCTCTGCGTAGAGTAGACGGCGTCTACTACCGCGGGGTCGATGAGCACAGCAACAAATGTGCGTATCAGGTCCGGCAACTGTTAAGTCTTGTCCGTATCATATCCAGAGCATTTTGTGAGGTCAAAAGCTTAACATTCAGCCTGTCTCCAGGTAAAACAATCCGCTTTGACACTGTCTCTTCCCCGTCCGCCAGAGCCAGATATACCAAGCCTACCGGTTTTTCATCGGAGCCCCCCGTTGGACCCGCGATACCGGTTACGGCTATACCTAAATCTGCGCCGGAGAGCTTCCTGACACCGTCAGCCATCGCACAAGCCACTTGCTCGCTGACCGCCCCATGCTCTTCAATGAGTTTCCTATCTACACTCAGCAACGATATTTTAGCATCATTGCTGTATGAGCATATTCCCATCAAAAACACCTGGGAACTGCCCGAAACATCCGTTATCCGATTTGAAATCAGCCCACCCGTGCAGCTCTCCGCTGTTGCCAGCGTCAACTTCTGCTCGGTTAGTAAATCAACTACAATTTCTTCCAGCGTCTGTTCATCCCGGCCATACACCCGGTCTCCCAGAACGGATACTACATTGGCATCCATTTTGTCTATCAGCGCTTCAGCTTCATCCGCATTTGCGGCCCTGGCTGTTATGCGAAGATGGCACTCCCCGGGCTTCGCATAAGGCGCAAGCGTCGGGTTTTCGGACACCATTAAATGTTTAGTTCTATCTTCTACAAGTGACTCGCCAATTCCTGCCAGTCTTAATACTCTTGACCTTATAACTGTCGAGTCGACACCCATCTTTTCTGCAAAGTAAGGTTTCACCCAATCTCTGACTATTGGAATGAACTCTCTGGGTGGTCCGGGAAGCACTATAATCTTCTTGGATCCCGGCAATTCAAAAACCGCACCCGGCGCTGTTCCATTGGGGTTTGGTATCATTATCCCATTCACCGGAACTAGCGCCTGCTTCATATTCGATTCCGGCATTACATATCCGCGTGATGCAAAGAAACTACGCAGCTTCTCAGCTGCCCCTTCATCCAAACGCAAGGGATCACCAGCTACTTCTGCTGCAGTTTCTTTGGTCAAATCGTCCTGAGTAGGCCCTAATCCGCCTATTGTAAACACGATATCAGAACGGCTAAGTGCGCTTCTCAGCGTATCCGCAAGCCTGCCCGGATTGTCTCCTACAGTCCAGCGATAATAGAGACCAATTCCAAGTTCCGGTAACAACTGTGACAGGTAGACCGCATTAGTATCTACAATCTGCCCCAACAGCAGTTCCGTCCCTACAGAAACAATCTCCGCTTGCAATGACTGCACTCCAAATTTCTGGCATTCTTACCTAAGCATTATAACTGATTTTATGCTGGAATGGAAGAAATATTATGAATGTAAGTATTAATAAGATTTCCCTGTTGGTCGAGGTCATCCATGACCTTGACCAGATTCCCCGGACATCCATGTCCGCTACGTTCATTCAAGGTAAGCGCAATCCGTTCGTGCTGAGCGAATCAAAGGTAAGGTTTAGCACTTTATGTATGGGTAAGTCGAAGTATGAATGGATTGCGCGACGGTCAACACTGATCTAAAATGATTGTTAGTCTGGATTCCTGTTGGTCAAGGTCATCCATGACCTTGACCAGATTCCCCGGACATCCATGTCCGCTACGTTCATTCAAGGTAAGCGCAATCCGTTCGTGCTGAGCGAATCCAAGGTAAGAGTTAGCACTTCATGTATGAGTAAGTCGAAGTATGAATGGATTGCGCGACGGTCAACACTGATCTAAAATGATTGTTAGTCGCAATACTAAACTGTTGCTTTTCACGCCATATCGGAACATATTGTGGATATGGCGTGTATAATACATGAGAGTATATTCATTTCATAGGATAGTTTACTCGTGGTGGAGGAAGACATGAACTGCCCTAAATGTGGTATTGAAATCACTGATAAAAGTGGCCATTGCCCAAATTGCTGGACTAAAACATCCAGCGTAAAAGAAAAACCGGCACGACCAAAGTATTATAAGCCCATGATTGCCGCAATGATAGCACTTGCCATACTTGGTGTTGCTGCGCTTGTTGTCGCATCGGTTATAAAAAGTAGGCAGGCCGATATAACTTATGCACAAAGCCTGCCACAGGGTCCTAACACGGTTCTTGCAAGCAATCAAAACCCTCAACCTCAGGACAATGTACTCGGAGCTCCTGCTCCTGACAATTCCGGAGGAAACGTGCTGCAGGCGCCGCCGGCAAATCCCCTACCCTCTCAGCAAACTATTGCAGGCAAACCAAAACCACCGCAGTATGTGATAGATTATCTGGATTTCGTAAAGGCCGTAGAAGAGCATAGACAAAAGCTTCTCAAAGACACTCAAAATGCTTTTGCTATAGGGGCTGCTAATAAAGCCAGTGGAGGGCTTGATGCTCTGCTGAATATGCTTGATGATGAAGGAACAAGCCAGGCCAAAGATCCTCTTCAAGACACCAAGGATGAGCTTTCGAGACAATATGTCAACTGGAATAGTGTGCTGGACTATTTCGGCAAACGCCAGCCTCCGGAAGAATGCAAGGAGTTCGCATTATACTATCAGCAGGTTCTCTACAATGAGACAAAATCCATTGGCAACATTATTGCAACCCTGGGAACCGGTGGTGATTATGATAAAAAAGGCGTAACGCAGGTTGTCGTTGGTCTTGAAGGAATCCTAAAAGGAGGAGCCCAGAAAGACATTGACACCTCTGTAGAATATGCAGATACCTCACTTACAAACCTGGTCTCGAACTACGATATGGTCAAACCATTCACAGTTAGCAAAGAGCAGGGTTCAGGCGGAAGTATTCTGGGATTTTAGGTAAGATAGATAATATATAAAGCTCCACTTTTCTTTGCTCATGTGAGTAAAAAAGTGGAGCTTTTTTGTTTACAGGCTATTCCTCATCCGAATCATCCTCAAAAGGATCGTCTTCGTACATGTCAGTTATGTATTCCGGAGCAGGTACGTATAAGGTAACAGATACATCCACGTTTGTTTTGGACATATTTAAACCGGATTTGAGAATGTTTTCCATATCGCTTTTTAGTTGCTTTTTGATCTCTTTCTTGTAGAGCTTAAATTGATGGGCAAGTGCCCCTACTACAAGATTGAGAATATCAAAATCAAGACGACCTGGCCGACTATAAAGATCCTCAGAATCCGGATCAGTCATAACAACAGAAGGGTAGGCAGATTTACTCGCAATAGGCCATCCGTGCTCTTCATACTCAGCCTGTGCCCGATTACCGATCTCGTTCACATTCATATAGGTAACGGTCATAGACCACGTACTGGCAAATAATTCCATCAGCTCTTCCTGGTCTTCCGTGCTTCCCATTACAGAATAGTCCTCATACGATTTGTATATACTCAGACCATACATATCCTCTTCCACACCAAAGATATCGACCCATAGAAACAACTGGTTACCACCGAAAGTAATATCCATCCTCAGCGGCATCTCATCCTCGTAGCATTTCCACGGTTTCAGTTTATACAAATCCGCCGCATTCACAAAGAAAGCTCTAATACAAGCTGAATCTTTTTCGTCAATCTCATCAGTGTAGATTGGTAACTCTGATGACCCCATCTGTGTTTTCATCTCTTCGATGATGTGATCTATTATGGGGGGCACGTCATCAGTCGTGTCGATCATTATCCCGAGTTCCTTAAATTCACTGGTTGAATATATAAGGTTATCTCCAGCGAAAGTAAGAAGAGCAGGCCTGCGTGGCTTCCCCACTTCAGGTGAGATCATACATTCAAGAACCCATGATGTTATGTCTTTTTCAGGATCAGCAGGCATAACATCAGAACGGATAAGGTCACCATTAAATGTTGAAAAGCAGATTATTACATCCATACTGATCTGCTCATCAGGCTCATCAACATCGACATCCATTACTCTTTTCTGAATCACCCACTCATCTTGCTTAGCCACAGCTATCCGCTTAAGTTTTTCAACCATAAACAAATTATTCATTTCAACTGCTGTCTCCGGATAATATCTATTTGTTGAGGAAATATAAATCATATCACGCTACATTATAACAGCCAACATCTAGATGGCATATTCCTCAATTATTCATGAATAAACTCAAGCACCATAGACTCATTGAACATAAGCGCAATCCGTTCGTGCTGAGCGAATCAAAGGTAACATTTACCACCTGTCATTTGGGGAGTCGAAGTATGAAGGGACTGCGCGGCAGTCAATTCGAGTCCAAAACGACTAAATCCGCAACATAGAATTATTACATCTTGTTTGTGTCGTTTGACCGTAAATGCTATTTTGCCGTATAATGAACGTGGTAATAATAGCAATCAGCTAGCGGCCTGGTCTGATGACTTGTGCCGCTTTTAGTGTGTTATATAGGATAATATGAGCATAACAGAACAAAACACCATCGAATCAAATACAATCCCTTCACCACGCAAAGACGTCAGAGAAGACATGCGTAACGTAGCTATAATAGCCCACGTCGACCATGGTAAGACAACTCTTGTCGATGTCATTCTCCGTCAGAGCGGCACATTCCGCAGCAACCAGGTTATTGCGGAACGTGTTATGGACTCCAATGATCTTGAGCGAGAAAAGGGTATTACAATTCTTTCCAAGGTTACTGCTGTCCATTATAAGGGCGTCAAGATCAACATAGTAGATACCCCGGGTCACTCAGACTTTGGGGGTGAAGTAGAGAGAGTTTTACGTTCGGTAGATGGAGTTCTGCTGCTGGTAGATGCCTGCGAAGGCCCTATGCCCCAGACACGCTTTGTTCTTAAAAAATCTTTGGAGCTCAAGCTCAAACCAATTGTAGTCATCAACAAAGTCGACCGTCCTGGTGCACGTCCGTGGGAAGTAGTAGACGAAGTTTTGGATCTTTTTGTTGAACTTGGCTGCGATGAGGAGTTCCTTGACTTCCCATACATATTTGCTTCTGCTGCTGAAGGTTATGCCATAGTCGATCCCAAGGATGAGCCTATAGACATCGATCCGTTGTTCAAACTAATATTAGAACAGGTCCCATTCCCTAAAGCTATTCTGGATGGTACATTCCAGCTCCAGGTAACCAGCCTTGACTACGATGATCACCTGGGCAGGATGTTCGGAGGCAAGATTCTCCGTGGGACAGTAAGGCCTGGCCAGACTGTAACAATCATCAAGCGCGACGGAACGATGGACAAGTTCTCCATCACCCGGGTGTTTATATACGAAGGTCTCAAGAGAGTTGAAGTTGAGGAAGCTACGGCAGGAGAAATCGTCCTGCTGGCTGGTTATCCGGAAGTCCAGATCGGAGAGACCATAGCTGATCCAAGCAATCCTGAAGCAATGGACCTGATAGAGATAGATGAGCCTACGGTTTCGATGGACTTTATAGTCAACGACGGTCCATGGGCAGGACGCAGCGGCAAATTTGTCACAATGCGCAACATCTCGACTCGTCTGTATAGAGAAATCAAAACAAACATAAGCCTCAAGGTAGAACCAACCGACAGCCCGAATGCTTTATGTGTGTCGGGGCGTGGAGAATTGCAGCTTGCTATATTGCTTGAGAATATGCGGCGTGAAAATTTCGAAGTAGCGGTAAGTAAACCGAGAGTTGTAACTAAAACCATTAATGGCAACACCTGCGAACCAATCGAAGATGTTACCATCGATGTTCCCGATGATTACGTTGGTCCGGTTATTGAAGAGATGTCCCGCCGCAAAGGTAAGATTCTGACCATGGACAGGGATGAAGTTGGAATAAACAGGCTCCTGTTCGAAACTCCTACACGTGGTATGATCGGTTTCCGAACCATCTTCTTGACCTTGACCAGTGGTCTTGGTATGGTAAGCCGTATATTCAAAGAGTTTGGAGAATGGCGCGGAGACATCGTCATCCGCACAAGGGGCAGTTTGATATCCAAGGAAACTGGTCGTGCAACAGGTTATGCCATTTATCCCCTGCAGGATCGCTCTACTATGTTTATTGCGCCTGGTGATGAAGTATATGAAGGTCAGATAGTCGGAGAGAACTCCAGAACTGATGATATGGTTGTAAACGTAACCAAGTTCAAAAAACAGACCAATATGAGGAGTTCCAACGAAGACGCTACAGTAATGATAACCCCTGCCCGTCAGTTCAGTCTGGAGCAGGCACTCTCATTCATAGGGGATGATGAACTCCTGGAAGTAACCCCGGACGCCCTAAGATTCCGCAAACGCACCCTGGGCTCCCTAAACCGAAAACTAGAAACCCGTAAGAAGTAAGTAACCACAGGTGTAAATGCTCTGCATTTACACTGGAATACACTGAATACACGGAAAAATGCATTTTAGCTTTTCTCTGTATGTTCAGTGTGTTTTTTTGTTTAATACCAGATCAACCTTAAAACCACTTCCTACCAAACCAATACGCACTACCCCTGCTTAAACTCCTTTTCCCTTCTTCCGTGTATTCCGTGGTTGAATTCCCTAAGAAACAAAGTGGTATAATCGTGCTTGAGTAATAAAAATCTGCGGAGTAATAATAAGCATGTTCTGGAAAGTGTTGGTGTTGATTATGGTTGCTTTAAGCGTTACAGGTTCTGAGGTTGAGAGTGCTAAGAGAGTTGAGATCGTAGCTCATAGAGGGGCATCGTATGTTGCTCCTGAGAACACATTAGCATCGATCAATCTGGCATGGGAGATGAATGCTGATGCTGTGGAGATAGATATCTACCTCACCGTAGACCAGCAGATAATCGTCAGCCACGATTCTGACACCGCCAGAGCTACCGGCATCGAGATGAGCATTCCTAAGAGCAATTTTGAAGACCTGCGCAAGTTGGATGCTGGCAAGTGGAAAGATGCTGCATATACCGGAGAAAAGCTGCCTACGCTCGAAGAGGTCCTTAAAACTATCCCTAAGGGCAAGCGCATTTTAATGGAAGTAAAGTGCGGTCCTGAAGTCATTCCCATTTTCCTTGATCAACTTAAGAAATCCCGCAAGTCAGATAAACAGGTAGCTGTCATCAGCTTCAATATAGATGTAATAAGAGCCATCAAAGAAGTCCGTCCCCGGATGAAGGCCTACTGGCTGACAGTCCCAACCCCTGGCAGTGCAGATGCTCTTATTGCCGCTATTAAAAAGATTAAAGCTGATGGCCTCGACCTTGCTTCTACAGATGCCATAGATGCCGAATTTGTCCGCAAAGTCCACGATGCCAAACTAAAACTGTACATCTGGACAGTAGACGATACAACCACCGGTAAGCGCCTTGCAGACTACGGAGTGGACGGAATAACCACCAACAAACCCGACCAAATGCTGGCAGCCATCAAACCCAGATGATCTTAAGGAAGGGAGTTATTTACCACGGAATACACTGAATACACGGAAATATAATGAGATAAAACAGATTTGCTTAACATCCGAATGCATTGAATGGAATAATCTTGATCTCCCAAATTCGTTCAAATTTGTAAAAATGCCATTTCTTCCCTTTTCCGTGTATTCAGTGTATTCCGTGGTTATTAACTCCCTTCTCCCCTCGAATTCAGTGGTTATTTGCAGCCTGTGGTAAAATGTAATAGGTTGGAATTAACAATTACATTCCGATATTTTCCATTCCCCAGGAGTTTTTGTATTGATCGATGGCCTTGTTGAGGAGATCCGCAAGAGACGGACCTTCGCTATTATATCTCACCCGGACGCCGGAAAGACTACACTTACTGAAAAGCTTCTTTTGTATGCTGGAGCGGTTGATCTTGCCGGATCAGTCCGAGCAAAGAAAGACCAGAGGCACGCTACATCTGACTGGATGGAGCTTGAACGCCAGCGTGGTATATCTATTACATCCACTGTGCTTCAGTTCGACTACGAAGGTTATGTGTTGAACCTGCTGGACACTCCCGGTCACCAGGATTTCAGTGAGGACACATACAGAACCCTTACTGCAGCCGATGCCGCTGTAATGCTCATTGACGCCGCCAAAGGTATTGAACCGCAGACCCGAAAACTCTTCACAGTCTGCAGGCAGCGCGGTATCCCCATTTTCACATTCATCAACAAAATGGACCGCCCAAGCCGCGACCCACTGGATTTGCTGGATGAGTTAGAGAAAGAATTCGGCACCCGGACACTCGCTATGAACTGGCCGCTCGGTAATGGCTCTACTTTCCGTGGAGTATATGACCGGATGGACGGGAAGATGCACCTGTTCGACCGCACAGAGCACGGGGCAACTATGGCTCCAACCATCGAGACATCACCCGAAAGCCCTGAATGTGCCGCTCTGGTAGACAAAAACACCCATAAGCAGTTTATGGATGAGATGGAATTGTTGGAAATGGCTGGGGAAGAGTTCGATGAAGCCAAACTCCGCGCTGGAACATTAACTCCGGTTTACTTCGGAAGCGCTGCCAATAACTTCGGGATAAAGTTGTTCCTGGACTCATTCCTGGGCTTCGGGATACATCCTGGCGCCAGGCCTACAGTAGATGGTCCTGTAGAGCCTGACTACCCGCACTTCACAGGATTTGTTTTTAAGATTCAAGCCAACATGGACCCTAAGCACAGGGACAGTGTAGCATTCCTTAGAGTCTGTTCAGGTAAGTTCGAAAAGGACATGCAGGTCCACAATTCCAGACTGGGCACCAAAATGCGCCTCTCCCGTCCGCACAAGATGTTTGCCAGGGACAGAGACACTGTAGAGGATGCGTATCCAGGTGATATCCTTGGATTGATCAATCCCGGAGCATTTGCTATCGGAGACACGGTCAGCGCCAATGGTCCTGTTCAATATGAATGCATCCCAAGGTTCGCTCCTGAGCATTTTGCAACCCTGCACTGCCCCGACCCCGCAAACCGCAAGAAGTTCGTCAAGGGTCTGGATCAACTGACTCAAGAAGGAGCAGTTCAAGTGTTCTACCCGCTGGGAGCAGGAGGAGTCCACGAGCCAATAATAGCTGTCGTAGGACAACTGCAGTTCGATGTAATCAAACACAGGCTTCTTGCAGAATACAACGTAGAGACCAACCTGGAAATAACCGATCTGAGGCTTGCCCGCTGGATAGTAGGCACCCCGGAAGATATTGCAGAGCTAGCCGCCCCAATGCGCTGCCGAATAGTAGAAGACACCGAAGGCCGCTCAGCAATCCTGCTGGACGGAGAATGGGCCCTGAACCGAACCAAAGACAAACACCCCAATCTCCAGTTCAAAGACACTGCCCCGATCATCAAGGTCAAGTAGAAGGGAATATTATCCGCAGATTTCGCAGATTTTCGCAGATTAAGAGAGGGATGGGTTAGGATGATTCACGAACAGAAACACTCTCCCCCACATCCCCTCTTTTTCCGTGTATTCCGTGTATTCCGTGTATTCAGTGGTTAATTCTTCCCTTCCCTAATCTGCGTAAATCTGCGGATTATTACTTTTTCCGTCTCGCAAATATCCCACCAGCATATTAGGCAACCAAACCGCGTCAATCTTACTCATCCTAAGCTGCCTGATAGCCGCCAGCATTAGCTTCAGCATCTCCGGTTCATCAGAATCTGCTCTAATGGTAGTATCCACATTGTCTGCCACGACCGACAATTCCAGATCGCTCGTATCCGGTTTATCCCATTTACACCGACAGACTCTGGTGTACTCAACCTTGTCTTCCGCTGATTCCCCGACAAAAGATACGTTCTCGTCCTTTGGTCTCCATTTTACTTCAAGAAGCTCCGGAGAAACGTTGTAAGTCATAATGAACTCTTGTTCATCTCGTTCAATAGTTGCCGTGTCAGGTATCCATGCAGGTATCTCCATCCAATAGGAATCAGCGTATAATCTTAGTTCAAAAACATTAGTTACTCCGACTCTCTTCAAATGCTGATAAATTGAAGCTTCTATTGCTGATGTACTCTGCTGAGTCAACCGTCCGTCAGTCCTTCCAAGTGTCACCGACCTCCGCCAATCTTGCTTTAACACGAAATTTATCTTCCCGGTATCTGAATTACCCCAACTTGCAGTAGACACATCAGTCCATTTAAAAATCCGCTTCCACTTGTACCCTGTAAGCCCACTTCGCACTTCAACATACAATCCTTCAATATCTGTCTTGTATTTCAACTTTGCTTTGCATATGAAATACAGGGGAATAAAAACTATACCAAAACCATCCAACACTTTGAAAAACATCGATGCCATAATCCCAGTCACCAAACCAGCAACTAACAGGAACATCAAGAGATTATCATACTCATGTTCAACACTTTCCAACTGCACCAGATAAGGTCGATCTTGCATTACACACTCCTAATGGCAAACACATGAATGATTACATATTATACTTGAACACCCAATATCCTCTTCCAAATTGTATACGCAAATCAGGATGAATGCATCTTAATGATACTCTACCTTTGACACTACCTATATCGGGTAGGAGGAGCCGTTACCAACTCCTCCTCCCACACCACCGTACGTGCCGTTCGGCATACGTCGGTCCACGATGAACACGCAAGACGATAGTGCATACCGCCTTGGGAGGTAGGCTCTCCTCAATCGCCGCGAACACTTGACACGCGGTAACCATATTCTCACGGATTCCGTCC
>Ga0073936_10000581_pt1 | contig 56762 bp, 50 predicted proteins | sample AliMusrvi5mmetaG_FD_87041 | JGI IMG/M metagenome (GOLD analysis project Ga0073936, IMG submission 87041) | Freshwater lake bacterial and archeal communities from Alinen Mustajarvi, Finland, to study Microbial Dark Matter (Phase II) - Alinen... | ecosystem: Environmental > Aquatic > Freshwater >...
GGCGAGGGTGTTGATGGAGAGCTCATCGCGCAAATCGTACAGCAGCGGCTTGAGGCCCGCATTCTGGCGGACATTTGCCTCCAGCGCGGGGCGAATGTTTTCGAGAAAAGCCGGATCGTGGAAACATGGCTTGCGAGTGAGATACTGCTTATGCTGCGTCGCGGTGTAGCCGTTCCAATCGGCCTGGTAGATCGGGGCCCGGTTGTTCAGGAATCCGAGCTCAGGGACGAGGTTCTCGGCATAGAAGTTCATCCCGCTACGGATCATGGGCTGTGCACTTTCGCCTCGGGGACACGGCGCGCCATCGATTTGAATCTGGCGCAGTCGCTCGAACCACGCCTCGCTATGCGGACTGCCGACACTCCAGATGAGGGCGTGATAATCGTCCCAGCCTCGCCAGGATTGCGCTGTGATGGCGAGGGGGAGGCAAACTACTGCTGTCGCCAGGAAAGCCCGCTGGAGTTGCATGCAACCAGTCTACAGGGGCCGGCGCCCGGTATGCGGCTTAGGGCGCCGTGATGTCGAAGCTGGTCTCCAGGAACTGCCAGTCGGGCAGTTCATAGGCGCGCAGCTTGGTTGGGACGGTTGCGGTGACGTCCTTCGATTCGAGCGGGCCAAGATCGGGCACGGTCATGGGGACTTCCGCCAGAGTCTTGCCGCCGCCTTTTGTCTTCAGGTATACGGTCAGCTTCAGTCCCGACATGTCGGCGGCGGAGTGGTTAATCACATTGACCTTGACGATCAGGCGCTGCTTGGGATCTTCGGAAAGCCGCACGCCCGCCAGTTCCAAGTGCTTGGCGTAGGGATGCACTTTGTCCGATGGAGCCTTTTTGGTCTTGGTGGACTTATCTGCGACGACCTCTGTGTCGTCAGATGCCGATTTGTTCGTCAGCAGGAACTTGTAGGCCAGCGCGCCGACTCCGAGGAGTCCGGCCGCGACCAGGATTGTCACCGCCCATGAGGGAAGTCCCTTGGAGGGAGGCGGTCCGTATTGCACCGGGGGCGGCCCGTACTGTTGGGGCGGTGGCGCATACTGCTGTTGCGGTGGCGGAGCCCATTGCTGTTGCGGCGGAGGTGCGTACTGTTGCTGCGGAGGTGGTGCGTACTGCTGCTGTGGAGGTGGTGCGTACTGTGGTTGTTGCACGGGGGCTGCCGGAGGTGGCGCAGCAACCGGTGGAGCAGCGGCCTGAGCGGCCCTTTCGGCGCAAGCCGGGCACTCACTCTGCGATGGCAGAACTTCACGCCCGCATTGCGGACAGATCCAAGTGAACATAGTATCTCCTACAGTAACTCAATCCAGCGCTCTGTTTGCGACGCCTTTTCGATTGCCGCCAACACACGCTGCACGCGCTGGGCATCATCGAAATTGGGATGAAACGGCTGGCCGTCCGCCAAGGCGCGCAGGAATTCTCCCAGCGCCGCGATAAATGTGTGCTCATAACCGATGACGTGCCCTGGTTTCCAGAAGTTTCCAGAAAATGGGTGGTCCGGGCCGGTCACCAGCATGTTGCGGATGCCGTGCAGGTTGCGTGGTTCGGTGGCATCGAGAAACTGCAGGTGATTCAGGTTTTCGAGATGGAAGGCGGCCATGCCTTTTGCGCCGTGGATCTCATAGCGGTTGGCGTTCTTGCAGCCGGTGGCATAGCGAGTGGCTTCGAATGAACCGATGCTGCCGTTGGCGAAGCGCACCAGCACGAGCGCGGCATCGTCAATGTCGCGGCCTTCGGCGAAGGTCTGTTGCATGGCAGAGACCGCTTTGATGTCGCCGTTCAAATAGAGAGCCGTATCCACCACGTGACTGAGTAGATCGCCCAGCACGCCGGACCCGGCGACCGCCTTCTGAGTCTTCCAGCTGGGCGGACGGGTTGGATCGGTACCCCACTCCTGCAGATAGGTGGCGCGGTAGTGGTAGATGCGTCCGAGGCGATCTTCCTCGATCAGGCGGCGCGTGTAGGCGATGGCGGGTACGCGGCGGTAATTGAACCACACCATGTTGGGCACGTGCTTTGCGGCCGCGGCCATGCGCTCGCCTTCGGCTTCGGTGAGAGCCAGGGGTTTTTCGCAGAAGACGATTTTGCCGGCTTCGGCGGCGGCGATTGCGATTTCGGCGTGGAGCGAATTGGGCGTGGCAATGTCGATGATGTCGATGTCTTTCCGCTCGATCAGCGTGCGCCAGTCGGTTGCGGTTTCATTCCAGCCCCAGGTGGCGGCCATCTGGTCGAGAGTTGCCTGATTGCGGCCGCAGATGATGGTACGTTCGATTTCAAAGGGCAGGTCGAAGAAGTGCTTCACCTGGTGATACGCGTTGGAGTGGGCGCGGCCCATGAAGCCCTGGCCGATAAGGGCGGTCTTGAGAATCCGATTAGCCAAGGGGCTGCTCCTCTGCTTTGGGAGCGACGGAGGGGATGAATTGATCCAGGAGGGCAACGGCGCTCACCAGGACGTTTGTTAGGCGCATGGTTTTGTGAGAAGACGATTATAGCAATCTGCGCCGTCTTGCTAATTGATCATTTGAAGAGGCGTCGGTTGGGGGACGCAGCAAGCTACATCCCCGGCGAGGCTTATTAATTACTGCCGCGACGTGCGTCGCGGAGCGTTCAGGCTTTACGCAGGCGGGGAGCCAGCAGGCCGAGCAGAACCAGACCGCAGACGATCAGAATCCAGGAGGCCGGAACCGGAGTTGCCGGAACGCTACCGGTGGCCTGCGTCAGCGTGACGGACCCAGTGTTATCGGAGTACAGGTCGTCAGCAAAATAGAAGGTAATGGTCGGATTGGTGACGGAAAAAGTGCTAAATCCCAACGCACTCAAGGGGGTGGCCGGCAGATTCAGCGTCGATGGCGGAGTAGAACTGCCCGCGCCATTTGCGGCCGAGGCCGGAAACACCTGCTTGGTGCCAACGCCAGGAATCGACATCAGGATCGCGCCGTATGTGTAGCTGCCACTGAAGCCGCCAAATGAGCCGGAAAAGTTATTTGCGGAGCCAGCAGGCCAACCTCCGCCAGGAGTCACCACCACGCCGGCCGGGTTGGTGCAGTAGCCCCCACCTGTCTGGAGGCAGGGAAGTCCGCTGGTTGAAAAGGCGATTGTATCGTTCTGGGTCAGCGTGCCGTTGTAGGTAAAAGAAATACCGGAGCCGTTCGTGCCATTGATGACGAAAGTTACTCCCGGAAACGAAATGGCAGCTCCATAGCATGCTGCCGCCAAAATACTCAGTGCTAGTAGAACACGAATCGATCTCACTGCAAGCCTCCGCCTATTGATTTGAGTTTGGATACAAAAATAGCCCTCAAAGTAATAGGCGAAATCCGCTGGCCGATTTTGCAACCTGCGCAAACTTTTTTTGCGAGTGCCCTATTCGTGAACGGAGGTATCGAGGAACGCACGCAGGCGGTGGCTGCGGCTGGGGTGCCGGAGCTTACGCAGCGCTTTGGCTTCGATCTGGCGGATTCTTTCGCGAGTGACGGCGAAATGCTGGCCGACCTCTTCGAGCGTGTGCTCGCTGCCATCCTGCAGGCCGAAGCGCATTTTGATGATCTTCTCTTCGCGCGGGCTCAGGCTCTTTAGTACCTCAGCCGTCTGCTCCCGAAGGTTGAGGTTGATCACGGCTTCCGAGGGGGAAACCACGCGGCGGTCGACGATGAAATCGCCCAGGTGCGACTCTTCTTCTTCGCCTACCGGAGTTTCGAGCGAAATTGGTTCCTGGGCAATCCGCATCACTTTGCGGACCTTGCCGACAGGCAGTTCGAGTTTCTTGGCCAGTTCTTCCGTAGTAGGTTCGCGCCCCAGTTCCTGCTGCATCAACCGCTGCGTGCGGACCAGCTTGTTGATGGTTTCGATCATGTGCACCGGAATGCGGATGGTGCGAGCCTGATCGGCGATGGCGCGCGTGATGGCCTGGCGTACCCACCAGGTGGCGTAGGTTGAAAACTTGTAGCCGCGAAGATAGTCGAATTTATCGACAGCCTTCATGAGGCCGATGTTGCCTTCCTGGATCAGATCGAGGAACTGAAGACCGCGATTGGTATACCTTTTGGCGATGGAGACCACCAGCCGCAGATTGGCCTCAATCAGCTGCTTCTTGGCCGTTTCGGCTTCCATCTCGCCCTTGTCAACGATCTGGAGCGTGCGCCGGAGATCGGTTGCCGTAGCACCGCACTCCTCTTCGAGCTGCTGCAAGTGCTGGCTCAACTGGCGGAGCTCTTTACGCAGGTCGCGAGACGGCGGAGCGCCATTTGCAAGGTCCGTGGATACGGGTGGACGGACCGCTCCGCTGGATGACTGTTCTTCCAGCTTGCGCTGCGTGCGCGCCAGTTCCCGTTCAATCGGCTTGAACTCTTCCACGGCGCGGCGCAACCGGCCTGCCAGGCGCCGGCGGATCACCGGGCTGAACTGAACGGAACGGATGGTGCGGGAAATTTTAACCAGGATGCGGGCCATGCTCCAGCGGAGGGCGCGGTACTGCTTCGGCTTCATCGCCCGCGAGATGGCAAGCATCTTCTGCCGGAACTGCTGCGCTTTTTTGTAATTCTTGTCGATCTCCTCGATGCGCTGGAGCAGATCGGCGCCTTGCTCGTCCATCATCTCGTCGGTGACGAGGAGATCAGGCAGCACCAGCACTTCGCGGATGGGCGCGGCACCAGACTGGATGTCCTCTCCCAACTGGAGGATTTCACGGATGACTAGAGGTGAGCGCGTGAGGGATTTTTGCGCGGCGTGCAGCCCGCGTTCGATGCGGCGAGCCAGTTCAATTTCGCCCTCGCGCGTGAGCAGTGGCACTGTGCCCATCTCGCGAAGATACATGCGGACCGGATCGTTTGTCTTGTCGGTGAGATCCTGGGGAAGGTCGAGGTCGTTAAAATCCTCTGGTTCGTCAGCCTTTTTTTCGAAGTCGATTTTGGGCTCTTCGAGGATCTCCACACCTGACGTATCAAGATCAGCCAGCAGATCATCTAGATCTGGGCCGGTCGACATATCGTCTGGGAGCAGCTCGTTGACTTCGTCGTACAAGACAAAACCCTTCTCTTTACCTGTGTCGATGAGATTCTTCAGCCGGCCGAATTTCTCTTCTCTTGCCACCGGAACCCCAAAACCAGTACTCATAAGATTTTATAACACGAGTCGGTACCAGAACTCTTATCGACCACCGTGTCCTTTTCTTGCACTCCGCTCCAATTGCTCGTACTCTGCCATCAGGCGGATTGCTTCGCCCATGTTTCCGGCTCTTTCCGCGGCCTTTATTTGGGCCTTGATACCGGCCAACCGGCCTCGATGCGCATCTTCCTCCATTCGCTTCAGGAAGCTCTCGGCCTGCTGCATCAAAACTGCTTCGTTTCCTATTTCATCGGCAAAAACGAGCTCTGCCATTAGGGACCGGTCGTTTTCCTCCAGCCGCGATTCGAGGTCGGCAAATTGAAACGCCGGCTGGCTGGCGTGGAGGTGGATCATGGTCTCGAAAATCTTGCGCGTCGTAAAGCCTTCCACCGCTCCCATTTCGGTCAGGCGCGGCAGTATCACCTGCCGCACCTCGGAACTTGCCGCGAGCAGGCGTAACAGCAGTTTTTCGGCGTGCGGCAACTCGCGCACGGGCGGCTTCATGTTGTGTTCCTTGCGGTCCACGGCCGAGCGTTTGAACTCTTCCAGCACCAGGCCGGACTCGATGCCGAGGTACCCGGCGACGTCGCTCGCGACCGCGGCGCGGCGGATCTTCTCGGGGATCTTCTGAATGGACGGGAGCAGGAACTGGAAGGCTTTTACTTTGCCTTCGCCGGTCTTCATGTCGAAGTGGCCGCGGGCGCGGTCGGCCAGCCAGTAAAAATAGTTGCCGGCATGTTCCAGCTTCGCGCGGTATGTGTCGGCGCCGAATTCCTTCACGTACTCGTCGGGATCGAGACCGTCTTCGAGTTCGAGCACGGAGACTTCTACGCCTTCTTCGAGCATGATGAGGATGGATTTCTCTGTTGCATTGCGGCCGGCGGGATCGGGATCGAAATTGACGACTATGCGGTCCGCATATCGTTTCATGGCGCGGACCTGCTTGATGGTGAGCGCGGTGCCGCAACTCGCCACCACCTCCTCGACTCCGGCCGAGAAGACTCCGATCACGTCCATGTAGCCTTCCACCAGTACCATCCGTTCGAGCTTGCGGGCGGCATTTCGGGCGCGGTTGAGGTTGTAGAGAACGGAACTCTTTTCGTAAAGCGCGGTGCCGGGCGAGTTGAGATACTTGGGCTCGTCGCCTTCCGCCATGGCCCGGCCGCCGAAGGCGATGATCTTGCCCGATTCGTTATGAATAGGGAACATCAGGCGTCCGCGGAACTTGTCGAAGAGGCTGCCATCGCTTTCGCGGCGGCTGATGAGTCCTGATTGCTCAAGTTGCTCGTTGCTGAAGCCCTCCTGGCGCAGCAGTTTGAGCAGGCCGTTGGCGCGGTCAGAGAGGCCGAGTCCGAACTGCTCCACCATCTCCCAACTTAAGCCGCGCTTGGTGAGGTAGGCGCGGGCGTCTGCCCCATGCGTGCCGATCAGGTTGTTCTTGAACAGCTTTGCCGCGAGGTTGTTCATGTCCTCAATGGAGCCGCGGGCCTTCGCGTCTGGATCGACGTATTGGGAGCGCTGAGGCATGGGAATGCCGTTGCGGTCGGCAATCAGTTTCAGAGCCTCGTAGAAGCTGACATGCTCGATTTCCTGAATGAACTTGAAGATGTCACCGCCGATGCCGCAGCCGAAGCACTTGAAAAACTGTTCGCCGGGATGGACGTTGAAGGACGGAGTCTTTTCGTTGTGAAACGGGCACAGGCCCTTGTAGCTGGGGCCCATTTTCTTCAGGCGCACATATTCACCGATGACTCGAACGATGTCGGCGGATTCTTTAACCTGATCCTTAAAATCCATAAGGAGTGTGTTCTCATTATCGCCGAAAGCAGGGCACGCCGTTTTTTTCTTTGGGGTGGTGAGATTCGGTGGACCGTCCGCGCACTGTATTCTTTACCATGCCGGCGAGGGAAGCGTTCGCGATTGACCGGGTGCTGAAAGACCTGTTTCAGGTCGACCAGCCGCAGCTGTTGACTGAGCTGACCGGTGGCGCTGCGATTCGTGAGTTTTTGAACGTGGAATTTCCGCGAGTGATGGAGCGAAGGGCCGATCTGGTTGCGCTGCTTGCGGATGGCAGCGTCTTCCATTTTGAATTCCAGACGGGCAATGACAGGAACATGCCTTATCGAATGGGGATCTATGCTTTGTTGATCGGGCAGCGATACCGGCGAAGGGTCCGGCAAACGGTTTTGTACGTGGGGAGTCCGAAGATGCGCATGAAGCCGGAGGTGGATGTGGGCGGGACTCAAGTTTCGTTCCGGCTCCTCGATATTCGGGATTTGGACGCATCCCAGCTTCTCGCTAGCCACTGTCCTGCCGATTGGGCGCTCGCTATGCTGGCACGCGGCGGTGATGCCAGACTTCCCGAGATCGCGAGGCGAGTAGTATCACTCGACGAAGCCGAGCGAGAGCGGATTCTGACGCAAATGGCCCTGCTATCCGGCTTGCGCAACATGTCCAAAAAGTTGAGAATGGAGATGAAGGCAATGGGATCATTACGAGCTCAGTTTCAAAATAACGTCTTTCTCCAGGAATGGTACGAGGAGGCTACGGCCAAAGGAGTGGCTGCGGGCATGGCCGAAGGCATAGCCAAGGGCGAATCCTTCGGCATGGCGAAAGTGCTGCGTGGACAATTGCTTGTCAAATTCGGACGGATACCCCGGTGGGCCGAACGGCGCTTGAAGACCGCGCAAGCTGAGGAGATTGAACTGTGGTCGAAGAACTTTGTAACAGCGGAGCGCTTTGACGAAGTTATCCCAAGGCAATAATCTCGCCGCCGGAATTGAAGATTAGTCTCCTGCCTCGATCACGAACTGCGCCAGTCGCTTCTGAATCGACTCTGGCACCTCGGCCTTTACTTCGCAGAACTCTTCCCCGAACTCCTGATTGAGAACCTTGCCGTATTGATGGAGCACATGCAGTGACGCGCCGTCGGCGACAGGCAATCGGAAGTGCGCGAGCGAGACTGGGTCGTTGGGCAGGGCGCGGTCGATGGCTGCGAGCAGGCCGTCAAAACCGGTTCCCTTGAGCGCCGAGACCGGAACCACGCCGGCTGGCAATTCGCTCAGATCGATCTGGTCCATCTTGTTCCACACCAGCACCTGACGCGTTGCGTCGGCGCCGATCTCTTCGAGCACCGAACGCACGTGAGCCGTCTGCTGGGCGGCGTGGTGCGAAGATGCGTCGATCACATGGAGCAGCACGGACGCTTCCACTACCTCTTCGAGCGTGGCGCGGAAGGCGTTTACCAGAGTCGTGGGAAGGCTGCGGATGAAGCCCACCGTGTCGCTCATCAGGACCCGGCGATTGGAGGGAAGAGTGATGGCGCGAACGGTTGGGTCGAGCGTGGCGAACATCTTCGCGTCGGCGAGTACGCCGGCTCCCGTGAGGCGGTTGAACAACGTGGATTTCCCGGCGTTGGTGTAGCCCACCAGTGCGACGGTCGCCAGCGGAACGGCCTGGCGCAGGCGGCGCTGCACTTTGCGCGAGCCACGGACGTTTTCGATGTCTTCCTTGAGCCGGGCCACCCGTTTGTTGATGCGGCGGCGATCGCTTTCGAGCTGCGTTTCGCCAGGACCGCGGGTTCCGATGCCACCGCCCTGGCGGGTCATGGAGATTCCACGTCCGGCGAGGCGGGGCAGCATGTATTGGAGTTGGGCCAGTTCCACTTGCAGTTGACCTTCGCGCGTGCGGGCGCGGCTGGCGAAGATGTCTAGGATGAGTTGGGTGCGGTCGACTACTTTAACCTGCAGGGCACGCTCCAGGTTACGTTGTTGGGTGGGAGACAGGTCTTCGTCGAACAGCACAACATCGGCATTTTGTGCCTTTACCTGGGCGCACAACTCCTCTAACTTGCCGGCTCCGATGAGCGTGGCCGAGTCTGGAGCGATGCGGGACTGTGAGACGGCGTCGATGACGCGAGCTCCCGCGCTTCTGGCAAGAACGCGAAGCTCTTCCAGTGATTCCTCAGGAGTGTAATCAAACGTGTCAGACTCCGTCGGACGCTTTGCCGACATGCGCCCGCGGATTTCAACGCCTACGAGAATAGCTGACTCAACTGCTTTATCCGAGGCCGTGTATTATGCCTCCGTCGACTCAGTCGACGCTGCCGCTGCATGTGCAGGCGGAGCCGTTGCTATTCCCGGCATCCCGTGCGGTCCAGAAGAGCTCCCGCTATGAGGGCGGGACACGACGACGGTAGAGATCGCGTGCTTGAAGATCAGCTGTTCCTGGTTGTTCGATTCGAGGATGACGGAGTATTTATCGAAGCTCTTGATGCGGCCGGAGAGTTTGACTCCGCTCATCAGATAGATCGTGAGAAAGATCTTATCTTTGCGCGCATTGTTTAGAAAAGCTTCCTGGATGTTTTGTGCCAGCTTCTCCATCGATTCTTCCTTAAGCCCTGTAGGGCAAATTCCTGACACTCATGTTGTTTTCTACTTCCGGTGTCACCAAATTGTATCACCAAACCTATAGGCGGATACAAGGGTCTCAGCCATGAAAACCAGGCCCAGGATGGAAGATTGGACGGTTAACAGTGTTAACTGTGTTACAGAAAGGCTACGCGGCTCCAGATTCCGAGGTTACTTGCCTGCGAGCCGCGCGATGGCATCGGCTGTCATGCGGTTGACCGTCCACTCATCCATCGGCTCCGCCCCGAGCTTCTTGTAGAATTCCTGCGCGGGTGTGTTCCAATCGAGGACGCTCCACTCCAGCCGTCCGCAGCCGCGGTCGTGCGCGATTCCAGCGAGATTGGTGAGCAGGGCTTTGCCGATGCCATGGCCGCGCAGCGCCGGGATGACGAACAGGTCTTCCAGGTAGATTCCCGGCTGGGCAAGGAATGTCGAGTAGTTGTGGAAGAAGAGCGCAAACCCGGCAGGCTGGCCGTTGTAGCGGGCGATTATGCATTCGGCGTAGGGACGGACGCCGAAGAGGGACTCGCGGAGTGCCTCTTCGGTTGCGGTCACTTGATGGGTGAGCTTTTCGTAGTCTGCCAGTTGCGAGATGAAATCGAGAATAATCCCGGCGTCTTCGCTTGTGGCCGGCTGAATGGAAATATTAGTGGACATGGGTGCCAATCCGCCACAGGTTAGCACAGTGCCACGGTCGCGTGATTAACTAACGGGCTGCGTCTCTTCCACCGCCGCCTCACGGAAGCAATAGCCGAAGCCGCGCACACTCCGGATGTAGGTGGGGTTGGCAGGGTCTGCCTCCACCTTTTGGCGCAGGCGCAGGATGTAGACGTCCACAGTGCGGTCGGTGACCGCGCGGTCATGGCCCCAGACCGAATCGAGGAGTTGCTCGCGGTTGAACACCACTCCCGGGCGGCTCATGAGGAATTCGAGCAGGCGGAACTCCGTTGCTGTCAAGGTGAGATCCGTGCCATTCAGCGTGACCGCGCAACTGGTGCGGTCCAACTCAAGGCCCCCGGATTTCATGGTGCGCGGCGGCGCGGCCTGGGATCGGAACTGAATCTTCACGCGGGCGATGAGTTCGCGCACGAAGAATGGCTTCACGATGTAGTCGTTTGCGCCGAGTTCGAGGCCCACGATGCGGTCGGTCTCCGAGGCGCGGGCAGTCAGGAAGATCACCGGCAGGTGCGCCAGTTCCGAGTGGTTACGGATGTTTTTGCAGATATCCAGGCCATCGGAATCGGGCAACATGATGTCCAGGATGATCAGGTCGGGCTTTTCACGGCGGCAAAGGTCGATAGCGCCCTTACCCGTTTGCGATCCGGCGACTGCGTACCCTTCTTTTTCCAGGTTGTACTTTAACAGGGCAAACAGATCCGAGTCATCTTCGATCAAGACGATTTTTTTCATTTCGCTCCAGTTACAAGTTTAGACTTTTGTCTGTTACAGCCATATTACGAAACAGTTAATGAATCGCGACTGTCCTGGTTTCTTGTATGTTCCTGGTCCTCAATGGGTAGAGTAAAGGAAAATTCAGAACCGACTCCCGGTTCGCTTTTTACGGAGACATCTCCGCCCTGGGAGAGCGACAGGTGCTTCACGATCGCCAGGCCGAGCCCTGTGCCTCCGAGTTCGCGGGACCTTGCTTTATCCACGCGATAGAAGCGCTCGAACAAGCGGGACTGCTCTTCGGACGGAATCCCGACTCCGGTATCGCGTACCGTTACTTTTACCATATTACCGTCGGATTCGGAATCGACCGTAATTGAGCCGCCATCGGAGGTGTACTTCAAGGAGTTGTCCATCAGGTTGGTGAGAATCTGGTGGACCGCTTCGGCGTCGCAGAAGACCTGCCAATCTTCGGGCGGCATGGGGAGGTGAAGCTGGATGTTCTTTTTGGTAGCCATGGGGAGCATGGAGTCGACGCTGTCGCTGAGCAGGCGCCCTACCTGATAGGATGCGAATTGGAATTTCTGCTGTTTCAGTTCAACGCGCGAGAGTGTCAGCAGATCGGAGATGAGGTTTGCCAGCCGTTCTGCATTCTTGCGGATGATAGTCAGGAAGCGGAGATTGAGATCCGGTTCATTCATTGCGCCGTCGAGCAGTGTCTCGGTATAGCCCTGGATCGAGGCCAGGGGCGTGCGCAATTCATGCGAAACGTTGATGACGAACTCCTTGCGGACCCGTTACAGCTTTTCGAGTTCGGTGTGTTCCCGCTCCAACGCATCCACCATGCCGCGCAGTTTGCCCGCGGTCTCGGTGAGCCGGTTTCCCAACTGGCCCAGTTCGTCGGTGGCTTCCGGCAGCTGCTGGGGCGTGAAGTTGCCTTGCGCCAGTTGTGCCGCGTATTCGATGATGCGCCCCAACCGATTGGATACGCTTCGCGCAATGAGTGCCGCCACCAGAATCGGGATTAGAAAAGCGAGGGCGGTAGACGCCAGCATCCTACGCCGGATGGCCTCGACATTGGCGCTCACTTCCACCAGCGGCATCGCCAGCCGGATTACGTTCGGCGGCGAGGGTATGGCGACGTAGAGATACTGCACGTTGCGGGTTGGACTCAACCGGATACTGGAACCATCCTGGCCGTTGAGAGCTGCACGGACTTCCGGACGGTCGCGATGGTTTTCCATCTTTGCCGCTTCCGCTTCAGAATCGGCGATGACGGTTCCATCCTTGGCGATGATGGTAATGCGGGCCGCCGCCGCGCCGGCCAGACCGCCGATTCGCGTTGCATCCACCTTGCCAAGCGACGAGATCAGGCGAGCTTTTTCTGCCAGCATGCGAGTTTGCGTTTCGTAATAACTGGTTTCCGCTACGCGCGACGCAAGAAAATCCACAGCGAGCAGCGCTAGCACGAGCACGCCCAGCACGGCCGCGCAGAGCTTGAGAAAAATTCTGGATGTCATTTATTTGTTAAGTTCGACCACCGCGTAGACGGCCAGTGACGGAACGGTAAACTCGGTTACACCCTCGCCTGTCATCAGGTCAGGAGCGGCAATCTTCGAAGCCGGTTCCTGGCCGGACGGGGCAAGGTGCAGCGTCACGTTCTTAAACTCGCCCTGCACACGCACCTGCAGGCCTTCCGCCGGGCGGTTCCCATAATTGATCAAGTGCAGCCGGGAGCGGGTGTCATTGCCTTCCAGCCGGACCAGCGTGGTCTCGCTGCCGTAGAGCCGGACAAGCCGCTTGGCATCGGTCAGTTTCTGGCGCGCCATCACAGCAAACTCATTCGGATTCTTGCCTTCCGGTTTGAGGTTGAGATCGAGTTGCGGGTCGGCTTTCTTCACCACTTTGAACAGCAGGTTCTTGCGCGCCATGAGATTCATCATCTCGCCTGCCATTGCCGAGCCGTCATCCACAAAGCCGATGTTCACGCGCTCCGGCATACCGAGCGGCTCCAGTCCCTTCAGGAACTTCGCCATGTCACCATAGGCCTTGATGTCGTCAGGGTCGATCTTCACCAGGGCTTCGGCGTTGTACATGAAGGCCTCGGCCAGTCCGAACGCGCCCTTGCCTTTCGGGAGATCGTAGAGCACAACCCTTCGCCCGATGCGCTGAAAACGCCAGCCGTTGGAGTTGATCCACGGCGAGCGGGAGGCGGATGCCTCATTCATGCGGTACTGAACTCCAGGCACGCGCATTTTCTCCGGCTTTGCCGGATCGCCGCCCATCACGCAGCGGCCGGCATTTTTCCACGCCGCCATCTTCTCCGGGCGAACGTAAGGACACTCAATGCCTGCCTGGTCGAGCGCTGGCGCCGTCTCCGGCCCCGGCTCCCAGAACAGATTCGGAATCGCGAAGGCAAACAGCAACGGGATCATGCTACGTTGAACTCCTTCAGCTTGATCTTTTTCTTGTCATACTCGCCCAGGCCAAGTTTAGCGGCGAATTCGATGTGGCCGGGTTCGCGCACATAGGGGCCCCACTCGCCCGTGGTCCGCGACCAGACGGTTGGCGCGTTCTGGCGTTTGCGCTCGTCGTCAATAATGTCGAGCAGCAGGCGGTCCATCGCTACCGGGTCTGTGCCGAACATCATGCGGCCCGGATAGAAGGCGAACTTATGCTGTTTTTCAAAAGGCCCGCCCTGCCAGATTGCCTTCATGCCGTCCATGATGCTGAGCACGGTTTTGGAGCGCAGCGGTTCGACACTGGCCAGCGTGCCGATGAAGCTCAGGGTGTGGGTCTTGCTGTACTGGTGCGAGCGAGCGACGTTGTGGAAGCTGCCATAGGCGATGTTCTTGAGGCAGCCCGTGACACCGGAAGCGCCATGATCCTTCATGTTCGGCACGTTGATGATCTTGGTGAATTTTTCAGTGACCATCTTGTTCAGATTGGAGCGGGTATCGTCCTCGCCGAAGAAGTTGACCTCGACAAACGTTTTCGGGTCATAGCCAACAATGCCGCTGCGGTTGTTGCCGACCACGCCGATGTTCACGCCCGCCGGCAGGTACTCCGGATACTTCACGGTGACCACCTGGTCCAGGAATCGCTCGTACAGGTAAATCTGATTGGCTTTGATGCCGAGCGCCATCAGGTTACGGACGATCTCCGCGACCACCAGCGGGTGCGAGCAGATCTTCGGTGCACCGGAGCAGTTGAGTTTGATGCCGACTACATCGTCGGGAGTGAAGAAATGGCGCCATGCGTCGGCGGCCTGTTTCTCGCCGGTCAATTCTGTCATCCCTTTGCTGATCATCTCCGTGACGACCTTGGGATTGACCTTTTCGGTTGCCGCGTCGATGACACTCTTAGACTGCAGCGAAACCACCTGTCCCGGATACAGACCGGGCATGCCGGCCTTGCCCTGCGGCTTATGGCTCGACACAATGGTGTACTTTGGTATTTCGTCCGATGTTGCGGCGGCCGCTACGGCCGGGATTTGGAGAAAGGTTCGGCGTCGCATAAAATAGCTTTGATTCGAGATTACCAAACTTTGCAAGGGAGCACGATTACATGAGTGTTAACAGACGAAATATTTTGAAGGCTGTTGCCGGTACCGCTGCTGTTGCCGGGGCCGCACAGGCGCAGTCCGGTCCGGTGAAGAAGGTCCATCGCAAGGGCGCCAAGCCCGCCAAGACGCCGCTTTTCAACTCGGCGGTCTCTTACGGAAACCTGTTGTTCATTGCCGGGAAGGGCGCCCACGTCCCGGGCGATATCAAGTCGCACACCAAGATCGTGCTCGATGAGATCAAGAAGGAGTTGGAGAACGCCGGTTCGTCGATGGACAAGGTGCTGAAATGCAATGTGTACCTGAACGACCTGAAGGACTACGCCGGCATGAATGAAGTCTTTCTGGGCAGTTTTGGCGAGGAACCGCCAGTGCGCACCACCATCGCGGCGGCGGGCGGCATCCCTGGGAACTCATTGGTTGAGATCGACGTTATCGCCTTTGTTTAGTTCAATGCGCCCGGTCTAAGTCCATCGCCTTTAGGCCAGCGGCTTTTAGCAGGTATTTCATAAGCCTGCAGCGTGGACTACGGAAATATCGCTCCCTCACGGTCGCGGCTCGGCTAGCAGTGTTCATCTTCAAACCGAGCCGCGACCGTGAGAAGGTGTGAAGAAATGCGCTCGCAAGCGAGCGAACAGGCGAAACCGCCTGTTCCACATCTTAAACACGTGACTTCCGGTGGTGGGACAGGCGGTTTCGCCTGTCCTTTTCAAATAGTTCACACTATCTGAGGGAGCGATATTTTTGATTGAATCCGATGTGGCGGATCCCTACTGGCTAAAGGCGGCAGCTGTCTGGTTATTGCTTTTGCAGCATCCTAAGCAGATCGGCGGCCATGTCTGCTTCCTGCGGCGTGGCAGCTGAATCCGCGGCGTGTTTTGCCGCGCTGGCCGCCTCAGTGCGCTGGTTGGAATCCAGGTAGGCGATGGCGAGTGCATGCCAGAACTGCGATTGGCGCGGGAGGACTTCGATCGCCTGCTTCAAGTGAGGAATGGCCGCGGTAGGATTGCCCTCGGCAGAGAGCATGTTGGCGAGGACGAAATGGGCCTCGACATGTTTGGGGTTGAGGGCAAGGGTCCGCTGCAGCGCGGCCTGGATCGCCGGGAGTGGCGCCCCCGATTCGCGCAGCAGCATGGCGTATTCGAAATGCGTCGCGGCGTCGTGGTTGCCCAGCTTGATGGCGCGCTGGAGGTGCAGGCGGGCCTGATCGTATTCGCTGAAAGCCATGGCTACGGAACCTAAGCCAGCTTCGACTTCGGCGTTGTACTTACTGCTCTTCGTTAGCCGCGTATAGATGGCGCCAGCCGGCTCCGGCTTACCGAGTGCAAGATAAAGTTCTGCCTCCAACAGATCTGCTTCTTCTCTTGCCAAGACCCTTTGGGTGGGTACGGGAGCCCTCTCGAAACTCCTCTGCTCCTCCTGGTAGGGAAAGCGCCTGGCTTCCACCGTGGCCCGCACATCCTGTAACGCCCTGGCCAGAGTTCGTCCAAAGGCTTTTTGAAAGGCGTGCTGGCCTTCGTTTCCGGCTTCGATCAATGCCGAAAACTCCCTGACCTTCCCCCGATAGTCCGGGGAAGTGCAGAGCAGGTGCACCAGCGCCCAACTTTGAGCATAGAAGATGCCTGCCTTTTCCCGCTCATTGTATTGGGCCGAGGACTTATTGACGCCCCACATCTCCTCGGCGGTCAGCCAGGTGGACTGCTCCAGTGTGCGGGTGTGCTGCGGGACCGGTCGCCCGATCCGGAGCTTTGAGCCGGAGATCTCCAGCGTCGAGTATAGTTCGGCAATGCCCTCTTCGAACCACTGGGGCATTCTGGCTCCGGAATGGTGCAGCGTGATGTGGACAAACTCGTGGAAGACAACGTGGCCCGGATCGCCGGAGGCATACATGACGATCAGGTCCCGGTCGGGCCCGCTCTGGTAGAAGCCGCTGGTTGCGGCGGAGGGCCGGAACGGTACAAACTCCTTTTCCGTGCGGAAAAGGTAGACCCGGACCGGAAGCGGGTTTGATTGTTCGTCACCGATGGCCTGGCGGATTCCTTCCAACCGGTCCAACACCTCCCGCGCGGCAGACTCTTTGGCGTCGGTCACGACCTCGAAATAGGGTGTCTCCAGCCGAAGCCAGGTGGAGGCCAGCATGAAAAACAGCAGTTTCATTCGAGTCCTAACAATCGGGAGGGATTTATTTTGGCCATGCGTTCGATTTCAGCTACAGTAAAGCCGTGTTTTCGCAAGATCGCGTACATTTCCAGTAGCCCGTCGCAGTGCAGTGGGTTGCCGGACTGCCCCAGATCGCTTGAAAGGATTACCGATTCCGGCCCCGCTTCACGGATCATGGCAGCGTACTCGGCGGGTTTGTAGGTCGCCGTATTGCCGATCACCGCGTTGGTGACGAACTCCAGATAGGCTCCCAGTGCGACGGCCTGTTTCATCTGTTGGGCGCTCATCCCCACTGGGTCGATCGAGGGGTGGGTCACCACGATGTGCTTGATGCCACGGGCTTTGGCTTCGCGGATCAGCAGCAGCGATTCGGCGGGAGCCGAGTGTCCGGTTGCCAGGACCAGGTTGTTCCTGGCAATGAGGTCGAGCACGGCTTTTACCTCCGGCAGGAGTACGCCGCTTCGCGAAACCGCTGCATACGGCCGGCTTTCTTTGGAGAACCGAACCTGGTTCTCCGCGTCAAACGTCGGCATCCAGACCACGCGCCCCAAGGCGCCTTTGACCTTTGTCATCTGCTCCACGGCCGCCGGGTTGACTCCACCAACGCTCAAATTCAGCGCGATGCCGCCAAAGACTTCAATTCCGGGCACTTGCTTGCGGGCAAGCCATGCCAGACCGGCCGTCGGCTCGTAGTGATTCTTCAGTACTACTGAACGCACCCCCCTTTCGGCGGCGAGCCGCACCGCACCGAAGGCATCAATGGAGCGCGGAACGCTATCTGGATCAGAATGAACGTGAATGTCGACGACGCCGCGTAAATCCTGGCCGTAACCGTGGCTCCACGCAAGAATTGCGATGAGGGCAATAACATTTTTCGATTGGACCATTGTGACAGCAACCTTTACGCTTGGATTGTGACTACTCTTATGGAACCTACTTTAACTCAGGTCTCGTTGTTGCACCGCGTGAGTAGTATTGTTGCCAGCGAAAGAACGCTGGATGAGATGTTGGGAGAAATTGTTGGATTGACATCTCACATCACGAACTGTGACGCGTGTCTTGTTTATTTAATTGATGTAAATTCGGGGGAGATGGTGTTGCGGGCTTCGCAGGTTCCGCACGCTGAAGAACTGGGCAACCTGCGCCTGCAAGTCGGTGAGGGTATCACCGGATGGGTGGCGGAACATAAATCCGTCGTGGCCTTGAGCTCCAAGGCCGGCGCCGATAAGCGCTTCAAGAAATTCCCTTCGCTGGTTGAGGATAATTACGAAGCGTTTCTGTCCGTCCCGCTGATCAGCAGCGGCGACGTAATTGGCGTCATCAACGTGCATCATCGCGAAAAGCATGATCACACGCCAGATGAAGTTGCTCTGTTGACCTTCATCGGCGAACAGATGGGCGGCGCGATCATGAAGTCGAGCCTGCTCCAGGAAAACCTCCGCCTGACTGAGGAAACCAAGGAAGTTAAGCGCCAGCTCGAAGAGCGGAAACTTGTCGAGCGCGCCAAGGGCCTTTTGCAACGTAAGCACAACCTCACCGAAGAGGAAGCCTATTTGAGATTGCGGAATGAAAGCCGCCGCCTTCGTCGCCCGATGAAGGACCTGGCCGAAGCCATCATTCTGTTGGAAGAGCTGAACAAGCAGTAGAACCGAAGATTCGGAAGCGTCCGGCCCGCACTGGGCGCTTCCGAAGATTTACACTAGTTAGATTGCGTCCCTACGATCCTCTTTTCCGTAACCCCCACCTCATCACCATTGCGTCCAATTTCTGGAGCCGCCCCCTGGATGTCGTCCGTTTCCCTGTTGAGTCTGTCCGGTTGCGGACCGATGCCGACACCGAAGTTCTGCTTCGGGTGCAGCATCCGGAAGGGAAACCCAAGGCCAGCCTGATTCTTGTGCATGGACTGGAAGGCTCGAGCGAGGGCGGCTACATGCGCAGCATGGCCAATGCCGCGCTGCATGCAGGCTACTCCGTCTACCGCACCAATATTCGTGGTTGTGGCGGCACAATCGATTGGTGCCGGACACTTTACCATGCCGGCCTCACCACCGACATACATGCATTGCTACGGTACGTCAAAGGCCCCAAATTCCTGACCGGATTTTCGCTGGGCGGCAATCAGGTGCTGAAGCTTGCGGCGGAGTTGGGTTCTGAGCGTGGAGACGTTCTGGGAGTCTGCTCGGTCTCCGCTCCGCTCGATCTGGCCGCCTGCTCGCGGAAGCTGGAAGCGCCCTCGAACTTCATCTACGAGCGCCGTTTTGTCAGCAGCATGAAGCAGAAGATGCGCGACCGCCAGCGGTTGCTGCCCGAGGTGTTTCAGTTCGACGGCGTGCTCGACGATATCCGCACCGTGTGGCAGTTGGATGACCGCATCACGGCGAAGTTCTTCGGCTTCGGGACGGCGGAAAACTACTACCGCACACAATCGGCGATTGCGCATCTGGAGCGGATCGCCGTGCCCGCGCTTTTGATCGCGGCCAAAGACGATCCGCTGGTGCCGTTCGAGATCTACCAGCATCCGTCGATCGCGGCCAATCCACAACTGAAGATGATCGCCACCGACCATGGCGGGCATGTCAGTTTTCTCGCCATCCGCCGTCCGCGGTTCTGGCTGGATGACACCGTTGTCGAGTGGATGCAATCGATCGCATCCGCTTAATCAGCGGGTGGCGGTGGTGACCTGTTTTCTCCCGCGCAAGATGGCCAGTCCCGCCAGAATGGCGAAGCCTGCTGTGCCAAGCGTATAAGGCTCCGGCGTCGAGGATTGCGAGGTGATCGGCAGCGCACCCGAAGCAGAGGCGAGGTTCACCCCGTTTGGCGCCAGCAGCGATAGCGTCACCGTGTGGCTATAGTCATTCGACCAGACCAGCCCGGAGCCGTTTTCATACGATGCCAGACCCACAAACAGATCAAAAGTGGAAGGCAGAAGGGCGAAGGGGATGCTGACAGGAATGTTGTTGGCGCCGTCACCATAAACTCCCGTGACGGAACTGATTCCGTAGAGAAAAAACGGTGCACTGCCACCGGAGTTGGTTCCCAATTGATAGCCTGCCGCCCAAATTGAGCTGCCGTAGTTATTGCTATCGAATACTCCTGGGGCATACGCTGCGATGACCAGGAAGGTATCGTCACCTGATGGGGTGACGGAATATGCGGTACCGCTGACAGCGAGGCTGACTCCAAGATTCAGGCCTGCGGTCGCTCCCGTTGAGGTGATCGTATCGCCCAGGGATGCGAAGGAACCTGTATTCACGGAGGTCAAGGCCGTGACATTTCCCGTGTTCAAGACCTTGAGAGTGCCGCCGCTTAGGCTGGCTGAGGAGGCCGATGTTTCGCCGTTACCGGAGATGCTCTGTGTGGCCAGGGTGACGGCATTCGGATTGTAGCTTTGTACTGCCGAGGAGCCATCCACGTAGTCATAGGCATTGGTAAAATACAGCGTTGCGGCGGAGGAAAGTCCCGCACTCCAGGGGAGCGCCAGGCCTGCGAATGCGCAGCGTAAGATCTTTCTCCACGGCAATGGCTTTGCGGGCAGTTTAGATCGGTTCATTGTTGTTGGTCCTCATCTTTGTCTGGAATCTGCAACCTTTGATAACGGCTACAATAGGGATAGCGAGAGCACTACAAAAATCCCCTCACGGCAATGGAAAAATATGGCAGGCGACATCACAGTTCTATTGCAGCGGTGGCGCGGTGGCGATCAGGAAGCACGCCAGGAACTGATGCCGCATGTCTATCCACATTTGCGCGATGTGGCCGCCAGTTACATGCGCCGCGAAGCGGGTGGACATACGCTTCAGCCAACTGCCCTGGTTCATGAGCTCTACCTTCGCCTGTTGCAGCAGCGCAGAGCCGATTGGAACGACCGGGCCCATTTCTACACCTTTGCCGCTAAAATGATGCGGCTGATTCTGGCTGACCATGCCCGCGCCGCAAAGGCCGGCAAGCGCGGAGGCGGAATAGAGAGCGTGCCGCTGAGCGCCGAACTGGCGTGGCTGCGGATGGACAGCGAGGACATGATCGATGTCAATCGGGCATTGGACGAAATGGAGACGATCGATCCACGCAAAGTCCTGCTGGTGGAGCTTCGCTATTTTCTTGGCTGCACCGTTGGAGAGGCGGCGGAACTCACTGGTATCTCCGTCGCAACTGCCGAACGGGACCTGGCCCTGATCAGGAGCTGGCTCTACCTCCGCCTCCATTCGAAGCCGGAACAGCCTGATGAGGGACTCACGCCTTGATTCGCGCTGACTCTTAATGATGGACCGATCGAGCAATTTCCGGGAATCTTATGCAACTTCCTAGCGCAGAGCGGTGGGCTCTCATTGAAGACGTCTTCCATCGAACGCGAACTGAATCAGGGAGCGTGCGCCAGGAACTGCTGCGAACGCTGTGCAGTGGGGACCACCAGCTCCTGGTCGAGGTACAGGCGCTGCTTGATGCCGAAGAGATGGCAAGCGCCCCTTTTGCAGCTAAGCAGGCGGCTGCTCCAAGTCTGGCCGGCCGTCGTGCCGGAAATTACCGGATGGACGGACTGATTGGCTCCGGCGGTATGGGGTCTGTCTACCTGGCGCATCGCTGCGACGGCCAGTTCGAACGGCAAGTGGCGCTCAAGGTTCTGGGCGCGAATCTTAGGGATGAATTCTTCACTGACCGTTTCGCGCTTGAGCGCCAACTTCTAGCCAACCTCTCCCATCCGAACATCGCAACGTTGCTCGATAGCGGTATCAGCACTGAAGGCGACCCTTATCTTGTGCTGGAATACGTCGACGGCACGCGTATCGATGAGTATTGCGATGACCGCCGCCTGCCTGTGCGTGATCGCCTCCGCCTGTTCCAGCAGATCTGCGGCGCGGTGGAGTTTGCACACAGCCGCCGCATCATTCATAGAGACCTGAAGCCTTCCAATATTCTTGTTACGCAAGAGGGCACTGTCAAATTGCTCGACTTTGGCACCGCCAAACTGGTGGAGGCGGCGGATCGAGAGAACACCTCCACGCTTTTCCGCATGCTGACGCCCCGCTACGCCAGTCCGGAACAATTGCGTGGAGACGTTCTGACTGCCTCCACGGATGTCTATTCGTTGGGCGTCCTGCTCTATGAACTGGTCACCGGCGCATGGCCATTTGGCGATTCGCAATCGGTGATTGCCGGGTTGGAGCGAGCGGTGCGCGAAGTGGAGCCGCGAATGCCAGGAGATGTCATCACGGATGTGGCGGCCTCAGCGAGGAGCACTACCAAAGAGAACTTAAGCTCCGAAACGGGGGGCGATCTGTGGAGAGTAATCTCCAAGGCGATTCAGAGTGAGCCCGACCGCCGGTACGCTTCTCCAGACGACCTCGCCGCGGACCTGGAGCGGTTTCTAAAAGGGATATCCGTGCACGCCCCAGCCCTGCGCGGGCGCCTTCGAAGATGGCTTGTCGCGGGCGCAATCGCCGGAACGTTGGTGCTCCTATCGCTCGGATTGTTTTTCTTGCGCCCCTCACCGTCTGCCCAACCGCCGGCCTCGATCGCAGTGCTTCCTTTCAAGAACCTCAGCTCCGATCCGCAAAATCGATATTTCAGCGATGGCTTGACGGACCAGATCTCCAGTGCACTGTCAAAAGCCAAGCCGCTGCTGGTTATCTCACGATCCTCCTCCTTTCAATTCCGGAACAGTGCAGAGGATGTTCGCACCATCGGGAAACTCCTCCACGCAACCGATGTGGTGGAGGGCAGTGTGGCCCTGGAAGGCAACCGCTTTAAGGTGAATGCGCGGCTGGAGCGATCCTCGGATGGCGCGCAGATCTGGTCGCGTGTGTACGAACGCCAGGAGGCGGATTTATTGGCGCTTCCTAACGAAATCGCGAATGACATCGCCTCCAGCCTTCATGCCGCAGCAGTGGCCCCATCCAAGCGGCATGTCGTCAACAATCAGGAAGCGGTCGACGCACTGATGCGGGCCCAGTTCCAGGCCGAGCAGTTTACGACGGAGAGCTTTGACAAGGCGGAGGTGCTTTTGCGCCGGGCGTTGGCGCTCGATCCGGAGTATGCCCAGGCCTATGCCGCGCTTGGCGCAACACTGATTAACCGGTCGACGACTACGGTACGCGATCGTGCCGGCCGGCGTAAGGTCCTGGACGAGGCGCTTCCGCTCTATCGCAAGGCGCTGGAACTCGATCCAGATCTCGCCACGCCGCGCTCCAATCTGGCGGGCTTCCTGCTTGATAATGATTGGGATTGGGCACGTGCCGAGAGCGAGTACCGCCGCGCGCTTGCGGGAAATTCCAACGCAGCGGCAAACACCTATTACGGACTGATGCTGGTTTACCAGGGCCGCTTTGCGGAGGCCGATCAGCGCCTCCGAATGGCAGAGCAGCAGAATCCCTACAGTTCGGCCCAGATGATCAACATCGCCACGGCGCGAATCCTGGAGCACCGGTACTCCAAGGCGATCGAAATCGGCCAGGATCTGCTTGCCCGGTCACCCAAGATGGCCAGTGCCCGCAGCACCATCAATTGGGCCCGCCTGTTGGATGGCAAGGCGGACCTGGTTCTTGCCGACTATGACCGCAATCCGGAGCCGGGTCCGATCGGGAAAGTGCGCCGCGCCCAGGTTCTCGCCAAACTCGGACGCCGCGAGGAGGCACTGGCGCTGATTCGCCCCATGGAGGCGGACTACCAGAAGTTCCTCCCGGCCATATCCTTTGCCGTGGTGTATGCTCATCTGGGCGATCCACAAGCGATCCAGTGGCTGGGGCGTTCCGCTGACGATCACGAACTGTCGGTGCTGTACATCGGCGTCGATGCCTCTTTCGATCGCCTTCGAAGTATGCCGGGTTTTCAGGCGATCTTAAAGCGCATCGGGCTTGCCCGCTAGCGCGAATCTCATGGAACGTCCGGGCCTCCCGCAGCATCATTAGGTTTAAGTCCCTCAAACCGTAGCAGCAATTGGAAACTTTTCCGCGTTTTGAAATGCGCGGAATTACTCCAAGCTACAATGAAGAGATCGGGAGCCATGCGAAACCTTTTCCTATTCACGTTGTGTTTGCCGGTCCTGCTTTGCGCGCAGGATCTCAAAGAGTTCGAGAAAAACGTTACTGAGTTCGATCTGCCGAACGGGATGCACTTCATCGTGCTGGAGCGCCATCAGGCGCCCGTCATATCCTTTTATGCGCACGTGAACTCGGGGTCGACTGACGATCCGGCCGGCAAGAGCGGACTCGCCCACATGTTCGAACACATGATCGGCAAGGGTACTGCCACGCTCGGCAGCCGGGACTGGAATTTCGAGAAGAAGGCGCTCGAAGCCGTTGAAGAAGCCTACGACAAGCTGGAAGCCGAGCGCGCCAAGGGACCGCGGGCGAACGCTGCGGCGGTGGAGCGGCTGCAGACAATCTTGAAAGGCGAGATCGATAAAGCCAATCGATACGTGGAGCCCAACGCCTATATCCGGACGATTGAAGAGAACGGCTCGGTCGGCTTTAACGCGTCCACCGGACGTGATTACACCAACTACTTCTACAGCCTGCCTTCGAACCGCGCCGAGCTGTGGTTCCTGCTGCAATCGTCGTGGTTCAAGCGCCCCATCTTCCGCGAATTCTACAAAGAGCGCGACGTGGTCCGCAACGAACGCCGCATGCGCGTGGAATCGGACCCGCAAGGCAAGCTGATGGAAGTGATGATGGCCACCGCGTTCATGGCGCACCCGTACCGCAACATGATCGGCTGGGCCAGCGACATTGAGAATCTGCGGGCGACCGATGCCGAACAGTTCTTCAAGATGCACTATGTGCCTGGCAACATCACGGTCTCGATCGCCGGAGACATCACCGCTGCCGATGCAAAGCGCCTGGCCCAGAAATACTTCGCGCCGCTGCCCGCCGGGCCACCACCTCGCCGTCTGAATATCGTTGAGCCCAAGCAGGAAGGCGAAAAGCGCGTGACGATTGAGACCCCTTCGCAACCGGTGCTGATGATCGGCTACAAGCGCCCCGGCGAACTGGATAAAGACGACGCTGTATTCGATGTCCTCAACGGCATTCTCTCCGGAGGCCGTACCGGCATCCTCTATAAGGAACTGGTGCGTGACAAGCAGATCGCGCTGGGCGTGGAGACAGCTGCCACGTTCCCCGATGGCCGCCATCCGCACCTGTTCGTCTTCTTCAGTGCCCCATCTTCCGGCCATACGATTGAGGAGAACGAGAAGGCCTGGTACGAAATCATTGACCGGCTCGGCAAGAAGCCGGTGGACAAAGTAGACCTGGACCGCGTGAAGACGAAGATCCGCGCCGGCCTGATTCGCGGTCTCGACAGCAACTCCGGTCTGGCCTCGCAGCTTGCAAGGCATTACGCGACGTATGGTGACTGGCGAAAAATGTTTACAGGATTGAATGACATTGATAAAGTGACAGCGGAAGATGTGCAGCGCGTTGCGAAGCAGTACTTTGCTCCCGCGAATCGAACGGTTGCGTACACCGTGAAAGGAGACGCGAAATAATGAAGACGCTATTGTTGCTCGCGTTTGCCCTCAGCCTCTCGGCCGATGAGATCAATCTGCAGTATCCGCCGCTGAAGCCGGTGAAACTGCCCGACGTGCAGGTCTCCACGCTGCCCAACGGAATGAAGTTGTACCTGCTTGAGAACCACTCACTGCCACTGGTAAGCGGGTTCGCGCTGGTGCGCACCGGGAATCTCTTCGATCCGAAGGACAAAATTGGTCTTGCCGGATTCACCGGCGAAGTGATGCGGAGCGGTGGCACGGTAGCCAGGACCGGCGATCAGATCGACGAGCAGTTGGAAAACGTCGCGGCGTCTGTCGAGGCAGGCATCGGCGAGGCGAGCGGGACCGTATCGTTCAGCGCGCTGAAGGCCAACGCCCTGGAAGTGATGGGAGTTTTCAAAGACATCCTGACCGCGCCTGCGTTCCGTCAGGATAAACTGGAACTCGCGAAAAACCAGGCGGCCAGCGGCATCGCCCGGCGCAATGACGATGCCGGGGGTATAGCTGGCCGTGAATTCCCTGCGATTCTGTATGGCCGGAACAACGCCTATGGCTGGAGCATGGAGTATGAGCATCTGGCGCGCATTCAGCGCGACGATTTGGTCGCATTCCATAAGCGCTACTTTTTCCCTGCAAACACGGTGCTGGCGATCCAGGGCGATTTCAACGCCGCTGAGATGAAGGCCGCGGTAGAGAAATTGTTCGCCGGCTGGACTGTGACGCAGCCTCCCGTGCCGCAGTTTCCCAAGGTGGATAACAAGGCAAAGGCGGGCGTGTACTTCGCTGAGAAGCCGGATGTGACGCAGACCTTCTTCAACATCGGCCATCTGGGTGGCCTGTTGAATGACAAAGACTACCCGGCACTTGAAGTGATGGGCGACATTCTTGGCGGCGGTTTTTCCAGCCGCTTGTTCAAGAAGGTGCGGACTGAAAAAGGCTATGCCTACAGCATCAGCGCCGATTGGGGCGCGGACTTTGACCATCCGGGGTTGTTTACGATTTCCGGTTCCACGAATTCCAATGTAACTACCGACGCGATCGAGTTGATACTGGCCGAAGTGGCTAAGATCCGCTCCGCTGAAGTTGCCGATCAGGAGTTGAAGACCGCGAAGGACAAAGTGTTGAACAGTTTCGTGTTCAAATTCGACCGTCCGGCCAAGACACTCACGCGGCTCATCAACTACAGCTATTACAACTATCCGGTCGAGTTCCTGATGAGCTATCAGAAGGCGATTGCCGCGGTAACCAAAGCGGACATTCTGCGCGTGGCGAAACAGTATCTGAAGTCCGAAGAGATGGTGATTGTCGCGGTAGGAAACTCTGCCACTTTGGGCCGAAAGCTCGCGGAGTTGAACCTGCCTGTCACTAACATTGACCTCACCATCCCGCAGCCCAAAGCCGAAGCCACCAAGGCAGACAGCGCGTCGCTGGCCAAGGGCGTGGAACTGCTCAAGAAGGCCCAGCAGGCGATGGGCGGCGCCGATAAACTTGCTACCGTCAAAGATTACTCCTCCGTCTGCGATGCAGAGATGCAGGCCGGGCCGCAAGGTGTGATGAAGGGCAAGCAGAGTAATCTATGGATCGCGATTGGCGCCTTCCGCCAGGAACAGGAGTTCCCCTTTGGCAAGATCGTTGCTGCCTACGAAGGCAAGTCCGGTTTCCTGATCACACCTCAGGGCTCCGCGGGAATGCCTGAACCGGTGGTCGACCAGGTGCAAGGAGAACTCTTCCGCACCTTGTACACGCTGCTGTTGAGCGATCGGGACTCAACGCGCAAAGTGAATCTGGCCGGACCCGGGCTGGTGGAAATCTCCAACGCCCAGGGCAAGATTGTCAGGCTACAGATCGACGAAGCGTCCGGAGTGCTGCAAAAGGTCATATACACGGAATCGCAGATGGGCGGCGCTCCGCAGCAGGTGGAAGAGGTCCTGTCAGACTGGCGCGACGTTGGCGGCGTGAAAGTTCCTTACTTAACCACCACGATGCAGGGCGGTAAGAAGTTCGTCGAAATCAAGGTGAAGGAGTACAAGATCAATACCGGCCTGACGGCCGCGGAGATCAACAAACGGTAATGAGGCCATGGTTCATGCTGTTGCTGCTGGCTTTGCCCCTGGCAGCTCAAACCAAACAGGAGCGTGGCAAGAAGATTGTGGAAGAGGCGCTGGAAGCGCTCGGTGGTCCGCATTTCCTGGCCATGCGCGACCGTCAGGAGACGGGCCGCGTCTATTCGTTCTATCGCGATAAACTGCAGGGGCTCTCGATCGCCCGCGTGTATACCCGTTATCCGATCAGGCCGGAGACAGCGCCCGCGGATTTTGTGGGCGCCTACGAGCGGCAGTCGTTCGGCAAAACCAAAGAAGACTCGGCTGTTCTGTTCAATGAGGCCGGCGGCTTCCATGTTTCTTATCGTGGCGCTCAACCGGTGGAAGCAGACCGCCTGGCCCGCTACCGCCAGAGCACGCTGCGCAATGTCTTATACATTCTGCGCCAGCGCCTTAACGAAAAGGGAATGGTCTTTGATTTCCAATCGACGGAGGTCTATCAGAATCTGCCCGTCGATATCGTGGATATTGTCGACAGCGAAAATCGCGTTACCACGGTGTACTTCCATCACAGTACCAAGCTCCCGGTGCGGCAGATCTTCTACCATCGGAATCCGGTGACCAAGGAAAAGGACGAAGAGGTCACGGTATTCGCCAAGTATCGCGATGTTGGCGGCGGCGTGAAGTGGCCGTTCAACATCATGCGCGAACGCAACGGCGAGAAGATCTACGAGATCTTTTCGGAAGCGGTAAAGATCAATGTTCCGTTGAAAGACGAATTGTTTATTCTGCCCACCGGCATCAAGATGTTGAAGTGATATTCTGGACGTCATGTTACGGCGTCAGTTCCTTTCCATCCCGACGCTTGCGCTCGGTGTAGCGCGGGCCAAGCCGCTCAACCTCAAGATTACGGGTTTGAAGACGTTCGTGGTGAACGTGGGCAGCGTGAACTGGGTGTTCGTCAAGGTCTACACCAACCAGGGAATCACCGGGCTGGGCGAAGGCTCCATTACCAGCAAGGAAGCGACGCTTTCCCAGGCCATCATGGAGCATGAGCGATTTCTGGAGGGCAAAGACCCGACGGACATCGAGTCGCTCTGGCAAGGCATGTACCGCTATCCACGCTGGCGCGGCGGGCCAATCCTGAACTCCGCGATCAGCGCCGTCGAGATCGCACTGTGGGACATCCTCGGCAAGGCGCTCGACGTTCCGATCTATAAACTGCTGGGCGGCGCGGCACGCAAGCGCATTCGAATGTACAAGGACGTCGGGTCGCCGGTAGAGGCATTTCAGCAGGCCAAAGCGGAAGGCTATACGGCGGCCAAATCCGGCTTCATCACCATCGACAAAGGTGTTGTCATCCCCTCTTATGCCACCCGCGAAGCGGCGAAGAAGGTCGCCGCGGTGCGGTTGGCGGTGGGCGACGACTTCGATATCGCGATCGATGCGCACGGCCAGTTGACTACCGTGATGGCCGTGGATTTCTGCACTCGCGTGGAAGAGCTGCGGCCGTTATTCGTAGAAGAGCCGACGCAGCTGGAAGACCTGGGCGAACTCGCACATCTGCGGTCGAAGACCAAAGTGCCGCTGGCCACGGGCGAGCGGTCGTTCACCAAATACGGCTTCAACGAATTCTGCAATCGCCACTTGGTCGACTACATTCAGCCCGATGTCTGCCATGCCGGCGGCATTCTGGAATTGAAGAAGATCGGTGTGCTTGCCGAAACCAATCGAGTGGAGATGGCGCCGCACAATCCGCAGAGCGAAGTGAGCACGCTGGCGTCGCTGCACGTCGATGCCACTACGCCCGCGGCCACCATTCAGGAGTACGCGCCGAACAAAGCGCCGTGGCTCGTCGAGCTGTTTAACGGCGGCGCGGTGAAGGTCGTCAAGGGTTTTGCCGAACTGCCGGATCGTCCGGGCCTGGGCGTGGATCTCAATGAGAAGGTCGCGGCACAACATCCGTATAAACCAGTGAATCGCCCCAACAATGTCTTTCAAGACGGAGCGGTTGCGGACCACTAATCCTGAACGTCTTCCCGCAGCGCGCGCGTCAGTTCGGCCACGCTCCAGGCCTGTGCCGTGCAGCCGCGCGGAGTGTGTGGCGGCTCGGCATCGGCGATCTCCGGAATCTGTCCAAGGCATGACTGCCCGGATGGCTCCATCGCCATGCGCAGCCACTCTCCCGCTTGCGCTCGTGCCTCCGGCGAGCGTCCGTTCACTTTCACATACGCGGTGATAAACGGGCCCAATAGCCACGGCCACACCGTGCCCTGGTGATACGCCGAATCGCGGCTCTCCACGCCGCCCTCGTAGCGAGGACGGTAGCGCGAATCGCGTGGCGACAGGCTGCGCAGTCCGGCCGGCGTCAACAATTCACGGCGCACGGTTTCGACGATCAGGCGGGCGCGATCGAGCGGGACCATTGTGTGCGGCAGGCTGACGGCGAAGATCTGGTTTGGCCGGATGGCGGCATCGCCAACGCAATCGAGCAGGCACTGTTCGGCTTCATTCCAGAACAGCGGCAGAAAGGCCTCGCGTGCGCGTTCGGCCATCGCGGCGTAATCCGTGTGGTCTGCGAACTGCTTTGACAGCTCCGCCATGACGCACAGGGCGTTGTACCAGAGCGCCTGTATCTCGACCGGTTTGCCCTGCCGTGGCGTCACCACCCAATCGCCGACCTTGGCATCCATCCACGTCAGTTGGACGCCAGGCTCGCCGGAGAGCAGCAGTCCGTCGCTATCCAGCCGGATGCCGTAGCGCGTACCGCGCACATGCCAGTCAATGATGTCGCGCATAGTGCCGAAAAGGTGTTCGCGCACAAAGGTGTAGTCGCCGGTCCACGCGACGTAGGCGTTGATAGCCTGGAAGTACCACAGCGTGGCGTCGACAGTGTTGTACTCAGGCGTGTCGCCGGCGTCCGGAAAGCGATTGGGAAGCATGCCGCGGTCGACGCTCTGTGCAAACTGCTTCAAGATGCTGCGGGCGATCTCGAACTTGCCGGTCACCAGCGTCAGGCCAGGCAGCGAGATCATGGTGTCGCGGCCCCAGTCGGCGAACCAATGATAGCCGGCGATGATCGTCATGCCGCTGCCGCGCCGCACCAGAAACTGTTCGGCCGCCGTGGGAGAGTGAGCGATGCGGGCTGTCCGCAATCCGGCTGCTTCGCTGGCGCTGTGCCGTTGCGTTGAGGCGAGGATGGTCGCCTTGCTGCCTTGAAATCGGAGCAGCATCGGATTGAACAGGTCTTCCTGAAAATCGAGTCCTCGTTCGCGCTCCCGTTCGTATTCGAAGTTTTGATACCAATCGTCGACCGCCTCCACCACTTCGGCATCGTGCGCGAAGTGCAGCGTGGGGCAACCCTCATAAGGGTTGATCGAGGCCAGACTTCCATTCAGTTCCACCGTTCCATTGATGGCACTGTTGGCATGCGTGGTGGCATGATAATCACGGAATGCGATCAGCGGACGTACCTCCAATTCGCAGGGCTCGCCCGTCATCGTGTATTCGATCACGGTGGTGCTCTCTCCCTGCACCATGAACACGCTTTTTTCGATGCGTGTGCCTCCCACTTCAAATGTGAAAACGGGAAATGGATCCAGCCGGAAACCGGTCAGGTAATCAAAGCCACGCGGATGAATCACACCGGGATAGCGATTGGCGGAAAGCTCATAGCGCACGCCGCCAATCACGGCCGTCTCTTCCAGTTTCGACAGCAGCACCATGCGTCCGGCAGGCGGATGCAAAGCCGCGACCAGCAGGCCGTGATAGCGGCGCGTGTGAATGCCGCTCACCGTGGAGGAGGCGTAGCCGCCCAGTCCATTCGTTTCGAGCCATTCCTGGTCAAGCAGTGATGAGTCCATCGCATCTTAATCAAAGCACATCCGGCTTAGAATAATTGGAGATGCTCAGACTACAAGGAAAGAATGTTCTCATCACCGGCGCTTCGTCCGGCATTGGACAGTCCATCGCAGTGCGGTTCGCCAGGGAGGGCGCCAATGTCGCCATCAACTATCGCAGAGGCGCACAGCAGGCGGAGGTGACCAGGCAGTTGGCGCAAGAGGCGCGTGCCGGCGGCGAAGGCAAGCAGTTCACGATTCAGGCCGATGTCTCTGACGAGCAGCAGGTGAAGGAGATGGTTGCAAAGACGATTGAGAACTTCGGTGGGCTCGATGTGCTGATCAACAACGCGGGAATCCAAATACCGAGCCCGACCCACGAAGTCGATATGGCAGATTTCGATCGTGTACTGGCCGTGAATCTGCGCGGTCCGTTTCTGTGCGCGCGCGAGGCTATCCGTCACTTCCTGACTCGTGGCGGAGGCGTGATCGTCAACAACTCCAGCGTGCATGAGATCATTCCCAAACCGAAGTTCCTTAGCTATTCCATCAGTAAAGGCGGGATGGAAAACCTCACCAAGTCGCTGGCGCTGGAATATGCCGACCGCAACATTCGCGTGAACGCGGTGGGCCCGGGCGCGATTGTCACGCCGATGAACAGGTCCTGGATCGATGATCCCAAGGCTCGCGGTGAAGTGGAGAGCCACATCCCGATGGGGCGCGCCGGACAGGGCGACGAGATAGCCGCGGTGTTTGCCTTTCTTGCTTCCGGCGAAGCCTCCTATGTCACAGGCCAGACCTTCTTTGCCTGCGGCGGACTCACGCTGTATCCGGAGTTCCGCATCGGCTGGGCCTCCGGCGAGTAAGGGCACGACTGTTAAGAGAACGTAAAATGCGCGGCCACGCTTACCGCGCTAGAATGTTTTTACCTCTGGCTAACAATTCTAATGCGCTCTTAACGTCCGATCGGGCGGGAGCCGGTTTTAGTAGCAGGGTATGAAAACTATGAAGGCTCTCCAACTGTTCGTTCTCCTGGCTATCAGTGTCTCGATCGGCATCGCGCAACCACCGCCGGGCGGAGGCCCTCCTCCTGGCGGCGGACCTGCCGGAGCAAGCGGTGACGGCATCTGGCGCCGCAACGCCTACTATGGCGAACTACTGACCTTCGATTCCTGTGTTGGCCATCAGCCTGGTAACGGCAGCTATCACTATCACGCATCGCCGCAGTGCCTGCGCGCGCAGTTGAACGACAATCTGCAGACCGTGCGCAGTTCGCGCAACGGCTCCATCTATGCGGAACTCCCGTCGGGCTGGCACCACTCGCCGATCCTGGGCTGGGCGCCGGACGGCTATCCGATCTACGGGCCTTACGGTTATTCCAACGCCACAGACCCGAAGAGCGCCATCAAGCGCATCAAGCCTGGCTTTCGCCTGCGTTCGATTACGAAGCGCACGTCGCTGCCTGACTGGTCGCTGCCCAATCACGCCAATGTGCCTCAGAATCTCAGCACCACGCAGTACGGCCCCGATGTCAGTGCGAACTTCCCGTTGGGCCGGTACGTAGAGGATTACGAGTGGGTGGCAGGCGTGGGAGACCTGGATCAGTATAACGGCCGTTTGGCCGTGACTCCGGAGTTTCCTGGCGGGACTTATGCCTATTACGTGACGGTGGATGACAATGGGATTCCTGCCTTTCCGTTTGTGATCGCGGGGCAGTATTACGGCACCGTCGGCGGTGCGTTCAACGGCAGTGTGGCGGCCTCGGCGGCCGACTACTTCAACTCCGGTACGGTGACTCCGGTGGCAAATCCAACGCCGGCCTTGAGTTCCTGGTCCACGAAGTATTCCACGCAGTTCGCGCAAGTGGTCTCTGGCTTCGACCCTTCGGCCGGCCCCTCCACTACCTGGGGCGGAACCAATAACGCAGGAGTCCGGACCTCCGGCGCCGCCACCACTCCCGCACTGGCCGAGGCGCAGCGGATTCGCTACACCGGTTCCACGGCTTATGTTTCATCGAACGGACTGGCAGGGCATGTGATGGGTCCGTGGTTTTCAGCGGATATGACGGCGGGCGTCTTTGTGAATTTTCCGGCAAGTCAGGCCACGACGTTCCAGGTGCCGCTGACTCCCGCTGCCGCCACCACGCGAACCAATACCGGCATGGGGTCGCAGGGCATGTGGGTCAACGGCGTGGTGCTGTTCAATTTCCTGGACGGCGCAACTTATATTAACGCTATGGGCATCGATTCGCAGGCAGGCAACACGCCCGCGCTCGATGCCGCGGTCACTTCGGCCGCTTCGCTGGAGCAGGGGCCGATCGCACCCGGCTCTATCGCCACTGCGTTTCCGTTGTTCTTCTCCGTCCTCGCAACTTCGACGGCTAATGCGACCTCTGCCGATTGGCCGCTGACTCTCGGCGGCGCGACGGTCGCAGTGACTGATTCGGCCGGGACCAAGTCCGCGGCGAAGATCGCCTATGCTTCGCCTTCGCAGATCAACTTCCTGGTCCCGGCCGGACTTGCCTCCGGTGCGGGAACCGTGACCATCACGGCCGGCGGCAATACCATCACGTCGAAGATCAACATCCAGCCGGCGTATCCGAATCTGTTCATGGCCAATGCAGGCGCGCTGGCGGCGGGATCCATTGCTCGCCTGCATAACGGCGTGGCGTCGAATGAAGCCCTGACCTCCGCCCCTATCGCAATCGCTGGCGACCAGGTCTATCTGGTGCTGTACGGTTCGGGACTGGGGAGTGCTGCGACAGCGACCGCAACCATCGGTGGAGTTGCGGCAACGGTTTACTATGCCGGACCGCAGGGCACCTTTGCCGGCCTCGACCAGTACAACATCCTGATTCCGTCTGCGTTGGCAGGGAAGGGAAAGGTCGATGTGGTTGTCTCGGCTGGCGGGAAAGCCTCGAACCCGGTTAATGTCGTGATTCAGTAACTGTGAAATGATAGAGAGAGTGACCGGTCTTAGATTTCTCTACTATTTATTGTGTTTCCCGGCTGTGCTTGTAGGGCAGCCGGTCAAGTCTGTGTGGATTCAGGGCACGCCGCCTCCAGGCTCCACGGCCGCCGCGGCCAAAGTCCGGCCCGATGTCCACAGCGTCGAAACCACCAACGCGGAAGTGATTGTACGCTCCGCAGGACTCTCACTTGCCTACCTGGGGCCGCTCGAAGCGCCGCCCGTGCCGCGCAATGAGCCGCGCGAGTTCGTCTACCGCTTCCCGATCTTTCCGAGGCAGGAACAGGGGCGCCATGCGCACGTTTCGAGCGAGTATGTCGGCGCGTTTGTGAATGGAGTGCCGATCTACAATCAGTTTGAAGCGGCATCCTATCAGGGGCAGAATTTCTGGCACTATGACCTGATCGCCAGAAACGACGATGGCTCGCGGACAGTCGCCGGCCATCCGCGCAAAGACCTCACCCAGCAGCAGCGTCCAGGCTTGATTGAAAGCCTTATCCCAGGCAATGGCCAGCATTCGCCGATCATCGGTTATGCCTTCGACGGCTTTCCCGTTTACGGCCCGTGGGGCAACGGAGCCGAGGGCGTGCGCCGCATGCGTTCCAGCTATCGTCTGCGCCAGATCACTGACCGCCAGAAGCTTCCCGACGGGACGGTGCTGTCGCCCGGTCAGTATGGTCCAGCCGTGGGCGGCGAGTATCCGCTGGGGACGTTCGTCGAAGATTACGAGTATGCGCCCGGCTCGGGAGACCTGGACGAATTCAACGGACGCGTCGTCAAAACGCCGAACTATCCGGATGGGATTTACGCCTATTTTCTGAGTACCGACGAGAAGGGTAAGCTGGCCTTTCCCTACCTGCTGGCACACGAATACTACGGCAGCTTTTACTACGCGAACACCTTCGGTGGCGCCCAGGCGACGCGTGGCGAGGCGACCAAGGTTCAGTTCCGTGCCGCCAATGCGCTCACGACGGCGCAGCCTGTATGGCTGCAGTTCGAAGTGCTGGACCGGCTCAATAGTCCTTTGCGCTATCTGGAGTATGTCCACGAAAAACCGATCCACCTGATGATCGTTTCGCATGACCTGCAAGAGTTTGCCCACGTGCATCCGGAGGTCAACGAACTGGGCGTGTGGCAGGTGCCGCATGCGTTCACGCATCCCGGCAAATACAACCTGTATGCCGACATCACATTGCCCGGTGAGAACCGGCGCGTGGAGATCTTCGAGATCAACGTTCAGGGGCCAGCTGCGAAGAAGGTGCCGCTGGCGCCCACCTCCGCGACCGTAAAGACCTCTGGCGGCGTTCCGGTCACGCTCGAATCGAGCGGTGAGCTGCGCGGTCTCACCGAAGTGGAACTGCGGTTCCGGATCGGCGATGGCAAGACTCCGGTTGCGGGCTTGCAGCCGTACCTGGGAGCATGGGCGCACGCGGCGATCGCGGCTGAAAAGCTGATCAACTTCGTCCACGTGCATCCGGTGGAGGAGGGCAGCAGCGCCATCAAGAAGAGCGAAGCGCACGTGCATACGCCCGAATCGATGGGGCCGGCGCCGATGGCCGTTCGCATCCCCACCAGCTTCCTTAGTGGCGGACTCTATAAACTCTGGCTGCAGATCCAGATCGCCGGCAAAGTGGAGACCCTTCCTTTCGTGATCAAGGTGGCCGACCCCGAACCGGTGACTCCGGTTGCCTTCAAGATTCCGGCAGATGCGATCCGGGTCTTCGTGGGCGCAAACGGCTTCGATCCGTCCCGCATTGTGATACCCGAAGGCAAGATCGTGAACCTGGCCTTTCTGCGCAGCGCCGATCCGAATTGCGGCAGCAAAGTGGTGTTCCCGGATTTCGGCATTACCAGGGAGATTCCGTTCATGGGCTATACAGTGATCGAAATGCCCCCGATGTCACGCGGTGAATTCCGTTTCACCTGCGGGATGGGGATGTATCGCGGCAGCATCGTCGCGGTCAGGCCGGAAGCGCCCGAATAAGGAGTCTCCTGGAACCCGCGAAATCGAGTGCAACAAGCCCGGTCCATTGGCCGGAGTATCTGATGGAGGCCGCCGGACTCGGTGCCTTCATGCTTTCGGCTTGCCTGTTCAGCGCCCTGCTGGACTATCCTGGATCGCCTGTCCATCAAGCGATAGAGAGCAGTTTTCTGCGGCGCATGCTCGAGGGGATTGCGATGGGGCTCACCGCGGTCGCCATCTTCTACTCGCCATGGGGGAAGCGCTCCGGCGCGCACATCAACCCTTCGGTGACCCTTGCGTTCTTCCTGCTGGGAAAGATTCGCGGTTTTGACGCGGTGTGCTATGTCGTAGCGCAGTTTGCGGGTGGCATTGCGGGCGTTGGCGTGGCGGCGTTGCTGCTTGGCGCTCCGCTGGCTCACCCGGCGGTGAACTTCATCGCTACCGTGCCCGGTGCTGCTGGAGTGCTGCCTGCGTTTTGTGCGGAGTTTCTGATTTCATTCCTGATGCTCAGCACCGTCCTGATTGTTTCCAATTCCCGCAAGACCGGCCGTTACGCACCGCTCTTCGCCGGCTTCCTGGTGGCGGCTTTTATTACCCTGGAAGCCCCGGCATCAGGCATGAGCATGAACCCCGCCCGCACGCTGGCATCGGCTGTGTTTGCCCATGAATACCGGGCGATCTGGATCTACTTCACGGCGCCGTTACTGGGCATGGTCTCGGCCGCTGAACTGTACCGCTTCCGCCGCGGCGTGGAGCGGGTCTTCTGTGCTAAGCTTCACCATCACGGGCAACTGGGGCCCTGTCATTTTCACTGCAACTACGGAGGACTCCATGGAAACCAAGAACATATTTGACGTGATCGTCATCGGCAGCGGAGCTGGTGGGGGGACGCTGGTTCACAAACTCGCCTCGACCGGCAAGCGGATCCTCCTGCTGGAGCGCGGCGACTATGTCCCGCGTGAAAAGGACAACTGGAATCCACGCGTCGTCAACCTCGAAGGTCACTACCAGACCAAAGAGGTGTGGAGCGACCGCGACGGCAAGCCCTTGCATCCGCACACCAACTACAACGTCGGCGGCAATACGAAGTTCTACGGGGCGGCCCTGTTCCGCTTGCGCCGCGAAGATTTCGGCGAGATCCGCCATCATGGGGGCATCTCGCCTGCCTGGCCCATCAGTTACGACGAATTGGAACCCTACTACACGCAGGCCGAGCAGCATTATCAGGTTCATGGGAATCGAGGAGAGGATCCCACCGAACCCGCGGCCAGCAGCTCTTATCCGCATCCCGCAATCAGCCACGAACCGCGCATCGCACAGCTTGCCGAGGACTTTGCGAACCAGGGGCTGAGGCCGTTTCACACGCCGCTGGGTGTGTTGCTTGACGAGTCAAATCCACCGCGCAGCAAATGCATCCGCTGTAGTACCTGCGATGGCTTTCCCTGCCTGGTGCATGCGAAGTCCGATGCGCAGGTGCTTTCGGTAGATCCCGCGCTTGATTTTCCCAACGTCACGCTGTTGACCGACGCCTATGTTGAGAAGTTGGAAACTTCGTCCTCCGGCCGTGAGATCAGCAAGGTGATTGTGATCCGGCAAGGGCAGCGCGAAGAGTACTCGGCATCGATTGTGGTGGCCTCCTGCGGTGCGATCAATACGGCTGCCTTGCTGCTGCGGTCGGCCAATGACAGGCATCCGAACGGACTCGCCAACGGTTCCGGCGTGGTGGGCCGGCATTACATGGGCCACGTGAATTCGGTGCTCATGGCTATTTCGAAGTGCCCCAACCCAACTGTTTTTCAGAAGACGCTTTCGTTGAACGATTTCTATCTGGGCTCGCCGGATTGGGAGTTTCCCATGGGGCACATCTCATTTGTCGGAAAGCTCGATGGCGAAACGCTCAAAGGCGGTGCGCCTCCGCTCACTCCCGGCTTCACGCTCGACATGATGGCTGCCCATTCGCTCGATTTCTGGCTCACCTCGGAGGATCTACCCGATCCGGAGAATCGAGTCACGCTGGATTCGAGCGGAAAGATCGTCCTCTCCTACACGCCCAACAACCAGGAACCGCACGAGCGCCTGACCGCGAAGCTGAAAGATCTGCTCGCGAAGCAGTCGGCGTGCAGCGTGCACGGCCATGAGTGCCACCAGGGGCTTTTCTCTCGTAATCTGTTCGTCGGCCAACGCATCCCTCTGGCAGGTGTGGCGCACCAGAACGGGACCGTCCGTTTCGGTACCGATCCGGCGGCATCCGCTCTCGACCGCAACTGCAAGGCTCACGAGGTGGACAACCTGTATGTGGTGGACGGGAGCATCTTCCCTTCGAGCGCGGCAGTGAATCCTGCCCTGACCATCATGGCCAATGCTTTGCGGATTGGCGAGCATCTGGCCGATCGTCTAAGGTAAAACCCGGGCTTACTTTTTTCACGGGGGCTGGTATAGTCAAAATCGTATGCGACTCCACTTAGCCGTTGCTGCATTGACGCTGGGCGCGCTGGCTGCCGCGGCTGCCGGCGGCAAGCCGAACTTTTCCGGCGCCTGGATTCTAGTTGTCGCCAGGAGCGACTTTGGCAGTTCGCCCGCGCCGAAATCAATGGTGATGAAGGTCGATCACAAGGAACCGAACATCGGCGTGCATTCAAAGACCATCGGCGCGCAGGGCGAGACCAGCAGTGAATACAAGTACGTGACCGACGGGCGGGAAAACTCCAACTCGGTGGGTGGCCGCGAGATCAAGAGCCATGTCTATTGGGAGGGCAGCACGCTGAAAGTTTCCGCTAGAACAAACAACGGCAACGCCGTGTTGGAATTCTACGACGACTGGGTTCTCTCCGCCGATCGCAAGACCCTGACCCTGACCCGCAGCATCTCCGCGCCCCAGGGACGGGTCCAGCAGCGTTACGTGTACGAACAATAACAACAATTTGTCGCACTAAGGTGCATACTAATGCGCACTCAGGTGTATGCCTGATTCTTGCCCGCTCTGTGGCATGTTTTACTGTACTTGCAGGCAAAGTGCGCTTATATGAAACGAAATATTGTTCCGCTGCTTGGAATCGCATTCGTTGTGGCAATCGCCGCGACCGGAATCTTCTACGGGTTGTTTGTCGGGAAGATTAAGGATGCAACCGCTAACTCCGCCAAATCGAACGTCGTGGTTGCTGCTCGCGCCCTTCCCAGCGGTACCGTACTCAAAGCCTCTGACGTCAAATTGACGCAGTGGGCAAGTGCGGAGCCTCTCAAAGGCGCGTACCTGACCGTCGAGGAAGTGGTGGGCAAGACTGTCTTCAATTCCGTGGAAGAGAGCGAGCCGGTTACGCAGGCGCGCCTGGCCTCCAAAACCAGTTCCGGCGGGGTGAATATCGCACAGGGCATGCGCGCGATCTCGGTGACGGTTTCTGAATCGAGCGGCGTTCTGGCGTTGATGCGTCCCGGTCATCGTGTCGATCTGCAGGCGGTGGTTAGCCAGCAGGGCGGGGACCCGCGCATCAGGACGATTTTGCAGGATATTGAAGTGCTCGCTGTGAATCCGCCGGAACAGATCCCCGGACGCACTCCGACTGGTCCGGTGGTAACGATGCTGGTGAAACCTCAGGAGGCCGATCAACTTGCGCTGGCCGATTCCGCGGTGAAGATCCGCCTTTTGTTGCGCAATCCGACCGATCGGGATAGAGGTCCAAGGCCGGCGATCATGATGGCGAATGTCTTTCAGGAGATGCCAGCTTACCGCCAGCCGGCGATGCAGCAGGTTGCAGTCAGGGCTTCTGCCGATGCGCCCATCCTTTCACCGATGGTGCAGAAGATAACGTTGCTGGTTCGCATTGTGGGTGCAGCCTCGCGTGCGATGGAAGAGCTCTCCGGAAAGTTCTCGTTCCCCAGGCATCCCGAATGGATGCAGGTGTCGGCCCTCTCCAGCACCGTGCTGGCCGATCAGGTCATCAGCCGCTTGGAAGAGCAGCAGGCTCTTCAGGTGTTTACCATGACCCGCTTGAGCACGGGCGTCAACCGCGAGGTGAGCATGCAGGCCGGGTCTAACTCAAACACGCCAACCGGTGGGACATACGGTCTGAAGTTGCAGTTCCTGCCCACGGTGAATTCCTCCGGCACGATGCGGATTCGCGTGCAGCCGGAGGTAACCTCTCCTGGCGCGATCTCCACATCCAGCCGGAAATTCGAATCGGAAGTAGAACTCACCGAAGGGCAAAGTTTTGTGGTTACCGGGCTATGCAATGGCACGGAATCCCCGTCGCTGGCTGAGCGCTTGTTCTCGGGCCGCGTGAAGCAGTCGTCAAACCGGGAGTTGTTCGTGGTGGTCACGCCGCAGCTGTTACGCCCGGTCCAGACAGCTGCGAGCCGCTGAGTGGTGCCTTAGGAATCCAGCATGGTTGCGCTTGCCATCTTCTTAGTTTTTCTCGCTACCTTCACAGCCGCGGCGATTGCCGTGGTGGTGTCATCGGTGGTGCTGAATCGTCGACCGGTGCCCTCTGCGGGGGCCGGTTCTACCGGAGCACTGAACGACGTTGAAGCCCCGATGCTGATCCGCGAGGAGACGCTCAGCACTATTTCGCTGTGGCATGAACTGCTGACCCGAATCGATTTTATTGAGATCCTCAAGACACGTGTTTCCGAGGCTGGCCTTCGCTGGAGCATCGGACGCACTACCGCTTCCATGTTGTTGTGCGGCGCTATTGGCGCCGGCATCGCTTTCCAATTCGAATGGATGCCGCCCGGGTCATCCGTGCTGCTCACCGTGGTTGGCGCACTCCCTCCTTATCTGTATATCTTGAACCGGCGCACGGCCCGCTTCCGGAAATTTGAAGAACAGTTTCCAGACGCGCTCGACTCACTGGCTCGCGCGATGCGCGCAGGGCATCCGTTTGCGGGTGGGATGGAACTGTTGGCCGGTGAATGCCCAGCGCCGCTGGGATTGGAGATCCGGCGCGCCTGTGACGAATGGCGGCTGGGGATGTCGTGGAATCAGGCGCTGGACAATCTCGCCCGGCGCGTGCCGATTTTGGAGTTGAGGCTGTTCACGGCGGCTGTGATTTTGCAATCGCGGTCCGGCGGCAGATTGAGCGAGGTGCTGGAAAAGCTTGCCGATACGATTCGTGAGTCGGCCTCCCTGCGCGGGGACGTCAGGGCAATCTCGGCCAACGGGCGCATGACGGGCACCGTCCTGACGTTTTTGCCGATCGGCATCGCCGCTATCATGTTCGTCACCAGTCCGGAGTACATTACCACGCTGTTCGCCTATCCGCAGGGCAAGTACATGTTGATGGCTGCGGCGGGATGCCTGGTAGCCGGCCATTATGTCATCCGCCGGATCGTGAACATCAAGACCTAACCACATGAATGAATATTGGATATTCGGCTGCTTTTTCGTCTGCGTGATGGGGGTGCTCACGTTCGCCGGCTATTGGTATCTTTCCGGCGCCTCCGAAGCCTCCGCTACGCAACCGGATGCGACCTCGGTCCTGCTGGATGCGGCGGCGAAAGTCGGAGCGTCCGTGCCTGTCAAAGATGAAGCAGGACTGAAACGCAAGCTGGTATTTGCCGGGTACCGGCAGCCATCGGCCGTGCACGTGTTCAACACGGTCAAGTACGCGGCAATGGCGGTTGGAGCCCTGGCCCTGGGGATTGCCGCCGTGGTCAAGAATGACACCGTCTCCAGCGCATTGCTGCCTGCCGTTTGCGGAGCGGGCCTTGGTTTTCTGGCGATCAACAAGCACCTTGATACCCTGGTGAAGACGCGGTCAGAGAAATTGCGAACGGGGCTGCCTCCGGCTCTCGACATGGTGGTGCTCAGCCTCGAAGCCGGCCAGTCTCTGGATTCGGCGATCATCGATACCAGCCGCGAAATGCGCGCTGCGTTTCCGGAACTCAGCCTCGAACTGAATCTGGTGCAACTGGAACTGCTGGCCAGCAAGAGCCGGGTGGAGGCTTTCCGCAATCTGGCCGAGCGAAACGCCGAGCCGGAGATGAAGCGGCTGTCACAGGTTCTGATCGATAGCGACCGCTTCGGAACTTCGCTTGCCCCGGCGTTGCGCTCTCACGTCAAATACCTGCGGCTGCGCCTCAGGCAGAGCGCGCGCGAGGCCGCGCGTAAGGTCGGCGTGAAACTGGTGTTCCCGGTCTTCTTCCTGATCTTCCCATCGGTGCTGCTGGTGACGCTTGGACCGGCGATTTTGATGATCTACTACCAGTTGACTCCGATGTTGACCGGCAATCCATAAGCTGCGAATCCCTGCTAACCTGTAGCCTTGATGCGAACGCACAACATCCGGATCAGCTGTTTGCTGTTGCTCGTGGCCGTTGGCTGTTCGCGCCCGCACCCGGTCCAGGCCGACGCACGGTTCATCGCGCATCCGGATAATCCAGCCCGCAAAGTGGAGTTCTTTCTGCAGCAGCCTGCCGGGGTTGGTCCGTGGCCGGCGGTTGTCCTGCTTCACGGACATCAGGATTCACCGCGCACCGGAGCACTGGATTTTGTGAAATGGCGGGTGCTGGAGCGCTTCGCCCGGCGCGGCTATCTGGCGGTGGCGATCTCTCAGCCCGGCTATGGCAACTCCGATGGTCCGCCCGATTTTTGCGGTCCCGTTACGCAGCGTGCGGTCTCGGGCGTGATCGAGAAGTTAACCCAAGATCGTCTGCTACTGCCCGGTAAAGTAGTACTGGAAGGGATCAGCCGCGGTGCGCTGGTGGCTGGCCTGATCGCCTCCCGCGACGCATCCATCAAAGGCATCGTGCTGATCTCCGGCCTTTACGACCTGCCTGCCTTCACCGCCAACGCGAACTCCATCCCCTCGAAGATGATCGCGCGTTCACTGCAAGAGGAGACCGGCGGCGGACTGGCCGCTCTGAAGGAACGCTCGGTGCTCAGCTTCGCTGGTAACATCATGGCCGCCGCATTGATCCTGAATGGCGCGCGGGATGATCGCACCGATCCGGCGCAGGCGCGCCGCCTCGCCGCCGTGATCGCAGAACATGGCGGCTCTGCCCGCGCCATCATCTACTCTGAATTCGGGCATCAGATTCCGGTCGAGGTGCGGGACAAAGACATCGACCCATTCATTGATAAAATTCTCGCTCACTAAGCGGTGGGCAGGCGCGAGACGATCTCATCGGCGATCGCCAATGATGCCGTCGCCGCCGGACTCGGTGCGTTGATCAGGTGCAGTGCGCGTCGGCCATTGACGAATTCGAAGTCTTGAACCAGTGTGCCGTCCGTGCTGAGAGCCTGCGCCCGCACTCCCGCGCCGCCAGTCGAGAGATCATCGGGTTGAATCTCCGGCACCAGTTTCTGCAGCGAGGCGCAGAACAACTCGCGGCTGAATGACCGCCGCAACTCGTCCCAGCACATCCGCTTGTGCCTGCCGAGGAACTTCCACAGGCCTTGGTAGGTGAGGGCGTCGGCAAGATCCGCGAGGTTGATGTCCGTTTTCTTATATCCTTCGCGCGCAAACGCCAGTACCGCATTCGGGCCTGCTTCAATGCCGCTTTGAATGAGTCGCGTGAAGTGCACGCCGAGAAAAGGGAACTTCGGGTCGGGCACCGGATAGATCAGGTTGCGCACCAGGCCCTGGCGCTCGGTGCGGATCTTGTAGTATTCGCCGCGAAACGGCACAATCCGCGTAGCGCGCTTCTCGCCCGCCAGTTGGCTCACGCGGTCGCAATGCAGTCCGGCGCAGTTGACGATGAAGTCCGATTCGAACGCGCCCGCCGGAGTCTCCGCGACCCACCCTGCCTGCTGCGGTAGCAACCGGTTCACCTTCGCCCCGGTGACGACGCGCCCGCCGTTTGCCCGGATCTTTTCCACCAGCGCCGCGCAGACTCGCGCGTAATCGATGATGCCTTCCTGCGGCACCCGCAACGCCTGGACTCCGCCGACATGCGGCTCAATCTCCAGCATTTCCGCGCGCGTCAACATGCGCAGGCCTTCCAGTCCGTTCTGCTGTCCGCGCGTGTGCAGATCGTTGAGCCGCGGCACTTCGCCGGCGTTCGCCGCGACCACCAGCTTGCCGCAGATCTCGTGCGGGACGCCGTTGTCCTGCGCAAACCGCACCATCTTGCGGATGCCGGAGACGGCCAGTCGCGCCTTGTTCGAGCCCGGCTTATAGTAGAGTCCCGCGTGCAGCACGCCGCTGTTGTTGCCGGTCTGGTGCCTGCCGACTCCCTCCTCCTTTTCGAGCAAGGTGATCGCGGCCCCGGGTTGCTGTTCGCCCAGCCTGTAGGCGGTGGCAAGTCCTACGATGCCGCCGCCAATGATTGTGAATCGCATGGAAATCTAATGATACCCTTGCGCTCGGGCTCCCGACTATGACAAATTGATCCACCGATGCAACAACAGCCGGGAATCCTGTCGGGCCTACTCGTTGTCGAGGTCGCTACCTACATCGCCGCACCAGCCGCGGCCACGCTGCTCGCCGATTTCGGCGCGCAGGTCATCAAACTGGAACGGCCGCCACATGGCGATCCCTTTCGCTATCTCTATCAGAACCCGCCTCTGCCGCCGAGCGAAATCAACTACCCGTTTCTTGTAGACGGCCGCAACAAACAAAGCGTCACGCTCAATATCGCCAAGGCCAAGGGCAGGGAAGCGCTGCAGAAGCTGGTTGCACAGGCCGATATCTACATCACCAACTATCAGCCTGACGTCAACGAAAAGCTCCAGCTGCGCTACGAAGATCTGGCGCCGTTGAACCCGCGGCTCATCTACGCGCACCTCACCGGCTATGGCGAATCCGGCCCCGATGCCGCACGCCCCGGCTACGACATGACCGCCTATTGGGCGCGCTCCGGCCTTATGGAGTCGCTTCACGATGCCGATGGCGGCCCCTCCATCTCTGTGTGCGGCCAGGGCGATCATCCCAGTGCAATGTCCGTCTTTGCAGGCATCCTGCTGGCCTTGTATGACCGGCAGCGCACTGGACTCGGTACCAAGGTCTCCTCCTCGCTTCTGGCCAACGGCGTCTGGTCCAACTCGAGCATGGTGCAGGCGGCCCTTTGTGGCGCTCCACCGCATGAGCACAGCCGCCGCGCCGCGGCACGCAATGTGATGATCAACCACTATCTTTCGCGCGACGGAAAGCGGTTCCTGTTGTGTGCCATTCAGCCGGCGCAGGACTGGCCACGCCTGTGCAGTGCCTGGGGGCGCGAAGACCTGATCGGCGATCCGCGCTTCGGGACGGCCGATGCGCGGCTCCAAAACCGTGCCGAGTTAGTGGGGATCGCTGATTCCATCTTCGCCACGCGCGACATGGCGGAGTGGGCCGAAATCCTCGATGCGCATTCCGTCGCCTGGGGGCCGGTGAATCGCACGATCGACGCGCCTGACGATCCGCAGATGGCCGCTGCCGGACTCTTCCGCGAAATGGACCACCCGCGCCACGGCCGCCTGCGCGTGGTGAATCCGCCTATCGAACTCGCTTCGGCAACGAAGGCGGCGATGCAGCCCGCGCCTGAGGTCGGCCAGCACACCGCCGAGGTGCTCCGCGCCCTCGGCTATGATGAGAGTGAAATCCAGGAGATCAGCAACGCATGAACATTCAAGGCAAGACCGCTCTCATCACGGGAGGCGCATCGGGACTCGGCGCTGCCTGTGCGCGCATGATTCATGCCGCGGGCGGTCGTCCCGCCATTCTCGATACCAACGCCGATGCCGCGCGCCAGCTTGCCGAAGAACTGGGCGGGCTGGCCTTTGCCGTGGATGTCACCAATCCGCAGCAGGTGCAGGACGCGATCCAGGCCGCCGGCCCCATCCACATCGATATCAACTGCGCCGGCGTGGGGTACGCGGAGCGAGTACTCGGTAAAGAAGGCCCGGCCAGCCTGGAGAAATTCGCGCGCGTCGTGACTGTCAACCTGATCGGCACCTACAATGTGGTGCGGCTCGCAGCCGCCCGGATGAATGAGAACGAGCCGGACGCGCAGGGCGAACGCGGCGTGATCGTCTGCACCGCATCGATTGCCGCCTTCGATGGTCAGATCGGCCAGAGCGCCTATTCGGCCTCGAAGGGCGGCATTGCCGGCATGACCTTGCCGCTGGCGCGCGACCTGGCCCGCCACGGCATCCGCGTGATGACCATCGCGCCCGGCATCTTCGACACGCCGCTTCTTGCTGCGCTGCCGGAACCGGCGCGCATCGCGCTCGGACAATCCGTGCCATTCCCGCCGCGACTGGGGCAACCCGCTGAGTATGCGAGCCTGGCCCGGCACATCATCGAAAACCAGATGCTCAACGGCGAGGTGATCCGTCTCGATGGAGCCCTGCGCATGGCGCCGAAATAATGGACCGGCTCTCTGCCGTCCGCCTGCTGATCGCCGTTCCTCTGCTTGCCGCGCAGGCTGCGCTGATCGGCTACGCGCGCTTCGTGCCCGCCCGCTATTTCTGTTGGGCGCCGTTCGACATGCAGACCGACTACACGCTCGATGTCACCATCGGCGGGCGCAGGCTCTCGGCCGAAGAGATCCGCAAGCGCTATCGCCGGCCTAAGCGTGGGACCGATAATCGATCCATCCAGAACCTCATCGATATCATCCAAGGCTATGAGGAGCAGTATGGCAGGGCCGATCATGCAGAGGTGGTCATGAAGTACCGCATCAACGGCAAAGAGGAGCTGGAATGGCATCGTCCTTGAACCCGCTCCGCTGCGGCGGAACGTCCATGCCGGTGCCGTTGCTGTTGATGGCGAAGGTCGTCGCGGTTTGCCTGCTGCTTACCAATCATGTCCGGCTGATGCCCGATCCGTTTCTCCCGTTCCTGACGGTCTTTGAAGGGCTCCCATACCTCCAGATTGTGCTGAAGACGGTATTCCTGGTGAGTGCCGTGCTCCTGCTGTTCAATCGATGGGTGCGCGTGAATGCGTTCCTGCTGGGGGCGACGATCCTCGTTGCCGTCCTCTCATCGCGCGCTTACTATGGCAATAACAAGACCTTCACCGGCTTGCTCTTGGTTTTCGCGTCTGTCTGTGACGCCGGTCCGCGAGCGTGGCCCATTCGCGTCCAGATGATGATCGTGTACTTCGGGGCGGGGCTGAATAAACTGCTCGATGCCGATTGGCAGAGCGGCCAGTTCTTCGAGCACTGGGCCTCGGCGAGGATCAAGAACCCGGTTTATCTGGCAATTTCGCCGATGTTGCCGCCGTTGGTGGCTGGCAAGATCATGTGCTGGTTCACCATCGTCGCCGAGTTGTGTATGCCCGCGATGTTTGCCATCCGCCATTTGGCTTTGTTTGGTATTTGGACCAACATTCTTTTCCAAAGCGGCCTGATGATATTCACGGGCACGACGTTCACCATGTTCTTTTACGCGATGAATGCAGCCATGCTGGCATTTGTGCCGTGGCCTCAATCGAAGGTAATGGTGATCTGGGATGGCGACTGCGGTTTTTGCGCGAAGTCGAAGGAGTGGGTGGAGCGCTTTGACTTGGAGCAACTGATTGAGTGGCACCCTCTGCAGAGCGGCATCGGTGCAAGATTCGGCATCTCCATGGACGATCTCACCACTCGCCTGCATCTTGTCGCCGATGGCCGGATTTATACCGGCTTTCGGGCATTCCGCTACATGGCCTTCACCAACCCGCTAACGTGGCTGCTGATTGCCGTGCTCATCTCGGCCGCACCTGAAAACTGGCCTGACTGGCGAAGGGCGGTAGTGATCTGTGCGCTGTTCTTTTTCTCTCCTGTTTTCGCCCCTGTTGGCGAACGCCTATACGACATGGTGGCGCGAAACCGCCACAAATTGATGCCGAACAGTACGTGCAGAATTTAGCGGGTCAGCGGGTTTCACATAATCGACATAGAATGTTGCACGAGGCCTAAACTGTGCTATCCTAGTCTGGTAAAGAATCGATTAAGGTTAGACAAGGAGTATTCATTTTCGCAATGGCACTGGCGGCAGATCAGAAAACAACGTTGATTTCGAAGTATCGCATTAACAAGCAGGATGTTGGTTCGCCAGAGGTGCAGGTTGCAATTCTGAGTCAGCGGATTACCCAGCTCCAGGATCACTTCAAGGCTAATAAGAAGGATCATAGCTCCCGTCGTGGGTTGCTGAGCATGGTTGCTCGTCGTCGCCGGCTGCTCAAGTACTTAAAGAGCCGCAGCGCTGACAGGTATCAAACGCTGATCACCAGTCTTGGCATCCGCCGCTAATTGCGCGAAGTGAACTCGTAGGCGCGGACTTCTCTCTTGCGGACTTTGCCGCAAGATCGTCCGGCAACACCGCCCCGGTGGGCGGCATCCTCCGCTTGACACTCCCGTCCCCTTGATCCGTTTGGAAAAGGTTCAAGGAATAGATGACACACACTGTAGAAATAGACCTGCATGGTCTAAAGATTTCCCTCGAGACCGGGAAAATCGCAAAGCAAGCCAATGGCGCCGTGATTGTAAGTTGCGGCGAGTCCGTAGTGCTGGTTAGCGCCTGCTCGAATCTGACCCCGAAGACCGGGGTCGACTTTTTCCCCCTTACTGTAGACTATCGCGAATACACGTATTCCACCGGGCGATTCCCAGGCGGATTCATCAAGCGCGAAGGCCGTCCTTCGGAAAAAGAGATCCTCACCAGCCGGTTGATTGACCGTCCGGTGCGTCCGCTGTTTGCGGAAGGCTACTCCTGCGAAACGCAGATCATCGCCATGGTGCTCTCTTCGGATCCGACCCGCGATCCGGGCGCTCTCGCCATCCTCGGCGCGGGCGCTGCACTGGCCATCTCCGATATCCCCTTCGATCATTTGCTGGCCGGCGTTCGCGTTGGTCTCATTGGCGGCGAAATGAAGGTCAACCCGACCTACGCCGAAGCCAAGGAAGCCAAGCTCAACATCACAGTTGCCGGCACTGACAGCGGCATCGTCATGGTAGAAGCAGGCGCTCAGCACACCTCCGAAGCAGAAGTGCTCGCCGCGATCGAATTCGGCCACGACTGCTGCAAGAAGCTCGCTGCTGGAATCGCGGAGCTCGTGAAACTCGCCGGCAAGACCAAGCGCGTCTACACCCCCGCCCCCATCAACGAAGAACTCTACAAAAAGATCTCCGATGCCATCCGCGTTGAACTCAGCGATGCGATGAACACGGAAAAATACACCAAGATCGATAGCTACGCACGCATCGCCGCCGCCAAGGAGAAGGTCAAGGCCCTGGTAGCCGAAGAAGAAGTTGCCGAAGCGAAAGATCTGTTCGACCGCCTGAAGGAACGCATCTTCCGCGATGAGATGTTGAAGGATCGCCGCCGTCCGGATGGCCGCACCTTTGAAACAATCCGCGCGATCGATATCGAACTCGGCCTCCTGCCCCGCACGCACGGCTCCGCCCTGTTCACCCGCGGTGAAACGCAGGCCCTGGTTACCGTCACTCTCGGTACCAAAGACGACGAACAGCGCATCGAACTGCTCGATCCCACGGTCACCAGCAAGCGCTTCATGCTGCACTACAACTTCCCGCCGTTCAGCGTCGGTGAAGTCGGCTTTATGCGTGGCGCTGGCCGCCGCGAAATCGGCCACGGCGCACTCGCGGAACGCTCGCTTGCCGCTGTTGTCCCCGACGAAAAGAAGTTCCCGTACACCCTCCGCGTGGTCAGCGACATTCTCGAATCGAACGGTTCAAGTTCGATGGCAACCGTTTGCGGCGCAACCCTCGCCTGCATGGACGCCGGTGTGCCGATCGACCGTCCCATCGCTGGTATCGCCATGGGCCTGGTGAAGGAAGGCGATGATTACGCGATTCTTACCGACATCGCGGGCGCCGAAGATCACTACGGCGACATGGACTTCAAGGTAGCCGGTTCCAAGGAAGGCATCACCGGCCTTCAGATGGACATCAAGGTTCCCAACGTCACCACCAAGATCATGGAAGAGGCCCTGGCGCAGGCACTGCGCGCACGTCTCTCCATTCTCGATACGATGAACAAGGCCATCGAAACGCCCCGTTCTGAAATGTCGATCTACGCACCGCGCATCTACACCCTCACCATCCCCACCGACAAGATCCGCGATCTCATCGGCAAGGGCGGCGTCACCATCCGTGGTATCGTCGATTCTACCGGCGTCAAGATGGACGTCGAGGACGATGGCAGCGTACAGATCTTCGCCATCGACGGCGAAAGCGCCAACCGCGCCATCCAGATGGTCAACGACATCTGCGCCGTTGCCGAACCCGGCAAGACGTATCTCGGCAAGGTTGTCCGCATCGTCGACTTCGGCGCATTCGTCGAAATCTTCCCCGGCACCGATGGCTTGCTGCACATCAGCGAAATCTCGGAAAACCGCGTGAAGCAGGTTCGCGACGAGCTGAACGAAGGCGACCAGATCATGGTCAAGGTCCTTGCACTCGAAGGCAACAAGATCAAGTTGAGCCGCAAGGCAGTATTGCGCGAACAGCGCGAAAAAGCCAAGTCCGGCGCAACTGAATAAGTAGTTCTCTCTCCTAGTTGGCCCCCATGCACGAAGTTTGTGCCTGGGGGCCATTTGTTTTGGTAAACCGCTACAATAGCTGAATGCGGCTTCTTCTCTTCTTCGTCCTCTCTCTTTCCGCGCAACAAACTCCCGAGTTCGATGTCATTATCTCCGGCGGTCATGTCTATGACGGCGCTGGCAACCCGTGGTTCACTGCCGATGTTGGGGTGAAGGGCGACACGATCGCTGCCATTGGTAACCTGGCCAATCGCACTGCGGCACAGCGCATCGATGCCAAAGGCCTCGCTGTCGCGCCCGGCTTTATCGACACGCATAGCCATGGGCGGCGCGGCATCTTCGATGTTCCGCTGGCGGAAAACCAGATTCGGCAGGGTGTCACCTCGATCATCGAAGGCCCGGATGGCTCTTCGCCGCTTCCGGTCAAGCCGTTTCTGGATCGAGTCGCGGCTGCTCACTCCACGGTGAACTTCGGCATGCTGGCCGGGCAGGGAACAATCCGCGAGCAGGTAATCGGCCTCAAGGATCGCAAGGCCACTCCGGACGAGCTGGACAAGATGCGACAGATCATGCGCCAGGCGATGCTTGACGGCGCGTTCGGTGTTTCGACGGGCCTGTTCTATCTGCCGGGCGCATTTACCCCGACCGAAGAGGTCGTCGAGATCGCCAAAGTCGCCGGCGCCATGGGTGGCGTCTATACCTCGCACATGCGCAACGAAGCAGACAAGAGCCTCGATAGTGTGCGCGAAACCATTCACATCGGTGAGGCCGCCGGCATCCCCGTGCAAGTCACGCATCACAAGATCATCGGACAGCCGAACTGGGGCATGAGCGTGAAGACGCTGGAACTGGTAGATCAGGCGCGAGCCCGCGGCATTGACGTGACCGTGGATCAGTATCCCTACACGGCATCGAGCACCGGTCTGGCTGCGCTCTTCCCCAAGTGGGCGCTCGAAAGCGGCCAGAAGGCGTTCGTGGAGCGTGCCAATGCCCCGTCGCAGCGTGCCCGCATGAAGGCGGAGATCATCACCGCCATCCTGACAGACCGCGGCGCGGGTAGTCCGAAGAATATCGTCTTCGCCAGCTGCGGCTTCGATAAATCACTGGCGGGAAAGTCGCTGGCCGACATCTCGAAATCGGTGGACGATGCGGCCGACGTAGCCATCGATCTGTTGAAGAAGGGCAGCTGTTCCATGATCTACCACTCCATCAATGAGGACGATGTGGTCCGCATCATGCGCTATCCGTATACGATGATCGCCTCTGACGGCGGTATCCCGGTCTTCGGTTCCGACGTTCCGCACCCGCGCAACTATGGAACCTTCGCCCGAGTGCTGGGCCGCTACGTGCGCGAGCAGAAGGTGCTGACCTTGGAGGATGCTATCCGGCGGATGAGCAGTCTTCCTGCCGCACGGTTCAAGATCTTCAACAGGGGTTTACTGCATGAGGGGATGAAAGCAGATATCGTGGTCTTCAATCCGGCTACCGTGATTGATAAATCGGAATTCAACAAGCCGCACCAATATGCCGAAGGCTTCCGCGATGTGGTGGTCAACGGGAAGCCTGTGATGCTGGAAGGCAAGATGACCGGGGCCCGGCCTGGTCAGGTCTTATACGGCCCCGGTACACAAGGAAAATAGATCAGACCTTGTCTGGCACCACGTAAGGCGTGCGGTAGTCGCGGGTCAACATCTTGTTCGCTTCGTTGTCGTTCACGAACGAGCGCTTGGCCGGATCGACCTTCAGTTTACGGCCCACTCGATAGGCGATGTTGGCCAGATTACCGAGCGCCGCCGACATCGCGCCGATTTCGATTTCCGCATTCAGCGATTTGTAGTTGCGGCTCTTCACTGCCTCGATGAAGTTGGTCATGTGCGGTGCGTTGTCGTCGCTGCGCGACGTCCGCTTCTCGTCCATCGTCTTCTCGCTGTTCTCGCCCTTGTAGACCTGGAATCCGGCGTCGTCCAGCGACATCCAGCCATCGGTTCCGTAGAAGAGATTTCCGATGGTGCCGCCACGCGGCGTCAGTCCGCCTTCGGCGCCCGTTAACAGCCCGCGCACTTCAAATACGATCTGCTTCCTGCCGCCGTAATCGAAGACCGCGTTCTGCGTGTTAGGCGTCTCCTGATCGTCGATGTAAGCGTATTTGCCGCCGGTCGAGACCACGCTGTCAGGCAGTCCGATGTTGCCCATGCCCCAGCGGGCGATGTCCATCTGGTGGACGCCCTGATTGCCGATGTCACCGTTGCCTGTATCCCAGAACCAGTGCCAGTTGTAGCGGAAACGCAATTCGTTATAGGCGCGCATCGGCGCCGGTCCGAGGAACATATCCCAGTTGAGGCCCGCCGGTATCGGTTCATCCGCTTTATGGCCGATCGATTTACGGCGCTTGAAGCATAGGCCTTTCGCCATGTACACTTCGCCGATCACGCCTTCGTTCAGCAGCTTGATGGCCTTGATCTTGTGGTCCATGCTGCGGCCCTGCGAGCCAACCTGCATCATGCGGTTGTACTTGCGCGCCGCCTCGATCATCTTCCAGCCTTCCCAGATATTGTGGCTGGCCGGTTTTTCCACGTACACGTCCTTGCCTGCCTGCACGGCCCAGATGGCGCCCAGCGCATGCCAGTGGTTCGGCGTCGCCATGGAGACGCAATCAACGGATTTGTCCGCAAACACCTGGCGCATGTCCGAATACTCTTTCGGCTTCTGCCCGGTTCCTTTTTCGACTTTGACGATGGCCCGTTCGCGGGCTGTCTGGTTGACGTCGCAGACGCCCATCACCATGCAGTCCTTCACTTTCATGAAGCTGTCCATGTGGTTGTTGCCGCGTCCGCCCAAGCCGACCACAACATGGTTCACCCTATCGTTAGCGCCGAGGATGCGTGAATAGGATGCTGCCGTCAGCGTGAGCCCGGCCTTCCTGAAAAAGTCTCTGCGGTTCTGTTCGTTCATATGCCTTCCTGAGGGATGGAAATCCTGTTCCTATCTTATGGCAAAAAGGGACTGGCTACTTCTTGTTCGCCTTCGTCTCGAGTTCCTCGAACTCCGCTGTCGTCAGTGCATTCCTCAGAACAGGGTTCTGTTTCAACTGCATCACGGTGAACTCCGCAAGTGTGTTGCCGGCATCTTTGATCAGCCGCACCAGTTCCGCCTTGGGAATCTTTTGCGCTTGAGCCTTGGCGATTAATTCCCGGAAGAACGCATCGGGATTCTCGCTCAGCATGTTGCCCAGGCCTGCCGTGCTATCGGTTGCCTTCTTTGGCTCTGCCTGGATTGCAATGAGCTTCGCAACGGAAGCGTCGAGATCCAACTTCAGCTTGGAGTTCTCATCTCTGGATTTCCGCAGATCCTCCTGGACCCCCTGCATCGCCCACCACTGGTAGCCGGCCACTGTGCCAATAAGTGCGGCTGTGGCGACGAAGAACAGCAGCCCTATCTTATAAGGCTGGACAACGTCCATGATCAAGAACTCTAACTTTCTTAACGAAGCCTCCTGGTCGTCTTTCCGGAACTCCTCCTTAAAGAACTTCCTTGCGGGCTCTGTCAAGCACTCTAATATGCGGCCTTTATAAGCCATTGTTATAATTCACCTGCGGCGGCCAGCCTCACAACCTGACCACCTTTCCTGTCTGTTATTACTATTTTGCCATGCTCCCACGCCACATCGTCGACTTTTGTCATGCCTGCCGGGATACTCGCGTAAAAAAAGAGGAAGCCGCTGGTGATCGTTGTTCTGGCCGGCAGCCAGCGGTAGGTTGGTGCGCCGAATAGGGTGCCAAGTGTTGCGGCTTCACGGCGCGGGACGTCGTAAGGTTGAGTCGAAAACTCAAGCCCGCGTGCCAGCTTCCCGTTCTCCGGATAGTATTCCCAGCTTTGCACCCACGGAAACTCGTCAGGCCGGAACAGATATCCGAAGATCAGCCCCTTTGCGGGGTTGATAGCCGTGATGAAAGCATATTTCCGCGAACGGTCCACCAAGGTGGTGGTGTGATCGCCGCTATTGGTTGGTTTGGGGGGAATCCGCACGTCGACGGTCTTGCCGTTCATGCCCGGCGCGTTGGGCCAGGTGAAGTCCACGCCCGGCGGCAACCGGTGCGGCAGACCGCGGCCGCCTGCTGCGTAAGGGCGCGTCTGCGATTTTTCCGCGGGCAGATCTACCGCTGTCACGCCGGCTTCGAGGAAGGGTGAGCCGATGGTCGCATGCTCCGCCCAAAAAGTCGGGCGGTCGAACCCTAACTGGCTCTCCAGTTTGCTCGAAACGTATACCACACTCTCGCCGGGTAGCATCCTGACTGTGCGGGTGAGCGTCTCCATCACGATGGGCAGGCTCGCCTTCATCTCAATCATATCTGCTGTCCGCTTGACCACTTCAAACGTCTGGATGTGGGCCTCGCCATGGCCCGTCAGTCCGGCCGCGGACTCTTCCTTCGATACGCCGCCGAAGCCGTCGACGCAGATGAAATGCCCGATCGACGCGCCGAAGCTGGGCCTGCTGCCAGCCTCGCGGGCCAGGCGGATCGGCTCCCACAACGGATTGACGCGTTGTGCGTCTCCGGCCATGATGAGTTCGGCAAATGAGCTGCCTCTTTGCAGCACGGTGAGTTCCAGCTTGCCATTGGAAATCTTTACCGCCGGCAGTCCTTCGAATGTGGCATTGGTCTGGGCCGCGAGCGAGGCGGCCAGCAACAGGAGAGAGTATCTCATCCCCGTAGTGTCTCAAAAACTGGAGGGCTAGAGGCGCTTCCAAACTCCTGAGGTCGCCCGGCAATTCAGAAATTCGTGAAAAATGGACTGAGCCAAAGGACATGCGAAACCGCCCAATGCCGCATAGTTTTTCGCAAATCACCAATTCTATTCTGGTGACATCGTGGCGCGGACATTCATGTCTGCAGCGTCGAGATTCGTTTCTACGTTTTGTTTTCAGCGCCGAACCGGACCTCGACAAGACTGTCGAGGCGGCACGCAAGAATGCGTGCGCCACGAAGGCTCACTTGTTTTCCATGACCTCAGGAGTTCGGAGCTTCGATTCTACGCTGTGTACTTTGTCATCCATGCTTTGCTCGCGGTCCACGCGCGTTCCGAAGCGCAGGCTCGACGTGATGCGCGGCGCACCCATCGCGTGCACCGCTTCGTGGCAGCGCTTGATTGCGGCAAACACGTCGTCCCACTCGCCCTCGATGTTGGTCCCGTACGCGTGCAATTTCGTCTTGAGCCCCGCTTCGGTCAGGATTCGCTCGCAGGCGGCCACTTCCTTGGAGACCGAGACTCCGATTCCCATTGGCACAACGCAAAGATCAGCAATGACTTTCATATCTACAAGCATACGCGCACGGCGCGCGTATCGATCTCCGCGCCGATGCGATCCAACTCCTGGCGAGGCAGTTCCCGCTGCACTGCCTCAAACAACTGCTTCTCTTCCATACGAATGTGGCTCGACAGCAAGGCACAGAATTCCTCAATCAAGGCCGCGGCAGGTTGTTCGCGAAGCATGGCCACCAGCTTTTCCAGTTGCCTGTGTTCGGACACCAGCTGTTCGATCAACGGCCTGTCCTGCGCCGCTGGGAACAACAGCTGCTCTTCCATTTCAAAGTGATTCACCAGCTCAATTTCAAACCGGTCAATGATCCGCCGCGCCTGCTGGGACACGTTCGAATCGCTGCTGTCTGCCGCCAATGCCCTGCGGGTCATCACGCACAGCGCCAGGCCGTTATGATGCTGATGGGAGAGGGGAATCAGGCTGGGATCGCGTTGCATAAGGGTACTCCTACCATACTGCCTGGTGGATGGGGCGGCACTGCGCCTTCCATTGGCGCGAAAGGGGCCATGAGAATTTTCGCAACCTTTGCATACTTCGAGGGTTAAGGGTATAAGCGTGGCTGAAATTTGATAGAATTTCAGCCAGACCCTTTTGGAGGAGCCTCGATGCCCCGGATGCCTCTGAGCAGGAAATTCCTGCTCCAAATACTCATTTCCAGTGCCGCTGCGTTCTCCCAAACGCCGGCCAACAAGACAATTACGCCTCAGGCTGCGGACTTTTTCGAGACGCGCATCCGGCCCGTTCTTGCCAAGAGTTGCTATCCTTGCCACTCCAGTTCCGCGAAGGCCACAATGGGCGGCCTGTCGCTCGAAACGCGCGAAGGTGTCTTGAAAGGCGGGGCGAATGGTCCTGCATTGCTACCCGGAGATCCCGCCAAGAGCGCGCTGGTTAAAGCCGTTCGTTATGAAGGCCGCAAGATGCCTCCTTCGGCGCAGTTGCCTGCCAGCGTGATCGCCGATATTGAGAAATGGGTCGAGATGGGCGCTCCCGACCCTCGGGTCTCCGCCGCTGCCACTTGGAAGCCTTCCACCATCGATATCGAAAAAGGCCGCAGCTACTGGGCCTTCCAGCCGCCAAAGAAACCGGCTGTGCCTGCCGTAAAGAATACGAAGTGGTCCTCTCAGCCGATCGATAGAC
>Ga0073936_10000583_pt1 | contig 56629 bp, 45 predicted proteins | sample AliMusrvi5mmetaG_FD_87041 | JGI IMG/M metagenome (GOLD analysis project Ga0073936, IMG submission 87041) | Freshwater lake bacterial and archeal communities from Alinen Mustajarvi, Finland, to study Microbial Dark Matter (Phase II) - Alinen... | ecosystem: Environmental > Aquatic > Freshwater >...
CATCACATCCTGGGGCTGGAGAAGGTCCCAAGGGTCCGGCTGTTCGCCGGTTAAAGTGGTACGCGAGCTGGGTTCAGAACGTCGCGAGACAGTTCGGTCCTTATCCACTGTGGGCGCAGGAGAGTTGAGGGGTTCAATCCTTAGTACGAGAGGACCGGGATTGACAAACCACTGGTGATCCAGTTGTTCCGTCAGGAGCATCGCTGGGCAGCTATGTTTGGAAAGGATAAGCGCTGAAAGCATCTAAGCGCCAAGCCTCTCCCAAGATGAACTCTCCCTGAAGAGTCGTGGAAGACCACCACGTTGATAGGTCGCGGGTATAAGCGCAGCAATGCGTTCAGCTTAGCGATACTAATGCTCGTTTGGCTTTTTTTCTCCATTTTTCAGTTTTGTTTTTTGAAAGCTGTATTTTCCCCTGGTATGCGAATGTCAGAGAACCGGGTTTTTACCGAGTCCGTATTCCGGACAAAGTGAAGACAAGATGATCTTTTATAGAATTGACAACAGAGTGTCGCCAGACACGCGCAGATCTGAAATTTGAGATTTCAAATTTGGGATTTTCGGAGTCTGGTGATCCCGCGCAGTGGACCCACCCGTTCCCATTCCGAACACGGAAGTGAAACGCTGCTGAGCCGATGGTAGTGCATCTATAGGTTGTGCGAGAGTAGGTCGTTGCCAGTTTTTTGCCCGGCATCTTGGAAACAGGATGCCGGGCATTTTTTTATTAATCAGGGCAGGAGTGTCCGTTCATCCTAAAAAGGGTTTCCGCTGTGGTTTACCTGCTGTCTGTAAGATTTGCTGTGTTGTGAGCCCGTGATCTGCTTTACTTGCGCCATGGCACTCTTGATCAGGAACGGTGAGATTGTGACCGGCTCGTCCCGGTTTGTGGCGGACATTTGGTGCGAGGGGGAAACGATCACGACGATCGCACGGGACATCGCGGCACCGGCCGGCGCGGAAGTTGTCGAGGCGGCAGGCAAGCTTGTCTTTCCGGGTTTTATCGACCCGCACACGCATATCCACCTGCCATTCATGGGGACGTTTGCAAAGGATACTTATGCCACGGCCACCCGGGCCGCCGTGGTTGGCGGGACGACCACCCTTTTCGACATGTGTTGCCCGTCAAGGGAGGAAGCGCCCTCCGATGCCTTCAACTCCTGGAAAGAAAAGGCCTCCGGCCTCGCCTGCTGCGACTATGCGTTTCACATGGGCGTCACAAAGTTCGATGGGCAGACGGATGCCCAACTCCGCGAGATCGTCGCCGTCGGCATCGGCTCGTTCAAAATTTTTCTCGCTTACAAGGGTGCGTTTGGCATCGACGACGCCGAACTCTTCCAAACCCTGCGGCTTGCGCGTGAGCTGGGAGTCATCACCGCCGCGCACTGCGAAAATGAAACCCTTGTCGCCGAACTTCAAAAGCAATTTGTCGCGGAGGGAAAAACCGGCCCCGAATGGCACCACGCGAGCCGTCCGCCCCGGGTGGAAGCGGAGGGCGTCCACCATCTGATGTCCTTTGCCGAAGCGGCGGACGCGCCGGTTTATATCGTCCACCTGAGTTGCCTCGAAGCCTTGGAAGAGGCGCTGCGCGGCCGTTTGCGGGGCGTGGATGTGCGCGTTGAGACGCTCATCCAATACCTCGTGCTGGACAAGTCTTATGCGGCGCTTCCGGACTTCGAGGGGGCAAAGTATGTGATGTCTCCTCCGCTGCGCGACAAATCCAATCAGCCTGTCCTGTGGAATGCCCTGCGCCAGGGGCTCATTGAAACTGTGGGAACGGATCACGCCCCGTTTGACTTTGCCACGCAGAAGCCGATGGGCCGCGAGGACTTCACAAAAATCCCCAACGGCATTCCTTCGGTCGAGGATCGGATCAGCCTTCTTTACACGCACGGCGTTCGCACCGGACGGATCGATCTGCACACGTTTGTAAATATCGCCAGCACCAACGCCGCGAAGATCTTCGGGCTCTTCCCGCGCAAAGGCACAATCCAGCCTGGCAGCGATGCCGACCTTGTCGTGTTCGATCCGGACTGCCGGGGTCGGCTCGGTGTGGCCGGGCAGACATCCGCCGTCGATTACAATGTCTTCGAAGGCTGGGAAATCCAAGGGCGGGCCTCGGTCGTTACCGTGCGCGGAGAAATTGCGGCGCGCGACGGACGGTTCACCGGAACACCCGGCCGCGGCAGACTCCTGAACACCCGCCGCGATTGATTTCGTCATGCCCGCGAACGACCCGCAGTTCACGAAGGTGACCGCCGCGCTTGCGGACGTGCGGGAGATTTACCGCGATCTCGCCCTCCGTCCGATCACTCGATCCTGCGCGCTCCGCACCGCATGTTGCCAATTCCGACTCACTGGAAAAACTCCTTATCTTACCAAAGGCGAAGCCCTCGTTGCCTCGCGGGCCGTGCGGGCGTCTGGAAGAAAAGTTCTGCCGGAACGCACCGACGGTGCCTGCCCCCTCCTCGACCCCCGATCATCCCGCTGCATGATTTACGCCTCGCGCCCGTTCGGCTGCCGCACACATTTTTGCGCGGAATCCGGCGGTCCCTTCGCCAGAAAAGACGTTGCGGATCTGATCCGGCGACTCGAGGAGATCGACGCCCGGCTTGGAGGCGATGGCGCCCGATCCCTGCCGGTCGCGCTGGCCGGTGCTCCGGCTTCCTGAAGAGGTGCCCCGATTCGCCAGCGCGTCGCCTTGTCTTTTGGCTTCCCTGCAATCCGAACTGGTGGCAGCATCACCGTTCCATGCACGCTTTACCTGACTGCGGAAGGCTGTTCAAACGGATCTGTGTCTGGATCATGGCCAGTGCTGGCTGTGCTGTTGCGGGCGGCTTGACCGGAGACCAGTTGGAATATGGGACGCGATCCAAAGACCCGCGCTTCCTGCAGGATTTCGCGGCCGAGGCGGCGAAGGATTTCAACGCCCCGTTCGATGCGCTGGCCAGCGGGCAGGCGGCCGTTCAAAAGGAAACCGGCGTCCGCCTCTACTTCGACTATTACGGGGTCTTTCTCGGCAACCCGACCGGCGGGCTTTCCCAGGCCGTCGGGTATTCGCATGAGATCGTCCTCGGCGGCCATTTCGATCTGGATCAAATCATCGGATGGAAGGGTGCCGTGTTCACCGCGTCGTTTGCGGAGGGGGCCGGGCACAACCTCTCGCAGAACATCGGAAACTATTTTGTCGTCTCCGAGTCCTACGTGCAGGACACGGGGGTGCTCTTCAACCTTTACCTCACCCAGAAGCTCCTCGACGACAAGCTCGACCTCCGGATTGGCCGCATGACCGCAGGCCAGATGTTCGCCTCCCTCCCCGCCTTCGGCTTGCAGGTCAACGGCGGCATCAACGGGAACCCGAACAACTTGTTCAGCAACGCGCCGTTCCATGCGGGCATCACGGCAACGAACGCGGCAATGATCAAATACAAACCGACGAAAGAGACTTACCTTTCGAGCGGGATTTTTCAGGCAAGCCCGCGGCTCGGCGTCTATGCCTGCCACGGCGCGGACTTTTCGATCCGTCCGGGCGACGGCGTCCTCATGATGTTCGAGGGCGGATGGAAGCCGACGTTCGGGGCGACGAAGCCGGGACTTTCGAAAGACAAGGAAGTCGCGGAAAATCCGGGGCTTCCCGGAATTTACAAGGCCGGTGGATATTATTCCAACTACACGTTCGACCAGTTTTCCGGTGGCCAGATTGCCAATGCCTATGGGTTCTATGCCATCGGCCAGCAGATGGTCTGGTGCTCTCCGGGCAACAAGAACCGGAACTTTTTGCTCTGGGGAGGCGCCGTGTATTCCCCGCAGACCGACATCTCCTCCGTCCCGTTCATGGGGATGGCGGGCACGATCTGGCAGGGGATCATCCCCGGCCGCAACCAAGACCAATGGCTCACCTGCTTCCTCGTCGGCAGCTACAGCAATGCCTACGCGAACTCCCCGTCGAATCCCGGCACCACGACGCCCACCTACGAGACGGTGCTCGAAACCAGCTACGTTATCCAACTTAACAAATACATCAGCATCCAACCGGATATCCAATACGTCATCCGGCCGAGCGGATACGGGAACATCCCGAACGCGCTCGTGATCGGATTGCAATCGGTCGTCAGTTTTTAACCCTTATGAAAACCCAACGCCTCCTCGCTGTCTGCGTCCTCGTCTGCGCCACGCTGCCCGGATTGAGCGCCGCGCCAACCCCGGAACCCGCCGCCCTCCAAAAAGCCGTGGACGACGCCCACACGAAGTTCAAGGACGAAAAGGGCGGTGCCAACGCGAGCTATATCCCGTGCCTCGCCAAGGTGCCGTCGAACCTGTTCGGCGTGGTCATCGTCACGGTGGATGGAAAGATCTACAAGGCGGGCGACGTGGATTACGCGTTCGCCATCGAGTCGGTCTCGAAGCCGTTCACAGCGTCGCTTGTCATGAACGAATCCGGCCCCGAAACGATCCTCAACAAGATCGGGGTCGAGCCGACCGGGCTCCCGTTCAACTCGGTGCTCGCTGTCGAGCTCGAGCCCGCCCGATCGGTCAACCCGTTTGTCAACGCGGGCGCGATGGCCTCGGTGAGCCTCGTGAAGGCAAAGAGCCCGCAGGAGAAATGGGAAAAGATTCTTGCGCAATTCAGCAAGTTCGCAGGCGAGAAGCTCGCCATGAGCGACGAGGTCTATCAATCCGAGGCGTCGTGCAACCAGCACAACCGCGGGATCGCGGAGCTCCTCTTCAGCTACAACCGGCTCTATGCCGACCCGATCGAAACCTGTGACGTTTATACGAAGCAATGCTCGGTGCTGGTCACCGCCAAGCAGCTCGCCGTGATGGGCGCCACAATCGCCAACGGAGGCGTGAACCCGATCACCAAGGAACGCTGCATCGAGGAGGCCAGCGTGCCGAAGCTTCTCGCGGTGATGATGATGGCCGGGTTCTACGACGAATCCGGCGCCTGGGCTTGGAAGTCCGGCCTGCCGTCGAAGACCGGTGTCGGCGGCGGGATCGTGAGCATCGTCCCGGGCAAGATGGCGATTGTCGGGTTCTCGCCGCCGCTCGATGCCGCAGGCAACAGTGTCCGCGGTGCCAGCGCGATCCAGCAAATTGTCGCCGACCTCAACCTGAATCTCTTCAACACAAAATAATATGGCTCTCTCCTCCCCTTCTTCCAGCAATCCCAACGACGAGGTCTTCGCGTCCGCCGACCTCGCAAACGTCCTTCCCAAAAAACATTTCCCCCGCCACGAGCGGGATGCGAAGCACATCTACCAGGCTGTCCGCGACGAGCTCCTCCTCGACGGCAACTCGCGCCAGAATCTCGCGACGTTTTGCCAGACGTGGGTCGAGCCGGAAGTCCACCAACTCCTCGACGACTGCATCGACAAGAACATGATCGACAAGGACGAGTATCCGCAGACCGCCGAGATCGAGAACCGGTGCGTCGCCATGCTCGCGGATCTTTGGAATGCGCCGGATGTCGCCAACGCCATCGGATGCTCGACCACCGGCTCGAGCGAGGCCGCGATGCTGGGCGGGATGGCGATGAAATGGCGCTGGCGCGCGAAGCGTCAGGCGGAGGGAAAGCCGGCCGACAAGCCGAACATGATCTGCGGGCCGGTGCAGATCTGCTGGCACAAGTTCGCCCGCTACTGGGACATCGAGCTGCGCGAAATTCCGATGGAAAAAGACCGTCTCCTCATGAGCCCGGAGGAAGTCATCAAGCGCTGCGATGAGAACACCATCGGCGTCGTGCCCACGCTCGGGGTCACGTTCAACGGTCGCTACGAGCCGGTGAAAGCTGTCTCCGAGGCCCTCGACGAATTTCAAAAGAAAACCGGCCTCGACATCCCGATCCACGTGGACGGTGCGAGCGGCGGATTCCTGGCCCCGTTCTGCGCCCCGTCGCTCGAATGGGATTTCCGGCTCCCGCGCGTGAAGTCGGTCAATTCCTCCGGCCACAAATTCGGCCTCGCCCCGCTCGGCTGCGGCTGGGTCGTCTGGCGGGAAAAGACCGACCTGCCGGAAGGGCTGATTTTCAACGTGAACTACCTCGGCGGCAACATGCCGACGTTCGCGCTCAACTTTTCGCGTCCGGGCGGCCAGATCATCGCGCAGTATTACAACTTCCTGCGCCTCGGCCGCGAGGGATACACGAAAGTCCATTCGGCCTGCTACGAAACGGCGCAATTCCTCGCCAAAGAAATCGCCGCGCTCGGCCCCTTCGAGATGCTCTACAGCGGCGATCCCGCTGACGGAATCCCCGCGCTCTGCTGGACGATCACGCCGGAAAAAAACCCCGGCTACTCGCTCTACGACCTCGCCGACCGCCTCCGCGTGCGCGGCTGGCAGGTGCCCGCCTATTCGATGCCTGCCCACCGCGAGGATCTTGTCGTCCAGCGGATCCTCGTCCGCCTCGGGGTCAGCCGCGATCTCGCCAGCATCCTCGTCGGCGACATCAAAGCCGCCATCGAATACCTGATCGCACACCCGGCGGGCGCACCCGCAACCCCGCAGGACGCCACGGCCTTCCACCACTGATCCCAGCACATTTCCACGTCGAGTTCAGCGGACTCCTGACCGCCATTCCCGGGCGGTTGAGCACATGCGTGTAAATCATCATCGTGCTCACGTCGCAATGCCCCGGCAAAATTTCCACATTTCCGATGTTTCTTCAGCCGGTTCCGCCCCGAGGAACGGGTAACGATATTCAAACGGAACCGGACGACATCCCTTCATTCGTTGCGCTTGCGCACGGATCCGGCATGCCCAAATCCGTGCGTCAGGAAAGAAACGAGAGGCGAACGGATCGCCGAAATGTCGATAATGCGAGAGCGGACGAGTTCCTTGTGCCCGGAGGTTTTCAGGCGCATCTCCAGCGAACCGTCACGAGCGCGAAAACTTGACTTCGCCCCGGCAGGTCGCTACGAAACCGGCGTGGGAACGCTGCTTGCGGCTGGAATTGACGGACAACCGCTCGCAACACCCGAAAAGCGATTTCCTATCAAATCAAATAATTATCCTATGCTCAAGACTCCCTCCTTTCGCCAGAGCCACGGTGCTCCGTGGCTATTCCGGTCGATTCTCTGCGGATTCCTATTGGCGCAAGTGTCCGGTGCCCGTGCGCGGGAATGGACGTTTTCCAATGGCAAACCTCCGCTGAAAGCCGAGTTCGTAGAGATGAAAAATGACATCGTGGTTCTGGACAGCGGGAATAACACGATCACCGAGCTGCCTCTCAGCGCATTCAGGCTGGGTGACAAGGAATACATCCGCCTCGTCGCCAGCAAAGCTCCGGCAAGTGCGGGGAATAATGCGCGGCCCAACCAGCCGAAGCAGAAAGGCAAGCCGGAAGTGGTTGCCACGCTCGTGCCGGGGACGGTGGTCTCACGGGTGGCCAGCGGCGAGACCCAGATTTCCTATCATGTGTACGTGCCCACCACGTTTCTGCCGGATAACCCTCCGCCGATCATCATCGCATTCCATCCCGGAGGCAGCGGCACAGGCATCCTGAACGCCATGAAGCAGAGCGCAGAAAAGGTCGGCTGGCTGCTTGTGGGTTGCGACAAGCTGCGCAACAACATGAAGGACGATGCGCTGCAGGACAAAATGGAGGACGAGGTCATGGCCGATATTCAAGCCTCTCTTCCGCATGATCCCAACCGGATCTACCTGGCAGGTTTTTCCGGCGGCGGCATGCGATGCTACGGGATGGCGAACCGGTTCCACCTGCCGTTTGCGGGCATCATTGCCTATGGTGGCTGGATGGGCGGAGCAAAATATCAGGGAAAAAGGTACTGCCAGAATATGGCGGTCGCAGCCATCAACGGCAGGGAGGATCAAGCCGCGCGATCAAGCGTTCCCCTGGATGTCAAATCCCTCAGGCGGAGCCATTGCACGCCGCGTGAATTTGTGTGGGCCGGAGGGCATGGGATTGCGCCTTCTTCCATCACAGACGATGCGATCGCCTGGCTGGAGCAGGAGTGGAAAAAGCGGCCCTAACACCTTGCGTTGGCAGAAGCTTCGCGCGGGCGGCTGCATAAATCCTCTCAAGGACAAATCGCGTGGTTTTTCCCCGAGCCATCGTCCCGCGGATTCTTTTCAGCTTTTGCAGCGGTGGGATTCCTTTTTACTTACAATTTCTCTCTGTCTCTGATTATGGTGACACTTCCTTTTTCCCACACAAATGATCGCACCCCCTGATCACAAACCCGACGAAAATCTCTCGTTGGCAGCCCGTTTCAAGCGGGCCTACGTGAAAGCCAGCGGCGGGAGCCTGCTCCTGAGCATCGGCATCCATGCGGCGATTCTGCTCGTCGGCATGTATCTGGTCGTGAGCCAGATCGTGGAGGAACGGAAAATTTCCTTTGGTGGCGGGGAGAACGGGCCGAAGTCCGAAGTGCAGCACAAGGTGAAGCAGCGGACGACGACCGCGCCGGCCCCGAACAAGCGGATCACCACGACGAGCAGCGTTGCCACCGTGGCCCTGCCCGACATGCCGAATATTCCGAACAACTTTGGACCGTCCATTACCGGAGCGATGGGATCGGGAGGGTTTGGGGCTGCGGGGGGGCTCGGCGGAGGAGGCAGCGGTGGCGGAGGATCCGGCGGAGGAAAAGGAAAAGGGTTTTCAAAAATCAATTTCTTTGGGCTGCACGGAGGGAAGGAGACGGAAGGGCTTGTCGGGACATTTTACGATCTCAAGCAAAATGCGAGAAGAGAGCCGAACAGCATGGAGCTTACGGACGTCGAAAAAGGCTCGGAACGAATGGATAACTCAACTCCCAGAAACAGGGAATACATCGAATCGGTCAGAAAATTCAGCAAAGGTTGGAGCAAGGGGATGCTGGAAAAGTTTTTCAAGGCGCCGCAGAAATTGGTGGCGGCCCAGATCATGATTCCGCGCATGAAGGCGGATGCGGCTCCCAAAGAATATGGGGTCGAAAAGGAATGTGCGCCCAGACGCTGGATCGCCTATTACGAGGCGACGGTTCTTCCTCCGCGCGACGGCCGGTTCCGGTTTCGTGGGATCTGCGACGATATCATGCTCGTCCGCATGAACGGGCAAAACGTCCTCGACGGCTCGCTTCAGGATATTTGCATGAAGGAAGCCAACTCCGAGCCGGCCGTCACGTCACAGTTGCGTGCTGGAAAATGGATGAATCTGCGCAAGGGGGTTCCGATGAAAATGGAGCTGCTCATCGGGGAGTGTCCGGGCGGTGTTTTCTACGCGATCCTCTGCCTCGAGGAGGAAGGGGTAAAATACCCCGATGGATACCCGGTCTTCCAGCTTAAGGCCGGGCCGATTCCTGCGTGTCCGGGATTTCCCGTTGGCAAGGAGGCGGTGGTCTTTGGAGTCCAGTCTGCGCGGTCGCCATACGGCTCGATGCTGCCATAAGCCTTTATTGGTGGCTTGGAAAAACCGGGGCGGCAAAGACAGATGGTGTCGTGCCTATAATTCAAATATTTTTCCGAAGCCACGGCACAAAATCCGGCGGGGCACCGGACACTCACGCGGCAAGGCCGAGGTCTTCTGCGCCGCCGATGCCTTTGCCGTCATGGAAAATTCCCAATCAGTTCGAATCCCGCAACGATGACGTCGCGCTCGCCGATCTGCGGAAAAAAGCCACGGCTTTTACCGCCCGCTTTCCGCTGTTTCGAGCCTGCTCAGTGCCGCTGGATCTGGCGCAGTGCCTCGTAGAGGACGATGCCTGCGGTGGTGGCGAGATTGAGGCTGCGGGCCTCGTCGGCCATCGGGATCGCGCGGCACCAGGCGGCATTTTCCGCAAGGAGGGATTCGGGGAGCCCGCGCGTTTCGCGTCCGAAGACGAGATAATCGCCGTCGGAAAAATTTTCCTCCCAGTAGATTTGTTTTGATTTGGTGGTGAAGAAAAAATACCGGGCCTCCGGATCGGTTGCGCGGAGGTCTGCGAAAGCCGCCCATTGTTTCACATCGCAGCGATCCCAGTAATCCATCCCGGCGCGGCGCAGTGCCTTCTCGTCGAGAGAAAATCCGAGCGGGCCGACGAGGTGGAGACGGGCTCCGGCGGCGAGGCAGAGGCGGGCGATGTTCCCGGTGTTCGGCGGAATCTCCGGCTCGATCAGGACGACATGGAGCATGGGTCGCGCGGCCTGAGGATTTCGTTGGCCTCCTCGTCTGCGGCATCGGCAGCCTTGGCGAGGGCATCGGCTTCCTCGGCTAGGTCTTCCACGAGGAGGGCCTTGGCCGCACGGCGTTTTTTTCCGGCGAGGGCGCGGAGGGATTCGACGCGTGCGAGTTGCTCCGGGGTGAGCGGTGGGGGGAGTTGACAGCCTTCGGCTGGGAGCAGCGGGCGGGTTGCGCGAGTGTGGATGGTGATCATGCCGGCTGCGGCGAGATTTTCGAGGGCCTGCCATGTGGCGGCGTCGAGGACTTGGAGCACCGGCTTGTCGCCGCGCCAGGGAGTTTCCGAAAATAGCTCGTCGATGCGCGGACGGTCGGCAGCCGCGCTGTCCTGCAACACGGCCACCAGGACAGGGGTCGGCGAACCGGGAACCCATGTCTCCTCGCAATGCGCGAGACGGTTGCCGAGGGCGGCTTTGGCGAGCGAGGCAAAGTGCGCGGCGGGATCGGAAGGTGGCGGCTTCACGGACGTTCCGTCCGCCGGGACAGCCGACATGACCTGCGCGAGGCGCTTGAGGAATGCCTGCCCGCCGCTCTTGAGCTTGATGTTGGCGAGGTCGCCGGTGCCGTCGAGCACGCCCTGGGCGAGCTCCATTTTCTGGGAGAGCGAGGCGAGCATCCCGTGCTCGATCGTGTTCTCGGCGATGAGGTTGACGACCGTGACCGTCCGGAGCTGGTTTTTCCGCCAGGCGCGGGCGATCCGCTGTTCGAGCTTCGCGGGGTTCCACGGGAGGTCGCAGTTGATGACGACGCTGGCATTTTGCAAGTTCAGCCCGACGCCGCCGGAATCGGTGCTGAGGAAAAGCCGGCACTCCGGATCCTGCCGAAAGGCGAGGATCTCGGTGCGGCGCTGCTTTTGCGGGACGCTGCCGGTGTGCCACGCGAAGCCGGTGCGATTTTTTTCCGCCCACTCGCGGACGCGCTCGAGCATGCCGATCCATTCCGAAAAGACGATGACTTTGACATCAGGGTCGGCGAGGCATTCGTCCAGCACGCGGGCGAGTTCGTCGAGCTTCGGGCAATCGCGAGAGGGGTTGCCTTTCATGATGCCCGGCGAATCGCAGATCATGCGCATCATGTTGAGGAGGATCATGAGGAGATCCTGTTCCTTCGGCGTGAGCGGGCGGCGCTGGGATTTGGCGATCAACTCGGCGACCTGCTTCTGGAGACCGTTGTATTCGTCGCGCATGGCGGGGGTGAGGGCAACAAAATGGTTTTTATCCGTGCGGTCGGGAAGCTCGGTCTCGACTTCCGCCTTGCGGCGGCGCAGGAGGATCGGACGCACGCGCTCGCGAAGCCGGTCGAGGTTTTTGTAGCCTTCCGGCCTGCCCCGGTCGTCGAGTTGGTAGTATTCGCGGTTGAACCGGAAGAGCGGGCCGAGGATCGAGGGATCGAGGAAGTCCACGATCGAGCGGAGCTCATCGATCCGGTTTTCGATCGGCGTGCCGGTGAGCACGAACGCGTATCGGCTCTCGAGGCGCTTCACCGCTTGGGCGGTCTTCGTAGACCAGTTCTTGATCCGCTGGGCCTCGTCGAGGATCACGATATCCGGGCGCAGGCGGGCGTTGATGTCGAGGCTGTCCTGGACGATCTGCTCGTAGTTCGCGATGGTGAAAAATGGGGCGTCGGGATCGCCGTAAATCTGCGAGCGGATCGCGCGTCCGCCGAAGACGAGGCGCAGCGGCAGGCCGGTGAATCTTTTGATCTGCTCCTCCCACTCGGTCTTAAGCGAGGCGGGGGTGACGATCAGCACGCGGCGCGCCTTGCCGAGGTGGTGCAGGAGCGCGCAGGCCGCGATGGCTTGTATGGTTTTTCCGAGTCCCATCTCGTCGGCGAGCAGCGCCCGCTCCTTGAAAGCCAGATGCAGCATGCCCTCGCGCTGGTAGGGGAAAAGCGGGCTGTGCGTGACATGCTCCGGATGGCTGCCATCCGTGACCCCGGCCTCGTAGGCGCGGCGGCTGAGGATCCGATCCTGCTGCCGCGAACGGGTTTCCAGCCAGGGCTGGACATCCTGCGAAACACGCAGAGCTCGGCTCCGGCAGGCCACAATCTCCCTCATCAATTCTTCCGGTGACAACTCTTCAAGCTGAATGCCATCGCCGCCGAAGCGGGCGCGGAGTTTGGGCGGGAGCTTCGAGGCATTGCGCTCGACGCGCAGGCGATTGGCGGCGGGGTCTGCGACGATGTCAACGCGCGGCGAAGCGATCCGCTCAGCCGCCTTGAACTCCGCCTTCTGGCGGCGCGAGAGCTGGAGAAGGATCGCTTCGATGTGCTTGCAGGCGCCGAGTCCGTTGATGCGGAAATCCGTGCAGGTGCAGGAAAACTGGCGCGACGCGACGTCGCGGATCTCGGAGCGGTAGGTCATGCCGCTCGGTGACTTGACCTCGTAGTTCGAAAAGATCGGGTGGGCGGGATCGAGGTTCGTGATCCGGAATTTTTCCTCGCGGGCACGGAGCCTCCGCTTGGCGAACTCATCGGCATCGGTCGTCCGCCAGTCGGTGTGGGCGGGCAATGCGGGCCCCGCCGCGCCGGACTTTCGTTTTGGCTTTTTACGATTCATGGAAAAACGCAATTGAGCCGGGAGCTTGGAAGGAACTCAGGAAAATGGGAATCCCTTTCTGCGGGAATGAGGAGGTCACTCTCCAACGACAAAGACAGATGGACTCATGCCTATAATTTCAATGTTCTTACGAAGCCACGGCACAAAGTTCGGCGGGGCACCGGACACTCACGCGGCAAGGCCGAGATCCTCTACGCGCCGATGCCTTTGCCGTCATGGAAAAAGGTGAACGCCTTGCTTGCCTCCCGTTAAAAAGAGTGTTCCTTTTATTCAGGAAAAGGCATACGCAGGCTCCGTGTCCAACGCTTACACCATCAAAACCGCCCCTTCTATGAAACCTTCCCGCTGCAAACATTTCTTTTCCTTCATTCCGATGCTGATGCTCTTGGCTGGCAGCTTGTCGCTGATCGCCGCCGATAAGGCGCCGTTGGACGCGGTCAAGGAGATTGATCAATCGGCTGCCAAGGTTGATGTGGGTCCTATTGAGAGCGGGCCTTACGAGGCGAGCTGGAAGTCGCTGGATCAATACGAATGTCCGGCCTGGTTCCGCGATGCCAAGTTCGGGATTTTCATGCACTGGGGTCTGCCGTCGGTGGCGGACGAGAACCGGCCTTTCGGGACCGGCCACTACGCTGCTGGCATGTACAGCCAGGATGGCAAAGGGCAGCCCGCCTTCCGCAAAGACATTTATGCGTGGCATGTCAAGCGCTACGGACATCCGTCGAAATTCGGTTACAAGGATCTGATTCCGCTCTGGAAGGCCGAAAAATTCGATGCGAATGCGCTGGTGACATTTTACAAGAAGATCGGGGCCAGGTACGTCGTTCCGGTCGCCTGCCACCATGACAACTTTGACATCTACGACTCGACCTACCACCGCTGGAACGTGATGAAGATGGGGCCGAAGCGCGATCTGCTGGGCGAATGGCAGAAGGCGTGCGAGAAGCAGGGGATGCGTTTCGGCGCGTCGTCGCATTCGGATCGCGGTCCGAGCTTTCTGTCGGGATCGTGGGGCAGCGACGACCACGGGCCGCTGCAAGGAGTTCCCTACGACGGCTCCGATCCGGCGCTGAAAGATTTTTATCTCAAGGGAGTGACGCCAGAAGAATGGCAGGTGAACTGGTACAAGCGCACCAAGGAGCTCATCGACCGCTACCATGTCGACCTGCTCTGGTTCGACGGGCCTCTGCCGTATGGGGAGGTCGGCCTGAAAATTGCCGCCCACCTTTACAACACAAACATGAAGCTCCATGACGGCCATTGCGAGGCGGTGCTCAACGTGAAGCGCGCGCCTTCTTACAAGGGCGTGATCTTGGATATCGAGCGCGGCGGGTCGTCCAAATCCCTTGCTTATCCCTGGCAGACCGACACCACGCTCATCGGCGGCTGGTTCTATCACAAGGCCCAGTTGGAACTCACTCCCGGTGTGCTGGTGGGAAACCTCATCGACATCGTGAGCAAGAATGGCAACCTGCTTCTCAACGTCGGATTGCGTCCCGATGGAACCCTTCCCGAAAATCAGACTGACATCCTGGAAAAGCTCGGCCAATGGCTGAATGTGAATGCGGAGGGCATCTATGGCACCCGTCCTTGGGCCTCCTTTGGCGAGGGGCCGACCCAAGTCAAGGCCGGCGCTTTCAAAGAGCAGAAGGACGAATACACCGCCCAAGATATCCGATTCACGACGAAGGGAAAAACCCTGTATGCCTTTGTGCTCGGTTGGCCGCAGGACGGGCGCGTGGTGATCCGTTCTCTGGCCGCGCCCAATGCGGTGAGTTCGGTGAGCCTGCTGGGTTCTTCCGCGCCGGTGACGTGGAAGCAGACGCCCGAGGGCTTGCTGGTGGACATGCCGGCAAAAAAACCGTGCGAATACGCATGGTGTCTGCGCATTGAGGGGGAGGGGTTGAAGCCGGTTCCCGTCCCGTGACGGAAACGGCGTCAATACGCGGAACCCCAAAGCTACGTTTATCGCGGAATGATATGGACGTTCGGGGCCTTAATAATCGCCTCGATTTTGGTGCCGACACGGATTCCCAACTCCTCACAACTCTGCCGGGTAAGCGTTGCCCGCAAAAGGAATCCGCAGTCGATCTCGATGCGCGTCAGACCCGCCTCCTCTACGGCGTTCAGCACGGTTCCCGGAAGCCGGTTGCGGGCGCTGCCATGCACGGAGCCGGGAAGCGAGAGCATGACATCTTCTGCCCGGATGCAAACCGCCGCTGAGCAACCGACTGAAATCGGGTCGTGGCAGACGGCAGTGAGTCGGATTCCGGCTGCGTTCACTGTAACAATTGCGCCATCTCGCGATGTGACCGTCCCATCGACCATTGTGTCGATTCCAAGGATTTGCGCGGCTTCGATGCTGGCCGGATGATTGAAAACTTCCGATGGCGTTCCTGCCTGGAGGATGCGTCCCTCGTGCATCAGGACGATTTCATCCGCCAAGGCAAGCGCCTCGGGGGGATCGTGCGTGACCACAAGGCAGGGGATTCCCGTCCGTTCGATCAGGGCGTGCAACTCGCCGCGCAGCCGTCGCCGGGTTGGCGCATCAAGCGCGGAAAGCGGCTCGTCGAGCAGGAGCAAACCCGGACGCCGGGCAACCGCCCGGGCCAGTGCCGCACGCTGCTGCTGACCGCCAGAGATTTCGGCGGGACGCCGCTCCGCGAGTTCTTCCAAGCCGAGCCAGTTCAGGGATTCGCGCACGCGGCCGTTGCGTTCGATCCGGGGAAGCTCGCTCAGACCATAACCGACATTTTGCGAAACCGTCAAATGCGGGAAGAGCGCGTAATCCTGCGAAACAAATCCGATATTCCGATCTTGCGGCGGAAGACAAAGTCCCGCTTCGCCGTCAAACCATACCGTCCCCCGGAAACTCACGCTTCCGCTGTCCGGCAAGGCAAGTCCGGCGAGCACTCGAAGAAAGGTTGTTTTGCCGGATCCGGAGGCACCGAAAAGAACGGTCACCATCGCGTTCTCTGCCGCCAATCGCAGATTGTCCACGCGAACGCTCGAACCGCCGGGATAGTTCAGGGAAAAATTAATCAGGAGGCTTTCGGCCATATTGGTGTCCGGATTCTGTTTTGCAGCGAATACATCGTGCTGAGGACAAAAAACGAAAAGATCAGGAGGATCCCCGCCGTCCAACCCGCCGACGCATAATCCATCGCTTGGACGGAGTCGTAAATCGAGACCGAGATCGTGCGGGTCACGCCGGGAATGTTGCCGCCAACCATGAGGATCACGCCAAATTCCCCGACGGTGTGAGAAAAACTGAGGACAAGTCCCGCCAGCAATGCCGGCCGCGCAAGCGGCAGACCAACGCGGAAAAATGTGACGATCCGAGAAACGCCCAGACACCATGACGCCTCGATCAACCGTCTGTCCACCGCCCGGAAACCCGCTGTGAACGGCTGCACGGCAAATGGCAGGCTGTAGAGCACCGAGGCGACGACCATGCCGGGAAAGGAAAAGACAAGACGCAGCCCGAATGTGGATTCCAGTGCCATGCCGACCGGTCCGCGCGGGCCAAGCAGCACAAGCAAATAAAACCCCAGCACGGTCGGAGGCAGGACGAGGGGAAGGGCAACGATGGCCTCAACCCACGCGCGGAACCTCCAGCGTGTCGAGGCCAGCCACCAGGCAATCGGCACGCCCGCAAAAAACAGGATCGCCGCCGTCGCCGCCGCCAAGGCCAACGTCAATCGCACCGCCTGCCAGTCAAACATCAGCTTTCTCCCAATAGCGAAATCCGATTTCGTTCAAGAAGATCAAACCGGAACAAATCCCCCACCCAAGCGAAACCAGAAGCGCGGGCATCCTGCCGGAGAGATCGAAAATTCATCCGCCAAATTCCCAAACAAAGCGGACATGATGCCCTCGTTCTCAATAACAAAAACCCTCCGGGATTGCCTCCGAAGGGTTCCCGATTGATGCTCCTAATCAACTCCCACCATGACGTTCGACGCCTTGATGATGGCGTAGGCGCCGGATCCGACCTTGAGCCCGAGGCCCTCGGCGGAACTCTTGGTAATGATCGACACCACCTCGATCCCGCCGGGCAACCCGATGATCACCTCGGTGTTGACACTTCCCGGAATGATTTCTTTGACGGTTCCTTTCAGAATATTTTTTGCGCTGATTCTCATAGTATGGTTTTCATTTTGACCGATGCTTTTCAAGCTAGGCCGCCAGCCAAGGTTTTCAAGCCGTGATTCCCCGGACTTGTCAGTTATTATTGCCAACCGGCAACAAAAATCCGAATTTCTGCAAAATTTCCTTCCCCGCATCCGATTTCAAAAAGTCCTCCAACTTGCGGGCAGCAGCAGGATTTGTCGCTTGGCTGGTGACGACTCCCGCCTGGATCATCTGGGGAAAGGCACTCAGCGGAACCTCCCAGTATTTCCCCTTCTCGGCCATCACCGGGGCGATGGCCAGCGAAAGGGCGATCACTCCGATATCGGCCGCCCCGGATTCCACAAACTGCGCCGTCTGGGAAATGTTGTCGCCGAGAACGAGCTTGGCCTTCACGTCATCATAAACTCCGAGCGACTTCATCGCCGCCACGGCCGCCTGTCCGTAGGGCGCGTGCTCCGGGTTGGCAATCGCCACCTTCTTGGCCGCAGGATTTTTCAACGACGCGATGCCGAGCTTCGCGACATCGATGAGTGAATCCTTAGGCACCCAGACGACGAGTCGGCCCAGAGCATAGGGAAACAACGAATCCGCCACCGCATGACCGCCGACAATCAGGCTCTCGGGATACTTCTTGTCAGCCGAGAGAAACAGATCGAACGGCGCCCCGTTTGCGATCTGCGTGCAAAAGTTTCCCGACGAGCCGTAGCTCACCTTGACCTCAATGCCGGGATTGTCCTTGCGGAAGGCCGCCAGGCAATCCTCCAACGCAAATTTGAGATCCGCAGCGGCCGCAACGGTCAGCGTGTCGGCGCGGACAAAGGGCGTCGCGAGAATCAACAAGATTGAGAGCAGGAGATTCGTTCTGTTTTTCATGGATTAAACCCTTTCGTAATCTGTTCTATGTTAGAATGCGGCCTTTGCCGACGTTGGCCTCGGATGCGGAGCCATAGCCCGGGCGTTCGGACTAAGCTTCCTGCCAACCGCCCTCGTGGACTTCGATCTGATTGTGCGACGCGACCAGATCGACAAGCCGATCATTCGCGCGATGTGCGAGAGCATCCAATCCGGAACGTTCACACGCAAGCTGGCCTGCGTGCCCGGATACGAAACGTCAGGATCCGGACGGGTTCTGATTTCGTAGCATCCCGGCGAGAGGATCTTGCTCAAACTGATCGGCACGAGGCGCAAATCCGCTCCCATTGCTTCCTTCCCGGGCTGGGTCAATGACAGCTCCCGCAACAGGTATGTGGTGCGGACGAGCCGCAGCCGCCTTCGCTGCACTTGCCGCCGACGACGGCCGCACCCAGCGACATGGGAGAATCCGTCCACTGCCATTTCCCGCGTGTGATGCCGCCGGAGAGAGAGATTGACTCGCAAAGAGTGCCTCGTTTGAGCGCCTTGACACTCCAGACATTGTTCTCAAGCGGCTTCGCTGTGATCTGGGTAAAATGACAGACAAGGTCGGTGCGGTCGGATGTGCTGATCCCGTGCAGGCTCGCCAGCCGACAAAAACCGACGCTTTCGCCATCAGATCCATCGGCAGAACGGAAGAAGACCGCCTCGCTTGCGCGATCACCTCCGGCCAAATCAACCAATTCGGCTTCAGACAGATGCCAGGGAGTTTCGGCGGCAGCGCCCAGCTTGCCGACGTGCTTGGCAACAAGGCCTTCCTTGCCGCCCAATCGGAGCGGACGAAAATGGGTGGCCTGCGGCGGGTTGGATTTTTCATCGAGGGTGACAAGAACAAAGCTCATAGGTTTTGTGGTGGTTTGGTTTGGCGGGATTGACTGCGGATGGCCGCGAGAACGGCGGGATCCGAACTGCCGGTCACGGCTTGAACGGCGGCGCGCCCGGAATGGCGGCCGAGAACGAACGCGGGCGTTTCGCGTCCGATCTCGTCCGAAGGAAAAGGTTCGTAGGTCTGGCGATCACGCAGCACTCCGGCACAATGAATCCCGCTCTCGTGAACAAAGGCGCCATGCCCGGTGACCGGCTTGTCTTCGGGGAGTGGACGTCCGGAGGCTCCGGAAACAAGATCCGACAAGGTGCCAAGTGCTTTCGTGCGGATTCCCACATCGTTCCGGAAAGAGACTTTCAGAGCCAGAACGACTTCCTCCAGTGCGGCATTGCCCGCACGTTCGCCGAGCCCGTTCACCGTGACGCTTGCGCATCTGGCCCCGGCATCGAGGGCGCAAACGGTGTTGGCCACGGCCATGCCGAGATCGTTGTGGGCGTGAAACTCCAGATCAATCCCGGGCACCGCATCACGAAGACCAACGACCATTTCGATCACGCGGGACGGATTCATGATTCCCACGGTGTCGGCGAGGCGCAGCCGCCGGGCCCCGCAGGCGAAGGCGGCGGCAGCGAAGTCGGCGAGGAACTCCGGAGCCGCACGCGAGGCATCCTGTGCCCCGACGCTGACATACTCAAAATATCCGCGGGCCTCGGAGGTCAGTTGCCCGAGGGATTCCATAACCCAGATCCGGTTCCTGCGCCAGGCATTGAGGTGAATCGAAGAGACCGGCCACGAGAGATGAACTCCCGAGACGCCACACCGTCGGGCCGCGCGCAAATCCTCCGCGCTGGCCCGGCACCACGTCTCGATGAGATGGCCGCCCACCGCATCCGAGACGGCGCGGATGTCGTCAATTTCCTCCGCCCCCATTGCCGGAATGCCGACTTCCATTTCGGGTATCCCCGCTTCGGCCAGCGCCGAAGCGATGGCCACTTTTTCCTGACGGGAAAAAGCAACTCCGGCCGCCTGCTCGCCATCGCGCAGCGTCGTGTCGATGAGATAAGGTTTCATTAGTCCGCGAGGAGAAACTCCGCAGCGACTTCGGAGCCTTTTTCGATCGAGTCGAGGATCTGATCGGCCGCGTCTTCTGTGACCGACTTATACCAGCGGCCTTCGGGATAGACGACTACGACCAGCCCTTGGTCACAGAGGTTCATGCAGCCGGTGCTGCTGACCTTCACGTTCGTAAGTCCGCGGTCATCCACCTCTTCGGAGAGGTATTGTAGAAGCGCGGTGGATTCCTTTTTGTGACAGACTCCTTGTGCGCCGGTTGGGCGGAAGCTGCCGCAGACGAATATGTGGTGTTCGGGTTTTGTCATAGGTTTTTGTTTTCTGATTATTGGATGTGAATCTTCCCGGATCTCAGCCGCATCCGGTTCCGGTGCCTTTGCAGCCGGCACCGGACGAGCAGCCAGTGAAGCGGCGCTGGAGGGCTCGGGGCACCGGCTGGTTGTTGTAAATGGCGCGGAGCCCTTCCTCGATGAGACCCTCCATCTCGACGACGCGCAGGCCATTTTTGTTCATGACGGCTGTTGGCGACGGCCCGGCGGTCGTCACCAAAACCGCCCGGCAATCGCTGAGCGAGTTTGCTAGCTCCTGCCAGCGCTGGGCACCCCCTCCCTGCTCGGGAGCGCGACGGATCTCTTTGAACTTGTAACCCGAGGCGGTTTCCGTGCTTTGCTCGTAGATGACAAAGCGGGCCGCCTCGCCGAGATGCTGGTTGACGAGGGCACCTTCGAGCGTGGCCACAGCAACGCAGGGTCGCGGCGAGCCTTCCGGCGTTGAGTTCGCATAGTGGCTCAACGTGTCGAGCTGTTCGGTCGTCATCGGCTCGTTGATCAATCCAACCGCATCGGCCCGGCAGCGTGCGCAGTGCGTCATCTGCGGCAGATGCTGCCCGGAGATCAGCCTCGCCCGCGAAGTCATCAGGCTATCTGGCGCCGGAAGATCCTCGAAAACCGCACCTTTCACGGGAACCAGCGCCATGCAGTTCATGATATCGGCCCCGAGCTCGGCGACCGCTATTGCGACTTCCGGAATGTGCTCGTCGTTCACTCCCGGGATGATGATCGTGTTGATCTTGACCGTCATGCCGAGCGCCTTCATCCGGCGCACCGCATCAAGCTGCCGCTCAAGAAGAAGCTCGGCAGCCGCCTCGCCGCGAAGCGGCATCTTATAGTCGCGAACCCAGGAATAGATCCTTGCGCCGATCTGCGGATCGATGGCATTGAGTGTGATCGTCACATGGCTCACGTTCATGGTTGCCAACTCGTCGATATGCGGCCCGATCCCGAGACCGTTGGTGGCCAGGCAGAGGATCATCTGCGGATAGCGGTCGCGGGTGAGCCGGAGCGTCTGCATCGTCTCCTCCGCGTTGGCGAACGGATCGCCCGGCCCCGCGATGCCCATCACGACAATCTCCGGGCGCTTTTCCACCACGTTCGACAGGTAGTCCACCGCCTGCTGCGGAGAAAGAACCGTGCTCGTCACGCCCGGACGGCTCTCGTTCATGCAATCGTATTTCCGGTTGCAGAAATTGCACTGGATATTGCAGCGCGGGGCGACGGGAAGATGGATGCGCCCGAATTTTCCGTGCGCTTCTTTGCTGAAGCACGGATGCTTCGACGAATCGAAAACCGTGGGCTGGCAGATGGGTGTTTCTGTTGGTTTAAAGGTAAGCATATCCGACCTCCGAACGGGTTTGTTTCTGATCCATGATCGTGTTGACGATCTGATCGAAGAGGTGTTGGGCGCCACGGTAGCCGATGTGCAGCACGCGCTGTCCGCCAATCCGGTCGTGGATCGGAAATCCCACCCGAATGATCGGAACCTCCATGCGGCGCGCGATCGAGTAACCCTTGCTGCTTCCGACAAAAAGATCGGGCGCCAGGGACGGAGCCGACTCCGAGATCTCCGCAAAATCAAAGCCCTCTTTCACCAGAGTGGATGCCGGAAGCCCCGGCACATGCGCGCGAAGCTCGGCTTCAAAATGCCCGCTGCGCCCGCCGCTCGCACACAACACCGGTTCCAGTCCGATCTCCTGAAGGAATCCGGTCAGCCCGATCACAAAATCCTCCTCGCCGAAAATGATCGCCCGCTTCCCGAAAAGGTATTTGTGTCCGTCCACATACGCGTCGAGCAAGCGGGCGCGCTCGCCGACGAACTTTTCCGGCATCGCAATTCCGCTCAGTTGCTCAATGGCATCAAAGAGGGCATCGGTCGCACGCATCCCGCACGGGATTGCCAACCGCTTGAGCGGCACGCCAAACTTTTCCTTGAGCAACGCCCCACCGCTCTGCGCATGGGGCAATACGCTCCCGAACTCGATGGTCGCCCGGCATCCTCCCATCGCGGCAATCGCCGACAGCTTTGTGCCTCCCGTCTGAATCGCCTGATACTCGGCCCAGGTTCCCCCATCCATCGATTCGGAGTAATCGGGCAAAATCGTGCTGCTGATCCCGCACTCCTCGAAGATTTCTTTTATCAGCCTCAAGTCCGCCGCCGAGAGCATCCCGGGCAGAACATTGACCCGATCCGATTTCGCCCCGCCGAGCGCGATCTGGTCAATCGTCGAACGCACCGCCGCATGGAACCCGTCGATGTGCGTGCCGCGATAGCTCGCGGTCGAAACCTGAACCATGGGCGGAAGCTCCGGCGATTCGGTCCGCAACTCGCGCATCATTCCCGGCATGTCCTCGCCGATTGTTTCCGCCAGACACGTCGTCGCAACCCCGACAAATGCCGGCTGGTATTGGCTCACCACGTTGCGTACGCCGGCCTTAAAAATCGAAGCCCCGCCGAAGATCGCCGATTCCTCGTGGAAATTCGATGAGGCGATATCCATCGGCTCGCGGAAATGGCTGATGAGATACCGGCGGATGTAAGTCGAACATCCCTGCGATCCGTGCAGGAAAGGAACCGAACCCTCGATCCCCCGGAATGCCAGACAGGCACCCAACGGCGTGCAGAGCTTGCAAGCATTTCGAGTCCCTGTGCAGTTTTTCAACTTCGGTTCGTCAAGCTCTTCCTCCTCCCCCCCATCCCTTGTCGCCACGATCATGCCTTCCCCTATCGCAATGCTCGTGCCAACATGCAGAAAACATCGGGAGACAAAACAACCTCCTCCCCATCAGTAAAATAAGATAAATCCTCGAAATCACCGGCCTTCCGCTTCCTACCAAAACGTAGGAACACTCGCCCTGCCCCCCATTTAAAGCCACCGGAATGTCATCCCCCCCCTCTTGCCAATAAATTGTGCGATCGCATCAATCATTGGTAAACTCCGATACAAATCACTTGATCATGAAACCAAAAACAGAACTCTTTCTTTATCAATGTCTCTGGGTGACCGATACGATGCTCCGCCCAACTTGGCGCAATATGAACGGCTCCTTTGAGGAATGGGCCTATCGGAACGGATTTCTCAGGCAAGTTCAGAGACTGGAAGCAGAAGGGTGGGTGGAATCCCGACCAGCTTCCTCCCGCGTGGACCGCGTCCTTCGTCTGACAGAAAAAGGGTATTTGAAAGCTCTGGGAGGGAGGCTTCCAGAAAGACACTGGAATCGCACATGGGACGGCAAGTGGAGAATGATCTTCTTCGACCTTCCGGAAGAAAAACGGATGGCACGAAATGAACTTCGAAAGCAGTTGAAGGCGGCGCATTTCGGTGGGCTTCAGAAAAGCGTGTGGATCACCCCTGATCCGCTTGATTCCATTGAGGGAGCCCTCAAGAACGTCGCGGCAGCCTCCGGAGTTATGACGTTCTTCGAAGGCGTGACATGCGGCGGAGAGAGCGTCGAGGAACTGGTTTCGAGTGCTTGGGATTTTTCAAGAATCAACAAGGCATTCGCAACTCACCAATGCCTTCTCGAAAAACTTCCGCGCCCCGCTAACAAAGCAAACCGCGAACAGCTTCTCGAATGGGGAAGAGATGAAATGCAGAGTTGGTCATTCTGCATGAGGCTGGATCCTCTGCTCCCGCGCACTCTTTGGCCCCAAGGCTACCTTGGGGAAAAGACCTGGGAAAAACGCACTGCCACGCTTCGCCGGGCAGCCGCTTTGACAAAACATTTCCGCGACAATCATTGATGCGATCGCATCAATGATTGTCGTCTTGGAACGAGTTGCCAGACCGGGCTGGCGACCGAACGGTAGACTTCGCGCGCGAAGTTGACCATGCCGACGTAGCCGGCGAGAGGTTCTTTGCGTTCGTGATTGTGGTCGCAGAAGCCGATGCCGAGTTTGTAGGCGATCGGGCGTTCTTTGACTCCGCCGATGAAGAGATCGACGTCTTTTTCGATGCAGAATTTGGCGAGTTCGAGAGGGTTCGAGTCATCGACGATGATGGTGCCCGGATCGCAGAGCTGTTGGAGTTCGTTGTAGTCGTCCTTGTCGCCGGTCTGCGAACCGACGAGGGCGGTTTCCATATCGAGCAGGCGGAGCGCACGGACGAGAGAGAAGGCTTTGAAGGCCCCTCCGACATAAATCGCCGCCTTCTTCCCCCTGAGGGCGGAACGGTATTTTTGGAGTTCGGGATAAATGGCCGCGACTTCCTCGCGGACGACCTCCTGGGCACGCTCCATGATCGTCGGGTCGTCCGAGAAAAAATTGGCGGCTTCATAGAGGGCCGCCGACATATCCTCAATGCCGAAATAGGAAACCCGTTTGAACGGGATGCCGAAATCGCGCTCCATCATTTTGGCGAGGTGGGTCATTGATCCCGAGCACTGGACGAGGTTCAATTTTGCTCCGTGGCAGCGCCGGATGTCCTCGACGCGGGCATCGCCCGTGATGCAGGAGACGGTATGGATTCCCATCCGCTTGTAGTAGTCGCGGATGATCCAGGTTTCTCCGGCGAGGTTGAAGTCGCCCAGGATGTTGATGCTGTGCGGGGGGACATCCGAGATGTCGCCGGTGCCGACGAGGCGGTAGGCCGCTTCGCAGGCCGCCTTGTAGCCGTCTTTTTTTGTTCCTTTGAACCCCTCGGAGTTGACCGGGATCACCGGGATGCCCGCGAGTTTTTCGACGCTTTTGCACACGGCACCGACATCGTCGCCGATGAGCCCGACGATGCACGTCGAGTAGATGAACGCGGCCTTTGGGTGATAAAGATCAATGAGTTCCAGCAGTGCCCGTTCGAGTTTTTTCTCACCGCCGAAGATGACGTCTTTCTCCTGAAGGTCGGTGGAGAAGCTGTTGCGATGAAGTTGAGGGCCGCTGGAAAGAGCTCCTCGGATGTCCCATGTGTAGGCCGCGCATCCGATGGGGCCATGAACAACGTGCAGGGCGTCGGCGATCGGATAGAGCACGACGCGCGAGCCGCAGAAGACGCAGGCCCGCTGGCTGACCGAGCCGGCAAGGCTTGCTTTTCCGCAGGCGAGTTCCACCGCTCCGCCTTCCCCTGTCTCGACGACGTGCGCCTGGCGGCCTTCAAGAATATCGATCATGGGAAGAAATAACCCCCGCAGAACACCCGAAAGCGCCCGGGATCCGGGGTTTTATTCAGTTTTCGATGGCCGAGCTCGGGCAAGCCGATGCGCAGGCGCCACATTCCACGCAGGCATCGGGTTCGATCTTGTAAATCGGCCCCTGTTGGATGGCGTCGGAGGGACATGCGTCTTTGCAGGCTCCGCAGGCTATACAGTTATCGTTGATTTTCATGGTTGATGAGTTGGTTGGGAATGGCGGGAGGCAGGGAACTTGTGTGGCCCATGGATTTTTTAGTAAACGAGTTCACTCCATTCTTCTTTGCATTCGCGGTCACGCTTGTCAAAGAACGCATCGGTCATTTTTTCGATGAGGCGGATCCCGCCGGTGTAGCCCATTGACGAGAAGTAGCGGTGTCCGATCCGGTCGAGCGTCGGGAAACCGAACCGGACAAACGGGATGTTGTTCTCGGCGCGGGAGATGAATTTTCCGTAGGTGTTTCCGATGATGAGATCGACGGGTTCCTGCTTGATCCACTGGTGGAGATCGAAGAGATCGGCCTGGCCTTTGATGGTGGCGTTCGGGCATTGCTGGTCGAGAACCTCGTGCATCCTGGTTTCGAAGAAGTTTCCGTGCGAGCCGGAAACGACATAGACCGGGAGCATGTCGAGCTCAACCAGGAAGCGGGAGAGAGCGATGACGTGGTCGGGATCGCCGAAAACGGCAACCCGTTTTTTGTAGAGGTATTGGGCCATGTCGCTCATCACGTCGAGGAGGCGTCCGCGTTCCTGCACCAGCGAGCCGGGCACGTCCACGGCGGCCGAATGGCGAAGGGCATCGACGTATTCGTCGGTGGCTGTGACGCCGATCGGCAGCTCCAAAAGGTGGGCCGCGATATGAAACGTCCCTTCCAAGAACTCGGCCGCGGCGTGGGAAGCCCAGTGACCGAGCGCGATGGTCGCAATGCTGTCGCCTGTGGATTTCAGCTCATCGACAGTTACTCCGCCGCGCGGATACATTTCGTAGACGCCGGTCTGCGGGCAGTCGAGGACGTCCGTGGTATCCGGAAACGTGACCGTTTTGACACCCATCTCTGCGGCGATGCGTTTGATTTCCCGGATATCCGACGGATCGGTGAAGCCCGGGATGAGGTTGATCTGGTTTTTCGGCGTGCCGGTCGTTTCGGCGATTTGTTTGACCATGGCGACCGTCATGTTGGAGAACCCGGTGAGGTGCGATCCCACGAAGCTCGGGGTGTTCGCGTGGATGACGTATTTGCCCTCCGGGATTTTCCCTTCCTCGCGGGTTTTTTTGACGATCATCGGGATATCGTCCCCGATGACCTCCGAGAGGCAAGTTGTATGGACCGCGACGATCTCCGGGTTGTAGGTCGCGAAGATGTTGTTCAGGGCCTGGTTCAGGTTTGCGAGCCCGCCGAACACCGAGGAGCCCTCGGTGAACGAGCTGGTTGTGGCGACAACCGGCTCTTTGAAGTGCCGCGTGAGGTGGCTGCGGTGGTAGGAGCAGCACCCCTGCGAGCCGTGGCTGTGGGGCATGCAGCCGTGGATTCCGAGTGCGGCATACATCGCGCCGATCGGCTGGCAGGTCTTGACCGGGTTGATCCGCAGGGCGCTGCGTTCTTTGATTTCCGTTGTTGTTCCGTCCAACATAATAGTGGTTCCTTTCGTGTGCGGTGTTGAGCCTCAGACCTCTTCCGGGATCTCGGCGGTTTTCTTCCAAGCGGTGTTTTCCTTTTCGCGTTTCTCCTTGCGGGGGGCGTAATACGGACGCTCCGCGCCAGCGGCCTCCTTCTGCCAGGGTGGCACAACGAACGACCAGACCTTCGTGTGGAGCATCCGGTCAACTTCCTCGTAGAAGTTTGCCGCTCCGGTGAAGACCGAGTAGGGGCCGCCGTAATCGTAGCTATGAAGCTGCTTGCAGGGGATGCCCATCTTCTCGATGACAAACTTGTCCTTGATGCCCGATCCGATGATGTCCGGCTTCCAGAGCTTGATCAGCTTCTCGATTTCGTGATGGCTGATGTCGTCGATGACGAGCGTGTTTTTTTTCATCTCGGTCATCATCCCGTGGTAGTCGCTGAACGAGAACCCCTCGGCTTCGAGGCGTTTCTTTTTCTCGACAAAGTCCGAGCGGAACCGCTGCGGATCCTCCTCGACGGTGAGTTCCTCGATATTCCGGCTGTCGGCATCGACCTTGATGCTTGGCAGGACGCTGCGGCCCTCGTAGTCATCGCGGTGGGCGAACTCATAGCCGGCCGAGATGACCTCCATACCGATATCCTTGAAGAGATCCTGGTAGTGGTGGGCGCGGGAGCCGCCCACGAAGAGTGCGGCCTTCTTTCCCTTGCAGCGGGCGGTGACCCGGTCGCGGATCGGCTTGAGCGCGGCCATCTCCTGTGCGATGACTTCCTCGATGCGATCCTTCAGCTCCTTGCTCTCGAAGAACGCTCCGATCTTGCGCAGCGACTTTGCCGACTGGTCGGCCCCGATGAAGTTCACCTTGATCCACGGGATGCCATATTTTTTCTCCATCATCTCGGCCATGTAGTTGATTGATCGGTGGCACATGATCGTGTTGATGTGCGCGGTGTGGGCGTTTTTTATCTGCTCGTAATTCACGTCGCCCGAGAGCGTCGAGACGACATGGATGCCGCACTTGCGCAGGAGGGTGTCGATCTCCCACGCATCCCCGCCGATGTTGTATTCGCCCAGCACGTTGATCGTGTAGGGATGCGTTTGAGGTGTGTCGTCCAGACCGACGATGTGCTTGAAAACCCCGTTGTTCGCGATGTGATGGCCGGCCGACTGGCTAACGCCGCGGTAGCCCTCGCAGGAAAAGGCGAACACGTTGATGCCGAGAAGTTCCTTCATTTCACGGGCAACGGTGTGGACGTCGTCGCCGATGAGTCCGACCGGACAGGTTGCGTAGATCGAGATCGCCTTCGGTTTGAAGATGTCGTAAGCCTCTTGGATCGCCTGTTTGAGCTTCTTCTCGCCGCCGAAGACGATCTGTTCCTCCATCATGTCCGTGGACATCGCGTATTGGAGGTAGTTGGTATCGCCTTCGTTGACCGCCTTGACCATATTCCGGCGGGTGAGCCACGAGTAATAGCCGCAGCCGATCGGGCCGTGGGTGATGTGGAGGATGTCGTGGATCGGGCCGATGACGACGCCCCGGCAACCCGCATAGGTGCAGCCGCGCTGGGTGATGAGGCCCGGAACTGTCCGGCTGTTCGCCCCGATTTCCGGAATGGCATCCGGGTCGTTGACAATCATCTGTTTGGCGCGTTTTTTCGCCGTCTTCGAAGGATAGGCTTTCAGCATTTCCTCCTTGAGCTGATCCGCCGTGAGTTCCGCCGGTTCGCAGGATGTTTCTTCGGTGGTCATGGTGTGTGTTCCTTTCTGTTTCCGGGCTAGTCCATGAGCCCGAAGTCCATGAGAAGCTTCTCGAGTTGTTCGATCTGAAGCGGCTTCGGGACAACGAACATGTCGTTGCCGTCGATCGCGTTTGCAAGCGTGCGGTATTCGTCCGCCTGTTCGCATTCCGGATTCCATTCGATGACCGTCTTCCGGTGGATCTCCGCGCGCTGGACGTCGTTGTTGCGTGGCACGAAATGGATCATCTGGGTGCCGAGTTGCTTGGCGAACTGTTCGATCATCTCGCGTTCGTTATCGACTTTGCGGCTGTTACAAATGAGGCCGCCGAGGCGAACGACGCCGCTCTGTGCGAACTTGAGGATGCCCTTGCTGATGTTGTTCGCGGCATACATGGCCATCATTTCGCCCGAGCAGACGATGTAGATTTCCTCCGCCTTGCCCTCGCGGATCGGCATGGCAAATCCTCCGCAGACCACGTCGCCGAGCACGTCATAAAACACGTAGTCGAGCGGATCGCCGGCCTCGGTTTTGTAGGCGTCGAGTTGCTCGAGCATGTTGATCGAGGTGATGATCCCGCGGCCCGCGCAGCCGACTCCGGGTTCGGGTCCGCCGGATTCCACGCAGAGGCTGTTGCAGTAGCCCCCGGCGCGGATGTCGCCGAGTTCCACGTCCTCGCCTTCCTCGCGGAGGGTATCAAGGACGCTGCGCTGGGCCATTCCTCCCAGAAGAAGCCGGGTGGAATCCGCTTTCGGATCGCAGCCGACGACCATCACTTTTTTCCCCTGTTCCACGAGACCGGCCACCGTGTTTTGTGTGGTGGTGGATTTTCCGATGCCGCCTTTGCCGTAGATTGCCACTTTTCTCATAATCTTAGTTTCTGATGTGTTGTTGGTTGTTTGTCCGGGCACCGTTGATGACGGGCTGGTTGGAACGTCTTGTCGCACCAACCGTGCCAACTTTTTCAAAGAGCAATTTGGACGGGGGAATAAAACGCAACAAATTGAAAACAAGACAGTTGCGTAATCATGATGGCGTCCTGCCAAGCGAATGCCGACAAGGAAAGTCCTACGCGCAGGTAGGATCGGCACTTCTTGCAGACCCCATTCCTGACTATCTTGTAGCCTCCCGCAGGCGGGCGAGGATTGGATCGAGGATTTCGCGGTCTTGCAAGGCGGACAGCCAACCGGGAGGGATTCCGTGTTTGCCATGTCGCAGACCGGCTATGCCGCCGGCGACGCACGCGGTCGTATCGGTATCATGACCGAAGGCGACGGCTGCGCGGATGATCGCGGGGAAGTCCGGTTCCCGGCAAGCGGCCCGTGCCGCGTGGAGGCAGTCCACGACGTATCCGCTGCCGCGAACGGGGTGCTGCGACGGAAAAGCGAGCACGGAGGTTTCGAGTTCGGTGTGATGCGGGGAGCCGGGAGGATAGATGGTCTGGAGGATGTGAACGGCATCCGGCCAGGGATCGGAGGAGCCTTCCATTTCTTTCCGTGCCCAAAGGGCGTAGAGGGCGCAGCAGACCTGGGAGCGCGGGTGGGCGTGGGTCAACCGGGATTGTGCATGGGTCAAAGCCACGAGCGAGGCATCGTCTCCCCTGTGAAGCAGGGCCGTTGGCAGTGTCCGCATGAGCGAGCCGTTGCCATTGTTGCGCTCCCCGTCCAAGCCGGCATCCAACGGGGAGACACCCTGCGAAAGGCGGTCAAGCGCGGCTCCTGTCTGGATGCCCACGTCGAAGACTCTTCCCTCGACCGCGAGGTGGCCCTTCCGATACCAGGCGAGGAGACGGGAGGCGAAGTCGTTCGGATCCCACGCGGGGCATTCCAGAAGCGATTCCAGAAGGCAGAGCGCCTGGGCGCCGTCATCCGACCACGTGCCGGGAGCGATGTGGCCGTAGCTGCGCAAAAAACCGGCGGGAGGGATCATGTCGATCTGTGCGGGAGGCGGGAGTTCCTGCGGCTCGTGAAATTCGTAGGGCACGCCGAGAGCGTCTCCGACGAGGAGTCCGAGCAACCCACCTTCCGCCTGTTCCCATGCCGTGCGCATGATTAATAGAGGAGTTCCTTCACCCAGTATTCGCCGCCGATGACAAGGTATTCCGCCTCGCCTTTGAGGATGCTATCGGGGAGGAGTCCGCTGAAGAAAAAGACTTTTACGACGGGCACGCGGGTTTCCCAGACTGTCGAGCCGAATTCCCACGCGCATTCCCGGTTCGAGGTGAAGGAACTGAGGTTATTCATGAGAAGGCAGGCGGTTCTGTGTGCGCCGCGTTCAATGAGCCGGTAGGCGGGGGCATCAGACGTTCCCCGCCAAAGGGTGAGCCAGCGTTCGCCGGGGAGGCGGCGGGCGAGTTCGTATTGGCAGAATTCGTAGAGGACATCGAGTTGCGAGAGGATGGCATTCGTGCGGGCGCTGCCGCGCATGCGATCCACCGCGTAGGGCATGGTTCCCTCCTCGGATCCGTCGAGAACTTTTTCCCGGTGAAATGTCGGCGGGAGACCGAGGCGGCTCTCGACCCAGCTTTTCAGAACGGCTCCCTCAACGGAATTTGAGTCAACCGACCAGCCACGCAGGAAGCGGACGTAACTGTTTTTCAGGCTGCGCCGGGCATCATGGGCGTGGGCGGGCCAATCGTGCAGCTGGAATTTGACCGACATGTAGTCGTTGAAAATCCCGCCGCGTGTTGCGGGATCGTCTTCGGCATCGAGCCTTGCAAAAAGGTGTTTGTTATCCTGTCGGACGATTCCGATCGAGATCGGCCGGGGGTCGTCGTGAAATTCTTTGGAGGCAAGGATCCATGGCGAGTGGTTGCAGAGGGTGAAGACATTGTGCACGACGGGAACTTCCTGGAGAAATCATTCGTCCTCGGGCTTGTTGCGAAAGCCGCGGGGATTGATGCCGAACTTTTTCACACGAAGGCCCATGATCCGTTCCGTGAGGCCGAGCTGGCGGGCGGCTTGGGCAAGATTGCCGCGGGTGATTTTCAGTTCCTCGATGATCATCTCGCGCTCGAAGGCGTTCAGCGCGGTCTCCAATGGGGACTTCGGTTCCGTGGCCGTGGCCTCCGCCGTTTGGAGCGAGGTTGGCAGGTGGTAGCCGTGGATCACGCCGTCGGTCGAGAGGAGGACGGCCCGTTCCATGCAATTCTCAAGCTCCCGCACGTTTCCCGGCCAGTGGTAGCCCATCAGCATGTCAATCGCCGGAGTGGAAATCCGCATGACCGGCTTGGAGTTGGCCTCGCTGTATTTTTCGATGAAAAAATCCGCGAGGGCAAGGATGTCGGCCTTTCTCTCCCGGAGTGCCGGCACGTAAATCGGGAAGACATTGAGCCGGTAGTAAAGGTCGAGGCGGAACTTTTCGACCCGCATGTAATCTTCGAGGCTGCGGTTGGTGGCGGCGATCACGCGGACATCACAGCGAAGCGTGCTGGTGCCGCCGACGCGCTCGAACTCGCGTTCCTGCAGGATCCGGAGCAGCTTCGCCTGAACGCTGAGCGGGAGTTCGCCGATCTCATCGAGGAAAATCGTGCCTCCGTGAGCGAGTTCAAACCGCCCCTTGCGCATCGCAATCGCGCCGGTGAACGCCCCGCGCTCGTGTCCGAAGAGTTCGCTCTCAACGATCGTCTCCGGGAGGGCGGCGCAATTGACCTTGACGAGCGGTTTGAGGGAGCGCGGGCTGCTCATGTGGATCGCATGGGCGACAAGTTCTTTTCCCACCCCGCTTTCGCCGCGGATGAGAACCGAGGTATTGCTGCCGGCAACCTGCTCGATCGAGTTGTAGACAATCTGCATCGCCCGCGAGTTGCCGATCATGTTGTCCGGTTTGAAATGCCTGCGGATCTGCTCCTGGAGGCGTTCGTTCTCCTGGCGGAGGGCGTCGAGGTTCTCACGGTTCGTCTGCCGGAGGCGCACCGCCTGGGCAATGAGCTGTGCCGTCACGACAAGCAAGCGCTGGTCGGCTTCGAGCGCATGAGGTTCGCCGCTCCGTCGATAGCCGCTCAAGGTGCCCATGACCTCGCCGCCGAGGAGGATGGGCACACAAAGAAAAGCCGTCGCCTCCGGACGGCGCACGCTCTGCCCGGAGAACCCGGAACAGTCCGGATGGAGGCTCTGGCCGGCATTTTCGATATCGGGAATGATGACCGGTTTGCCGCTCTTTGCGACCTGGCCGATCACCCCTTCGCCAAGCTGGATCCTCCTCGCGGCCATTTCCTCGGTCGTGAGCCCAAAAGCCTCATCGATCACAATCTCTCCGGTCTCGCGGTTTAAAATCCGCACGGTGCCGCGATAAAGCCCGAGGGATTCCGCCATTTGCTTGAGCACCGGCCGCACAATTTCCTTCAGGCTCGGACTTTCCTGCAGGGTTCTGGAGACGCTCAGCAGGAGCCGCAACTCTTCAACCACACGGCAAAACCGCGCCTCCTCTCCGGAGGGCGCCCCCTTCCCCAATCCTTTTTCCTGATAGGCGCAGTCGGCAACGCAGGCCCTGTCGCAGGTTTTTGGAAGGCTCGCATTTTTCCCCTGTTGATTCATAGCGAAACAGTCGGGAAGCACGTTTCATTCCAATTATTGACCCCCAAACAGGGGAAAGAGGGCGGTTTCATTGGCCAAAAATCGATTGGCTGCCTCGCATGGATTCGAACCATGACACACAGATCCAGAATCTGCAGTGCTACCGTTACACCACGAGGCATTGTAAATACTTGATTATTAACGAGTTACAACACTAAACCGCCGAATGATCCGCTGAATTTCGCACCGCACTCGCCACAAAGCAGAGTAAGTCTGCCGTATGGCTCCCCTCCTGGGCAATCATTTTTTGACACGTCCTTTTTACTTTTTGTAGAAGCTGATGGCGGTGACGAGATCGATGGCGCGCTGGAGAACCGTGTCGTGGGGCACTTGGCGGGACTTCTCTTTCTGCACGTCCGGAGAGCCTTCGATCTCGGGGTTCGTATTGGCGACGAGGGCGGCTTCGCTCAGGCGCGCGCGGCCGGCATCAAACACGAACTGGCTCACGCCTTTTTCCCGGCTCGCCTGAAAAATTTCCGCCCGGACGTTTGGGGCCAAGGAAATGGCGATATCGGGTTTCACTCCGCCGGGGAAGATCGGGCGGCTGCCGGGGAGAACGACCTCGGAGACCGCCACGCGCAGGACGCGGCCGTTCCCGAGCGGAAACTCGGAAAACTCGACCGCTTCGCCGGACGTGTCGGAGCCGACGATCATTGCCCGGGCATTGGTGCGCAGGGTGGCCGCGAGGGCCTCGGCGGCACCGGACGTGTCGAAATCGGTGAGGACGACAAGGATCCCCTGGAAGGCCGGATCTTTGTCCGATGTGAAAATGCGTTCCTGCTTGGCGCTCGGCTTCCGGATCGTGAAAAGCATTTTGCCCTTCGGACAAAACCGTCTGGCAAAATCGGCGGCGGCGTCGAAGGCGCTCCCGTGCGGGACGGCGCGCAAATCGAGGATGACAGCGGGGATTTTTTTTGCGGAGAAGCTGGCGAGGGCGACATCCATCTGGCCGAGGGTGTCGGCGTCGAGCAAGCCCGGACGCAGGTAGCCGGCGCGGCCGTCGAGGATCTCGGCGAGAAAAGGGAAGGCTCCGACATCCGGGTGCGGCGCGGAGGGGGCCGTGATGGTCACGCCGGGCGCGAGTCTTCCGATCAGGCCTTCGAGGAGCGCCCGCTGTTTGGAAGGCTCATCGAGCGCTGCCGGGGAAAGAAAATTCGCCTGCAAGGTTTCGACCGCCTTCTGGATTTGGGCGGGATCGAGCGCATTGATCTCCTGGCGCAACGACAGGGCGGGCGGTGGATCCACGGCAATTGGCGCGGGTTGCGCCGGCTCCTTCGCGGAGAGCAGGGCCGTTGCGAGGAAAAGCCCGGAGAGCTTGAAGAAAGTTTTCATGGGGTGTGGGCGGTGGCTCCGATGTCGTTGCGGCGCTGAAGTCCTTCAAAGGAAATTTTGTCCGCGGCGCGGTAGGCGAGTGCCCGCGCTTCCGGCAAACCGGCGCCGACCGCCGTCACGCCCAGCACGCGTCCCCCGTTTGTCAGGATCTTTCCGTCGCGTGCCTTCGTGCCCGCGTGAAAAATTTCGACCCCGGTGAGCGCGCCCGCTTCCGCGAGTCCGCGAATTTCTTTTTCTTTTTCGTAATCACCGGGATAGCCGCCCGACGCCAGGATCACGCAGGCAGCGGCGCCGGGGCTCCAGCGGGGCTGGTGATCGGCGAGCGTTCCGTCCACGCAGGCCTCAAGCAGGTCGAGCAGGTCGGAGTCCAAGCGGCGCACGAGCACCTGGGTTTCGGGATCTCCCCACCGGCAGTTGAACTCCAGAACTTTCACACCGGCGCGGGTCAGCATGATTCCCGGAAACAACATGCCGCGGAAGGCGATGCCGTCCTCGCGAAGGCCGGACAGGAAGCGGTCGAGGATTTCGGTTTGCACGCGCCCGCGCAGGATGGCGTCGAGCGATCCGGACGGGCAGATCGTGCCCATGCCGCCGGTATTCGGCCCCCGGTCGCCGTCATGTGCGCGCTTGTGGTCGCGGCAATCCGGGAAAAAGAGAGCGGTCTTTCCATCGACGAGCGCGTGGATCGAGCACTCGACCCCGACGAGAAATTCCTCGACGACGACCCGGCTGCCGGCCTCGCCGAAAACCTTGTCCTCCATGCAGACGCGAATGGCGTCCGCCGCCTCGGCGGGGGTTTGGGCGATGATCACGCCCTTGCCAAGCGCGAGCCCATCGGCCTTGACGACGAGCGGATACCGGGCATCGCGGCACCAGGCATGGGCCTCCGCGCTGTCGGTGAACTCGCGATAGTCGGCGGTCGGAATCCCGTGACGGCGCATGAAATCCTTCGCGAACGCCTTCGACGATTCGAGGCGGGCCGCCGCCGCGCGCGGGCCGAAGATCCTCAGGCCTTCGGTCTCAAAAACATCGACGACCCCCGCGGCGAGCGCATCGTCGGGCCCGACGACCGTGAGCCCGATCTTCCGTGATTTTGCAAAGTCCGCGAGCCCCGGGATGTCGCCGGAGGGGATCGCCACATTCTCGCCGAGCAAGGCGGTGCCGGCATTGCCGGGCGCACAATAAATTTTTCCGACGCGCGGGGACTGTTTTAATTTCCAAGCGAGCGCGTGTTCGCGTCCGCCCGAGCCGATGATGAGGATGTCCGTGGTCATAGGAGGGCCAAAATCGCGGCCAAAGACAGGGGAACGCGATTCCCTTTCCTGTCCGCCAGCCTGTTGACCGTTGCCATTCCGCTCATGATGAAAATCCTTCTAGACGAATTCTCCAGCCGTGGCAATTGCGACCCGACATTGCGACCCGCCGGATCCGGTGCCGAAGCAAACGTCTCGCATTGGGCGGAAAACGGCCTCATCCTTCATGGCCCGTGAAATCCCATCCCGCCTCATCGCATCCCTTGGCCGCCTTTGCCGTCTATTTCCTCGGCGTGATCGTGCTGGCCTGCCTGCTGTCCCCGCCGCTGTATTGGGCGGGCGACGCGCTGGCCGGGCGCGGCGTGCTGCCGTTTCTGCACGGGTTTCCGTTTCACAGATACTTCAGCCGGTGTTTGCAAATTTCCGCGCTTGTCCTGTTGTTTCCGGCCTTCCGGCTGGCGGGAATCCGGGGGCTTGACGCGCTCGGGATCGGGCGCAATCCGGCGTGGAAGCGGGATCTCGCCGCCGGGTTCGTCATCGCCTTTGTGCCGGTCGCCCTCCTTGCCGCCGCCTATATCGGCTGCGATGTCTACAGCTTGAAAAAGGAAGTCGCCGCAACGGGAATCCTGCGAATCCTTTCCACGGCCGCGGCGGTTGCGCTGCTCGAAGAATTTTTATTTCGCGGGGTTCTGTTCGGGCTCTGCCTGCGGGTGCTCGCGCCTTTTCGGGCGGCCCTCGTTTCCTCGTTCGTCTTTGGGCTTGTCCATTTCCTGCGCGTGGCCAAGCCGGCCGGGGAGGTTCCGGTGGACTGGCTGAGCGGATTTGCCCAGTTGCCCCTGGCCTTTTCGAGCGCGCCGCCGTGGCCGCTGTTCGGATGGGGTTTTCTTTCCCTTTTCCTTGCCGGGATGATTCTGGCTTTTGCCACGCTGCGCACGCGATCCCTCTTTCTGGCCATCGGCCTGCATGCGGGATGGATTTTCGGCCAGCAGGGACTGCAGCTCATTGCCAAATATCACGTCAAGCCCCCGGCGGCCCTCCTGCCATGGATTGGACAAAACGTCGTGAGCGGGGCCGTGCCAACGGGAATTGTTCCGGCCCTTGTCCTTCTGGCAACAGCCGGAGTGATCGCGCTCTTTTTTCGGTATGCGAAGCGTCCCTCTTCTTGAGCCCCTGCGCTCGCTTTTTTTCCCCGCCCACTGCGCCGGGTGCGGCCGGGCGGTGGACGAACACGCGGACTTCTGCCCCGCCTGCGAGGCCGCCATCGAATTCGTCCGGGCACCCCGCTGCGAAGTGTGTTCCCAGCCTTTCAGCGGAGAGACGGCGGAATTCACCTGCCCGAATTGCCGGGGCGAAGCGTTCGCTTTCGACTGCGCTGTCGCCGTGGTGCGAAGCCGCGGCCCCGTGCGCGACATGGTTCACCGCCTCAAATACGCCCACGAGAGGTGGCTTGCCCGCGTGCTGGGCGGGCTGATCGTGCGCGGGCTGTGCGACGAGCGGCTGGAGGGAATGGCGTTCGACGCCATCGTGCCCGTGCCCCTGCACCCCAGACGCCTGCGCGAACGCGAGTTCAACCAGGCCGCGCTTCTGGCCGGGGAGATCTCCCGCGCATCGGGAATTCCCGTCATCGAGCCGCTGGCCCGCCGCCGCTACACGACGACCCAAACCCGCCTCGATCGCAAAGGCCGAAGGCAAAACTTGCGGGACGCCTTTATTCTGCGCAAGAATGCGGACGTGACTGACAACAACCTTCTTCTGGTCGATGACGTGTTGACCACCGGATCAACCTTGGATGCGTGCGCCGCTGTTCTTCTGGAGGCCGGTGCCTGCTCGGTGCGCGCCCTCACTGTGGCTCGCGGATAGAAAGGACATCATGGCTATTTTCAAAAAACCGATCCTCCGTTCGCGGAGTTCCTCGAAGCGCGAGATGCCCGAGGGGCTTTGGACGAAGTGTCCGACCTGCGGGGAAGTCATCCACAATCTGGCCCTCGAGGCCAATCTGCAGGTCTGCCCGAAGTGCGCGCACCACTTCACGCTCGGCTCGCGCGAACGGATTGCCAGTCTCGTCGATCCGGAAACGTTCGAGGAAACCGACGCCTCGCTCACCTCGCTCGATGCGCTCGGGTTCAAAGGCGTCGCCACCTATGCCGACCGGCTCAAGAGCTACAAAGAAAAAACCGGGCTCGTCGATGCGATCCTCACCGGCACCGCAGAAATCCACGGCCACCCGCTCGGCCTCGGCGTGATGGATTTCCATTTTCTCGCCGCGACGATGGGCTCGGTTGTCGGGGAGAAGGTGACCCGGATCATCGAGCTGTCGACCCGCAGGAAGTTGCCGGTCGTTCTGGTGTGCGCTTCCGGCGGCGCGCGCATGTATGAGGGAATGCTCAGCCTGATGCAGATGGCCAAGACCAGCGGGGCACTCGCCCTCCACGCCCGGGCCAGGCTCCCCTACATCGCCATTCTGACCAATCCGACGACCGCGGGCGTGATGGCCAGCTACGCCTCTCTCGGCGACATCATCATCGCCGAACCCGGAAGCATGATCGGTTTTGCGGGGCCACGGGTCATCCGCGAAACGACCCACCAGCCGCTGCCTCCCGACTTCCAGACCGCCGAGTTTCTGGAAAAACGGGGCTTGATCGACCTGATCGTGCCCCGCCTGAAAATGCGCGGGACACTGGGAAGCCTCCTCGGCTACTTTGTGAAAAAGTGACGCTCGACGAGGCGCTCGCCTGGCTCGACGCCGCGCAGGTTTTTGGCATCAAGCTCGGTCTGGAAAAGACACGCCGTCTGCTGGAATCCGAGGGCCATCCCGAGCGGAGACTGAAGAGCATTCATGTTGCGGGAACGAACGGCAAGGGATCGACCTGTGCGATGATCGCCGCCATCCTCCGCGCCGCCGGTTACCGCGTCGGGCTCTACACCTCGCCGCACCTGATCGACTTCCGGGAGCGCATCCGCGTCGATGGGAAAATGATTCCGCCCGAGGACACGGCAACCGGACTTGCCCGACTGCGCCGCACCTGCGCCGGATGGGAACACCCGCCCACGTTTTTTGAAATATCCACCGCCCTCGCCCTCTCGCATTTCGCCGCGTCCGGGTGCGACTACGCGGTTCTCGAAACCGGGATGGGCGGGCGTCTGGACGCAACGAACGTCGTGATTCCCGTTGTTTCGGTGATCACTCCGCTTGCGATGGATCACGCGGAATGGCTCGGCGGGACGATCGCGCGGGTCGCCTCGGAAAAGGCAGGGATCATCAAGGCGGGCGTGCCGGCGGTTTCGGCCGCGCAGGAACCGGAGGCCGCCGCCGTGTTGCGCGAAAAAGCCGCCGCCGAGAGAACCCCGATCACCTTTGTCAGCCAGTCCTGGCCCGGCCGGGTTGCCCTGCCCGGGTTGCACCAGAACAGGAATGCCGCGCTCGCTGTCGAGGCAGTCCGCGCATGCGGGGCGGATGTTTCCGAAGAAGCCATCCCCCGCGCGCTCGGCGAAGTCGTCTGGCCGGCGAGGTTCCAGCGGATCGGGGATCGGATCGTTCTCGACGGCGGGCACAACCCGCACGCGGTCGCCGCGCTTGCGGCAACCTGGCGGGAGATCTTCGGCGCGGAGAAGGCGACGATCATCTTCGGGGCATTGAGCGACAAAGACTACGCCGCGATGATCGCCGCGTTCCAACCGATTGCCGGCGGGTTTCTGTTTGTGCTGGTCGCCAACTCCCGCGCCGCCGCCCCCGCGCTTTTTCCCCCGCTCTGCCCCGCTCCCTGCCGGTGCTGCGAGGATCTCCCGGCCGCGCTGGCGCTTGCCCTTGCCGCGCCTCACCGCATCCTCGTTGCCGGGTCGCTTTTTCTCGCGGGCGAGGCCCTCGGCCTCCTTGCGGAAAAGAAAATCTTTTCGCAGGCTCCCCGGCCGGCGTGACATTTTCTGTTGTTTTTCTTGCCGGCATTTTGATCCTCTGGGTATGGTGCGGATCACATGAGCGAAAAACGAGTAGTCGTCACCGGCATGGGTGTGGTGACGCCGATTGGCAACGACATCCCGACATTCTGGCAATCCCTGACCGCGGGACGCAGTGGCATCCGGCGGTTCGAAGCGTTCGACACCGAAAAATTTGACTGCAAGATCGCCGGCGAAGTCCGCGATTTCGAGGCGGGGAAATTTTTCAAGAACCCGAAGTCGGTCAAGCGCACCGACCGCTTTACCCAGTTTGCGATGGCGGGCTCGAAGATGGCGCTCGAGGATTCCGGGATCGACCTCAACGCCGTCGATCACAACCGTTTCGGCGTGATCATCGGCAGCGGCATCGGCGGGTTGCGGAGCATGGAAGAAGAGTGCGAGCGCCTGGTCACGCGCGGGCCTTCGCGTGTGTCGCCGTTCACGATCGCCATGATGATTTCGAACATGGCCAGCGGGATCGTTTCGATGGAATACGACCTGCGCGGGCCGAACATGTGCATCGTGACCGCTTGCGCGACGGCCAACAATTCGCTCGGGGAAGCCTGGCGCATCATCAAGTTCGGCGACGCCGACATCTTCCTCGCCGGCGGATGCGAGGCGACGATCACCCCGTTGGGCATCGCGGGCTTCACGTCAATGAAGGCCCTGAGCCTGCGCAACGACGCGCCCGAAAAAGCCTGCCGCCCGTTCGACCGCGACCGCGACGGGTTTGTCATGAGCGAGGGCGCGGGGATCATGATCCTTGAGGAATACGAACATGCCAAACGCCGTGGTGCCGAGATCTATTGCGAAATTCTCGGCTATGGATGCACCGCCGATGCCTATCACATGACCGCCCCGATGCCCGAAGGCGAAGGAGCCGCCCGCGCGATGACAATCGCCATGGGCCACGGAAAAGTGAACCCCTCGGAAATCGATTATATCAACGCCCACGCGACATCCACCGGACTCGGGGATATCTGCGAAACCAAGGCGATCAAACGCGCGCTCGGCGACCACGCGAAGAGCACGATGGTCAGCGCGACCAAGTCCATGACCGGACACCTCCTCGGTGCGGCCGGCGGGGTCGAACTCGCCGCCTGTGCGCTCGCGATCAAACACGGCGTCATTCCCCCGACGATCAATCTGGAAAACCCGGATCCCGCATGCGATTTGGATTGCGTCCCGAATACCGCACGCGAAAAAAAGGTGAAAACCGTTCTCAGCAACTCGTTCGGATTCGGCGGTCACAACGCCACGCTTCTCGTCAGGGCGGTCGGATAGAGCGTTAAACCGCTCTAGTGCTGCGGAGAAACGTAATTTTTCCCGTCCGGGCTCGCGCTGGCATCGACGCGAACGGTTTTGGTGTGCGCGTTGGCGGGATGCGGGGAATTGTCCCATTCCTTGGCCATCCGCGTGTAGGGACCGTTGACCTTCTGTGGGAAATACATGTCCCGGCGGTTTTCAAGTGTCGTGCAGGAGGCGAGCGACAAAGCGGCGATGGGGTAAATAAGCAGGAGGGGCGGTTTCACGGCCAATAGATAAAACGCGTTGGCGTCGGCTTGTCAACTCCGGCAAACAGCGGTGTGGCGCGGCGTGTGTGTTGACCCCGACAAGGCAGGCTCTTATTCTTTGGCGGAGACAAGCGGCAGGATCGCCCGCAGCGATTTCGCGTAAAGCGGATGGCGGCCTCCCCGGCTCAGTTCGGACAGAAGCGTGCCGGCGACATTTTCCGGGCTCGCCGCAAGGGTGAAGGCCGAGTCGGGAAATCCCGGAGCCCGCAGGGTCGCCCGAAAAAATCCGCCGATCAAATCGAGGTGGAAGCAGGCGTCGGCACAGCACAGCTCGACACGGGAAAGGTCTTCGCCGGCGGCCTCGCGGATTTCAAAGGCGATGTGTCGGCCGTCGGAGACTTCGAAGCGGTCACCGGCCGGGAGAAGTTTCCACCGCAACTGCGCGGCGAGCCAGCCGAGGAGAAGGCAGGCGGTCGTGCGGAATCCCGGGGCGGCGGTGACGCATGCCGAGTCGATCCGTCCGAGGATGGCGAGCGCGGCCGGGTGGTCGAACAGATTGGCCAGCGACACCCGCCAGTTGTGCAGCCGTGTCCAGTTCAGATCGCAGAGGACGGCATGGGATTCGGCAAGGGAATCGATCCGGTGGACGAGCGCAAACTGCGCGGCGGGATTTGCCCACGTGCTGCTGTCGAAAATCAGCCGATCAACCCAGCTCCAGAGCTTGCCGTCGAGAGGCTCGCGAAAAGGAGCCTGCCACCAGAAGCACAGGGGAAGGTCGGAATCGAGATGCGAAAAAACAATGTTCGGCAGGGAGGCCGCCGCATCTCCGTCGAGCCGGAAGGTGATCTGTTCGGAGCAAATCTGGTTTCCGCCTTTTCCGGAAAACCGGCAGTGGGCGCTGATCCAGGCCCTTGCGCCGGACTCCTGTGCGGCGGGGTTCGCGAGGATGAGGATCGCGCGGCAGGCATGTTTGCCGGCGATCGCGGCGATCAGGTTGGTATTGGTTTCCAAGGCTCCGGGCTCCTCGGTGTAGATGACGAGGTTGATGAGCGAGGCGCGGGTTTTTGTTTCGTCGGCGGATTCCCACAGTTTGCCGAGTTCCTTGTCGATCCGTCCGATTTCAACCGGCAGCCCCGGCGCAATGGTCGCGGCATCCATTTTTTAGCAGCGCCTCCATTTGGCGCCGTGGCGCTTGGGCAGTTCGTCCGCCTCGCCCGGACCCCAGGTGCCCGAGGAATAGAACGCGATGTCGTCGGAGCGCGTTTCCCAGGCCCCGCGGATCGCATCGACAAATTTCCACGCCTCCTCGACCTCGTCGCGCCGCGCAAAAAGCGTGGGATCCCCGCTCATCGCGTCGAGCAAAAGCCGTTCGTAGGCCTCGGGCGTGGCCTTCCCAAAACTCGTCCCGTAATGAAAATCCATTTTGACCGGCTCGATCCGGAGGCTCGAACCCGGCATCTTCGCGCTCATGCGCAACGAAACGCCCTCGTCCGGCTGGATGCGAATCACAAGGACATTGTCGTCCACCGCCTCCCCGGTGGCCTTGAAAAGAACCGGCGGCACGCTCTTGAAATGCACGGCAATTTCCGTCGCGCCTTTGGGCAGGCGTTTTCCGACGCGCACAAAAAACGGAACCCCCGCCCAGCGCCAGTTGTCCACGTTGATCTGCAGGGCCACATAGGTTTCGGTCTTGGATTCCGGATCGATATTTTTTTCATCCCGGTAGGCGGCGACGCGCCGGCCATCGATCGCGCCGGCCCCGTATTGGCCCCGCACCACATGGCGGAAGACATCGTCTCCGGTCAGCGGGCGCAACGAGCGGAGCACCTTGACTTTTTCGTCGCGGATCGAATCGGCGTCCAGATCCGCCGGGGGTTCCATGGCCGTCAGGCAGAGGAGCTGGAGGATGTGGTTCTGAACCATGTCGCGCAGGGCTCCCGACTTGTCGTAATAGCCGGCGCGGCCTTCGACTCCGAGCGGTTCGCTGGCGGTGATCTGGACGTGGTCGATGTAGCGCGCATTCCACATCGCCTCGAACAGCGCGTTGGCAAACCGCAGAACCATGATGTTCTGTGCGGTCTCCTTGCCGAGGTAATGATCGATCCGATAAGTGTCTTTTTCCGGGAACGCCGCCCCGACAAGATCGTTCAGGCACCGCGCGCTCGGCAGGTCGGTGCCGAAAGGCTTTTCGACAATGACGCGCGCCCAGGCACCCTTCGCGCTGCGGTTCAGCCCGCTGAGGCGAAGGTTTTCCAGGATCACTCCGAACTGATCGGGAGCCGCCGCGAGATAGAAAATCCTGTTCCCGCACGTGCCCCGTGCCGCGTCGAGTTCGTCCAACCGGCGGGCAAGCGACTCGTAACCGCCCGGGTTGTCGAATGCGCTCCGGTGGTAGGAGAGACAGGATGCAAAGCCCGACCAAGCGCCGTCACTCACCGTCTGGCGCGAAAATTCACGCACCGAGGCCTCCACTTCCTTGCGGAACGATTCGTCGGTCTTCTCGCGCCGCGCAAACCCGATCACGCTGATCGCCGGGGGCAGGGCGCCGTCCGCCGCGAGATTGTAAAGAGCGGGGATGAGCTTGCGGTGGGTGAGATCCCCGGACGCGCCAAAAATAACCAGCGCGCAGGGATCCGGAGCGGATCGGTTGACGAGTCCTTCTTTGAGGGGATTTGCGAGTTGGTTTGGCTTCCTTGTCGGCATGGCGGCTCAATACCGGGTTGTCCCCCGGCTTTCAATGGGGAAAAACGAAGCCGGGGCAGGGGAGAGGAGCCCCGGACAGAAAAGCGCTCACCCAAGAAGCGATCTGGCATGGGCCAGTGCCTCGGCGATCTTGGCGGGATCTTTGCCGCCGCCGCGGGCCGCATCCGGCTTTCCCCCACCGCGTCCGCCGACAATCGGCGCAATCGCTTGGATCAGTTTTCCGGCCGGGATTTTTGAGACCCATTCCGGGCCAACCGTCGCGAGGAGCGAAACGGCGCCATTTGATGTTCCAGAAAGGGCGACGACGCCCGTGAATCCAGGCTTGAGCGCATCGGCAACCGCCTGCAGGTAATCGGCATCGACCGCACCGAGATCGGCGGCCAAAAAGGGAATCCCGGAAACCATTTCCGCAGAGGCCGACAACGATTTCGCTTGGGCGGAGGCCTCGCGGGCGCGGGTGGATTTCAGAGATTTTTCCAGTTCTTTTTGGTGGGCGAGGATCCCCTCGATCTTCTTTTCAATTTCGGCAATCGGGCTGTTGAGCTGCGAGGCAATGGCCATGAGCCGCTCGCTGTCACGGGCAGCGTGCGCGCAAGCCTCAAGCCCGGCGACGGCTTCGATCCGTCGGACACCCGCCGCAATGGCCGCCTCGCCGAGAATGCGGAACAACCCGATCTCGCCGGTCGCGCGGACGTGCGTGCCCGCGCAGAGTTCCATCGAGTAGCCGTCGAGGGCGGCAGACGTTCCGCCAATCTGGACGACGCGGACGGATTCTCCATATTTGTCGCCGAAAAACTGCATGATGTCGGTGCGGTTGCGGATGCCTGAATGGAGGACTTCCGTCCACGAAACAGTCGCGTTCCCGACGATGCGTTCGTTGACGAGGCGCTCGATGTCGCGGATCTGCGATGGCGTGAGCGCGGCACTGTTGAAGTCGAAGGTCAGTTTTTCCGGGCCGACGAACGAGCCCTTCTGCGCGGCCTCTTGGGACACCACTTTGTGCAAGGCCCAGTGCAGGAGATGGGTCGCCGTGTGGTGGCGTTGGATGGCGGATCGACGGGCGATATCAACCGAAAGAGAAACCTCCAACCCCGGCTGCGGCGCGTCGGACGAGTCGAGAAAATGCAACCAGACATTGCCGCTTTTCCGCGTGTTCACAATATTCCAAAGCTGTCCGCCGCCGGAGATTTCCCCGGTGTCGCCCACCTGCCCGCCCATCTCGGCGTAGCAGGTTGTCGCATCGGTGATCACGGCCATCTTGTCCTTGAGGACGACGACTTCGAGAACTTTCGCGGGGACGGCAATTTTGTCGTATCCCTCGAAGCGGGTGAGCTCTTTGGTCTCGATTTCCGAGAGCGTGATGACGGTTTTTTTCCGGGCGGAACGGGCGAGATTGCGCTGTTCCTCCATGAGGATCTGGAACCCGGCGGAATCAACCGTCAGCCCGCGCTCGCGCGCCATCAGCTCGGTCAGGTCGAGCGGAAATCCCTGCTCGTCATAAAGCCGGAACGCAAACGCTCCAGAAATCCCCCCGGCGCTCCCGGCGCCGGGAGCGCGGGCTTCCAGCCCGCTCTGTCCGGCATCCTGCCGGACAGTCTTCTCCCCCCAAGTCCAAAGCCAGGGATAACTCTCCGAGGGAGCCACCACCTTGTCCGTCCAGGGATTTCGACAAATGTAAGAGAACTTTTCTTCGGTCTCCGCATCGCCGCGCATGAGACGATCATGATACTCATTCTCCCAAACCTGCCGGCCTGCAACGCCGGCAACCTTGTTGATTGCATGAGCGGTGAAAGACTTGATCGAATGCATCAAGTCGGCGAGCGGCCAATAAACCGGCTTCGCATTTTCGTCCCGCTCTTTGACGAGCGGCTGAAAAAGAACATGCACATGATCGGGCATGACCACGGCTGCGAAAAGATCGTAGCGCTCGCGGTCAAAGTGGGTGAGCGCGTTGAGGACAATATCGCGCTCTGCGGGGGCGAGCTGGCGGTGGTTCCTGGTCGCAAACGTGACGTGATAGATTCCCTGCGGGCGTTCGTAGTGGGGCAGGCGGCGTTTCGTGTAGTGGGCTCCGCCTTGGGAATCCGGCAGAATGCCGGATTCTGCGGGCTGGAAGCCCGCGCTCCCGGCGCTTTGCGCCGACAGACGGGAGACCTCCCCTTCGAAGAGGGCCATGCCTTTGTCCAGCGTCCGGTTGAACGCCTCCTCTTCGCGGCGGAGGACATCTTCGATATGCTTTTGACGCGAGCGAATTTCCGGAAAAACGCCGCCCATCGAACCGGCGAGCACGCCGACCAGCTTGTAGAAAAACGGTTCGCGGAATCCGAGCGTGCGGCCGTAGCGGACGGCCCGGCGCAGGATGCGGCGGAGCACGTAGTTGCGGTCGGTATTTCCCGGCTGGATGCCGTCGGCAATCGCGAAGCCCAGCGTCCGGATGTGGTCGGCAATCACCCGGAATGCGACGTCGATTTTTTCCTGTTCCGATTCGCCGGTGCTGCCGGCGGCAGGGAGCGTCGATCCGTAGCTCCTCCCGCTCAGCTTCCCGATCTCGTCGAAAATCGGCCGGAAGACATCGGTCTCGTAGTTGGAAATTTTCGCATTGGCAAAATCGGAAAAGTTTTTTGTGCCCTGGATGATCGAGCAGACGCGTTCGAACCCCATGCCGGTATCGACATGTTTGGCGGGCAGCGGCGAGAACGTGCCGTCCGGATTGGCGTTGAACTGGATGAAAACCAGGTTCCAGATCTCGATACATTCGGCGGTGCCCTTGTTGACGAGGGCGCCGCGGGTGTCGCCGGCGGGCGTGAGATCCACATGCAGTTCCGAACAGGGACCGCAGGGGCCGGTCTCACCCATCATCCAGAAATTGTCTTTCTTGTTGCCGTTGACAATGTGGATTGCGGGATCCAATCCGACCGATCGGAATTTTTCCGCCCAGATATCCCACGCTTCGGCGTCCCGTTCGGACGGATCGCCCGCTTCCGGACTGTAAATCGTCGCGTAGAGCCGCTGGGCGGGAAATTTCCAGTGTTCGACAATCAGTTCCCATGCCCAAGAGATCGCCTCCTGCTTGAAGTAGTCGCCGAACGACCAGTTTCCCAGCATCTCAAAAAACGTGTGGTGGTAGGTATCGAGCCCGACATCATCGAGGTCGTTGTGTTTCCCTCCGGCACGGATGCACTTCTGGGTGTCCGCCGCGCGGGTATCCAGAGCCGGGAGCGCGCCCGCCCACTTCGACACGTCGGGATTTTTCTGTCCGAGGAAAACCGGGACAAACTGGTTCATCCCGGCATTGGTGAAAAGAAGGTTCGGCGAGTCGGGCAGCAAACTCGACGAGGGAACGAGGGTGTGGTTCTTTCCGTGGAAAAAATCGAGGAACGATTGGCGGATTTGAGCTGACGTCATGGTGTGATCAATAAATCGGTTGGCCGGAGATCCTCACGGGGCCGTCCAACCCGCGCGGGTTGTGGGAATGACCCCAAGGGTTTTCTTCGGGGCGAACGCGATCTCCGGCGAGCCCGAGGAGTGGACGGACACAAGGTCATTTGCGCCGGGGGATCCGAAATTCAGTTCCGCGACCAACTGCTCGCCGGCGGGAGATTCGGGAGTATTTTCCGAGACCACGGAAAGAAAGCTCACGACGAGCGGGGGCTGTTCGAGCCCGTTATTTTGCAGGGCACCGATCGTGGCCGGTTCGAAGCGGACGGTCTTGATCCGGGCAAGCCCCTCCACCATTTTTTGCACCGCCACATTCTTGACACGAATCCGACCCTTGCCGTCGTCGAGTTCCCAACCGTCGGCCGACCGCCGCAAAGCCAGACGCGAAGCCGGAGAAGCGATCCTTATGAGATCGACCATATCGAGGTTGATCCGGGCCAGGGCCATATCACGAAACGAAGCGAGGTCGGTCGAAAGCAATTGGGACAGGGAATCCGGCAGGCGGCAGATGACATTCCGGGGAATAAGCCGGGCAAAAAAACCCCCTTCCGTCGCGGCAGAGCCCAGTCGCACGATCTGCGGGTCTCTTTCTCCCTCGCCAAAAAGTTGAACCTCGGCGGAGGGTTCGGAGAGACCGAATGTGCCGGGATCCCCGCCTTCCTCCGCAACAAACCCGTCAATGCCCGTGCGGAGAATTTTCTCAACGAATACAGAGACCGCCTCCTCGTCGGCGCGGGCGGCAATCGGCTTGATGATCGCCCACCCCCGCCCGTCTTTGCGCATCTCCATTTCGCCACCGGCCCGCTTGAGAACAAGGCGATCCACCCGGGCGGGATGGAGGGTCGTCAGCCTGCGGTCGCGAAACTCCTGCAACGGACGCTGGATCATACGGGAAAGCTTGTTCGGGATCACATAGACGTCGCCCGAATTCTCGAAGCGCACATAGACACGGGATTCATCGACGGCGTCTTTTCCGAAGAGAAGACTGAGATCCCGGTCGCCGCTGAAGTCCAGTTGCAACTGGCTTTTATGAAGTCCGTATTCGGAGAGTTTGCGCCTGTCGCCGGTCTTCCCCGTCCGGATCCGGTCAAGAACGAGCGTGGTGCGGGCGGTTTCCATGAGCTGGTTGATGGTTTCGGCGGAGGCTTGGTCGCCCGGTTCAGGCATGGTCTGCCAGCCGCTGTAGGATCTTTTCAGTTCAATCGACGCATCGCCATTGTGAATTTTGATGCCGCGGATGTCGTCGGGATCGAAGGCTAACAGCGGAGAGCCAACCGGTTTTGTGGAGACGCCCGCCGAACGAAGATGCAAAGTGACACCGACGAAGACGGAAAGAAAAACCGCCACGACCACAAGAAAAATTGTTGCCAGCCGACTCATGCCCGGCGTCTCCACCAGACAAAAAAGCCGAGCAGCGCGGCGCAGCCGGGGATCACCAGCATCGTGAAAAACGCCAGTCGGCCAAGCTGTGCATCGGTGAGATTGAGGACAAAGTGAGAAACGGTTTTCGGCGTCACTCCGGCGAGTTTCCCCCGGTCGAGGAGCGAGTTGACCGCGCCCAGAATGAAGTCCAGGCCCTGCGGCGAAATGGTCGCGTCAAAGGCGAAACGGGCATTGCCAACGACAATGAGACGCGAGGTCTGCACCTCCACGCGGTCATCCTCAACCCCGTCGCGGTCGGCGGAAGCGGCGATCATAAGCGGCTGTCCGTAATCGCGCCCCTCATCGTAATGAACCCCCTTGGGATTGTTCGGCGCGTAGTCCGTTTCGCCCCAAAATTCCTCGGCCGCCTGGATGAGCGGACGCAGTTGAATTTTTTCCTTTTCCGCCAGAGACTGATCAAGCCCCAAGGACTGCGTCCCTCCGGGGAACATGATGCTCAGGCCTTCAAGCCTCCGGGTCATTTCCGTTGTGGGGAGAATTTCGCCGGTGACCTCGCGGAGAATGCCGGTGGCAAAAGGAAGCCGCACCGTGCGGAGAACCCTGTCGTCGTGCGGCGTGATCCCTGCCGCGATGAGAAGAGCGTGGAGCCTCGGCGTCGCGGCGTCCGGATCAAGCAACACGATCACACGGCCCCTGGCGCGCAGCCAGGAGGCGATAAGCGCGGCCTCCCGCGCCTCGAGATCAAATTTTGCGGAAAAGATCACAAGCACCCCCGCGTCGGCGGGAAAGGTGTCCGAAGAACCCAATGAGAGCGGGGCGACTTTAACATTTTGTTTTTGAATCGCGTCCACAAGAAGCGCGATCGGAGAGCCGTTGCCGAGAGCCGGCTCGCCATGCCCCTGCAAAAAAAAGATCCCCTTCCGGCTTGGGTGCACGATCGCGAGGAGCGCGCCGGTCAAGGCCTGCTCGCCACGAAAGGCCAGCAGGCGCGGCGGATCGCCCTGCGCCACCGGACGCATGTCGAAATCCGCCATCTCCGCCATGTTCAGAAAACGGGAACGCCCATCGTAGTCGAGGATGATCAGGTTGTCGGCATTGGTGAACTTGTATTTTCCCTGAAGCTCCCGGATACGGGTCAGGTCGCGTGTCGGATCCACATATTCGACCTGGACCCGCTCGCGGCCGGAGAACTGGATTTCCTTCAGCAAATTGCGGACATCCCCAAAGATCAGCGAGACCGGAGAGAGAAAGGTGGCGGAGGAAATCACGACGATGCGCACCGGCTTCTTGAACTCCCGGAGGACGGTGCGCGTCTGCGCCGCAAGAACAAATTTTTGCGAGCGGGAGCAGTCGATGCGCGTGTAGTTCGTGAAGCCGAGATAGTTGACCAGCACAAAAACGACGAGGACGGCGACCGCCTGCAAAGCGACCCTGATCCGGATGCCCGTTCTCGGGATTCCCGGGGGCTTCATGCCTTCCACCTCCGGTATTGGAAGACGTGAAAAGTGGCGATCAGGACGAGCAGCGTGGAGCTCAGGTAAAAGACCACCGGGCGCGTGTCAAAGATTCCCCGCGAAAAATCCATCATATGCTCGATCGGGGAAAAATAATACGTGAACGAGCGGAGGGCCGGACCGGAGCCCGGAAGAAAAAGCGAAAGCAGGCCGAGAAAGAACAGGAAAAGCACGGCGGAAAAAGCCATCACCGCGGCCACGATTTGGTTGTCGGTCAGCGCCGAAGCGAGGCAGCCCGCCGCCGTGTAAAGCATGCCGATGAGCACCAGCATCGCATAGGCGCCGAGATACGAACCGACCGCTCCCGCCGCATTCATCTTTGTCACCGAATGAAACGTGAAAAAGTAGAGAAGACTCGGCGCCCAGAGGATCAGGTAAAAAAACAGCGCTCCGAAATACTTGGCAAAGACAACCTGTCCATCGCGCACCGGGGCGGTCATCAGGGTTTCGATCGTTCCCAGCTTCGACTCCTCGGAAAAAACGCGCATGGTGATCAAAGGAAAAACCAGAAGGAACGGAAACCAGAAATAGCCGGTGTTGAAAAATGCCTCCACCATCGTGGTCGTGCCCGAATCGTGGTTCAGCAGGGAGACCCCCGCATGGAAATTGAAGCCGGTGACGACCAAAAAGAAAAACAGGACAACATAGGCGAGCGGCTGGTGGAACGCGCCGCCGATTTCCCGGCCGAAAAGGGTGAAGAATCGTCTCATGGTTCAGACTTCCTCCGCATGGGTGACTTCGGCAAAGACCTGCTCAAGGGTCACGTCCGAACGGCTCAGCTCGCGCACCGCCCATTGCCTGCCCACCGCCAGCTCATAAATCGCTTCCCTCGGATCGGCCCCGGCTGTCGGGCGGATTGTGAAGAGCGCCCAATCCCCATCCGGACGCACGGTGACATTTTGGACTCCCTCGATCTTCTTGATTTCAGAAACGGCCAGGCGGCCCTCGGGCACTCGGGCTTCCAACTGGATATGCCCGGCGGCACCGAGCCGGGAGCGGAGGTTCTGCGGGGTGTCGAGCGCCTCTATCCGCCCCTTGTTGATGATGATCACGCGCGAGCAGAGCATTTCAACTTCCGGAAGAATATGCGTCGAAAGCAAAATGGTATGGTGGCGTTTGAGATTGCGGATAAGATCGCGAACCAGGCGGATCTGATTCGGGTCAAGCCCGATCGTCGGCTCGTCCAAAATGAGGAGGTCGGGCTCATGAACCATGGCATCGGCAAGCCCGACCCGCTGGCGGTATCCCTTCGAGAGGCGTCCGATGATTTTCGTCTTCACTTCGCCAAGACCACAGAGCTCGAGCACGTCGCCGATTCGGTCGTTCATCCGGCGACCGGGCACCCCCTTGAGCGCGGCCCGGTAACGGAGAAACTCATGGACGCGCATGTCCGGGTAAAGCGGAACATTTTCCGGCAGATAGCCGATATGCTCGCGGGCCCGGAGGGATTCCCGGAAGACATCGCATCCGGCCACCTCGGCGCGACCGGATGTCGGCGGCAGAAATCCGGCCAGGATGCGCATCGTGGTGGTTTTGCCGGCCCCGTTCGGCCCGAGGAATCCGACAATCTCGCCTTTGCCCACCTCGAAATCGATCGAGTCCACGGCCGTGGCGGATCCGTAGCGCTTGGTGAGTTGTTGGACTTTGATCATTGGACAGAACCGCGCAGAATAATCTTTGCCGGGCCGTGCTGCAAGGCTCCAGTGATTCAAATCAGACGTGACAATACGGCCGGGCGCGGGATATTTGCGAAAGGGGGGGAATGAAAAACTCCCGAACGACACATGGCAAAAGTCACCTTGGAAAACGTCACAAAAAACGATCCGGCCAATCCCGACAGCGGGCCCGGTCTCTTCCGGGATTTGAGCTTCGAGATTCCGGACAACCAATTTCTCGTTATCCTCGGCCCTTCCGGTTGCGGGAAGTCCTGTCTTCTTCGAATGATTGCGGGTTTGGAATCCCCTGCGAGCGGCGTTCTCCTGATCGGTGATAAAAAGATCGGGGGAATTCCTCCCAAAGACCGGGACGTCACCCTGGTTTTTCCAAACGACACGCTCCTCCCGCACCTCACCGTGCGGGAAAATCTGGCTTGGGGGCTGGGTCTCCGGCGACTCACAAAATCGGAAATCGTGAGGCGCGTGGACAATGCGGCCAGCATTCTGGATCTCGCCCCCCTGCTGGATCGGAAGCCGGCCGCCCTCCTGCCCGCGCAGCGGCTGTGCGTGGCGATCGGCCGCGCGGTCGCCCGGCAGCCGAAAGTTTTTCTTTTTGACGACCCGCTTTCCCGGCTTTCCCCGCCGGAACGCGAGCAGATGCGCCCGGTGTTGCTCAAACTCCACCACCATTTGCAGGCAACCATGATCCATGGGACTCGCGACCCCCGTGAGGCCCTTGCCCTTGGCGGCCGGATCGTCGTTCTCGGCGAAGGCAAGCCCGCCCGGATCGAACAAGCCGGTACCCCGTCCGAAATTTACAACCGACCGGCCAACCTCTTTGTGGCTGGCTTTGCGGGCGAGCCTCCGATGAACTTTCTCAAGGGCATGCTGCGCAAAGACGGGGAGCAAATCCTTTTCAAGGAACCGCCGGGCGGAACGTTGGAAATCCGGCTCGGCAGCAGATCCGCCGCCGATGCCTGGATTGGGAAGGACGTCGTGCTCGGGCTGCGTCCCGAGGATTGCGAAATCCCGCCCGCGGGGAAGCCTCCGCAGGAAAACACGTTCCAGGTTCTCGCGGATCTCGTCGAGACGTTCGGAGCCGACACGCATTTTCACGCGGACACCGGCGCACACAAGCTCCTCATCCGCAGCCGATCCGTGATCGGCACCGAGGGAGCCGGGCACCGGATCCGAATCCAGATCCATGGCGCAGGAGTCCACCTCTTTGATCCCTCCAGCGGCAAGGCCATCCGATGAGAACGTCCACGAAACCCGGCAACCGCACACGAACCGATTTTGAAGCGGAGGAATCCCTTCAACTCGCACCCTATGCCGTTTCCCCGCAGGGCTCGGTCGGACGCCGGTTTTTCGAGCCCTCCCACACCTATCGTTCGGAAATCCAGCGCGACCGCGCACGGATCATTCATTGCGCGGCCTTCCGCCGACTCGACGGGAAGACGCAGGTTTTTTTGAACGGCACCGGCGACCACTACCGCACCCGGCTCACCCATACGATCGAGGTGGCATCCATCAGCCGGACGGTCGCCCGCGCCCTGCGCCTGAACGAGGATCTCGCCGAGGCGATCTCCCTCGCGCATGATCTTGGCCATCCGCCGTGCGGCCACACGGGCGAAGAGGAACTCAACGCATTGATGAAGGATCACGGGGGATTCGACCACAATGCCCAGAGTCTCCGGATTATCGAGATTCTCGAACTGAAATACCCCCAGCGCCCCGGACTCAACCTCACCTGGGACGTGCGGGAAGGCATTCAGAAACATGCGAAAGGATTCGTCCATCCGCTTACCGGTGAGAATTACCCGTCCCCGTCGCTGGAAGCCCAGGTCGCCGATCTTTCCGACGAAATCGCCTACTCGAGTCATGATCTCGACGATGGGCTCGACTCCGGGCTTCTCGATCTCGACGGGCTCCAAAATGTGCCGCTCTGGATCCGCGCGGAAGCCTCCGCGCGCCGCGAGTTTCCAAAGCTCGACCCCGGCACCCACCGCGGGTTCGTCATCCGTTGCCTCGTCAACCACCTTGTGGACGATCTCGTGCGGCAAAGCGCGAGGAACATCGAACGCAGCCGCGTGCGCTCGCTCGCAGACGTGCGCCGGCATCCCCGGCGCCTCGCCGCCTTCAGCCGCGAAACACGCAAAGAACTCTCGGCCCTCCGCCGACACCTCTTTAAAAACTTTTACCGCCACCCGGAAGTCGCGACGGCAAACCGCCAGGCCGCCCGAATGATTTCCGAACTCTACCATTTCCTCGTCAGGAATCCCGGCAAGCTCGGTCGCCAGGCCGCCGCACGCATCCGGCGCGACGGACTGGAGCGCAGCATCTGCGACAACATCTCGGGCATGACCGACCGCTATCTGGCCCTGCAACACCAGATCATCCGCCCGCTTCTTTCTCCGCAACCAGTGACCCGGGACGTCCCCACATCACAAAACCGGCCAACCAAGTGACCGTCGGGTTGGCTTGCAAATTCCTGCGGTCTTCGGTTTGTTTTTTTTTCGGAATTCTTCGCGGGTTGGGATGGCCGCGAGCGGGCGTGCTGCTGTTGTCAGTGGCTCCCTGTTTTGGAGAAGTGCCGGCGCGCGATGTTTCGTTGACCATCGAAACAAACCAAAAGATGGCGGCGTTTGATCCGCGTCATGCCCTTGGGGCGGGGCTGGACGGCCATTGGCAGGGGGAAACGGAAAAGATGCTTTCGCGCCGGAGCGTTGAGGAGATGCTTCGTGCCGGTCTCGGCCCCGTCTCCGTGCGGCTTCGTACGGAACTGGCCATTGATGCCTGGCATTGGAATCCGAAGGGGCGTTGGAGCGATCCGCGGAACAGGCAGGGCTACTGGATTTCGGATGCCCGGCCCGATGCGACGGCTCCGATCCTTGTTTCCTACGGTTACAAGCTCCCCCGCCGGGGCAACACCCTTGATGAGGCGAATAACGATGGCTGCTCGCGCATTGATGACGGGGATTCCTCGACTTTTTGGAAGAGCAATCCCTATCTGGCTCACCCCTTCACGAAGGAAGCCGATTCCCGCCATCCCCAGTGGGTGGTTCTGGATTTTGGGAAATCCGTTCGCATCAACGCCATCCGGATCCAGTGGGCCAACCCCTATGCGAAGCGGTTCGCTGTGGAATATTCGGGCGGCGGCCGGGTTTATTTTGGAGGGCACCCCGGAAACATCCTTTCCCCTGTCTGGAAGAGGTTTCCCCATGGCGCGATCTCCAACGGGAGAGGGGGAGATCAGCGGCTGTGTCTCTCGGAGCGACCGGTCAGGACGCGCTATCTTCGCATCTGGATGACCGGGGGATCGGATACGGCGGAGAACGAGGCAAAGACGCCCCACGATCGCAGGGATCGTCTCGGCTATGCGATCCGAGAAATCAGCGCGGGGATATGTGAAGCCGGCGGAAAGTTCCACGATCAGGTGATTCACAGAAGGGACAAGACGCAAACTCTTGTCTATGTGTCCTCCACCGATCCGTGGCACCGGGCCTGTGATCGCGATCTCAAGGTCGAGCAACCGGGAATCGACGGCATTCTGCGTTCGGGCATCACGCGGGGACTTCCGGTCATGCTGCCTTTGCCCGTCTTTTACGACACGCCGGAGAATGCCTCCGCGCTTGTGGACTATGCCCGACATTCCCGCTATCCCGTCGGACGCTATGAGCTTGGGGAGGAGCCCGACGGCCAGAGGATCGCTCCCCGCGATTTCGGTGCTCTCTACGCACAAGCGGCCCGCCTGATCCGAAAAAATAATCCCGCGGCTGTTCTGGGTGGACCGAGCTTTGTCACGGCCGATGCGGTTCGAGACGATGACACCTACCGCTTCGATCACCGCTGGTGGCTCCGGGCCTTCCGCCGGGAGTTGGCACGCAGAGGGCAGGCGGGGGACTTTCAGTTTCTCTCTTTCGAGTGGTATCCCTTCGACGATGTGTTGGCACCCGAGGAGCGGCAGATCCCGAAGGCCTCGGGAATGCTGCGGCAGGCCATGGAACGTCTCCGCCCGCAGCATCTGCCACTCGTCATCGGGGAGTACAACTATTCCGTCTTTCCCTGCCAGCAGGAAGTCGATCTCGGCGGGGCCCTGCTCAATGCGGAGACGCTCGCCGAATTCCTCTGTCTGGGAGGAGATGCCGCCTACTACTACGGCTATGAACCGAATCATCTGGAAAAGGTTTACGGATCGTGGGGCAACCACCTGATGCTGTTGCGTGGCCGCAACGGAAAGCCCTGCGTTCCTGTCGCCACCTTTCATGCACTGCGCCTGCTCAGTCAAGAGTGGGTTGATCCGAAGGGAGGACGTCATCAGTCCTGCCGTGTTCGCACCAATCTCCCCATCAGGGACAAGAACAGCCTCAGCGCCTTTGCCCTCAGGCAGCCCGACGGATCATGGTCTCTGCTGGTGATAAACAAAGACCCTTCCCGACCTCTCCGCCTCTCGTTGAAAGGATCGGCGGGCGGGTTTGCCGGCCCCTTCCAGCTCAGCACTTATTCCTCAAAGAACTATTCGTGGCATTCCGATGGGCCGAATGGCCACCCCGTGCAAAATAGGCCTCCTTCTCTTTCCACGATCCCGGGAAAGGCCCCGATCCCAATCCCCCCGTGGTCGATCTCTGTGATTAGGAACGGCAACAGAGGATACTGACGCCGCGCGCGGAAAAAATTTTCTCGGGCGGCATTGACAGGGGGCGCTTGTTTTGCGAAAGTTCCCCGCTTCTGTTCCCGGAAATCTCAACCCACCCGCAGCAAAATATGGCCGAACCAAAAAAGGAAACCGTTCGCATTGTCCTCCCCGCCCGCAACGACGGAACCCCGGTGCCCGCGTCTCCCCGCGAAGGGGCAATGATCAATCTTCCAC
>Ga0073936_10000588_pt1 | contig 56333 bp, 56 predicted proteins | sample AliMusrvi5mmetaG_FD_87041 | JGI IMG/M metagenome (GOLD analysis project Ga0073936, IMG submission 87041) | Freshwater lake bacterial and archeal communities from Alinen Mustajarvi, Finland, to study Microbial Dark Matter (Phase II) - Alinen... | ecosystem: Environmental > Aquatic > Freshwater >...
ACGTGCAGCATGGCGGGTAAAACGAAGCATCACAAAGTTTATCGAAGCAAAGCTGAAGCTCAAGGTCAACCAAAAGAAGACCGGGATTCGGAGACCGGTAAGCTTTAAACTGCTTGGCTATGCTTTCGTTTCCACATTCAAAAAGGGTGAGTATGGCAAGTATAATTTACGGGTTAATCCGGCACGATTCGACCACTTGAAAGACCGGATCAGACAGATCACCCGTAAAACAAGCCCAATGACCTTCGATGAACGGATAGGGGAACTTAATTCTCTGACCCGAGGCTGGGTAAACTACTTCAAACTGGCCACAATGTGGAGAAAACTGCACGAACTCGACGGGTGGGTGCGCAACCGTTTGCGTTACTGCATCTGGAAGCAGTGGAAGCGTCCCAACAGGCGACGACGTGCCTTTATTAAATTGGGTGTCGACCCCGACCATGCGTTTGCCTGGGCTTATTGCAGGCACAGTGGCTGGCGTATCGCACAAAGCCCGATTATGGGTACAACCATCACACTCGAACGGCTTAAACAAAGAGGATATATTTCATTTGAGGAAACCTGGTTGAAAGTTGTTCAGGTTTAACGAACCGCCGTATACGTGGCCCGTACGTACGGTGGTGTGAGAGGTGCACTCCGTCAGCTTTGGCTGGCGGAGCCGCCTACTCGATTGGCAACCGTAGTTTTTATTTTGTAATCATTGGACATCCTTCAATACTGTCGTACTCCAATAAAGTTGCTTTTGCATATTCCCCGTCTAAAAGTCTATAGGTTTTAAATTTTGCTTTTATCGTGTAATTCTTTTCTTTCATGGTAAATGGTGGTTCTGGCCAGAGTTTCTTGAAATCGGATGAACTAACATATAGCCAATGTATTCCATTTGCCGTATCTTGAAGAAATATCCTTTTATGTCGTTGCTTATATTCAATTCCATTCCGAACGAAATCACCTTGTCCAATATCTATCATTTGATATCTAATTCTTGATTCAACAATAATACTTTTACTTGTCGGTATTATAGATCCTAAATATATTGCTATGATAGGTAATATTGGAATTATATTTAAAATGATGGACCAAAACCTCTTTTTAATAAAGATGGAAAACATAAAAAAAATAATCGGAATCAAAATAAGTATTTTTACAAATGGGAACAGGTAAAGCAAAATCCCAATTACGCACAGAATCAATCCAATTATATTTTTTGTAAAATCTTTCATGGTTGCAACGTCTTTTTACTATGGTTGCCAACGTTTGCGTTAGCGCAGTTGTTTCGTTTATTTTAGCCCTGGTTACATAAAATACTGCGCATTGTCTCAATTGTATGTATAGTAAACGAAGGACTTACTTTCGTTTTACTGAAATCATGATGCATTTCATAAACAAGTTCGCAGCCTGCTTCTTTCTCATTTACTTCAATCAGGATTCAATTACGAAAATAATAAATTATATTGAAAGCAAGCCTTGACGGAATAAATAATTTTAGCTGATGCTGGATGCTGGATGCTGGATGCTGGATACTGGATACGGGATGCGGGATACAAGATGCGGGATGCGGGATGCGGGATGCGGGATGGGAGATGCCAGATGGCGAATTTTGTTTGCTATTAACCCGACACCATCACCGCATAAGCGACCTCAGGCTGTGCGTTCCCCCCGAACGTCTGGTTTCAAACTATGTCGGAAAGCAACAGGCGCAGTCGCGTTGCGGTGATGAGGCCCGCCCGGCCTGAGGGCAAGGATTGGTTACGGAAAACGGAAGGCGGAGGTCAGATGCCAGATGCCGGATTTCAGATGCCGGATCAACCTACACCCAAAGTACACCCAAAGTACACCCAAGGTACTCTTTTGTGAAACGAAACTGGTCTTTGGGTAGACGTTGATAGGTCGTTTCTTTCTCCTTGCAACCTCCTTGGTTCCTCCATGGTCGCTCCTTAAACAAAACGAAAAAAAACATTTGCTTAAATACCGACCAAGGACAAAGCATGGAGAAGCTAAGGAGAAATGAAGGAATTTCTAATTTCCAATTGACCTAATTGACCTAATATCAAATCAATACCCCAATATCCCAATATCCCAATATCTCAATATCCCAATATGCCCTTGGCGGCCTTGGCGTATTTTTAGCGGCCTTAGCGGTATAAAAAACGCAAAGACGCAAAGCAGATCCTTTCCTAAGCAGTCTCCCAACGGGCCGCAAAGAACGCGAAGACTTAAAAACTACGAACTATGAACGACGAACGACGAAGTAGAAAATCAGGTAGTTACCAGGAAATTACGCAAATCACAAATCACAAATAATTCAAAACTCAAAACTCAAAACTGAACTCAATATCCCAATATCTTGCCCTGGAAAAGTTAACCTAAAGTTATCCGAAAGATATACCAAACTTATACCAAAGTAGACTTTTAATTGAATTAATTCAAACAAAAGATAACTTTGGTTCATCTTTGGTATATGTTTGGGTTAACTATTCCAGGAGTCGGAAAAACTCTCTCGGCCTGCTCATTATCCGCTTTGGCTCAATCACTGGAATCTTGCTTTTTCTATTGTGCTCTACTGTGCCTATTGTGGTTAATAATGGATTCTTTTTCACCACATTAGGCACAATAGGTCACAATAGGGAGGTTATGGACTACGAACTCCGAACTCCGAACGACGAAGTAGAAAATCAGGTAGTTACCAGGAAATTTCGCAAATCACAAATCACAAATCGCAAATCACACATGCCTGCCGGAGCCAGGAATCGCAAATAGTTCCTGAGCCTTGGTCAAGCATAGGCCTAATAGCCGTTTAATAGCCGCCTAAAAGCCAAAAAACATGGGAAAAGCATGGGGGAAGCATGGGAAAGCATGGTTACCCCTTGGGAAAGCATGGGGGGAGCATGGGAAAGCATGGGTACCCCTTGGGAAAGCATGGGTTATCTCCCAGAATATCAGATGAAAAGGCACTTATCTGCTTCGGGAAAATTCACCACTGAGACACTGAGACACGGCTCAATATATTTTATATCAGACAGATATCCATTATTTTACAAGTTTTAACTTCGTCGTTTGTCGTTCGTAATTCCCTAACATGGCCATGTCTTTCTCCTATGTCTGTCCTATCTCGCTCCTGTCTCTCTCCTGTCTTTCTCCTATCTCTCTCCTGTCTTTCTCCTGTCTTTCTCCTATACTGAATCGATACTGAACCGCTACTTGCTTTATACTGGTTCGATGATTCTCCTGTCTCGGCCTGCTCATTTTCTTCTTTGGCTCCATGACTGGAATCTGGCTTCTTCTATTGTGCTCTACTGTGCCTATTGTGGTTAATAATGGATTCTTTTTCACCACATTAGGCACAATAGGTCACAATAGGGAAGTTATGAACTACGAACTACAAGCTACGAACGACGAAGTGAAAATCAGGTAGTTATCAGGAAATTTCGCAAATCGCAAATCGCAAATCGCAAATCACAAATAATCCCGCATCCCGCATCCCGCTTCTCGCATCTCGCATCCCGCATCCCGCATCCCGAAAATTAATTAACAATCAATTAACAACCCTAACCAATATGCGCTGCATTTCCTATTTTTACTTTTTCGAACCAAAAATACCCGGATGAAATATACGCTTGTAAGCCTCCTGGCAGTTGTAATCATCTTGTTCACTGCCTGTTCACATAAATCAACAGCTGTGCAGCAACCTGCAAACAACATGACGGGAAACTCATTCCACAAAACCCAGCCACCCTGTATCGTTTACAAGACAACGGCTGATTACTCCAAAAATGTGGCTGTCGGGATGAATGCCGACCGTTCTGTGATCACCTCTTACCCGGATGTGGCGGATGTTTTTGTGAACGGAAATTATCCCTACCCGGTTTCCCTCGATAATGGTTATCTGCTTGACGTTAGAGGCATTGGTCCGGATGCGGCCTTCCTGGACTGGACTTACGAGGCTTACCATAAACTGGGAAAGACTCCTTCCGTTGAGGAGCTGATGAAACATATGCTTGATAAAAACCCGCTTACGGAGATGTACAGCTGTGGTGACCGGTCTGCCTATACCGATCTTCCTGCTGCCATGAATAACCTCATTCATAAGGGGTTTGAGAATTGCAAAAAGCTGAAATAGAAGATACTGTTGATAAAAATACACTTTGAAAAATCTTCATATATAATTTATTGACTATCTTTGCACAGAATTAATTGTAATCCTTGACAGAACCGACTCATAAAATAAAAGAGCTTGATGGCAGGCAACTCTACCTGAGTTTCCTGGCGGGTGCCCAGCGTATTTTCGAGAACCAGAAGCTGTTGAACAAGATCAACGTTTTCCCTGTGGCCGACGCGGATACAGGCACAAACCTTGCATCTACCATGCGTTCCATCATGGAGGCGATCATTCCGACGGGGACACCCAAGGAGACCGCCGTGGCCCTGGCCGATGCGGCTATCACAGGCGCCAGGGGGAACTCCGGGATCATTTTCGCTCAGTTTCTTTACGGCTTCAGCAATGAGATCAAAACTACGGAGAGCCTCGACATCAGGGCTTTCGCCGAAAGCATGAAGAGCGCTGTGAGTTATGCCTATGAAGCAATTGCCAACCCGGTGGAAGGGACCATCCTGACCGTCATACGTGAGTGGGCGGATTACCTCGATACCTTCAAGGAGACCATTGATGACTTCATCCGGCTGCTGCTGGAGGCCCTGGCAAGGGCGCAGCAGTCACTGAGTGAAACGACTAAAAAACTTGAAGTGCTGGCCCGGACCCATGTGGTCGATGCCGGCGCAAAGGGATTCGTGGTGTGGCTGGAAGGCATTCTTGATTTTTTTACCTCCGGCAAAGCCAAAGATCTTTCCGGCCTGCCATCCATGGCAGCCCAGATCGAAGAGGTCGATACGGAGGGAATGCATGAGGAGATTACCTTCCGCTATTGCTCCGAAGCGCTGATCAGCGGTACGAAGCTGGATAAAAAACAGATGAAGGCGGCGATCCTGCATTGCGGCGATTCGCTCGTTATTGCCGGATCACCGGAGAAGCTGCGTGTGCATATGCATACCGATTTTCCGGCAGAGCTCTTTTCGATCATACAGCGGTTCGGGGATATCACCTTTCAGAAGGTGGATGACATGGTGATGCAGGACGAAGTCCGGCATAAGCGCAAGTCGCCCATTGCCATCCTTACCGACAGTACCTGTGACCTGCCCCGGGAGTTCCTGGACAAGCACCAGATTCATGTGGTTCCGCTGACGGTCCATTTTGACAAGACCTTCTTCCTTGACCGCATCACCATACAGCCTGAGCAGTTCTACCGCATGGTTCAGGATCCCTCCGTGAGGGCCACCTCGGCACAGCCTGCCTTCAAGGATTTTCAGAACAAATACGAGTACCTGGGGACGCATTATGATTCCGTCCTGGGATTTAACCTCTCCGGTAAAATGAGCGGGACCTTCACCAACAGCGATAAAGCTGCTTCGGAAGTCTCAAAGCGATCGGGGAAAAAGATGAAGGTCTTTGATTCGAAGACACTTACCGGCGGACTCGGTCTGATCGTTATGCGTGCCGCCCTGGCCGTGGAGCGCGGCGAGAGCTATGAGGCGATCGTGCAGCAGGCGGATCACTGGATCGACAGCCTGGAGATGGCTATCACTGTTCCGACGTTGAAGTACATCATTAAATCGGGAAGGGTTAGTCCCTTCCGTAGTTTCGTTGCCCGCACCCTCGACCTGAAGCCGGTGATATCCCTTGACAGGGAGGGTGGTACCTACCTCTCAGGCAAATCCCTTTCTGAGAAGGCTGCGATGAAGTCTGCCATCCGGAAGATCGAAAAGCTCGCACGTAACCGTAAGGTATGGAATTATGCCATTACCCACTCCAATAACCTCCCCGCGGTTGAATGGTATACGGATGAACTGAAACGCATTACGGGCAAGGAGCCTGTTTTCGTGGATCATGCGTCCCCGGTTCTTGTTGCCAATGCCGGGCCCGGCGTGGCGTGTGTTTCCATTCTTTTTGAGTAGTTGCAGACTATTTGTGATTTGTGATTTGTGATTTGTGATTTGCAAGTTATTTGTGATTTGTGAATTGTGATTTGATGAAAATTTCGCTATTTCGCTATTTCGCTATTTCGCTATTTCTTTACATTTGCTGAAAATATCTGCTATGATCCACCCTGCTTTGCTTAAGCCCAGAAGTATTGTCGTTATCGGCGGCTCCAATGATGTTCATAAGCCCGGAGGGGCCGTTTTGCGAAACCTCATTGAAGGGAAGTTTCCGGGGCCTCTTTATGTGACGAATCTCAAGGAGCCTGAGGTGCAGGGGATCAGGAGCTATACCGATCCGGCCCAGCTGCCGGAGGTTGATCTTGCTATCATCGCGATCGCCGCAAAGTTCATCCCGGAGACGGTTGAACTGCTTGTCAGGCAGAAAAATACACGCGGGTTCATCATCCTTTCCGCCGGCTTCTCCGAGGAGAGCGCTGCCGGGAAAGCGCTGGAACAGAAGGTGGTGGAAACGATCGAAAGCGCAGGCGGTTCACTGATCGGTCCCAACTGCATCGGTGTGCTCACGCCCTCTTATCATGGCGTTTTTACGAAGCCGATACCGGTTCTCGATCCGAAGGGCTGTGATTTTATTTCAGGATCGGGCGCAACTGCCTGCTTCATCATGGAGGCCGGGATCCCGAAGGGGCTGACCTTTGCCAACGTATTTTCTGTCGGCAACAGCGCCCAGCTGGGGGTCGAAGAGATCCTGAAGCACCTTGATGAATCCTTTGATCCCGCTACAAGCTCCAGGATCAAATTACTCTATATCGAGAATATCTCAAAACCCCGGATGCTGCTTAAGCATGCGGCATCGCTGATCCGCAAGGGGTGCAGAATCGCTGCAGTCAAAGCCGGCTCTTCGGAGGCAGGCAGCAGGGCGGCATCTTCGCATACCGGTGCGCTTGCCAGTTCCGATAAGGCTGTTGACGCATTATTCAGGAAGGCCGGCATCGTTCGCTGTTATGGTCGTGAGGACCTGATCAGTGTGGCCTCCATCTTCATGTACCCGGAGCTGAAGGGAAAAAATATTGCCATCATAACCCATGCCGGCGGCCCGGCCGTTATGCTGACCGATGCGCTGTCGAACGGCGGGATGGCTGTCCCGCATATTGAGAATGCTGCCTCTGCGGAGTTGCTTTCCCAGCTATTCCCCGGCTCATCGGTGGCCAACCCCATCGACTTCCTGGCAACCGGCACGGCAGCCCAGCTTGGACTCATCATCGATTACTGTGAAAACTGCTTCGATGAGATCGACGGCATGGCGGTGATCTTCGGGACGCCCGGACTGACAAAGATCTTTGACGTATACGACGTTCTGGACCAAAAGATGAAAACCTGCAAAAAGCCAATATTCCCGATCTTGCCTTCCGTCTTGACGGCTCGGGAGGAAATTGCGGATTTCCTTGCCAAAAACAGGATCTTCTTCCCCGATGAGGTAATCTTCGGGAATGCATTGTCAAGGGTATTTCATACACCTTCACCTGCACCCGATGAACCTGAACTGCCTGCCGCTGATGTTCAAAAGATACGTTCCATCATTGAGAATGCTTCGGATGGATACCTTCTGCCGTCGGAGATACAGGGGCTCATGGATGCCTGTGCAATTCCCAGGGCCGGTGAGGCGGTGGTTACCACGGCCGATGATGCGGCACTCCGGGCAAAGAGCCTTGGATTTCCCGTTGTCATGAAGGTCGTGGGACCGGTTCACAAATCCGATGTGGGCGGCGTGGTGCTGAATGTGAAGGATGAAGCCACCGCAAGGAAAGAGTTTGAACGGATGATCGTGATTAAAGATACCACTGCGATCCTGATCCAGCCCATGCTTTCCGGAACCGAGCTTTTTACCGGTGCCAACTTCGAAGATAACTTCGGCCACAGCATCTTCTGCGGCCTTGGAGGGATTTTCATTGAGGTTCTGAAGGATGTTTCATCCGGACTGGCCCCCCTGGGCAGGGAGGAGGCCCTCTCCATGATCCGCAGCCTGAAGAGCTATGCCATCATCAAGGGTGTCCGAGGACAGAAAGGGGTTAACGAAGAGAAATTTGCAGAGGTTCTGCAGAAACTTTCATCACTGCTGAAGGCGGCCCCGGAGATCATGGAACTCGACTTTAATCCATTGCTTGGAAAGGAAGACGCGGTTGTGGCTGTCGATGCGCGGATCCGCATCAAAAAAGCTTAGTGTATAATTCCGATCTGCCTGAAGAAATCCATCAGCAGGGAGGGACGGAGCACCACTGTGAAGATCACCCCGTAAATTGCTCCCCAAAAATGTGCATCATGGCCGATGTTGTCATTTGCACGGCGGCTCATGTAATATTCGTAAACAAGATAGAACAGACCGAAAAGCGGTGCCGGTATCCCGATCGGGATAAATAACAAAGAGATCTTGTGGGCCGGGTGTAAAATGATACTGGATAATACGACTGCAGATATGGCCCCGGAAGCACCCACCGCATTGTAGAATACATCGTTCTTATGCTTGCCGAAGGCCGGGATGATGGAGAGCATCAGTCCGCCGATATAGAGCAGGAGAAAGTAGAAAATATACCGATGTATGAAGTAAAGCCTGAAATACCCCTCAACGATCTCCCCGAATGAATAAAAGACATACATATTGACGAACAGGTGCGCCCATCCCGCATGAACAAAGCCATAGGTGAAGAAACGGTACCAGTGGTTGCTGTGTTTTACATCATAGGCATTGAACTTGAGCTTGTCAAACAGCTCCGTGTTGTTCATGGCCAGCACCGAAACGATCACGGTTGCCAACGCTATGCAGATGGTTGTAAACATAGGGAATGCCAGTTATCTGTCCGGGACCCGCTTATTTGGTAACAGCTTCGGTTTTTGGCGCTTTGGTAAAATCAATTTCCGAACCCAGCATGCTGTGAGGGATCAGGAAAACGATCAGAAGAACAAAGGAGGCAACGACGGGCCAAACTTTATTCTCACGGTTCTTTTTCATGACGAACAGTGCGATTGCCCAGAAAATGAAGGCCACCAGTGATTTGTTGTCGGTGAGGTCATGTCCGAAAGGCCAGCCTGTCCAGTAGGCGTTGAATGAAAATTTCTGTACGATCGGTCCGAGGATCAATCCGCCCATCACCAGTGTAATGATTGTTACCCAGGCATAAAGCCATGTGGAACCACCCTTGAAGATGACTTCCAGACCGGTACGGGTTGAGAAGAGCATGGCCATGAAGATGAAGAAGATATGCGGGATCAGGACCCATGCGGGGACCGCACCTTTATATCTCATCACCACGGGCTGTGTGTTGAGGGGGTATTTCTGCATTCCCTGCAGGAGGGTGATGTTGTACATGATCTTGCCGGCAGCATCCTGGTGGGGAACGCTTCCGATCAGGAGTTCGCCCTGACGTACCATGGGGTTGGTCGTCCAGTTATCGAAACTCCGGAAACGGCGGAACTGGATCTCGCCCTTGATGGAGGTATCCGGCACGCTGATCTCGATCATGGCGTCATCCGCTCCGTCATAAGTACGAAGGAGCCTGTATTTTACCGATTGGGATCCGATCTCTGTATGGCCTCTCACCGGGTAGGTGGGGCCGGTCATCCGCTGATATACTGCGATTGCTAATGTAAAAATGATGGCAAAAAACCAAAGGAGGATCGATTTTAAGGTATTGTTCATGAGGGTTTTTCTGTTTAGCCGGCAAATATACACAATTCTATATTCATGGCTTATCCGCCATTTTGCATTTTTTCAAAATGAATAAATCCGTTTCGGCCCCCGTCATTCCCTATTCGTAATTCATGTCATTTTTTTTCTTAAACCTATCACCTTTTTGTTTTTTCCGGATTAAGAGAAAATAATAGTATAAACTTGCATAAATGTAACTTATAAGTTACCTTTGCATAACGCTTATTGAATTGGAAAAGATCCGGACAATTGTTGCCTATAAGCATTATTTCGAAGAATTTCTTGTAAAACAGCCTAATAAAATTCAGAATAAGATCTTCAAAATTTTCGAAATTATTGAATATCAACAATACATTCCAGTCAGATACCTGGAGCATATAAAAGATACAAATGGCTTGTATGAAGCAAAATTTTCACTTGGTACAGATATCTGGAGAGTATTTTGTTTTTTTGATGAAGGCAGACTTGTGATCTTGTTGAATGGGTTTCAGAAAAAAACACAAAAGACACCTAAATCAGAAATAGCAATTGCTCTTCGGTTAAAAGGGGAGTATTTTGAAGAAAAAAGAAAGGGGAAAATATGAAAAAGGAACATTCCAACGTCAAATCCTGGACCCAGATCAAAGATGACGTTTACGGAAAAGAAGGTACTCCACGGAGAGATGAATTGGATCGTGAAGTTGAAACATTTAAAATAGGATTATTGATCCGCAAGGCCAGAGAATCAAAAAACATGACCCAGGAAGAATTAGCCAATTTAATTTCCAGGAAAAGAAGTTATATCTCCAGAATTGAAAATGATGGAAGTAACATGAACCTGAAAACATTATACGACATTGTAGAAAAGGGCCTCGGCGGCAAGGTTAACATCGCCATTCAAATCTAAATTGGTAAAATGAAACAAATGAATTCGTCGTTCGTCGTTCGTAATTCGTCATTTTCTTTGTTTTTCCAATTATAATTCTTTCCTTTGATATTATATTGAATGCATATTTCCCAATTTCTCTATGAAGCAATAACCAACAAACCCTTCCCGCTATGAAGAAGCTCATGAAATTCCGGTCGTCTCTCTCTCTCTCTCTCTCTCCTAATCATTGCTGTTAACGGGCAATCCCGGTCAGGGGATTTTCCTGGCCTGCCATTGAATCCAACTCATTCGGTTCTTTTTGGGAAGGATATAATCATAGACAATCAGATTATTCAAGATCAAAGAGACATAGCAATGTGTTCAGTTTTTAATGGGTGGCTATTTGCAGTACATTCTTATCGTCTCGGAGACGGAACTGTTTGTAACACAAGCGCCACCATTGGGTTTGAGTTAAAGCAGAACGCAACTGTAACCATCACATTTTGTAACGTTCATGGGCAGGCGCTGAAAGTCTGCACAAATCAGTACTTCACGGCTGGCAAACACCAGATTATCCTCGATGCAGGGCAACTGGCATCAGGAACATACTTCTATACCTTTACTGCTGGCGGATATCAGTCTTCAGGGAAGGTGGTGGTGGTACACTAGGCACCGCTTATCATACCCCCGCTTCACCGGGGGGTATTGAGATTAAAGCCCGTTTTCTTTAACAAAACATATCACCTTTTGACTTTTTCCGGATTAAAGGAAAAATAGATTTTGATGAAGTTATAACTCTTCATCTTGAAGTTGCAATTTGCGATATCAAGTTTGGGAAGTCTATGTAACACAAAGGGCTTTTACATAGAGGTTAAGGGCTCAGTAGCAAATACAGTTTTATGGGAAAATTAGTGTAATAAATGAGGTATCACAATTTGTGATACCTTAAGCGATACAATATGAAACAATTACAAGTTGTTAAAGAGGAAGGCATTGCCAGTCAGGTATGAAATATCAAAATGCAAAATTTTACCCAAAAACTTGACAATTTCAGTTTAAAAACCTTATCTTTGTGCTAAGAATAAAAAGTGATTAAAGATTCTGTGTTGGATTGCAGATCCTTCGGCGTGGGCTTTGATCACTTTTTTATTTTATCAACGATCGAGTAAAGGATGATCATACCATCTTTTTTTGTTTCCCTCAAAACGAAATAAGATTCCTCTCCATTTACCATTGTCTTCATGTAGTGAAAGACGTTGTTTTGGTCCCCGGTGCTATCAATTTTCGATTCCAGATAAACACTATTTATCAGGGCTTCTTCAATGTTTTTGATTAGCTCGTTTTTGTGATAATAATGTTTGTGAGGTTGATTTAAGGATTCTTTAATCCCGCTAACAGTTATAGCAACATTCCATCCTTTCGATGGAATATTAATTTCCTTACCAACAATATTAGCTTTGGCCCAATCCTTTATTCTTTTTCTTTGTTCTTTAAAATTGTAAGTAGAAGTTTTCTCTGTTACAGTAATGGAATTCAACCCCACCGAATAACTTTTCGTCCCATCCTTCCCGTCCATCCCAATATATTTTATTTATGATACCTGAGAAAATATTAAACATTCACTTTAAAATGTGAATTTAATAAAAAATTCGTCCTTCGTAGTTCGTCCTTCGTAGTTTTCTTTGTTTTCCCACTTAATTTCCTTTTCTTTGATATGGATTCTCTTCAAGAGGCTTGTGGTTACAATGTGATGTTATTAAATCCTATAAACGGATGAAAACAGCTGCTTATTTTTCTTTCCTTTTTTGTATTGTTCTCTGTTCCTATTCCTGTAAAAAAAGTACGTCCTATTATTATATAAGGCAGGGATTAAAGGATTACGGGCAATTTGCGCAGGGAAGTTCCTGGATTTATAAAAATGATTCAACGGGGGGGTATGATACCGTCAGAGCAGACTCTAAGGTTTATGAGGGGATGTTCTATGAGCAGGACTTTGGTTTCACGGCCGAATTGATAATGACCCACCTAAACAGTTCTTTTCTTTCGGAATACAAAATGAGTTTCGAATGTAGTCCCCCGCTGACGAAATCAATGGATGGTTTTTCGGATAAATTAGAAATCTGTATTAGGGTTAATGACAGCACGATACGGAGTTATCTTTCAATCTGGCCAGATCAGCAGACAGGAAGAGAGGATCCGTCTCCGTGTCTTTGCCCGGATGGTAAATGCTATTTGTTTAAAACGGAAGTTCTGGATAGTTTAACGGTTAACGGGAATAAATTTTCAAACGTGCTGCATAGCTATTTAAGGTCTGTCAATACTACTCAAACGGGAATTCCAATTTTGAGACGGGATTATTATTTTGTTAAAAAAATTGGCCTGGTAAAGCTTCATGAATTTGATCAGTTATATGGGCTAAACAGATCATTTAGCATAGTTAACTGGAACATACTACAGTAGACGGTAAAATTCGTAGTTCGTAATTCGTAGTTCGTCATTTCAAAGCGTCGTAAGCCGCCTGGTGTATGTTAGTACGTATATTCATCCCCGTGATCCTCTGGTTGTGTGCGTCGGGGTAAACTCGGTTTGAGAGGAATACATAGATCAGCTTATTTGCCGGATCCACCCAGAAGTAGGTACCGGTGAAGCCCGAGTGGCCATAGCTTTCGGGCGAGGCTCCCTTGCAGACGGGGCCGTCTTCGGAGAAATGGAGAAGGGGCTTGTCGAAGCCGATGCCCCGGCGGTTGCCGTTTTGCGGGAACTGAACTTTCGTAAATTCCCTGACAGTCGAGGGCAGGAAATACTGCTTCCCCCCATAGGATCCCTCATTGAGCAGCATCTGCAGGATGATGGCTATGTCGTTGGCATCGGAGAACAGGCCGGCATGGCCGGAAACGCCGCCCAGCATGGCTGCCCCGGGATCATGCACATCACCGCGGAGCTGCTGCATGCGGAAGGTTGTATCATACTCCGTGGGGGTGATCCTTGAAACCGGGAAGCGCTCGCGGGGATGAAAGCCCATGGTGGTCAGGCCCAGGGGGGCATAGAAGTTTTCGGAGACATACTGTTCGAAGGGTTTGCCTGAAAGGCGCTCCACCACAAGCCGCAGGAGGTAGAATCCCAGGTCGCTGTACTTGTAATCGCGGCTGCTCCGGAGACCGGAACGGAGGATCTCATGAATGATGCTGTCGGGATAGTCTTTGCGAAGGTAGAGTGAGCCGGTCACTATTACGGGGAATTCCGCGGATGGCTTGTCGCGGTATAAAGCGGGATCGGGTCGGCGGCCTTTCAGCGTTTTTTCGTAAAAGGGGATCCAGGCTTCCAGTCCGGCCTGGTGGGTCATGATATCACGCAGCTTCAGGTTCTCCTTGTTGGAGCCCCTTGCTTCAGGGAGGAGTTTACCGAGATTGTCATCCAGCCCCAGTTTCCCTTCATCATAAAGCTTCATGACGGAAAGGGTGGTAGCCAGTACCTTGGTCAGGGAGGCCAGGTCGTAAATATCCTCGTTGGTCAGCCGTGTCGTGTCTTCATAGCGGGCATGACCGAATGCTTTCTGATAAAAGACCTTGCCGTCTTTTGCAAGCAATACCTGGCACCCGGGATAGGCACGTGATTCAATGCCTTTCAGGGCGATGCTGTCAACAACGTGCAAAGATGAAGATGCGATCCCGATCTCTTCCGGCAGAACATAGGAGAGACGGGCAGCCTCTGTCACGATCTTTTTGCCGGCAGGGAAGTATTCGGAAGCAGTCACCGGAAGGTGGCCGGAGATGCCATAGCCGCCGAAGATCATGCAGGCGGAGGTCTCTTCACTTGCAGGGACATCCTGGTAGGAATCGAGGATTGCCTCATAGTCGGCGGGGTGCTTCAGCAAGGCAAGGGAATAGGGGTTGCCGAAGAGGTCGAGGATCACCTTTCTGAAACCGGCCAGGGTATCGGCCAGCCGGATCTCCTGCGTGGAGAGCCCGAATTGTTTTGCCGGGAAGCTGCTGGTATTGTGAAAGCCGATGATCACAAGGTTGTAAGCGGTAAGTTTTTTGAGCAGGGTATCTGCCTGCGCCTTCGAGAATTCCGCCGGCAGGTTAAAGTGATCCGCAGGGGCATATTTTGCCAGTGTTTGCTGGAAGAGGGTCAGATTTGTGTCGCCGATGGAGAGAGCTGCGATCTTTCGGTGATCAAGAAAGGTGAGGGGGATGAGGTTGTTCTTGTTCTGCACCAGCGTAACAGCCGAGCGGTAGATCATTTTTTCGAGTTCGAAAGAACTTTCAGGATTGAGGTCTTCGTAAAGGTTTGCTGTTTCGACCGGTTTCACCCTGGATAACCCCGCCCTGTACTTCATTTCAAGGATCCGGCGGCAGCGGCTGTCGATCTCTTCCACTGAGATGACGGAGCTGTCGGCGGCGGTTTTAAGGGCTTTCACAGCAATGCCGACATTCTGCGGAAGCAGCAGGATGTCATTGCCGGCCAGGAAGGCTTTCACTTCGATCTCACCCGGTTTGAAATATTTGGTGACACCCTGCATGTCAAGGGCGTCCGTGATAACCAGCCCTTTGAAGCCCAGTTTCCCGCGGAGGAGTTCCGTGGCGACGTGAGGGGAAAGGGTGGTGGCAATATTTTTCCCTGTTTCATATGCAGAAACAAAAAGGTGGGCGATCATGACCGCATCAAGTCCCTGGCTGATCAGCTGCCGGAAAGGGTAAAGCTCAACAGAATCGAGTCGTTCTGCAGAATGCCGGATGACCGGCAGTGTCAGGTGCGAATCGGTATCCGTATCCCCGTGTCCGGGGAAGTGTTTCGCGGAAGCGATGATCCCGTGATCCTGCAGTCCATTCATATACGCGATACCCTTCCTGGCAACGGAGTATTTATTCTCCCCAAAGGAACGTACATTGATCACCGGGTTCTGGGGGTTGCAGTTGATGTCGACCACCGGTGCGAAGTTGATCTGGATCCCCAGTCGCCGGCAGTCACGGGCAATGAATGTTCCCATCTGGTAAATAAGCGAATCGTTTTCCATGGCGCCGAGGGTCATCTGTTTCGGAAAGGCAAAGGCGCTGTCGAGCCGCATGCCTGCCCCCCATTCGGCATCCGTTGCAATGAAAAGCGGGGTCTGTGCAGCCTGTTGCCAGCGATTCAGAAGCATGGACTGATGGTATGGTGTCCCTTTGAAAAAACAGACGCCGCCGATGTCGTAGTTCCTGACCAGCCGGGTGAGGCTATCCTCATAAACACTGTCCCTGTCAGACCATGCCCGGATGATCAGCAGCTGGGCGATCCGTTGCTCAAGGCTCAGGCTTTTCATGACAGAGTCGGCCCACAGGGTGGCTTTTGCCGGATTGTCCTGGGAAACTGCTTTTTTCTCATGTACAAGGAAAAAAACAAAAAGAATTAGGAAAAGGAGTGTGTGTCTTTTGGTCATCGGATAGTTAAAACGCTCATCACAAAAGAAATAAAAATGAGCGTTGGTCCGCTGAATCTTTTGTTTATTTATCAACATTCATCCCTATTTTACGTTAATTATAATACTTTTGAAAACCATAATTTTCAATGGGATTCACCGTTTAATTCATTTAATCATCAATATGCCGTCCATCACTGAATTACAGAATACAGCCACACAGGTCCGTCGTGACATTATGCGGATGATCAATACCTCCAACTCGGGTCACCCCGGTGGTTCTCTGGGTTGCGCCGATTACCTGACCACTCTCTATTTTGAGATCATGAAGCCCGATGCCGGGAACTTCAGTATCAACGGGAAAGGGGAGGATCTTTTCTTTCTGTCAAACGGCCATATTGCCCCGGTATGGTACAGTGTTCTTGCCCGGTACGGCTTTTTCGATACGAAAGAACTGGGGACACTGAGGAAGCTGGGTTCAAGGCTGCAGGGCCACCCGAGCACACATGACGGTCTGCCCGGCATCCGGATCGCTTCCGGTTCGCTTGGCCAGGGATTATCCGTTGCAATCGGTGCAGCCCTGACCAAGAAGCTGAACAAAGATCCTCACCTGGTTTATTGCCTGATGGGCGATGGTGAACTTGAGGAGGGGCAGAACTGGGAAGCACTCATGTTCGGCGCCGGAAAGAAGGTGGATAACATCATTGCAGCAGTTGATTATAACGGTCAGCAGATCGACGGCACGGTCACAGATGTGATCGGGCTTACCAACCTTAGGGGAAAGTTCGAAGCATTCGGCTGGGAGGTTCTTGAGATGAACGGAAATGATATTCCTGACATTCTTAAAATAATGGGCGAAGCGAAAGTTTTAACAGGTAAAGGAAAGCCGGTGATGATCGTTATGCATACGCACATGGGCTTCGGCGTCGACTTTATGATGGATAACCATCAATGGCATGGCGTGGCGCCGAATGATGAACAACTGGAGAAGGCGTTGGGGCAGCTGACGTCGACGGTGGGAGACTATTAGGATTTGTGATTTGTGATTTGTGATTTGTGATATTTAGAAATTAGGTCAATTAGGTCAATTAGGTCAATTTTTTAATGAAGAAATACCGAAGCTTTTTACTTTTAGTTACGTTATTCAGCACCTTTCAGCTGCTTGCTCAACGGCCTTTGGAACAGGAGCGTCCTAAGCCGCTTTCGAGGATATTATTTGTATTTGATGCTTCCCAGAGTATGTACGGGCGTTGGCAGAGCGATACCAAGTTCAATATTGCCAGCCGCTTGTTTGTGAATATCCTTGACAGTCTCAAAAATCTGAAGAACCTTGAGGTGGCATTGCGTGTTTATGGTCACCAGAAGCAGTTTCCGCCCCAGGATTGTGATGATACGAAGCTGGAGGTTCCTTTTGGGAAGGACAATATCCCCAAGATCAAACATGTTCTGAAGACCATCGTGCCCAAGGGAACAACACCCATTGCCTACTCCCTTGAAAAGTGCGGAACGGATTTCCCTCCCTGTGACAACTGCCGGAACATCGTAATCCTTATCACCGACGGTCTGGAAGAGTGCGGCGGGGATCCCTGTGAGGTTTCCCATGAGCTGCTGAAGAAGGGCATCATGCTCAAGCCTTTCATCATCGGGATCGGCAAGGATTTCAGGGCCTCCTTTGAATGTGTTGGGACTTATTTTGATGCCACCAGCGAAAAGGAGTTCCGCAATGCCCTGAATATCGTGATCTCAAGGGCGCTGAACCCTACAACCGCACAGGTCAACCTTATTGACCAGTATGGAAAGCCTACGGAAACAAACGTAAACATGACGTTTTATGATAATGTATCCCACAACGTCAAGTATAATTTTATCCATTCCCTGAACAATAAGGGCCTGCCTGATACACTGGAGATCGATCCCCTGCTGGTTTATGACATCGTGGTGAATACGATCCCCCCGGTAAGAAAAGACAGTGTAAAGCTGACGCCCGGCAAACACACCATGATCGGCATCGACTGTCCGCAGGGATACCTGAGTTTCCGGGCCGGCGGGAATGCTACCATCAAGAACCTTCCCTGTCTTGTTTATAAGCACGGGTCTGACGATGTTATCAATGTGCAGCAGTTCGATCAGGTGGAAAAATACCTGACAGGCTCCTATGACGTAGATATCCTTTGTCTGCCCCGTCTGAAAGTTAAAGATGTAAAGATCATACAGAGCAACACCACAAATGTGGATATTCCTGTTCCGGGTATTGCCGTCATCCAGAAATCCACCAACGGTTACGGGAGTTTGTTCCTGGATGATAAGGAGGGGCTCACTTGTATCTATAACCTGAAGGACAGCCCCCAGCAGCAGGAGACACTTTATCTCCAGCCGGGGAAGTACAAGGTTGTTTTCCGTTCAAAATTCTCAAACCGCTCGGAGTATACCGTCGAGAAATCGTTTGTCGTGGATCCGGGGCAGACCGTTAATGTGAAGCTTTACACGAATTGAGGAACTAGCGAAATGGAGAAATGGTGAAATAGCGAAAAAAAATAACTTGCAACTTGCAACTTACAACTTACAACTACAAAATGGTCGAATACAAGAACACTGGCTCAAAGGATACCCGTTCGGGTTTTGGCGAAGGACTTTATGAACTTGGGAAAAAGAATCCCGATGTTGTTGCTTTATGCGCCGACCTTATCGGCTCGTTAAAAATGGAAGCTTTTGCCAAAGCATTCCCGGAACGGTTTGTCCAGGTGGGGATCGCTGAAGCGAATATGATCGGGCTTGCTGCCGGCATGACGATTGGCGGGAAGATCCCGTTCACAGGTACCTTTGCTGAATTTTCAACCGGACGGGTCTATGACCAGATCCGGCAGGCCGTAGCCTATTCAAATAAAAACGTTAAGGTTTGTGCCTCCCATGCCGGGATCACCCTCGGGGAGGACGGATCGACTCACCAGGCCCTTGAAGATATCGGGATGATGAAGATGCTGCCGAACATGGTGGTGATCAATCCCTGTGACTTCAACCAGACAAAGGCCGCCACCCTCGCAATCGCCGACCATATCGGTCCTGTGTACCTGCGTTTCGGACGGCCGAAGGTTGAGAATTTTACACCCGCTGATGCTCCTTTTGAGATCGGTAAGGCCATCACGTTCTATGAGGGCTCAGATGTTTCCATCTTTGCCACGGGACACCTTGTCTGGAAAGCCATCGAAGCCTGCCTGATGCTTGCAGAAGAAGGCATCCATGCCGAGCTGATCAACATTCACACGATCAAACCCCTCGACAAGGCGGCTATCCTCAAATCCGTCAGGAAGACCGGCTGCGCTGTGTCTGCGGAAGAGCACATGATGAACGGCGGTCTGGGTGACAGCATCGCCCAGCTTTTTGCACTGGAATATCCTGCTCCGCTGGAGATGGTTGCCATCAACGACTGTTTCGGCGAAAGCGGCAAACCTGAAGAACTCATGGTGCATTTCGGGCTTGAGAAGGAAAATATCGTTGATGCAGCTAAACGGGTAATCTTGAGGAAGGGACGTTGAAACGCTATTTGTGATTTGTGATTTGTGATTTGTATTTGTGATTTGTGATTTGTGATTTGTATTTGTGATTTGTGATTTGTGATTTGTGATTTGTATTTGTGATTTGTGATTTGTGATTTGTGATTTGTGATTTGTATTTGTGATTTGATTTGAATATTATTTAGAAATAATTATTTTTTCCTGAGTTTTTCTTTCATCGTTTTCTTTGTTGCATTAAAGATTTTGAGGAGTTGTTCAATCTCATCGCGGATTTTATGCGCTTCTTTGTCTGAAAGAAATTTTACCCTAAGCAGGTAGTCTATCCAAAATAGAGTTTCATCACACTCTTCAACTACAATACAGATTTTTGAATAAAACTCCGCATCTGATCTTCCCCTGGTTGCAGACCGATAGTTTGCCGCAACTGAAGAAGAACTTCGAATCAACTGGTTGACCAGCGGTTTGCTTACAGTTCCTGTTGTTTTGGAAGATAGAAGGTGGTAGAGTTCTACTGATGCGGAAAAGGTCCTTTCCTTCATCAAATCACTTTTTGATTCCATTTATGATTGGGGTTTTTCCCTTAATCAGGAAAAATAAGAAAGGTGATATGTTTTGAAAAAGAAAACCACAAATCACAAATCACAAATCACAAATCATCCCGCCGGTTGTATCCTCGGCCCGTTGTTACGTGTAAGCAAAAGCGGGAACTCCTTGTCGATCAGCAGGGGAACGGTTTCGACTGTGACATTGCTGGTATCCAGACCGAGTGAGCGGACTTCGGTAATACCAAAACGTTTGAAGACTGAATAGAGATCCATGATGAACTGTTCCCTGGGGGGGAAATCAAAATCATAGTTCTGGATGCGGTCGATGATGACGAAGCGGAAATCGCTCATTACATTGTACGACCGTAATGATTCATACCTGCTGAGCAGATCAATTTCGTTGTTCTTGCTCATCTCCTCAATAACCTGCCTGAAAAAGAGGTTTACCCTCGGCTGTACCTTGAACCCGATCTTGAAGTCAACCTTGATCAGCACATCCTGGATAAGGTGTGTGATCCTGTATTCAAGGACATGCGGCTCATCGAGGATGTCAACATGCAGCAGCCAGTAAACATCGGCACGTTTAGGCTGCTTGTTGAGCATCGAATAGATGATCTTTGATTCCACTTCGAGTGAACGGTTGGCTTTGGTCAGGAAAACAAGATTAGTGGCATATTTCGGGATCGAAGTATCCTTGTTCAGCGCTTTGATCACATCAAAGTAATTCTCGATCTTGATGAATTCGATAAAGCTGTTCTTGATCTTTCGTCCGTGAAACCATACCCACATGACCATAAAAAGAAGCCCGCCGATCATGATCGTGAACCAGCCGCCGTGAATGAATTTGTTGAGGTTGGCGATCAGGAATGAACCTTCGATTGTAAAATAGACCATCAGGAAAGGAATGATGATATAGAGTGGCACCTTCCTGTAATAGAGATAGATGCTGAGAAGTACCGTGGTCATCAGCATGGTGATGGTGATCGAAAGTCCGTAGGCTGCTTCCATGTTCGATGACTGCTGGAAAAACAGGATCACGAAGATGCAGCTGAAATAGAGCATCCAGTTGAGGCTGGAGATGTACATCTGGCCTTTGATCGCCGTGGGGTAGTTTATCTTTATCTTGGGCCAGAAATTCAGGGAGATGGCTTCACTGATTAGTGTATACGATCCGCTGATCAGGGCCTGGCTGGCAATGATAGCCGCCAGTGTGGAGATCACGATCCCTGTCATAAGGAACCAGCCCGGCATAATTGAAAAGAAGGGGTTGGTGGAGTCGTACATCTTGTCGCTGTTGGTCAGGATCCAGGCACCTTGTCCAAGGTAATTCAGGATCAGGGCAGTCTTGACATAGACCCATGTTATACGGATATTCTTCAGCCCGCAATGACCGAGGTCGGAATAGAGGGCTTCCGCTCCCGTCGTACAGAGAAATACGGCGCCCAGGATCAGGAACCCGTGCGGGTATTTGACCAGGAGGTAATAGGCATACCGGGGGTCAAGGGCTTTGAAAATGGCCGGGTACTTAATAATCTGACTGACCCCCAGGGTTCCAAGCATAAAAAACCAGAGAAACATGATGGGGCCGAAGGATTCGCCAACGGCCTTGGTCCCAAAGCGCTGGATCACAAAAAGGAAGGTGACGATGCCCAGGACAATTGGTATGATGGGTATCCTCGGATTAACATTGATAAGACCTTCAACGGCTGAAACAATGGTAATGGAAGGCGTTATAATACCGTCGGCAAGCAGGGTGCAACCGCCGATAATGGCAAAAAGGTAGGCCCATTTAGCCCGTTTACGGATCAGGGCAAAGAGCGAAAAGATCCCGCCTTCACCCTTGTTGTCGGCCCGCAGGGTGATGATGATGTATTTCAGTGTGGTCTGCAGGGTCAGCGTCCAGAAGATGCAGGAAAGACCCCCGAGAATGAATTTTTCAGTAATGTTGTCTGCCCCGGCAGCGATGGCTTTCATGACATACAGGGGAGAGGTTCCGATATCCCCATACACAATTCCCAACGTGATCAGCAAGCCTGCGGCGGAGATCGTTGAAATATGGCTATGGTGGAAGTGGCGCTTCATTTAAGCTCAGCTTTTCTTGGTTGTAAGCATGTTCTTTACCAGAACGTAGATCATGGGTAAAAGCGAAACAAAGATAATTCCAAGGATCGCCAGGGTGAAATTATTTTTAACGAAGGGGATATTACCGAAGAAATAGCCTCCCAGGGAGAAGATGGTAACCCAGAGCACATTACCCGTGATGCTGAATGAAATGAAGCGCAGATAGCGCATGGTGCCAACGCCGGCAACAAAAGGCGCAAAGGTGCGGATGATCGGCATGAAACGTGCAATGACCAGTGTCTTTCCGCCATGCTTGTCATAAAATGCATGCGTCTTCATCAGGTACTCTTTTTTTATCAGCCGGAAATCTTTCTCATAAACTTTGATACCCAGGAACCTGCCAATGAAGTAATTGGTGTTGTCGCCAACAAATGCGGCTGTGATCAGGATGGGAATAAGCATAGCAATTGAAAGCGGATGATCGGGGAGTGCGGCAATGGTTCCTGCAGCGAATAACAAGGAATCGCCCGGAAGGAATGGTGTGACAACAAGCCCGGTCTCGCAGAAAATGATCGCGAAGAGGATGAGGTAGGTCCACGTCCGGTAATCCGTAATCCAGATCTGAAGATGAGAATCGATATGGAGAACAAAGTCGAGCAGTGATTTAATAAGATCCAGCATGCATTGAAGCGATTAGGAAAAAACGTGCAAAGGTAAGGTTAAAACTAATTCATGATCCAGCGAAGGAGTAAAAAGAGTCCGCCGGAAAGGAGGATGGTGACCGGGAGGGTGATGATCCAGGCCATAAGAATGTTTTTTATAGTACCCATATGGAGATTGTGGCGCCCACCGCCTGCTACCATTGAACCGGCAATTCCGGAAGAAAGAACATGAGTTGTACTTACCGGGAGCCCAAACATGGTTGAAACAGTGATCGTACTTGCAGCAATGAGTTCAGCTGAAGCGCCTTGTGCATAAGTGAGATGCGTTTTTCCGATTTTCTCGCCAATCGTAACAACGATCCTTTTCCAGCCTATCATTGTTCCAAGCCCAAGTGATATGGATACCAGTAAGATCACCCATCGTGGTGCATATTCCGTTTTTGTTCTTAATTTTTTCAGGTTTGATTTAAGTACTGACTTTTCGCTGGAGGAAAGTCCAGGTATTTTTTTAAGCTCATATTTTCCCAGCAGGGTTTCCATCTCTTTTGAAACAAGAATAATCCCTTTCCTTAATTTAAAATGATCAGGTTTGGATACATGATCAAAATTTGTCTGACCCGATAAAATTGTTTTTAAGGTGTCGATATTTTGCTGGACTTTATTAATTGTTTTTATATCACCTTCCGGAAATGCCTTTTTATCAATTTTATGCATTGTCCATTCAACAGCCTTGGTCTGAAACAACAACTCTTCAGGTTTCTGTGACCGGTCAATGGCAAAAAACACTGGTGAAAATCCGATAAGGATAAGCATTATCAACCCGACTCCTTTTTGCCCGTCATTAGAACCATGAGCATAACTAACACTGGTACAAGTTAAAATAAGGATAGCCCTGATCCATCTGGGAGGTGGTTTCTTTGCTGGTGGCTCCTTGAAGATCTGCTTGTTTTTAACAGTCTTTCTCAGGATAAACATTAATAGTAAGGCAAGTCCAAATCCAAAGACAGGCGAGATCAGCAGGGATAATCCGACATCAATGACTTTTTTCCAATTCAGTGCAACATGATGACTCCCTGGCAAAAGCATAAATGCCAGACCCACACCAAAGATTGATCCGATTAAAGTATGGGAACTTGAACAGGGAATCCCGATGGACCAGGTCGCAAGGTTCCATAATATCGCGGTTATGATCAATGATAAAATCATTGCGATATTATGCGAGAGATTCTGGTCTACAATTATTTCTGTTGGTAAGAGATTGACAATTCCAATGGCAACAGCGATCCCGCCGACATTAACCCCGATAAAATTCCATACACCTGACCATATTACAGCTACCGAAGGTTTAAGGGAATGAGTATATATTACTGTTGCAACTGCATTTGCAGTGTCGTGAAATCCATTGATAAATTCAAATGCCGCTGCTGCAAGAAGGCAGAGAAGCAACATAATGGTAAACCCCGTATCAAGTCCAAACATAAAGTAAAAATTAGTCCGGGTAAGGCTTTTCTAAAGAATGCGGAAAATTATAAAGAAAATTCTGAACCGTAAACTTTTGTTAACAACTATGAAAAATTTTTAATTGCACTTTCATTCTCCCGGTCGATGATCCTGAAGGCTTTTTTCAGGAAGAACGGGGTCAGAAGTGTTGTAAGCATTGCCATGATCACCAGGATTGAAAAGATGGGGACCGAAATAAAGCCTTTCTGAAGAGCGATGTTCGCGATCACCAGTTCCATGATCCCCCTGGCATTCAGGCCGAAACCGAGCGACAGGGATTTGGTGCTGTTGAATCCTGCACAGCGCCCGCCAACATAACCTCCGAAGATCTTGCTGAAAAAGGAGGCGCCGAGAACGGCGATCAGCAGCCAGAAATCATTGATGGCGGTAACGTTGAATGCGATCCCCATGGAGGCAAAAAAGATCGGGGCAAGAAATCCCATGGTGATCCCGGAGGTGTTCCGTTTTACCTCCTCAAAATCCCCCTTTGCAAACATGCTCCTTGGCAAAAGTATCGCCCCGAAAAATGCCCCTACGATGAAATGCATGTGCATAAACTCCGCCATGCTGGCAAAAGCAAGCACAAAAACGATCACGATGGCAAAAAGTGACTCGCGGCCACGCAGGTACCCGAGGAATTTATTGACCTTAGGATTTACAATGTTGACCTTCGACTTGGCCAGTTTGAACATCTTGTAGGCGAAGATCAGGAAGAGCATGAAGACGATAACCTTGAGGACGGTCAGCGAAGTTGAAAACACCAGGTCTTTCAGGTGCTTGGACTCATCATTAAAGTCAAGGATAACCCCAAGGACCAGAAGTGAAAGGACGTCATTGAAGATCGCGGCCGAAATAATGCGCTGCCCGATGTCTGAATTGAGCCGGCCAAGGTCAATCAGGATCCGGATGCTTACCGGCAGGGCCGTAATGGCAATGCACAGTCCGAGGAAAATACTGAAGGAATAATTGAAATTAAATGCGATGCCGACGAGGGTGCCGCTGATGAAAGGGATGATAAAGCCGAGGATCGCGATCCATGCGTTTTTTCCCGAGATCGAATTGCGGATCTCCTCTACTTCAATCTCCATTCCGGCCATGACAATGAGCAGGAAAACACCCAGGTCGGCCAGGACTTTAAGGTCGGAGGAGCCATGGATGATATTAAAAACCGACGGACCAAGGATCACGCCGGCTAACAATTCCCCGATCATGGATGGCTGCCCGAGTCGTTCGCAGATCTCTCCGAATAGTTTGGCCGTTGCCAGAATTATCAGCAACATGACAATAAATGGTGGTTCTGCTAGCGTCAGGTGGAACATGTCGCCGGTGTGTAGAATTTTGCGCAAAGGTAGAGAAAATTAAAATACTTTTGCCTGAACGATTACTCAACACCATAACATATAGCGACATCCTTCATGACCTACGATTACCTCATTAACATTGGCCCGGTCCAGACCTCTGTCATCGAACTGGTCTCGGTTGTATTCGGATTACTGAGTGTCTGGTCGATGAAAAAAGAGAGCAAACTTGCCTTTCCTTTCGGGATCATCAATGTGGTGGGTTACGTGTATATCAATTTTGTTAAAGACCTTTACGCCCTTTCAGGGATCAACCTCTTCTTTGCCTTCATGAGCGTTTACGGTTGGTACAACTGGTCGCGGCAGTCTGGCAGCGAGCAGACGGTATCCATCACCCGGCTTTCCCGCAAGGAAATGGCCTACAATATCGGGGCTTTCATCTTCTTTTTTATTGTCCTCAGGGTTTTACTGGCCCGGTTTACGGACAGCCCAATCCCAACCTGGGATGCCATTACAACGGCCTTATATATTGTGGCCATGTGGCTCCTTGCCCGGAAAAAGATCGAGAACTGGATTGCCTGGATCATCGGCGATTTTATATCGGTTTTTCTCTATGCGATTCCCTATACGAATAACCAGACCAATTATTTCAGCAGTTTTCAGTTCCTTGTCTTTACGATCATTGCGGTGCTTGGATACCGGGAATGGAGGACAAAGCTCAAAACTTAAAACTCAAAACTCAAAACTTGTTTAAAATCGCCATCACCGGACCCGAATCTACCGGGAAATCAATGCTTGCTGAACAGCTTGCCGGGTATTACCATACCACATGGGTTCCGGAGTTTGCGCGCACCTATATTGAACAACTTGACCGCCCCTATACGCAGGAAGATATCCTGCTCATTGCAAAAGGTCAACTGGAATCTGAATTCCGGAGTGAACAATCGGCCCGGGGGGTACTTTTTTGCGACACCGAGCTGATCGTCACCAAGATCTGGAGTGAGGTAAAATACAAGGAATGCGATCCCTGGATTATTAAAATGATCGAAGAGAGACCCTACGATCTCTATCTTCTTTGCGATATTGATATCCCCTGGGCATTTGATCCTCAGCGCGAACACCCGCATTACCGGAAGGAGCTGTTTGAACTGTATCTCAATGAGCTGAGGGAAAGGAAACTGAATTTCCGGATCGTCTCAGGCCTGGGCGCTTCACGTCTTGAGCATGCAGTGCAGTTCGTAAAGGAACTGATAAATGATTAATTTTGATTCTGATATCACTGCATACCTGTGAAAGAGCCAATTACCGTATTATTCATTCCCCGCTGGTACCCCAACCGTACCGATCCGATGGCCGGGCTCTATATTCAGCAACTTGCTGAATCACTGATCCCGGATTGTGAGGTGGCAGTGCTCTCCGTGCATCCGGATAACAACTGTTCAAGCCACAGGGAGATCGAAATTTCCGGGGAAAATGGCGTTCATGTAGTCCGGATTTACTACCGGGTTCCTCGCCTGAAAATTCTTCTTCCCGCAGGGCTGATGAAGATGATCTCTTTTCTTTCAGCCTATCGGGAGGGACTCAGGGTAACCCGGAATTTTGTCCCGGATCTTCTTCATGTGCACGTGCTGACCCGGCATGGCATGATCGCCTGGATAAATAAACTCTATCATAAGGTTCCTTATGTTGTTTCTGAGCACTGGTCACGTTATTTTCCGGAAAACGGCACGTTTAAGGGCAGCGGGCGGAAGATGCTGACAAAGCTGGTCGCTAAAGATGCCGCAGGTCTCATCGCTGTTTCTGAGAAATTAAAGGAAGCCATGACGGTTCATGGACTGAATAACAGCAATTTCCAGGTGATCCCCAACAGTGTTGACTTTGAAAGGTTTGTGCCGGCAGAGGGGGCAGAGAAACAGACCCGGAAAAAAATCGTTCATGTATCCTGCTTTGAAGATAAGTCGAAGAATATTTCAGCTCTTCTGAGGGTCATGGCCCGGCTCGCAGAGGTACGCAATGATTTTACCTGTAGCCTGATCGGGGAGGGACCCGACCTTGAGAAGATGAAAATATATGCCAGGGAACTGAATCTGGATGAAAAGATTGTCCGGTTTGAAGGGCTCCAGACCGGGGATATGCTTGTCAGCTCGCTGAATACGGCCGATTTTATGGTTCTGTCCAGTCGTTATGAGACCTTTGCAACGGTCGTTGTTGAAAGTCTTGCCTGCGGAGTGCCTGTGGTCGCCACCGCAGTCGGGATCGCTCCGGAGATAATCAACCGTTCAAACGGCATTCTTGTACCCCCTTCCGACGAGGAGGCGCTTTTTCAGGCCATTCAGGAAATGCTTGACAAATGCAGGGATTATGATAAAACATCGATCCGTTCAGGCGTAATCACTACATTTGACCGCAAAATAATTGCCAGGCAGGTGAAGGATTTTTATACCGGGGTTATAAAATCATCCCGCATCCCGCATCCCGCATCCCGTAACCAGCAACATGTTTAAAAAGATAATAGCCACCATCGGAACCCGTTTGATCACGGCCATCATTACATTGGCGCTGGTGGTGCTGAACGCGCATTACCTGGGGGCAAAGAATGTCGGGACCATCAGCCTTATCATCCTGGCCATCACCATCAACCAGCTGGTCAATAATTTCGTCGGCGGCCCGGCCCTGGTTTATCTTGTGCCGCGTACGGATCTATGGAAGCTTTTCGTGCCGTCTTACCTCTGGGCGCTGGTTTCTTCTTTCGCCGGCTCGGTGATCATGGAACTGCTGCATCTTATCCCTGAGGGTTTCTTCATCCACGTCATGATCCTCTCCTTTTTTCTTGCGCTCTTTTTCGTAAACACGATGATCCTGATGGGGCAGGAGCGGATCCCGTCCTACAACCTGGTGTCCCTGCTGCAGGTCATTGTGCTGATGATAGTCCTGACCGGCCTTATTTTTATTGTGAAGAGACGCGACGTGATGGCCTATATTACAGGCTTGTACTGTTCATACAGCTTTGCTTTTCTTCTGAGCTTTTTCATGGTTCTCCCGAAACTGAAGCGTGCACCCCTGAAAGGTTCGATGCCGGTGCTGAAAGAGATCTTCCGGTATGGCACCGTCATGCAGTTCGGCAATATTTTCCAGCTTTTCAATTACCGGCTGAGCTACTATTTCATTGAAACATTCCTGAACCGTGCCACCGTAGGAGTTTATTCCGTGGGGGTTCAGCTCTCAGAAGGGATCTGGCTCATTAGCCGGAGTATTTCAATGGTGCAGTATTCGAGAATATCCAACGACAACGACCGTGCGTATGCCATCCGGCTGACCCTCAGCCTGGTGAGGATCTCATTCATTGTTACCTTTTTGGTGCTTGGGTTCATACTGTTGCTGCCTTCTGCATTCTTCACCTTCATCTTCGGGCCGGAGTTTCATTACGTTAAGCTCACAATGGTTTCTCTTGCAGCAGGAATCCTTACTTTATCCGTTTCCATCACAATCAGTCCCTTCTTTTCAGGGATCGGAAAGCCGCACCACAATACTGTCAGTTCAGCCATAGGGCTGGTATTCACCATCGTGGGTGGTTATGTGCTGATCCCGAAGATCGGTTTGATTGGGGCAGGGGTCTCCGCCTCAATTTCCTATACTATGGCCACTATCTACCAGGTGATCGTTTTTGCCCGTTTTGCAAGGCTAAGGATGAAAGATCTGATGGTCACCAGGGCGGAGATCTCGATGTTGAGGACTGAGATCAAAAAAGTGATGAAAAAGGAGATCCCCCTGCCCTGAAACGGGTGGAAATTGTGAATAAAATTCCGATAATTATCCCGTCTTTCCTGCATCACCATTACATCTTTCGTTATCTTTGCAGCCAATATCCGCGTTTATGGTTCCCCAGGAAAATTATAATGAATCCAGTATCCGGTCACTCGACTGGAAGGAGCATATCCGTTTACGTCCGGGCATGTATATCGGGAAGCTGGGTGACGGCTCCTCTCCCGATGATGGTATTTATGTGCTGATCAAAGAGATCATCGACAATGCCATTGATGAGTTTGTGATGGGCTATGGGAAAACCATTGAGATCACCATCAAGGAACGGCAGGTCTGCATCCGCGATTTTGGACGGGGGATACCTCTTGGAAGCCTGGTCGACTGTGTTTCAAAGATCAATACCGGGGCCAAATACGATTCGAATGTATTTAAGAAAGCTGTTGGTCTGAATGGGGTAGGTGCGAAAGCAGTCAACGGTCTCTCATCACTGTTTAAAATTCAATCTGTCAGAGAGGGCAAATCACGTACCGTTGAATTCAGCCGTGGTGTTACGGTTTCGGATGACGTTGAAAAAGAGAGTGACCTCCGTTCAGGGACCATCGTCACCTTTGTCCCGGACGAGGATCTTTTCGGCAATTACCATTACATTTCGGAATATGTGCAGAAGATGCTTCAGAACTATGTGTTTCTGAACAACGGGCTGACAATCATCTTCAATGGCGAGCGTTTTCACTCACAGAACGGGCTGCTCGACCTCCTTACCATGTATGTGGACTCCCCGAAGCTCTATCCGATCATTCACCTGAAGGACGGTGATTTCGAGTGTGCTTTTACCCATTGCGAGATGTACGGGGAAGAGTATTACTCCTTTGTCAACGGTCAGCATACCACACAGGGGGGGACACACCAGGCAGCCTTCAGGGAAGCTATCGTTAAAACCATCCGCGAATTCTATCACAAGGATTTTGATACCGGGGATATCAGGGCCTCACTGGTTGCGGCGCTTGCCGTAAAGGTACAGGACCCTGTATTTGAATCGCAGACGAAAACAAAACTTGGGTCCCAGAACATCGAGCCCGACGGACAGTCGATCAGGAATTATGTGATGGACATTGTGAAGAAGCAGCTCGACGACTTTCTGCATATGAATCCGGATACGGCCGAGGCACTCCTGAAGAAGATCATGCAGTCGGAGAAGGAGAGGAAGGAATGGGCGAACATAAAGAAGATCGCCAAGGAGAGCGTCAAGAAAGCCAGTCTTCACAACAAAAAACTCAGGGACTGCCGCCTCCATTATAACAACCATGATGAGCGGCGTTATGAATCAACCCTCTTCATCACGGAGGGTGACTCAGCAAGCGGGTCAATCACGAAGTCGAGGGATGTCAATACCCAGGCCGTCTTCAGTCTGAAGGGCAAGCCTTTGAATGTCCATGGTCTGAGCAAGCGGATCGTTTATGAAAATGAGGAGTTTAACCTCCTTCACTCGGCCCTGAATATCGAGGAGGGGCTTGAGAACCTTCGTTACAATTATGTGGTGATCGCCACTGATGCTGACGTGGACGGCATGCACATCCGTCTTCTGCTTATGACCTTTTTCCTGCAGTTCTATCCCGACCTTATCCGGAATGGTCACGTATACATTCTTCAGACACCCCTGTTCCGTGTCAGGAACAAACAGAAGACCATATACTGCTATTCAGAAGAGGAGCGGAGGTCGGCCATCGATAAGCTGGGTGTAAATCCGGAAATTACAAGGTTCAAGGGGCTCGGGGAGATCTCTCCGGATGAATTCCGCCATTTTATCGGCGGTTCGATGCGTCTTGACCCGGTGATCCTGTCCAAAGAATCCTCCATCCCGGAGGTACTCTCATTTTACATGGGAAAAAACACACCGGAACGCCAGGTCTTTATTATCGACAACCTTCGGGTGGAGGCAGATATTCTCGAAGAACCCGCCTTGATCTAATCGTTGTCTTTCCTTTTCAGGGGCCAGATGTGCATATGATGGGGGCGAAGGTTCGACTCCCGCCTGCGGATCAGGTCCTTCAGCTCAAAAAGCATATTGTCATCTACTTCTTCTGCCATGGGAACGACCCAGTTACGGGTCTCATTTATGATCTTCATGATGAATTCCTTGTCGAAAATATCAGCATGAAGGTCGGTGAGGTTCGAGATCCTGTCCGCACATTTAAGGATCTTTGCCTCCTTTGACCCTTCCATGAGGATCCTTTCCAAAAAAGTGTCTTTCGTTTCATCCTCCCTGCGGGTCACTTCCATGACAAGCTTATAGACTTCCGGCCCGTCAGAATCGAGGCTGATGATGTCTTTGGGTTCTGTGCATCGTACATCCTCAAAAAGGTCATGAATGATGGATGCTTTCAGCAATACGGGGTTGATGTAATGATAGTCGATCAGAATGCCGAGGGTACTCATGGCGTGCCGGAACTGATTTCCGCCCACATACCGGTATTTGCCCTTTAATGCCGTGCTTTTCTGAATATAAGGAGCCAGCACCATCCGCTCCAGTTCGTTTTTTTCCGAATTTTCCATTCAATTATAAATCAAAAGTCAATAAAAATATCAATTAAAGAATTCAGGAATGCAGGAATGCAGGAATTATAATTCTTGCATTCCTGCATTCCTGAATTCCCTAATTCCCTTAAAGGCTTTCCCCAGGTTCCTCACGATATCCCCCGCGATCATCGCTTCCTCTCCGGATTCCTCTGCGGCTATATCGCCTGCGAGACCGTGGAGGTAGGCGCCAAGCAGGCAGGCTTCCAGCGGGGAATATCCCTGTGCCCGCAAACCGGTGATTATACCTGTCAGGACATCTCCGCTGCCCCCGGTCGCCATGCCGGGGTTGCCGGTCGGGTTGAAATAGCAGTTCCCTTCCGGTGTTGTAATGGCTGTATAAGCACCCTTCAGGAGGATGTATATGCCGTATTTAATGGATAGTTCGCGCTGCCGTTCGTTACGCTCAAAATCATTGGAGCAGAAACCGGCGATCCGTTCAAATTCTTTTTTATGCGGAGTGAAAATGCTCCCCTTGGGGATAAAAGATATCCATGTTTTATTTTCACCAAGTATGTTCAGGGCATCCGCATCAAAAACGAGGGGAACGATCGAATTCTGTATCAGGAGCTTCAGGGCATTCTGTGTCTCTTCATTCATTCCGATTCCTGGTCCGATCCCGATTGCCGTAAAATTTTCAGTGCTTTTGATCCCGGAAAAGAGATTTTCGGAAGCGTCAATATCAAGCATCGCTTCAGGTACGGCGGTTTGCAGGATGTTTTTTTCTCCGGAGGGGACATGTACGCTGACGAGTCCTGTACCTGTCCGCAGACAGGCATTGGCAGAAAGCACTGCGGCACCCATTTTCCCAGTAGAGCCGCAGATCAGCAAGGCATGACCAAAGATCCCTTTGTGCGAAAATTTATTCCGCGTCTTCAGAAAAGCAGCCACATCCGATTTTTCAACGAACACATTTCTGCTTTGGGCATTTTCCGTGAATTCCCTCATCAGGCCGATATCCAGCAGTTCCCAGTTACCGGTGTACTTATCGTTTTCGGGGAAAAAGAAGGCATATTTCGGGGGAGAGAAGGTCAGGGTCTGGTCTGCATGGATGATGGCCGGATTGCTGAGCCCGGAAACAGTTTCATCGCAAAATAACCCGGAAGGAATGTCAACGGAGAGAATAAATGCGCCAGAACTGTTGAGATGGCGTATGATATTTGCATTGAATCCTTCCACCGGTCTCGATAATCCGCTGCCAAAAAGGGCATCGACGATTACATCCTTATCCGGGTTAACCGGAGGCAATTCCTCTTTTTCGGTAAGCTGGGTGATGCTCATTTCCAGGAGGGGGTCGAGCCGTTCAAGGTTGGTTCTGCAACTGGGAGAACGGTGCTCTTCCTTTCCGCTGAGAAACACATGTACGGCATATCCCTTCTGAATCATCATCCGTGCAATGGCCAGTCCGTCACCACCATTGTTTCCGGTGCCTGCAAATACAAGTATCTTCCTGTCTGCCGGAATATTTGCGATCATCCAGTAAAAACATGCCGAGGCAGCCCGTTCCATCAGATCGATGTCGGAAACAGGTTCGTTTTTAATGGTGTAGGCATCCGCTTCGCGGATCATTTCAACAGGCAGAATTTTCATATTGCATGAAAAGGGAACAGGTTTGAAGGATTTACCGCTAATCGACCATGCCCCAGAAAGGCAGTGTGGCCGTCGCAATGATTCCGATAATAAAGAGTATGCTGATAACAAAAGTCACGACTGCGATCGAAAGGCCGATGATTGCACAAACCCTGCCTGCTTTCAGGTTGTTGAAAGAGCTCAGGGTATACCTGGATGGGTTGTTCGTATAGAGTGTGTTGTCTTTGCCGGCCAGGATAATGGCTATTATCCCCAGAACGATCCCGATCAGGGAGATATACGGACAGATGAAAACCAGGGAAAGGATCCCCAGAACCAGCACAGCTGTTGAATTCGGCAGATTCTGCTGCACAGGTGGTGCATCATAGTTTCCGGTTTGCTGAGGCTGGGTGAAATGGTTCTGTTCTTCCATACGCTCAAGGTTAGTGATGAACAAGCTGTACCAGGTAACTGATCATCATAATTGAACTAGTAAATATAAACAATAATTTTAAGATGGAAGGGCCTTTCGGCAGTTTAAAAACAATATGAATAAACAGGAAGACCAGCATCAGCATCATTGGGAGGAGGGCAGGGAAGGTCTTCAGACTGAGCAGGAGATTTCCCTTAAGCAGCTCAATGAAGGCGGTTTGCATACCGCATCCCGGGCAGCGGACCCCGAACAGCTGTTTCCAGGAGCAGCTCCCCTGGTGAACTTCAAGCCAGTGGATGAGGCGGTTCATGTCAGAAATAGAATGGATGCAGCCGGAATTTTCCGGTCGTATTGTATTCCAGGGCTGGGAAAGGTATCTTGATAAAACTTACCAGTGTCAGCAGTGTCTTCAGGGTTTTCGACCGGGTAGGGATGCGGGTCAGATCAACATCCATCGAGAGGTAGAACTGGCGGTAACGGTCAAAGGGCGGAACCGGGACTCCATTATAGGAAACTGAATTGCTGGCGGCCCCGGTCATCCCTTCCGCACCGTAGCCAACAGCCACATTGATCCAGCGGGGGAATTTTGTTGTTTTGGGAAGGAAAGCCGAGATGTTGCCTGAAAGCCAGTATGTCTGTCCGTTATAGTCCTTCACCAGCTGCTGTGCAAAACCCGATCCAAGCAGGTCGGGGCGGTATGCCGGATATTCTGTGGTGTGAAAAGAATATTTGAGAACGAACCGCTGCTCATTCCAGGCCAGCTGCTGCCCGATAAAAATTGCACAGCCCAGGGTGTTTGCAGTAAAATCTCCGGGAGAAAATCCCCACTGCGATGAAAATCCGTCAAGGATCTCGATGTTGGCCAGGTATGCAAAGCCGAGCAATCCGCCGTACCAGGTGGCTTTTTTCCGGTCAACGCCTGCCCAAAGGTAAGAAGCGTAACCGACCCTGCTGATATAGTAAGAGGTCGTCATATGACCGATCTTGTCCATCTGCATCCATTCATCAAAATCATTAAAAAAATGAAAGGAGGATTGAGGATAATCTTTGTACCATGCGAAATACAAGCCCCCGAGGGAACCGGCATACAATACGCTCTGGGTAATGATGACACCCGTTAACCTGCCTTTATGAAGGGTGTCAGGGATGTTTAATACTGAAACAGAGTCCCGCTGCTGGGAAAAGGCATGCCCGGGGTTCCACTGAAAGAACAGCAGGAAAAGGAGCGGGATTATGAACACTTTCTTCATCCCTTAATGAATATTCAGTTTTTTCAGGGCTGCCTGGTATCGTGCTGCATTCCGGTTATGTTCGTCGAGCGTCACTGCGAAGTTATGGTAACCCGAAAGGTCTTCTTTTGCACAGAAATACATGTACTCATGGGTGGCGTGATCCAGAACGGCATCGATGGATGCTACCGACGGAAGACAAATCGGACCCGGCGGGAGTCCCGTGTGCAGGTATGTGTTGTAGGGCGAATTTATCTCCTTGTGCTTATTGAGAACCCGCCGGATGGAGTAGTCGTTCCAGGCAAAGATGAGCGTAGGGTCAGCCTGCAGGGGCCATCCTTTTTTCAGCCGGTTCAGGTACACGCCGGCAATGACCGGTTTTTCCCTGTCGCGTGAGGTCTCTTTTTCGACGATGGAAGCCAGGATAACAACTGAAGAGATCTCCATCCCTGATCGCTTAGCTTTTTCAGTTCTTGAGCCGGACCAGAATTTCTTTTGCTCTTCAGCCATCCGTCTGATAAACTGGTCAGCGGAGGTATTCCAGAAAAACTCATAGGTGTTGGGGATAAACAAGGTAAACGCACAGGCGGGGCCGGTGCCGAAATTCCGGAGGTAATTGTCGTCATTCAGCAGATGGATCAGTGATGTGGAGTCGGCTTCGATCTGCCGGGAAATTTTCCCTGCAAGATCCTGCTTTGTACGGATATTATGAAATACCAGGTCCACCGGCTCCTGCTTCCCGGCGCGGAGAAGGTTGACAAGTTCATTGTTATTCATTCCCTTCCGTAAACGATACCGCCCCGGCTTTACCTTTTCCGGGTATTTTTTCCAGAGAGCGACGCTTGTAAAAGTTCCCGGATCACGAAGGAAACTATGCTTGTTCAGTATGTTCAGGACAGCATTAAAGTCGGATCCGGTCGGGATATACAGGTAGCCGGAGTTTTTCCCGTGAAGCACGATATTGGGTCTGAATAATGCCCGGTAGATCAATGACCCTGCAGCCAGACCCGCAAGCAACAGGATGAAAAGAAAGATAAGGATGATCTTTTTCAGAGGTGATTTTTTAGTGGGCTCTTTCTTTTCCAAGTGGTGGAATGATTGATTAGTTGATAATTATTGCTTAATAAGCTGGAAAAGAAGTTCATCTTTGAACCCCCCGTCAAGGAAGCGCCAGTCTTTCCGGGTTCCGCACTGAGTAAATCCGCAGGTCTCAAAAAGGTGGATGCTCGCCGTGTTTCCCTCGGTGATGGAACAGTAAAGCTGGTGAAGGTCCAGTATCTCAAAGCAGTATTTTTTGAGAAGGGTCAGCGCTTCCCGTGCAAATCCTTTCTCCCGTTCTTCAGGGATGATGATGATGCCGATCCCGGCACGCTTGTGATAGGGGTCGAAATCATAGAGGTCGAGGGCGCCGATCGGGACGTTTTTCATGCCGGGCGTTACCTTGTCGAGCATAAGCCTGAGCTGACGTTCGGAAAAGAGATCATGCTGGGTATTCAATACATACTGCTCGATCTGGAATTTCGAGTAGGGGATGAGTGTATTACCCACCCGCCAGACTTCGGTATCGTTCTCCAGCTTATAAATAAAATCGAGATCTGAGGGTTCAATTGCCCGAAGCTGAATGTCTTGGTTCTGAAGCATGTAAATCGTGATTTGCGATTTGTGATATGTTATTTGCGATTTGTGATTTGTGATTTGTGATTTGGAAAAATTCAACTTGCAACTTGCAACTTGCAACTCGCAACTATCCTTCTATCTCCCCGGAGAAGACAGCTCTGACGGGTCCTTCCAGCCAGATATCGCTGAAATTCATTCTGTCCTGCCGGAAACTTACTTTCAGTTCCCCTCCGGTGGTTCTGATCCTGTAGAATCCCGGATTCCCGGGATCTTCCATGGCTGCTGCGATTGCTGAAGCTGTAACACCCGTTCCGCAGGAGAGGGTTTCATCTTCGACGCCCCGCTCATAACTTCTTACAAAGAGGTGGTCGGGAAACACCTCAACCAGGTCAACATTGGTTCCCTCTTCTTTGAAATGATCATTGTAACGAATCGTTCTCCCTTCTCTGACCACATCAGCCCCCTGAACATTATTTGCAAATACCACGTAATGTGGCGATCCGGTGTTGATGAAATAGTGGCCATCCATCTTTTCAATGTGACCCACATCCTTCATCCGGAGGGTTATCTGCATACCGCCCGGGATACGCTGAAGTATCCGGGAGACATGCTCTCCGTCAATGGCAATAAATTTCTTCCGGTCGCTTCCCAATCCAAGGAAATCTGCGAATGCCGTCATACAACGGCCACCGTTTCCGCACATTGTGCTCTCGCCTCCGTCGGAATTATAATAGGTCATGCGGAAGTCATATCCGGGCGCTTCTGATAACAGCATCAGGCCATCCGCCCCGATGCCGAAATGGCGGTCGCAAAGAAAAGCGATCGTCTCCCGTTCCGGTTTCCACCCGGAATCCCGGATATCTACAAGGATGAAATCATTACCGGTTCCTTCGTATTTATGAAATTGAATTTTCATAATGCAAAACTAATGATAATCACTGAATGTAATTCCGAAGATCCCTTATTCTGAAAATTCCTAATTTTACAAAAACCTTTTGAATGAACGGCGATCCACGATTGTACAGGATTCTGAGTGAACTGGACATCCCTTTTGAATACACGGAGCACCCACCGGCTCCGACCATAGAAGAGGCAAAAAAATACTGGAAAGATATTGAAGCAACCCATTGCAAGAACCTGTTCTTCCGGAACCACAAAGGGAACCGGCACTATCTGGTAGTTCTTGAACACACACACGACCTGTTGATCCGTGATCTTGAACAAAGGCTAAAGCAGGGTAAACTGACCTTCGCCTCCGATGAACGGATGAACCGCTACCTGGGCCTGACTCCAGGCTCCGTCAGCCCTTTCGGACTGATCAACGATACGGAAAATCATGTGCATCTTTTTCTCGATAAGGAACTGCAGAAAGCCTCAAAGATCAGCTTTCATCCCTGTATAAACACAGCATCCATCGTGGTTTCTTTCAGTGATTTCCTGAAATTCCTTCAGTGGACAGGGAATTCCTTTGAATTCATAGCTCTGTATGACTAATTTGAAGGCCCGGGAGGTATGGCAACCATGAACTTTCACTTTTACCGATGATTTTCATGCATCCGCCGATTTTCAATTCACAAGTGACGCCGGCCGGACTACATTTGTAATCAAAAAATACTGTACTTTTAAAATCTAAAAAAATGAATACTTCAGGCGAAAATTTTATTAGACGCAACCGGATGAAAAAATTTGCAATGGGACTTTTTGCAATCCTCGCCGGACTGGTGTTGCTCGCATTCAACTTTGACCTCCTGCCTGGTGACTTCAGGCATATTATCTTCTCATGGCAGATGTTGCTCATCGCTATAGGGGTCGTCAGCCTTGCCGGTAATGAAAACCGTACACCTGGTCTCATTCTCATTTCGATAGGAACTTTTTTTATCCTGCCCGAACTGGTTGACTTCCATATCTCGTTTGTAAAGTTATTCTGGCCGGTACTTCTCATTGCAATCGGTCTCAGCCTTCTTTTCAAACGCCGCTGGCAGGGACGTGATTACAGGCACCGAGGTTTCACAGTCAATAGCAGTAATAACGATATTCCGCTGGAGGAAGGGTTTATTGATGAAACCAATGTATTCAGCGGTTCGAAGCACAGGGTTCATCACCAGGAATTCAAGGGCGGACGCATTACCAACATTTTCGGAGGAACCGAACTTGACCTCACCCAGGCAACACTTGCTGAAGGTCAGCGTGAACTTGAGATCGAATGTGTTTTTGGAGGCGTCACTATCATTGTTCCCGCCGACTGGAAAGTGGTTTTGAATATTTCATCGATCCTGGGCGGCTTCTCCGATAAACGATCGGTAATCCGTGAGAACCCGGATTCAAAAAGCGTACTCATCATCAAAGGAACAGCAATCTTTGGCGGAGGTGAGATAAAAAGCTTCTAAAGAAACAAGCGGACTATGATCCACCCTGTATTTAGAAATTTACGTTCAGTTGCAATTTATTTTGGTTCATGGACCCTTGTCGCCGGGGTCCATTTTTCCATTTTATTTTTATTTTATCGCCTTCCGATATCCATTTCTGCCGTTGACAGCATCCTTTTTAATATCCTTTACTGCATCCTCGGCCTTACCCCCTGGTATATCCTCCGGTACAGTCACTACGGCAAAGAAAGCAACCAGTATTCGATCCTCATAAATCACTTTGCCTCCATGGTGGTCCTTGTTTTTATCTGGTTCGGGACGGGCTATTCTGTGCTATCAACCCTGTTTGGAAATTACCGTGAGTATGACCAGTTCCTAAAGGTCTCCATTCCCTGGCGGATCGTCACCGGCATCTTCTACTATCTTCTCCTGGTGATGGTATATGTGCTGGTGCTCTATTATCATGATATCCAGCAAAAAATGAAGAATGAGGTCCTCCTGAATGACATGATCCGGGAAACGGAACTGGACCTGCTGAAATCACAGATCAATCCGCATTTTTTATTCAACAGCCTGAACTCCATCAGCTCGCTTACGGTCACAAGCCCGGAACGCGCAAGGGAGATGACGATCAAACTCTCCGATTTTCTCCGTTACAACGTCTCAAAGGGCAAGGAGCGTTTCACCATTCTTGAGAAGGAGCTCGATAATGTGCGCATCTACCTGGAGATCGAAAAGGTAAGGTTTGGTTCAAAACTGGCTTTTGACTTTGACATTGACAAGAACTGCCTGAAGTGCAATGTTCCGGTGATGATCCTGCAGCCATTGTATGAAAATGCTGTCAAGCACGGTGTTTATGAAAGTACCGGCGAGATTGTTATAAGGACCCGCTGTACCATGGACGACTGCTGTCTGGTCCTCACCATCAGCAATAACTTCGAAGCGGGAGCCCCATCAAAGAAAGGAGCAGGCATCGGACTGAAGAATATCCGGGAACGCCTCAAGATCATGTACCACAACGAAAAGCTGCTTGAAACCAAGGTCTCCGGCAATGAATTTCTCGTTACGCTTGTTATTCCGGTGGAGAACAGTGACGGGAAAACCTGATAACTCAAAACCAATATCCCAATATCTCAATATCTCAATATCCCAATATCCCAATATCTGATAATATGATTAAAACGATCATTATTGACGACGAATCTCCGGCCAGGGACCTGATCCGTCATTACCTGCAGGAGCATAACGAAATAGAAGTGCTTGGTGAGTTCGGCGACGGCTTTGCCGGAGCACGCGCTATCCAGGAGCTGAAGCCCGATCTGGTTTTCCTGGATATCCAGATGCCGAAGATCACCGGGTTTGAAATGCTTGAACTGATCGAAGATCCGCCTGTAATTATTTTTTCCACGGCATATGACCAATATGCGTTGCAGGCTTTCGAGATTCATGCGGCTGACTACCTGCTGAAACCCTATTCTAAAGAAAGGTTTTCTGCAGCCGTGAAAAAAGCCATCGAACGGGTTGGTGAACAGGGATATGAAAAGAAGACGGTGGCTGCTGTATTATCAACGGTTGAGGAGAACCCCGAACTCCTGCAGCGGATCGCCGTGAAGAACCGTCATAAAATAGATGTGATCCCTGTCGTGGACATACTTTACATAGAGGCGGAGGATGATTATGTGATGATCCATACCGCCACCAGCAAATTTCTGAAGGAAAAAACCATGAAGTTCATGGAGTCCCATCTCGATCCGGCACACTTTATCCGGATACACCGCTCGTTTATCGTGAATGCCGATTACATTCAGCGCCTGGAGATATATGAAAAGGAAAGCTATGCTGTGCTGCTGAAGAACGGGAAATCCCTCAAGGCAAGCACAAGCGGGTATAAACTGCTGAAAGAACGTCTTCACCTATAACCTCAATCCATGGAGATCTTTTATCATCCTTATCTTCGGATCGTTGGAAGCACCATCGCGGTTTACATTTTTATAATCATCGCGATCAGGCTTTTCGGAAAGAAAGAACTGGCACAGCTTTCCGTTATTGATCTTGTTTTTATCCTGCTGATCAGCAATGCTGTTCAGAATGCCATGGTCGGGCCCGATTCTTCACTTACCGGAGGTCTGATCGCGGCCACCTCGCTCTTCATTATTAATTATATCTTCAAACAGTTGCAATACCGCTTTCCGGGATTCAGCAAAATTATTCAGGGTGATGCCATCATGCTGGTTTACCAGGGAAAGATACTGGAAAGTCACATGAAAATGGCCAGGATTACTAATGAGGAATTGATGGAAGCCATACGGGAACATGGGGTAGGCAGTCTTACTGACGTCAATCTCGCTGTACTTGAGGTGGACGGAAATATCAGTGTGATCTCCGATGACTATAAGAAACGATCTTCAAGGCGCCGCAAGGCACATAAAATCATTTCCAAACAGGATTAAGCCATTCCTTATTTTTTCTCAATTCTGATAGCGGGTGTTTCATAATCCTTTCCCCTGTATTCTTCAGGGACAGCCATTGTGTTTCCGTCACGCAGGGCTCTGTAATGCGGCGACATGATCTCCATGCCTGCTTCATTGAAATTATCCTGGATATTTTCGTGCAGGTGGGCATAGAGTTCCGGCATCAGTTCGGGAGAGCGGGTGTAAGCATTGATCTCATAGGAGACATAAAAGTCATCGAGGCTTGTTTGCAGTACGAAGGGCTTCGGCTCCTTCAGCAGGCCGTCAGTTGCATTCGCCGCGGATATCAGGAGCTCGTGGATTTTCCGCCATGGAGCATCATAGCCGATGGTGATTGTTGTGTGAAGGATAACTCCTTCGTCTTCTGCAGATGCGCTGTAATTCACCACTTCATTACTGATGATCTTCGAGTTGGGGATGGTGATCTCCTCGTTTTTGAAGGTTCTGAGTTTTGTAACCAACATGGTTTTTCCGGTAACGATGCCGATCATTTCACCGATCTTCACCCGGTCGCCGATCCGGAATGCACGGGTATAGGTAAGGGAAAAACCCGCGATCACATTGGAGAGTGTGCTTGCGGAAGTCAGGGAGAAGAGCAAGCCAAGAAATACCGAAACACCTTGGAAAATGTGGGAGTCTGAGCCTGGTAAAAAGGGCCAGACGAAGATCAGGGTGAAGGCAACGACCAGGATCCTCAGGATGTTATAGGTCGGCAGGGCAAAATCGGCATGAAATCCGGGGAGTTTCATCGCGCCCTTTTCAATTTCATTCCGGAGGAACTTCAGTAATTTAATGATCAGGCGTGAAAAGATCAGGATGAGGAGAATGATCAGCAGGTTGGGTATGAACTGAACAATGCCCCGGGCAAATTTTCCAAGGGGGATGATGATGAGCTTCAGTACTTCGACCGTGAACCTTTTGGTCCAGGGAAGGATGTAAAAGATGGTTGTCAGGCCCGCCAGCAGGATCGCCAGGAGGATGACTGTTTTAACAGCACGTATAAGGAAAATGACGATGGCCATCTGCCGTTTTTCATCCAGCAGGTTATAGTCTTTTATTTTCAGAGCCTTCGCCATCCGGTCCTTGCGTGATTCAATTTTAGTGATGATAAAGCGGAAAAGCCGGTTGTTCAGTCGGATAATGATTATGAGAAGGATCAGAACCCCCAGTGTCAAACCAACATCCCGAAGCAAGGAGGAGATTTTAACCGTATGCTGATATCCTGATATGGCAAGGAGTATCCGCATCCGTCTCTCCTTGGCGATGAGTTCAATGGCCGATTTTTCAGCGCGGGCATCGGCAGGGGTTACTGTCGTTATGATTTCATCTTCATAGACCAGATCCCAGGTACCTTCACATTCTACAATTTTCAGGGAGTCGGCAACAAAAAGGGGATCCCTGGCCAGATCTTCGATCTTTGTCTGGATAGCAGAGGCTCTTTCCTTAACCGAAAAGGGACCGATCTTTGTAAAAACCCTGAAAACGGGCTCGTTGAAAAGCTTAACCTTCATACCTTCCGGGGTACTCCGGAGGCTGTCTTTCGCAACCGAATCCGCTTTCGCAACCGTATCACGGGATGTGCCGGCCGGCGGGAAAGCAAGCATTGCGAGGATGAACAGGAATACAGTAAGGATGCTCTTTTTTTTCATAACGATCTTCATGGGAAATTCCTGTAAAAATAAGAGGATTATCTCAGACAGCCGCCATGCTGTTTATTTTCATGGGTTCACCGTATGAATCATGATGAAGTTGGTTCCTCCCGGCACATGAGCCGGGATGCCGGCCATGATCAGGATCTTATCTCCCGGAACCGCCAGTTTCCTGTTCCGCAGGGTGGTCTCGAAGACTTTGACCATCTCCTCAACCGTATCCGGATGATCTTCGATGAAGAGGGGCTTCACCCCCCAAAGGAGGTTCAGAGCATGGTATACTTTAATGTGGGTGGTAAGGGCAAAAACAGGGGATTTTGGTCGTTCGGCAGCGACAAACTGAGCACTTCTTCCGCTGGTGGTCAGCACGGCAATGCAGCGTGGCTGGATAATTCCCGCTATCGTGTTAGTGGATTCGCCCAGTGCCTGGATGTTTGTGCAACCATCCGGCGGGTAGGTCTTGAAATTAATTTTCTCCTCAACATCCCTGGCGATCCGGTCCATCATTTCCACAGCCCTTACAGGGAAATCACCCATGGCGGTCTCTCCTGAGAGCATGATTGCATCGGTACCGTCGATGATCGCGTTGGCGACATCGCTGGCTTCAGCCCGTGTCGGCCGTGGTTCATGGATCATGCTTTCCAGCATCTGGGTGGCCGTAATTACAGGCTTTCCTTTGCGGTTGCACAATTCGATGATGCGTTTCTGCAGCATGGGGACCTTCTCCGGGTTCATCTCGACCCCGAGGTCACCGCGGGCTACCATGATGCCCTGCACAACCTCAACGATCTCTTCAAGATGATCAATCGCCTGGGGTTTCTCGATTTTTGCGATGACAGGCTTTGCAAATCCTTTTTCATGCATCAGCTCTTTAAGGAAGTTGACGTCTTGCGCCGAGCGGACAAAGCTCAGCGATATCCAGTCCACATCCAGCGAAAGGCCGAATTCGAGGTCCAGGATATCCTTGTCGGTGAGTGAGGGAAGCCGGAGGTTCAACTCCGGGAAATTCACACCCTTCCTGCTTTTCAGTATCCCGCCTTCCCTGACCCTGCATTCCACTGCATCACCCTTTACTGCGGTGATCTCCATCTCAAAGAGCCCGTCAGCCATCAGAACCTGCATTCCCGGTTTTGCATCCGCGGCCAGGTGCGGGTAATCGATCGGGATGACCAAACTGCCGGCTGCTGCATTGCCTTCAGGTACAAGTGATATAATGTCACCGACATGCAGCAGGATGCCTTCTTCCGGCAGCTTCCCGACCCGGATCTTCGGTCCCTGGAGATCCTGCATAATGGTAACCGGGATGTCCAGCTCTTCGGAAATTTCCCGGAGGTACTTCACGACCAGGGCATGATCTTCATAGTTGCCATGAGAGAAATTCAGGCGGGCAACATCCATCCCGGCCATGATCAGTTGACGGATCATTTCCGGGGAGCTGCTGGCGGGTCCGATGGTAGCGACGATTTTTGTGCGGCGCATAGGGCTTGATAGTTTGATGGTGTGTTAAGAATAAGGATTGATGGCACGCGTCAGGAGACGCGCGCTATTAAATAAGTCTTATAATCAGATAACAATTTTTTGACCAAATTCAGGTAAGATTGCTGTAATTCCAAATTTCTGTTTTATCAAAGAAGCTAAAGGCACTCTTCCTTTGTCTTCACCATGTGATAACACAAGTTTGGGACGGGAGGGGGCTATCGCACTGAACCAGTTGATCAGATCCGTCTGCCCCGCATGGGCGCTCAGGCCGCCGAGTGAGTGGATCTGTGCTTTAACCGCGATCTTCTCGCCAAAGATCCTGACCTCCTGCGCACCGTCGATGAGCATGCGGCCGAGTGTTCCTTCACCCTGGTAGCCGACGATCACGACGGAGGTTTCAGGTCTCCAGAGGTTATGGCGGAGGTGGTGCAGTATCCTACCGGCATTACACATCCCGGCTCCGGCAAGGATCATGCAGCTTCCTTCAATGAAGTTCAGGGCTTTTGATTCATCGGCCGTGCTGCAGAAGGTCACATGCTCCAGGTCTGTCTTCAACTCGCCCGATTCCGAGAGTTCCCGGGCCTCCTTGTCATAAAGTTCTTCGTGCTTCATATAGAGCTTGGTGGCTTCAATTGCCATGGGGCTGTCAATGAATACGGGGAAATCAGGGATATCCCCTTTGTGGGCGGCGGCGGCCAGGTAATATAACAGCTGCTGGGTCCTCCCGACCGCAAACGACGGCACGAGGATCTTCCCCTTGTTTTTCAGCCCTTCACGGATGATTTGTTCTCCTTCAGCCAGGGTATCCTTTAAAGATCTGTGATCACGGTCTCCATAGGTGGATTCCATAAATACGAGGTCGGCTTTGAGATAAGGTTCCGGGTCATTCAGGATGGCCATGCCCTGCGGGCCGATGTCTCCCGAAAAAACAACGACCTTCTTTTGGCCGTCTTCTTCAACGGTCAGCTCAATGCTGCCTGAGCCCAGGATGTGGCCCGCTTCGTGAATTCTTGCCTGTATCCCTTTTGCAACTGGGAAGTAGGTGTTATAAGGAGCCGGTGTCAGCAGTGCGATGGCCTTTTCCGCATCCTCTGCGGAATAGAGTGTCTGCAAGGGTGCTTTTCCTCTCCTTGCCCTTCTCTTGTTCAGGTGTTCATAATCCATGGCCTGCACCTTCACCGAATCATGAAGAATAAGCGCGGTAACGTCGATGGTAGCCGCTGTGGCATAAATCGGTTTGTCATACCCGTTCTTTGTAAGCAGAGGCAGGCGCCCGGTATGGTCAAGATGGGCATGGGTGAGCAGGACTGCACTGAGGCCCTTTATATTGATGGGCGGGAACTCCCGGTTCCGGGTATCGGCCTCTTTTCCTCCCTGGAATACGCCGAAATCAACCATGACGGCGGCGTCTTTCGTCTCCACAAAATATGCGGACCCGGTCACATCGCCGGCTGCTCCGAATAAGGTAATGTTCATATTGCTTGTTTAAAAGGATAAAGGTAGGAGATTTCGTAATGCGTAACACGTCACGCGTCACGTGTTACGTGTCACGGCCTTTACTCCTCCTCCTGCTCCAGCAAAAAGCCAAACACGGGGTCGGATTGTTCGTAGAACTGCACCTTGTTTCTGAGGCGGGTGAGCTCAAGCTGCATGTCGTTGATCCGTTGCAGCATATGGGTGATCGTTTCGATGCCTTCGAGGTTGATGTCGAGTTCATAATAGAAACGGACGATCTGCTCCAGCTGCGGCAGCTGGCTCTGGTCAATGAATTCTGCTTCTTTGATCCTCGTGAGCCTGACCAATCCCGTTTCCTGAAGGGAACTGACAAAAGAGACCTCAATGTTGTGGCTGGAACAAAACTCTTCTACTCTTATTAAATATTCTGTTTGCATGGCTTCCTGTTAAGAGTTACAAACGGGATAATTCTGTGAATAACGCTTTTTGCCGGTCATTTAAATTCGTGGGGATACTGATGGACCAGGTCACATAAAGATCTCCAAACTGTCCTTCAGATTTGTAAACCGGGAATCCTTTTCCTTTCAGTTTTACTTTCGCTCCGTTCTGTGTTTCCGGTTTGACTTTGATCTTCACCCTACCGTTCAGGGTCTCCAGGGTGAAATCGCCTCCGAGCACAGCCGTATAGAGATCCAGGATTGCGGTGGTATAAAGGTCGTTTCCCAGCCGCTTGAAGTCCGGGTGCCCGGCTATTGTAAAGGTGATGTAAAGGTCGCCGTTCGGGCCGCCATTGGTGCCGGGGCCGCCATGTCCGGGGATCTTTATAATCTGCCCGTTCTCAATTCCGGCCGGAATGGTGATACGGATGTTTTTTCCGTTTACTGTGAGCGTTTGTTTATGGGTGGTGAGCGCATCGGTGAGACCGAGATGCAGTTCCGCGTTGTAATCCTCACCGCGGTATTTCACCTGCCGGCTTCTGCTGCTTCCTGCTGATCTGCCAAACATAGATTCAAAAAAATCAGAGAAATCTCCGCCACCGGAGAAGGATTCCGAAAAGCCCTGGTCACGCGGGGCTGATGATTGCTGCCGGCCCCGCCCGGCTTGTTCAAATTCATCCGCATGTTTCCAGTCTTTGCCGTACTGATCGTATTTCTTTCGTTTTTCAGGATCACTCAATACCTCATTGGCTTCGTTGATCTGCTGAAAATTCTTTTTTGCATCTTTATCGTTAGGGTTCAGATCGGGGTGGAATTTTCGGGCCAGCCGCCGGTAAGCATTTTTTATATCTTTGGGCGCAGCCGTCTTATCGATCCCCAGCACTTTGTAATAATCGATAAACATGATCGTCTGTTTAGGGTGTGTTCAGAAATGTTGTTAAAGAAATTTTATGCTAAGTTCGGAAAGAAGTGATTCATCTTTTCAAAAAGCCGGAATATTTTTTTCAAGGCAGGCTGCGGGAGAGAAATCCTTCCCTGCAAGCTTTATTCCTTTACTCGTTTTATGGGAATGATATACATCGGCAGCGTGGTCAGATGAAGGACTTTTTCTGTGACGCTTCCCATAAGGATATCATCAAGCCATCTCCGGCTGTGAGATCCCATAACAATCAGGTCTGCATGCTCCTCGCGTGCTGCCGTTATGATTGACTCGGCAAAGTCACCGTCTTTTAAAATCGTTTTAATCGTGTCGTCACCCAGGTGATGCTTTATTTTTTCCAGGAAATGATTCGATGCTTTTTTCAGGCCGTCGATGCTGTCCAGTTGAATAGGGCCCAGGTCGATCTCCCCCGTAAATCCCATGATCGGTGAATATTCCGTCAGGGCATAATATACCGGATCGGTGATCACATGCAGGAGGACCACCTCTGCATCCATGGCTTTCGCAAGTGAAAATCCGCTTTCTGCAATTTTTTGCAGGGACTTATCATAATCAAGGGCAATCAGTACTCTTTTAATTGTGCTGGTTTTCATGGTTTGTCTGATCATTCAATGTAATTTATCTCCCGCCTGTGTGTTTCACAGCCGGGTATTCAACGGGCAGGAGTATATAATCCGGTCAGGCTTCCCACGGTTCATTTCGTCCTCCCGCCAGGTAGTTGTAAAACCTGGTTTCTTCATCTTCACTGATGGCATTTTCGATGAAGCAGTCCGTATCCGCTACCTGGATTTCCTGGCTGTTATTTCGTTGCTCCAGGTACTGGCTGTAAAACTCTTTCCTGGATGAAAATGAGGGATATCCCTGAATCCGGATCTCCTCATTGTGGCTGTCCGGCCGTCCGGACAGGCTCTGCATTCTGCGTTTTGTTGTCATTGCCTTGTGGTGTTATACCTGTTAAAAGTAGGTACAAACGAAGGCTGAGCTGTTACATAAAAAATAGTAAATGTTACATAATTCCCACATTACCGGTAAGTTCAAACATACCCGGGCACTCACATACGGTCCATATACCAGTTCAGCTCCTTTTCCATCTTTTTTATACTGAAAATGGAGGAGATGATTTTCTGCAACCGAAGGAAAGCAGTCTCACTCTTCACAACATAATCAAATGCCTTGTGATGCATGCAGTTTACAGCTACCTCTATCTTATCCTGGGCTGACAGCATCACCACCGGGATCTCCGGGTCGAAGGCTTTTATTTTATCCAGGGTTTCTATCCCGTTCATGGCATTCCTGTCAACCCCGTCGAGCAGGTAATCCAGGATAACGACATCCGGATGGTTTGAGAGATTCATGATGCACATCTCCCCGGTTGCAAATGTTTCGATGGTGAGATCTGCGTGCTGCAGGAATTCAATTTCCATCGATTTCAAAAACACCGCATCATCATCTACCAGGAACAGCCTGATCTTTTTTTCGTTTTTCATGAATTCGCATTTTTAATCCGGTTTAATTCAACTTTTAATTCCTGGCATGCATGGGTACATACGTTTTCGAGTTCAAGCACAAGGTCATGTATACCTTCTGCTTGTTTCTGGGCTCCTGCATAATCCTGTACTTTTTTAGCCATATTTTCGAAATCGATGCTGATGCCCATGATGGAAAAAGAGGGAATCATTTTATGCACAGCCGCGTGAAGCGCCTGCCAGTCCTTGTCCTGAAAACCCTGGTTCATTGCTGTGATGAGGGGAGGTGTCTGTTCCAGGTAGAGTGAGATCATCTCCATCATCAGCTTGGGATTCGATTTGGTACGACGGATGAGGGATTCAAGGTCTGTATATTTCTGTCCGTTCCGTATGGGGGACTCAATAATTTCCGGGCAGGTGCCACGTGTAAGTGCAGGCTTTTTTACAAACCCCATTATCTTACTGTAAAGCAGGCGTTCATCAACGGGTTTCGCGATGTAATCATTCATCCCGACCGCTTTGCATTTTGCCAGGTCGACCGTGGTGACGTCGGCCGTTAATGCAATGATGGGGATACAAGACTTCATGACGGTGCGGATGTGCTCTGTCGTTTCAAAGCCATTCATTTCTGGCATCTGCAGGTCCATAAGAATGATGTCGTATGATTTCAGCAGCAGCCGTTCAATTGCGAGTCGGCCGTTGGCAGCAATATCGCAGTCAAAACCAAAATCGTCAAGCAGCGTTTTCATCAGCAGCTGGTTAAGCGGGATGTCCTCAACCACCAGTACAATGATGTTGCGGATCTCGGTGTCAATCTCCGCTATTTCCAGTTCCGGCTCTGCTTGTGCCTGGGTTTTCTGGAAGTTCAGGTTGAAAATAAAGGAAGAGCCCTCATTGATCCTGCTTTCAACACGGATGCTGCCTCCCTGTGCTTCCACCAGTTGTTTCACGATTGCAAGGCCGAGCCCGGTGCCGCCGTACAGCCTGGAGGTATCGCTGGATGCCTGCTGGAAATTCTCGAAGATATTGCTCATCTTGTTATCAGCGATCCCGATATCGGTATCGGATACCGTGAATTCAATATTCACACTCTCATCGTCCTCATGAAGCAGATGAACACTCACTGTGATTGTCCCGGTGTTGGTGAACTTCACGGCATTGCTTACAAGATTCAGGATGATCTGGTGGAGTCGGACCGGGTCGCCCACCAGGACCAGGGGAATTGCCGGGTCGTACTCCTTCACCAGCTTCAGATTCTTCTCCTGTATCTTGGTGTCGAAGAGGTGCAGCATTGCCGACACTGAAAGTGCCATTCTAAAAGGGGTTTGTTCAAAGATCATCTTTCCGGCATCCACTTTGGCAAGGTCAAGAATGTCGTTGATCAGCACTATCAATGCATCACCGCTCATTTTGATGGCCGTGAGGTACTCTTTTTGTTTGGCTGACAATTCCGTTTTCAGTACCACTTTTGTAAAACCGATTATCGCATTCATGGGGGTTCGGATCTCGTGGCTCATATTCGAAAGGAACTGCTGTTTTGCCCTAACCGCATTTTCAGCGATCCGGGTGGCATTCTCCGCTTTCAGCTTAGCTTCTTCTGCAATTCCGGTTGCAAGTTCTGCAAATACGATGGCCTCGGTCAGCTCCGTTTCGATCCTCCGTTGTTCTGTAATATCCCTGGCAACGACCACAACCCCCAGAACATTCCCCGCATCATCTTTAAAAACGGAACCGTTGAACAGCACGGATGTCAGTTTGCCTGCTTTATGGCGAAGGGTAAGGGGTGAATCAGCCACGGAACCATTTGCGAAGACCTCCTGGTAGACTTCCCTCGCCATTTGCGGTTCGGTAAAATAATCAAAAAAGTCAGTGCCCGTCAGCTCACTGCGGGTCAATCCTGTGATGTTTGCCAGGGCCTCGTTCATATCCATGATCTTGCCGCTGGTATTAATCGTGATCAGCGGGTCGAGGCTGGCCTCGATGAGGCTCCGGGCGTACTGTGATTCTTTTATTCTGGCTGTTTCCATTTTGTTTTTTGGGGTTCAGATTTCTTCTATCGGGCGCCGCCTTTTATTCTTCAGCTGTTTGAAGTGCGAGGGTGTAAGTCCTGTGACTTTTTTAAACTGGTTGGAAAGATGGGCGACACTGCTGTAATTGAGTTTCCATGCGATCTCCGATATGGAGAGTTCATCATAGATGATCAGCTCTTTTATGCGTTCGATCTTATGTGCAATGATGAATTGCTCGATCGTGGTTCCCTGGACTTCGGAAAAGAGGTTGGCCAGGTAGGTGTAATCATGATTTAACTTTTCACTAAGGAACTCCGAGAAGTTCATTTTGATGATCTCGTCCGAATAGTGAACCATTTCAATGATCACGTTTTTTATCTTTTCGATCAGGACGGCCCGCTTGTCATCCATGAGTTCAAGTCCAGAGCTTTTCAGGGCGGTTGTAAGCTGCTCCCGCTGTTCCGGCGTAATCGTTTCCATGATCTCGACAACTCCAAGGTCGACCAAAATAAAATGAAGCCCGAGCTTTTTAAGGACTTCTTTCACCACTATTTTACAGCGGATGCTCACCATGTATTTGATATAGATTTTCAAACAGCTTTTTTTTATGAATTGCTGAATAATTTTGTGTTGACCGGCACTCCTTTATAGGGCGGGCTGATCATGGACCCGCAGGGAAATGTTCTAAATGCCATCTCTTTTGATATAGGATGATAATTCTGACAGCAGCGAGGATAAACTGACGGAGGCGCAGGCAATGTGCGTATCCGCAGCACCGTAATAGATAAACAAAGTATTCCCGAAGATGGCTGTGCCCGTGGGAAAGACAACGTTGTTCACATCCCCGTGCAGTTCCCATTCATATTCCGGGGTGAAAAGCACATAAGGCAGGCGTGCCAGCTCCTTCTTCGGGTCTTGAAGGTCGAGCAGTGCTGCACAGGCTGAATAAACCGGACCGCCCTCTTTTTCTTCGACACCATGGTATATCAGAAGCCATCCGATCTCTGTTTCGATCGGGGGGCATCCGCTCCCCAGGTAACTTGATTCGTGGGGATAGACAGGGTCGAGTACGATATGGTCCTGAAGGTTCTGGAAATAACTTTCCCAGTAAACCTTGTTGATCTCTTTAATGTCATTCACACTGGCGATCTGTATGCCCGGTCGGATCCTGTGGAGAAATACCAGTTTCCCGTCGATCCTTCGCGGGAAGAAAACCACGTTCTTGTCCCAGAGCATGATCTTTTTATCGGGATCGGCCTCCTGGTAATAGAAGCGGTGGTTGTGATAGTAATTCTCATTTACTTTTCCTGATGATTCGGCCAGGTAAACGAATTCCGCGTAGGTGATCGGAGGAACAATGAGTCCCATTTTTTTGAAAGTAACCAGATCCTTCGAAACTGCCAGGGCTCCGCGGGCATTCGTGCCGTCATAGCCGGTGTAGGTCATGTAGAAGATGTCGTCGATCTTCACGATGCGGGCATCTTCCACACCCTGCGATTCATAATCAAATTCCGGGACCATGAAGGGTTTGTCCCACCGTTCAGCTATATTCAAAGGTCCATCCAGCCTGCAATAACCGATTGTGGAAAAATTGCCATTGCGGACAGCGCGATAAAAAATATGCACACTGTCACCCACACGGATAACGGCAGGGTTCAGCACGCCTTCATTTTCAAACTCCAGATCGGTTTTAGTCAGGATGATCCCTTCCTTTTTGACATCTATCATGATGAAATTATTTTTTTCAGAACAGGCTTGATGTTCAGTATCGGAGGCATGGTGTCACCCAGCAGGAACCCCCAGGGTTTTAAGGGTTCAATGTGATCGCAGATGAGTTTTATTATGGCGAGCAGGGGGATGGAGAGGAACATGCCGGGTATTCCCCATAATGCGTTTCCTGCAATCACGGCAATTATTGAGAAAAGTGCATTGATCTTTACTTTGGACGCCACGATTTTGGGAACGATGTAATTGTTGTCGATGAGCTGAATGAAATAGTAAACTGCCAGGACATAAACCGCGTACCAGGGTGAGTCTTTGGTAGCTACCGCGATCATCATTGGCAAAGCCACCGCCACAAGTCCGCCGATGTAAGGAATGACGTTAAGCAGGGCACCGATGATCCCCAGCAGGATGGCATAGTCGATCCCCAGCAGGAGAAGTCCTACTGAATCCAGGATCGCAACCAGCACCGCCTCGATGACCAGTCCGACAAGGTAATGCTGAATCACCGTTTTTGTCTGGGTTACGATCTCTCCAACCTGGTTCTTGTTGCTCTGACCGAAGACTTTCCTTATAAAATCCAGGAGCAGAGGTTGGTAGTAGAGGATCATGAAAACGTATACCGGGATCAGAAACAGGATCACCAGCCAGTTTCCCACAGCGACCAGGGTTTGCGCGATCGAAGCGGCACCGGTATTGATGATTTCCATCTTTGTTTTTACGATCCACTCATGGATCTTTTTCGGGTTGATGTCGAAGTACCCGGATATCCATGTGATGGAATTGTTGAGTATCTCCGTGAAGCGGTCGACGAGAATGGGCCAGGAATCGCTGAAACGGACAGCCTGAGAGAAGAGCAGTGCACAAAAAGCGGCGATGACCAGGAAGGTGAGTATCAGGGTAAGTATGATTGCCACCAGCCGGTTTATCTTCATCCGGGTAAAGAGGTTGACAACAGGATGGAGGACAATCGCGATGATGATTGAAAAGATAATGGGTACAATGATCCCTTGTGCGATATAGAGCACCATTACAAAGGCGGATAATCCGATAAACAGGAAAATGGCCTTAAGGTAAACAGGGAAAATTATTCCTTTTTCAGTCAAAACGTTTCAGGCTCCTTTCATTAAAAAGTCACAGGAATGAACTATTCATACGACCTCGCCGGTAATCCGTACGAGGTATTAAAGGGGCCGTCTTCCCTGGATGATCCTGATCAGGATGGCGATAACTGCAATTACAAGAAGTATGTGGATCACGTATCCGATACTGAATGCGAAAAATCCGATGGCCCATGCGATGATCAGCATGATGGCGATGATATAAAGTAAGTTGCTCATGGTTTCGGTTTTAATTATTGGTGAATGTTATTCGTAGCCGCTTTTAATTACGGTAGAGATCATTTTAAACCGTTCGTTTGCCTTTACGATGTTGGATGTATGCGCGGGAATGATAATAGCCTGGCCCGTTTCCAGGAAATTGGCTGTCCCGTCGATAACGATCTCAGCTTTGCCGTCAATTATCTGGACAAAGGTGTCGAAGGGCAGTATCTTTTCTGTCAATGCTTCGCCGCTGTCGATTGATACCACCGTAACATTACCCGTCGTTTTTTTTATGATCGTTTTAATGACCACTGAATTTGGGATGTATTCGATGATCTCGACAATGATAAAGGCTTTTGCTTTATCCGGTTCAACAGAATCTGCTTTTTTCATCCGTTTGAAGTAAAGATTAACTCAACAACTGATCAGCGCTGATTTACAGGCCGGTTCTGCGGACCTGGTTAAAAGGAAACAGGATCACATTGCAAAGTTCCGGATGGATGCTCCGGTGAATGTTACACAATTAAAGGTAAATGTTACATTATTCACACATTTTCCCAGGTGCTGCGTCTTTTGTGCTTAAGCTTCTTAAAGTAGGAGGGGGTGAGGCCGGTCATTTTCTTGAACTGGTTCGAGAGATGGGCCACGCTGCTGTAGTGGAGTTTAAAGGCGATCTCGGAAAGCGTCAGTTCATCATATACCAGCAATTCTTTAACCTTTTCGATTTTATGGGCAAGGTAAAAGTGCTCGATGGTTGTTCCTTTGACCTCGGAAAAGAGGTTGGCCAGGTAGGTATAATTGTGCTGAAGTTTTTCACTCAGGAAATCGGAGAGGTTGACCTTGATCTGATCCTCATCATAATGTACCATCTCGATGATGATCGTTTTGATTTTCTCGACCAGCATGCTCTTTTTATCATCCATCAGTTCCAGGCCCGTCTTTTTCAGACCTTCAGCCAGGAGGACCCTTTGAGGAAGTGTAATGTTTTCCATCACATCCGCTTCACCAAGTTCAACGGTTTTGTAATGCAACCCGAGTTTGGTCAGCTCTGATTTCACAACCATCTTGCAGCGGATGCAGACCATATTTTTGATGTAGATCTTCAAGCCTTAATCGTTCAGTAGAGATTAACGTTCTTTTCCCCGGCGGGCTCAATCGGCAGAGGACAATATTGCCGTACAAACAAAGATACTTCTTTTTATTCATAACTGCAAATCCGGTCTGATTTCGAAAATCGTTGATCGTTAATCGATTGTTCCGCTCAAACCTCCTTTTTTGATTACTCGAATATCGATCAACGATATTTGAATTTTGAGCGTGGGCTCCCCGGATCCCTCGTCGATCCTTCGCCGATTCTTCGTCGCCTGCTGATGCTTCGGTAGAATAACCCAAAAACAACCCACCCGAAGAGGGGGAGTTGCGAGTTGTAAGTTGTAAGTTGCAAGTTATGCCCTGAAAACAGGCTCAAAATGAGGGAAATAAATGGCGTTTTGGAAAAATATTCAGCTGGATGGCATACCACTCCCACCCGGCCTTACACGGTAATTAATTTCTATCAGCGATTTTTTTTGATTTTGATTTTGACTGCTGACTGCTGACTGCCGACTGCTGACTGCCGACTGCCGGCTGCTGACTACGGACTACTTATCGACCGCACCACCATATTTCCCGGGAAATCCACTGCCCTGACACTCACCCTGCAGCCCTTCCACAGCGGATTATCCTCCCTGGCTTCATAGATCCAATGGTCGCCGGGAACATCCACGGCCATGCCGCTTTCCACTTCAAAGCCCTGGGCGTTCAGAATGGTCACGATGACGGCTGCAATCCGGAACCGGTCGTGAGCGCTCACACTGATCGTATCTCCCTTATGTCCGTGGTACTCCTCAAGATTGATCTCTGTGATTTTGGGATTTCGTAAATAATCGGATATGGCCAGGTTCCAGGCATTGACGCGCTTCGATGCTTTGCTTTGATAATAGGCTGCCAGCTCAGGATTCTCCCGGGCCATCTGCGCCCAGGCCGCAGCCTTGCCAAAACGTTGCTGACAGGCTTTCTGTGCCTTGCTGAATTTCCTGTCCTTGAAGACCGGCAGGCGCGACAATACAGACATGCCATCATAGTTGCGGTAGACCATGTTGCCAAACCTCCCGCCAAAGAACTTAACCAGTGAATTCTCTCTAGTATGTGCCATAACTGAAAATTTCTAATCTCTTTTTGGGGTTAGTTCCCCGCCGCTTGCGGCGTAATTAATATCTTTGTGTATGAGCGAAAGCGAATACATTCATAAATCGCATAATGTAAGCGTACTGTTGTACC
>Ga0073936_10000589_pt1 | contig 56287 bp, 43 predicted proteins | sample AliMusrvi5mmetaG_FD_87041 | JGI IMG/M metagenome (GOLD analysis project Ga0073936, IMG submission 87041) | Freshwater lake bacterial and archeal communities from Alinen Mustajarvi, Finland, to study Microbial Dark Matter (Phase II) - Alinen... | ecosystem: Environmental > Aquatic > Freshwater >...
AGTTTGTGTTGTCCTATTCCTGGGTTCGCGCGATGCCTTGCGAAAGTACTATCAGCGGGCCGGCGAACTCCTTACGCCAAGTGAAAGGGGGTGAGATTTATGGCAAATGGTGGCGACAAGTCGCACCATCCGGCACCCGCGGGTGCCGAGGCGAAGACTTCCAAGGCCGTCAAGAGCGGCCAGCAGTCCAAGCCGACGTCCACGGCCAAGCCGCGGACCAAGTAATCCGTAGCCGGTGAAGCCCGGCATTGCACGCACGCCGTCCGCCCGAGTGCCGCAGGTGTCCCGTCGCTTCCCGCGACCAGACGCCCCCCCGCTCCGAGCCAACGGTGCCCGTGCCCGCTTCTCTCTTCGCCGTTCCTCTGGCGGTTTGCCTTTTCTGGCACTCATGGCCGGCTGAAGCCGCATCATCATGGCGGCAGCCTCTTTGCGGCCCACAACGAGCGCACGCCTCGCGTTATCCATACCGCGTGAGGCCCGACAGCCTTGTGGCTGTTCTCAACTTGTTGCACGGCCCCCGGGTCTCTCCTACTGTCACGATTCGCTGCTCTTTCACATTTTCGAGAAACCCCCTTTGCCACGGAGACCTGAATCGTGACCAATCTCACGAAAGCCCACGACGAACTGTATCGCCGCGGTCCCGATGAGACCTTTCCGACGATGCAGGCGCTTTGGGACCACTGCTACCGACAGAAGGAGCAATCCGCTGACCGGTGGCACGCCCCCAGCGCTCTATCGACCAGGGTGGACAATCACACCTTGGTCCTGGCGATGGGCAACGACGGCGCGTTCTCTTTGAACGACTGGTCCTTCTCGCAACTCTGCCGCCTGGCCGATGTGAGCAAGGACACGGTGAACCGTCTTTCCCCCGCCACGGCCAGCACCGTGCTGGCCGAGACGTTGCCTGCGGGCAACAAGCCGTTCCAGATCCTTACCCATGAGGATCGCGTTCGTTCCCTCCATGGCGCGAGTTACACTCGCCTGTGGAACGTGGACCTTCTCTCGATGATTCGAGAGTTCGCCACCGATTTCCAACCGCCTCAGCAGGCCGTCACCAGCGGCACCGGCCTCTACGCCGGCGAACAGGACCTCTTCGTGTTCCTGATCGACCCGCTGGGCTGGATCGAGATCGAGGGCGAAAACTACGCTCCGGGATTCTTCGTCTGGAACTCCGAGGTCGGCCGCCGGGCTCTCGGCTGCCAGACTTTCTGGTTCCAGGCCGTGTGCCAGAATCACATCGTCTGGGACGCGACGGACATCACGGAGTACACCCGCAAGCACACCGCACGGGTGAACGAGGGCCTTGGAGAAATCCGGGCCATGATCGAAGCGATCGTCGCCAAGCGCGACGCCCGCAAAGACGGCTTCGCTACCGTCATCCGCAAGGCGATGGAAACGAAGCTCGGCAACGACGCAGAGGATGCCTTCAAGGAACTCTGCAAGAACGGAATCGCACGTAGCGTGGCAAAGGAAGCCGTTACCCTGGCACAGGAGAAGGGCCGCTTTACCGTCTGGTCGGTCGTCGATGCGCTCACGAAGCTCTCGCAGTCGAGTCGCTTTGCGGGCGATCGAACCGCTTCCGACCAGGAGGCAGCCCAACTCCTCACACTTGTTACCTAAGGAGTCATCATGTCGTCTTCAACACGATCGCAGCCGCGGCAACCGTCCCCGGCGCAGTCAGAAGCTCAATCGCCCACGGTCCCGGATGGGCCGTCCGACAAGCGGGCGCCAGTGTTTCACTGGTCGCATCCCACCGGATCGGGGCGGATTGAGATCGCCGTTTGGGACAAGACCGTCTCGACCGACAACGGCGAACGTGTCGTCTACTCCGTCACCTGCCAACGGTCGTACCGGAAGCAGGAGGGCGGATACGAGAACACGGGCATCTTCTGGCCCACGGACCTTCTGGTCCTGGCCCACGGAATGCAAGTCGTGTTCGACCGCATCAAGGAGATGCAGCAGAATGGAACCAAGGATGTCCAAGAGAACGGATCGTTCTAATCGTCATCGAAGGAGCAGCACTCCCCCTCCACCATCGGTGGAGGGGGTTTCGACATTGGCAAAATCTCTCGGGCCTACCTCCAAACTGCATTTCGGCAACAAACCACCCGAGCGGTCTAGCCGTGAATCCCAGTAGCCTCTAAGAGCGCCGAACGGAATTTGGCCGCCGACTTGAAATGCAGTTCCTTCGCACTGTCGTCCAGAGCGTCGTCAATTACCTCGGCCAACGAATCCGGCACTTCGGTAACGCGTTGCCTGATGGGAACAGGCGAAGTCTCGGTTACAACTTGCCAGCCTGTCATTGACGGCGGAAAATCCCGTGGCGGTCTGCCAGTGAGCATGAAGTAGAGAGTCGCCGCCGTTGCCCAAACATCAACTTCCGGACCGATTCGCCTAAAATTGATCGCTTGCTGTCGGGGCGCAAACATCGGTGTGCCGCCGGTCATCCCGGTCCGCGTTTGGCCGGTCAGCCCCGCCAACTCGTACGCCTTGGCCAATCCAAAGTCCCCAATTTTCGCGACGATCTCTTCCGCTTCCGATTCACCGCAAAGAAGGATATTGCTCGGCTTAATATCGCGATGGACGACACCTCGCGCTGGTGCGAAGCCACCCCTAGCCATCTTGACCGAGTGAAGCTCCGCGGTATGCGCGTATTCCAGTCCATCGAGAACTTGAACAATGATCTCGACGGCTTGGCGAAGGGGAACCCGTCCGCAGTTCTGTTTCACAAGTGTTTCAACATTTCCCTGATTACAATACTCCATCGTCAACAAGAATGACTCGCCTGTCCATATACGATCCAGGAGTCTTACCACGTGCGGATGACTCAGAGCCATCATCACCTCGATCTCTCGCAAGAAAAGCTCCCTTGGCCGAGAGGACGTTCTTAGCTCGTCGTTGAATAACTTCAGCGCGACTTCCTCGCCGTTTACCTGGCTGCGCGCCAGAAATACTGTCGCCATGGCGCCGCGCCCGAGTTTCTTCAGCAAGACGTATTGACCTATATGATCCAGTGGTTGTGAAGTGCTCATGGCTCGTTTTGGCTCTTGGCAACGACATGTGCTATTGGTCCAGGGTCTTCTTCAACTCGCGGAGGTGTCTCTCAAGGTCTCTGGCTGCGGCTGCGGTCGTAAAGTCCTCCTCCGCAACCGCAGTCGCTTTTGCAGCCTGGACAATGGCGACGACACATTCCAGATCCGCAATGCAGAAGTTCCTACGAAAGGTCTGCTCACCTCCAGACTCGCCTGCCTCCCGAAATGCCTGTTGTAGTTCCCTTGAATACTCGGGCAGGGCGGCCTGCCAGCGTTCAACGTCGATTTGAGCAAGATCCGATGACCGCGAAAGCAGAACCACGTCCAACCACGATACCGTCGACTGCATAGAAAGACTCTCACTTTCACACCCGTCGGCCACAATCGACGGCGTTCCTCCGTCTTTTCTCGATTCCTCCGCCCCAACTTCAGTTCCCCGATTCTTCAAGTGCGCCTTGAATAGCAGATTCACCTCCGCGATGAGATCCTTTCGTAAGAATCCAAATTCGTTTTCAATCGCCGAGCTAATCAAGACCTCGATCGCTTCCTCGTCCTTTGGACAGTCACAGAGTATCCATTCTTTCAGGACGGCATCCATGATATCTCGTACGCGTCCCTCGTCGCACCCACTATCCCCGCCCGATTCTGACGCTTTGCCTGCGGGCTCCCAGTCCGCTTGCGTCGCCGAGTCGCCTTGTTCCTCTTCGCGAGCACTATCCATATCTGCCTGTTCGGCACCCTCGCTCGGTGAGCCTGGATCTACTGCTGATGCAACTACCGTAGGCCCTGGCCAGCTCGCCAGAACTTCCTCCAACTTCGCACGGACGCCATCCGCTTTCAACCATCCGAAGCCCGAACATTCAAGACTATTCAGCAACTGCTGATAAGTGCTCCCCTTCTCCATCGCCGCATCGACGATGCGGGCTCCCTGGCCCAACCCCCACTCAGTTCCACTCGGAATAATCATGATAGAGGAAACAAGGCTCAGTACCACCGCCAGTGCATCTGGATGCCAATCTCCCGGCTCTCGGAGCCCCAGTTCCCAATCCAGGAACCACCGGCGAATTGTATGGTCATTTCCAGCAGTAAACAGATAGCGGCCATCTGGCGTGACGCAGACATCGTGAATCATGTCCTGATGTTCCTTGATGACAAGCAAACACTCTCCGGTATGGACGTCCCAGATTCGGACCGCATGGTCCCCACCGCCTGAAATCAAGTGCCTGTTATCCCCAGCCATGCAAGCTGTCCACACTTCTGTGGGATGCCGCAGAACCTGAACGCAATCGCCTGTGTCCGGGTTCCACATCCTCACGCTATGATCACCTTTGCAGCTTGAAAAGACCAACTTGCCGTCGCCCGTAAATCCCGCCGACGTTATCCGCCCTTGGTGGCCCTTGAACGTGCTAAGGCATTCACCTGTTGCAACATCCCAGAGCTTCAACGATGCTTCGCCCGACCCGGTCGCCGAGAGCACACGCCTATCATCAGGACTGAAAGCCACTCGTTCCACCTCATCCTCATGACCACTCAGTTTTCGGATGATCCCGCCCGTTCCCACATCCCAAAGTAGTAATTCAGGCTTGTAGCGAACTGGGGGTCCGCCAGTTGCTGCGAATAGGCCGTTCCGTGACCACGCCACGGACTCAATCCTGCCTAAATTGCCATGAAATCGGCGGATGCATTCACCCGACAAGGACTCGCACAGCCTCAGTTCAGACGGGCCCTTAAACGGATGGCCCACCACCAAGCACCGCCGGCCAGTGTAATCCACCGCCAAGGAAGAAATGCCACCGCTCGTCTCGGCAAAAGGCTCCGTGATCCCAATGCACTCGCCTGTATTCACATTCCACAGGTGAACACACCCCTGGCTGCTTGCCGAAACCATCCGTTCGCCATTCGCGCTGATCGCCATGCGTTCCACGCTCATCATTGTTGTCCAGCGTGATCCTTCCGGCTTCTCCAACGTCCCCATCGTCAGCTTCCAACATGCTCTCAAGCCGCTACGGGGCAATCGGCGGTAAAGCTTGCCCCAGTGCCCAATTGCATCGTTGTTGCGATCAAAACCGTCAACTCCACGCGCCTCTTGCAAAGACGCAACGGCGAGCTTCATATCACCCGCCAAAGAGGCACGTTCAGATTCCTTTAGAGCCATTTCGAATCGCACCCGATCGCCGGTGAGTGTTTCGACCGCGCGCGCTCGACAGATTGCGAACGGAGCCATTTGGGCTGGCATCTCCGCGTTCATTTCCCAGACATCGACGTTGCGCCACCCCCCCACCGATGCTGTTGCTGCGTCTCCCGACAACGAGACCGAGCGTCCGCTGTCCTCCTCGCACTCCAGCGAGAATAGACAGCGTCCGGTACTTGTATCCCATAGCTTCGCCTCGGGTGGATACCCAATCTCGGTCGCCATCGTCATTGCATACGTACCTCGCTGCGAAAGCGAAAGATGCTCCGGTGAGACGCCATGTCCACACAATCTCACCCCGCGTCTTTCGCCTGACTGCAAGTCCCATGTATCCGTAGCGCTCCGCTCGCTATGATTCTCCGAAAACGTCTCAAGCCAAGTGATTGCGACGTCGCCATCTGGTGAAAACGCCGAGGCTCCGCGGTAGAATTCGGTGCCGTCCTCCGGAAGGTGACGAAGAAGTCGTCCTGATTCTACGTCCCAAATCCGAAAGCCCCCGCGAAATGACGTACTGCTATCATCTCTCATGGCCGCAACCAAGCATGTTTCATTGCCGCAGAATCCGATCGCCATGACCTCGCCAGAGCCGGCGTTCAATGTGCCTACGCATATCCCATCTTCCCATTTCCATACTGCTACATTTCCCTTTGCGTCGCTAACAGCGCAGAGTCTTCCCGAAGGCGAAAACGCGGAGGCAGTAATCTCTTCCTTGAGCTGCGAGGACTCCCACTGCCGGCTACCAGTCCAGACCCCAAGATCCAACCGCTGCGCGTGTCCTCGGAAACCTGCGTATTGTGCTCCGTTGAGTCGCGACGATGCGTTCTTGCCGTCTGGATTTTGGTAAAAGTGCTCATTGGGAATTGCGTTCTGAATGAGGATCTTCAGCGAAGCCAGGTCATCAAGTCGGAGGACTTCGTCATATTGAAGCGGGCAGCCAACCAACGAGAGTTCCTCCAGCGATGACAGGCGGCGTAGTTCATCAAGCCCCGACCCTGTGATGGCCGTCTCATCGAGAATCAGTCGTCGCAGGCAAGAAAGATGGGCGATGGATGCAAGGCCGGCATCTGTCACTCTTGTTCCAGTCAGATCTAGCTCGATGACTGCATCGAGATTGCGAAGGTATTCCAAGTCATGGTCGGTGAAGCCGGAGTGTGTAATGCCCAGGAATCGAAGGCACCGCAATTCCGCCAAATCCCGCAGCGTCTGTGAGGCCACCGTGACCCCGTCAGCACGCAACGAAATGAGTTTCTTCAAACCCGGAATCTCAATCAGTTCACCAAGCGGGACTTCAACATTGAGAACTTCCAATATCTTAAGGCCGGCTACGGCTGGAAGTCTCGCGGGCACCATTTCGAACTCGGGCTTCTCGATGCGAAGCCCCACCAAACGATGTGCTTTCGCGACTTCGTTCCACTTGTCCAGCGACGTTCTGCCGGTAACATGTGAGAACTCTTGGGTCCCTCCATTGACCAAACCGAATCGCCATACCTCGACCCTTCCATCTTTGCCTCCTATGAGCGCGGTGTTACCGTCATGGCTCGCGTTTAAGCAGGATATCTCCTTGATCCACGGCTTAACGACACCTTTGCATTCGTGCAATCGCGTATCCCAGCGTTCAAGAACAGCCCGGCGTTGCCAATCGTGACCGGCCAGCAGCACGATACAGCCGTTGCGCGCGAGACAGCTCTTTGCTAAATCCAGCCCGGTTCTTATGCACCGCACACGTCGTCGGACTGCTCGACGGGACCCCTGCGGCTCTGGTATGCCGTCGGTGAGCTTCAGGTCATGTCGGTCGTTGCGCAAAAGTGCCGCGGCCGCGGCCGAATCGCCCCGCTCGATGTGAACATTTCCGACAAGACGCTTGGCAAGTTGCTGATCCGGATGCGATTTTAGCAAGGGAACGAGCGCCGCAAGCAGTCGGTCGTCATTGATCCGTGCTGCCCGCCATTCCACTAGACCGTGGTTGTAGGTCGACTCTGGATGACCGGGTTGAATCTCCAGAGCTCTCTTCCATGCCTGCTCCGCTTCGCGGTGCTTCCCGAGGTCCCACAAGGACACCGCTTGATTGTTTAATCCATCCGGCAGCAACGTCGCCGCGTCCGGCATCTCGCGCTGGTAACGGGTGTTCGTTACACTCAAGAACACCTGTTGTAAGTTGGTAGCAATTTCCATCATGTCACGAGGGCGCTCGTCTTCGCGCCTGCGAAAGCAGCGGTGAAGCAAGTCACTAATCCCCGCGGGCATCCTCGGGATCATATCAACATCGGGACTGGGGCCGTGCTCAAGGTAGTCATCAAGAGACTCGTTAACAATTGGCCCACGTACCCAGAAAAGTCCGCCATAGAACATCTCCAGGACACTTGCCGCCCAACTCCAGATGTCGGTTCTTCGGGTCAATCGGCGACCGGCCTCCTGCTCTGGAGACGCATAGGCTGGCGTCATCCAGCCTGCACCTTGTCCGGAGGTACTCGTTGAAGATGCAGCTCCGGCCGTGCTGATTGTGTCCCGGGGGCGTAAACGAGCAAGTCCGAAATCGGTGACCTTCACCATGCCGTTTCTAGTCATCAACACATTAGACGGTTTGACGTCCCGGTGAACCAGCCCCTGTTCATGCGCAAAATGAAGCCCCCAGGCAAACTGAATTGCCACATCCAGCAGGCGTTCAAGTACCAGTTTCTCGCCGCCCTCGTAAAGCCGTCGATCCCTGATCCAATCCGATAGGGTTCCGCCATCCACGTATTCGGCGAAAATGTGGGGAACACCGGCAATCCGACGCACATAAAAACAACTGGCCGTATGGGGATGCAACCCAAGCCGAACCCAGGTCTCGGCCTCGCGCTCGAAATTCTCCTTATCTCTGTCATTGCGAAACAGGGAGGAACGAGGACTCTTCATCGCGAGATCCATATCCCATTCACGGTGATGCACTCGATAGACCAATCCCATCCCACCTTCATGGACTTCTTGTACCTCATACAGATCCATGAGCACGTCTCCGGGCTTCCACGTCGCAAACGCCTGAGCCCGTTGCCCTCCTGCCGACCGATCGGATTCTGCTCCCATTGCCATTTCCTCTGACATCTGCCACAGCGCCCAACAACTTTCCGACAACTTCCAACCCGACAGCGCGTGGTTCCATGCGATCAGTTCAGGTCGAAGACCCGCTTGAACTTTCGATCCTCGCGCTCGGCATGATCGAATATATCCTGTAAGAAATGCGCGAACCCAGCTTCCCGAGAGAAGCTCTCGGGCGGTTGGGCGTCACGAAGCCATCGCCACGAAGTGACCGCTCGGCCCGTATGACGAATCCATTTCGCCCATTCTCGTTCGTCTGGAGAATCAGCTTGCTCAGTGTCATCCATCACCCTGCGGAGCACTGCCCGTTCGACGATCGGCAAGTAGTCCGCCTCTGAGATATGATGACGCAGTTCCTGCCGATGTTCGGTGGCGAAATCCTCGATCCACGCCGGCAGGCATTCGCGAAAACGCCGGCCTGCTAGGCTGTGCGACCTGCCAAGTAGATACCCCAGGAATTCGGTGCAAAGGCTTTCGTCCAGCCCAACGTACTCCAGTACCACAGGCGCCAAGGGCCGCAGCGCTCTCTCAATTTCTCCCCAGTCCTCTTCCGCTGCCAAGTCGGTGATTCCAGGATCAACGATCGTCGCGCTCCGGTTCTCGTCAGCGCTTCTCTCGGTTCTTTGCGTTTCCGCGTCCGTAACTTCGCCCGGAGTGGCGTTCTCCATTTCCGCCATGAGCGTCCAATATGCATCGTGCCAATTTCGATAGGTCGCGATGAGACTTTCGACCAGACTGTGATCTGGCCCGTCCAGCGATTCTGCGATATACGCATATAGCGACGGGTACACTAACGCTGGTCCACCCTCCTTGAGGCGTGCCCGAGCCTGGTCCACAAGACCTTCCCAGGTCCTGTCGTCTGACTGTTGCGAAGATCCGCTCATGGTTCTCCCTCAATTTCATAACGCCGTGATATTGCAACGCTACGGCGTCTTATTCACTCCAAAAACTCTCTCACTTTGCTTTGAATTCCGACGCAAATCCTTCTTAACGATCGCCGCGACATCCCAAGAGTGGATGCAATTTCTTCGTAGGTCCGGTCAGCCATCTTCAAACTTACAATCTGAATCTCCAGCCCGGTCAATGCCTTCCGCAAGCGCCGGACAAGTTCCTGGGATTCCAGCATCTCACTCGGTCCGCGGCAACCGTCCTTAGGCACTTCCGACAGCGAGATCCCATCCTTGTCAGCATGCATTCGCAGAAGATCGGTTTCACAGATCACTCGTCCACGCTGTTTGTTCCTCCGAAACCAGTCAACGGCCTTATGGTGTGCGATGGCTCGTATCCATGCACCTGGACTGTTTGCCGATGCCAGTTGCCGAAGACACTCCCTAGCTCCGAACACGGCCATCATTACCTCCTGGACCACATCCTGGGTTGCGTGCCCATCCCGAAGACGCGCGTAGATCAGTGCATGCACTTCGCCGGAGACCCATTTTACAAGGGACTCTTCAGCCAGCTTGTCTCCGGCAAGCACTAGTTCAACCAGTCCTGCAATGTCCTCTCTCTCCATCGTCTGCGTCTATTAGCTCCCTTCCGGACAGCCGGTTCCTTACCCGTCGCAGGGCTCCATCTCACTTATGATACGCCAGTACATATCGTGCCATGCCCGATAGGTTGCAATCAGTCGCTCGACGACGCTACGATCTTCCCCCTCCGTCTCGCCCGCAATGTAGGCATATAGGCAACTGTGCGAAACCGGCGGTCCACCTATCTGTAGCCGCGCCCGCGTCGATTTGATGAAATCCTCAAGCGTCGTCCGTCGTCCGTCCTCCTCGTTCTGGCCGCCTTCTCGCCGACCTGTTTCCGCGGTCATAGTCTGAGCGATAGCGTATTCCGGCCGGGGCAAGCACGTCAACCGGTACTTGCCCGCTCGGCTCCGGTCTCAATGGCTCTCCTAGATTTATTATCGTCTTAATCCACTTTGGGAGCAACCGTATCGCCTCGTGTGCTGCCGACCTCAATCTTCGCAGGTGCTTCGGCGGCCGGCCGCCACAAGACGTCCGAAGGCTCGTTGCCGATCGTCCCGTCCGGCCGCGGTATGCCTCGGCACTTCGGTGCCCATAACTCCGTTTGCCGTCGACAAAGCATTTGGCAGGACGTGACACGAATTGGCCGACCTCCTGGCACCCCCAAGCAAAAGAACATGATCGTGCATGATGTTTGGGCTCGCGATATCGCCGCCGCCCGCAGATCAGCATGTTCTCAAGAAGTCAGGCGGCCGTTTTCCGGCCGTCTTTCGCGATCAGCAATCCAGAAGCTTTCGTGCAAAAGACCAACGATTGTCCAGCCACGCCAATTCTTCTGGAATCCAGGTTACCCTACCGGGAAGCGTAAAGTCCCGTACCGCGAGATTTCTTGCCCATTTCGCTCTCTACCTGCGACAAAGTGTTTGGCACGACATGTCACGACTTGGCAATCCAAACGACCAACCCCGGCTCCCGCCGAACCGAGAGAATGAACCCGACCCACTGTGCCCGTCCTGATCACTTCTCTGCTGGACCGCGGCCTAGCCAGCCTAGGGAAAGTCACTTGCTTGCTTCGAAAAACGCTGCCGCTTGCAAGGTCCCACAAGAAACTGTGTCAACGACAAGCAATAGCCGAACACACGACATTTTCCGGAACCCAAACACAAGGACTAGGAGACGACCCAATGCTTCCACAGAATTTGGTGCCGACGCGTGAAGATCAAACCGCGGACATCCGCACTGCGCGAGACCTTCTGGAACAACAGTACCCCACCACTTACGAGACCACCACCCTGAACGACATGACGCTGCATGACGACGCCACCGTCGAGTACATCCCGCTGAATGGGAAGGCCAACCGCCTTCCATTCACACAAGGTTTTCTGGAATCCCTGGCAAAGCATATCCGCATGCCGCTCAATTACGCCTACGACATCTACTTCAACCTTTTCCGGGAGAACTTCCATCGCCGCAAGGCGGCGTGCTCTTGCGGCCTCACGCTCTGCATTGTCCGCGGTGCCATAGTCAACACAGCACCCGCGAACTATGAGAACCTCCGTGCCCCCAACCTCAAAATCCTCGATATGCTCAACGTCGAGGAAAGCGTCTGGCAATTCAAGAACATTTCGCTCTCCGACGAGGGCATCTCGATCAACTTCCTCCACCCGACCGGAGTTGTCGAGCCAAAACCGGGCGACACAATTCGCGTGGGAATCCGGGTGACCAATAGCGAAACAGGCGGACGATATGCGAAAGTCACCGCGTTCACGGAACGGCTCGTTTGTTCCAACGGAGCCGTCATGCCTGACTCGCTCGGCACCGTATGGTGGAGCACAGACCGGAGGATGCACGAAACCACGAAACTCAACGCCTTTCGCAAGAAAACGCTGGAACTTCTCCAAGGCACACTTCCCGCCACAATCGCCATCTATGATGGCATCCGCGATCGGCAGATTCTCCAGCGAGAGTTCGTTCATCTCTTTCGCCGCATGAATTATGCCCTCCATTCCGGCGAACAGGCCGATCGAATCCTCGGCATTGCAACCGAGGATCGCGTTCGTGTCCAGACGCACGTCCGCGAACTCGAACCGGGGGACCATGGCGAAGCAACACCCTGGCTTGTTTTCGACCTTCACAATCGAGTGACTGCGGGCGCTCGCCAAGTTGTACCGTCCAGCCGAAACAGTCGTTTCTCGCTCCGGGAACGACTCGAAGAGATCGGCGGGGACCTCCTGCTGTTCGGCCGGAACTGACAATGTCGCGAAATCACGTTGCCGAATACCGTACATGTACCGCAGAGGTTCGCGACACGCGGCACTGCAATTGACCAAGACTACGACACTCACCCTCCCACCATCGTAATTGAAAGGACATGTTCATGACCAGTGAATCCTTCAAGATCAGCCGCGAGGCCGCTCGCTCGCCCAGCGCCCTCCAACTCAAAAATTTGCCCCGCCTCTCCGAACAGCGGGCCATGGAGTTTTCCCTCGCCAGGGTTGATTCGGTTCGCTCGCTGGAATCCACCCGAAGCGAACAACCCAACAAACCTCTTCCCGGCCATCTTCGGGCGGCAACCACGACCCTCGGTCTTTGGGGAATATCTTCGCTCATCCTCGCGCGACTGCCGGCCATGTTGGGGGGCCTCTTTGTTGCCGCGATCTTGCTTGTCCGGCTCGCCCATGCCGAGACCGTTTACGTCTTCGTGGACTGCTCCGGGTCCATGCAAGGCAAGAAAGCGACTGCGGCCAAAGAAGGAGCCAAGTTGATGATGGCCATGGCCGAGGAATCGACCGAGTTCGTCGTCGTGCCTTTCAACGAGTCGGCCGTTGTCGGGCGTTTCACCATGGGCCGCGACCGGGAGGCAGCCCTGAAGTGGGTGGATTCCTTCCGCATCGACGGCTCCACCAACTATATTGCGGCGATCCAGTCGGCCGACATCCCGGCCAAGGCCCAGGGCTTGTTTGTCTCGGATGGCGAACACAATACCGGAGGACCGACCTCCGCGGTATTTGAGGCAGTGAAGAAGCATGTCAAGGGCCGACTCCACACCGTATCAGTCGGCTGCCCGGCCGGTTCGCCGGCCGAGGGCCTTTTGACGCAGATGGCAGCGATCACCGGCGGCGGCTACACCAGGGTCGAGAACGATTCCGAGGCACTGGTGCGAAGAATGGTCGAACTGGTGGTCCGTGCCGGCCAGTACCGCAGCTATCGGCCCCGCCAGGATACCATTCACTTTAGGGCCACTACCGGCAGGATCCTGGCCTTCGGCTACGACGGCATCCCAGATGTCCGTGGCGACAATGGCCCGACAGGATCCGTTTATCGCCATCACGCTGACCTGCCGGACCAGAATGTCGATCTTGCGGCGATTGATCTCCAGCAGCCGGCCGACATCACGGTCCTGCTCACCGACAAGCACGCCCCGCGTGCCCGTCTTGGCGACATTCACCGCAACGACCTGCCCCAGGCCCGCACCACGGTTGCCACCAACAAGGGCCGCGTGGCCGCCGGGGACCGCCTGAAGACCACCATTCGCTTCACCGATCGTCAGGGTGCGCCTATCCCTTCGTCCGAAAACTTGTCTGCCGAGGTTCAACTGCTCGATCCGGCCCAAAAAACTCTCGGCCAGGCCGTCGCCAAGCCCACCGCCAATCAGGGCGAGTACCAGGCCCAGTTGCAAATCCCCGACCAGTCCGGGCCGCTCACGATTCGCTCCACGACATCCGTCAAGACCGACGAGGGACACGGGTTCACGGCCAGCGACGACCAGACCGTTCTTGTCCAGAAGGCGTTCTCGCTTTCGGTCACGCCCACCCCACTCTGCGTCTCCGGCAAGATCGGCCCGTTCCATTGCCAGCTTTCCGTGGAGATCAAGGATGCCGCCGGTGTACCCGCCACTTTTACGGCCCAGCTTGCCGATGAAATCCCCGGGCTTCGGCTCGTAAATGCCCATTCCGACAAGCGGAACCTCATCCTCGATTTCCAGGCAGACAAAGCGGGCACCTATCGAGGAACATTGGTCGTTTCCGGTGCCGCCGAGGTCTTGACGAAGAACGCCGAGGTCCCCTTCTCGTTTCAGTTGCAGCCGCCATTTCGTGGTCTTGCCCTTCCCAAGACTCGGGAACTTGACCTGGGGACCCGCTTGGCCGGCATTGGCACGGTGGAAGTGCCCTTGCGAATCCCCGGGTTGGACGACGCGCCGACGGATTACGAATTGGAGGTCGGCGATCTGGCCGGTCCTTCCGCCACGGTTCCGGTTCGCTGCGACCAATCCAGTATCCATCCTTCCAAGGCCGCCCCGGCGGAATTGAAATTGTCGCTGAACGTCGAGAACCTGCCGGTGGGAACGTACGGCGGCAGCCTCCGCGTTAGGCCCAGTGGCGTCGTCAATCAAAATCACTGGGAGACCAGGTTGCGGCTGACGGTCACAGAGCCCCTTTCCGTTCAGCCCTTGGACATCGGGAAGATCGAGGCCGGCAAGATAGTCACCGTGCCGTGGCGCCTGACCAACCTCGGTGCAACCAGCCTGGGCGCCATCGTGGTCGTCCCTACCAAATTCAAGGGATCGGCCGGAGAGACCTCCGACGTGGAACTGACCGTCCCCAATGATCTCGGTGTCCTTGGCCCCGGCCAAGACAAGCAGATCGACGTGCGGGTGGCCGTTTCACCCCTTATGAAATCCCGCGGGACTTTCTCTGCCCAACTCGGCGTCCGGCGGGGTGGCGTCGATGCAATCCAGGTTCCCATCAAGCTGGAAGTCGTGTCGGAGGGCGAAGGGCCGTCGGCGATCCTAGCGGCCCCTGAAAGGCTGGACCTCAAGGCCGCTCCCGGAGAGGTCGCCCAGGCCGTCGTCCGCATCAAGCTTGCGGCCCCGGCAGTCGCCGATATCGTCGAGGCCGCCGCCACGCCCTTTACCGATTCAGCCGGCGCGAAGATTCCACTGACTGCCGCCTTCCAGTGGCCGGAAGGCCAGAAACTCGCCGCCCATACGCCAGTGACGCTCAAGGGCTTCTTCGTGGCACCCAAGACCCGCGGCACGTTTCGCGGCTCGGTGAGCATTCGCTGCCCGAACGAAGGGGCCAAGAACGTCTCGGTCACGCTCACCGTCCAATAGTCCCCGAGGAACTACTGCCATGAAAACATCCACCACATTCCTGATGCTGGGGATTGCCCTGCTGCCGCTTGGTGCCATCGCCGGCACCCCGGGCAAGCCTGCCCCGCCTACCGTGCAAATCTATCTCGCCGACCGCTCGGGATCAATCGGCGAATTCAAGCCGCCGGAGACCATGCAGCCGGCCTTGTTGCACTGCGTCAATCTTGCCGAGCTTTCGCAGCAGCCGGTGAGCATCGCGGTCATCTTCTTTGGCGCCGGCGGCGTCCACGTGGTGGGCGATGAGCATGGTATGCCCACGGCCGCCTATGCCACCTTGCGACACGAACTGAGCACCAAGTGGCCCAAGCCCGATGGCGAAACTCCCATGGACGCGGCCTTCGCAACTGCCGTGAAGATGGTCCACGCCCTGCCTCGCGATGCGCATGTCAGCGTGATACTCATGAGCGATGGCGAGCCGTCGTCGGGCCGTTTGCGGCCCGAGGATTTTCCCGAAATCGCCGCCGAGATGAAGCGCCTGCGCGAGGCTGTCATCAAGAAGTACCAGGGGTTTCCCGCGGAAATCGTCCAGCACTGTGTCCGTGACCGCGAACAGGCCTGGGCAACCCCCGGCACCGCGGAGTTCCTGGAACTCTATCGCAAGCAGGCCCAAGCCGAGTTCCAGCGGACCCTGGAGCACGCCGCCGCCTTGGCCAAGGATAAGGTCCGCTTCGTGACCGTTGATTTTGCCGGCGGCATTCCCGCGTTGCGCGACATCCACCAGGCGGCCGGAGGGACGGTCGAGGATCTTGTGCTTACCGAGCCCTCTGCCGTGATCGGCAAGCTCCACGCCTTGGGACTGACCAAACTGCCGCGGGTTGTCTCGCCGCCCCCGCAATCCCATGATGCACAACCGAATTCGTTTCAGTCGGTGATTGACGTGCCCGTGGACCAGGTCGGCGGCGCCGGCATCGTCACCGTGGAGTTTCGGCCGGCCATCGTCGATTTCGCCAATAACGTATCCCTTACGGCTACCGTCGAAGGCAAGGAACTCCGCTTTTCGCCACAGAGCGATAACCTCCAATGCCAACTGGCCATCGACGGCAAGGGGAATGTCGCCACGGCGACCTTGATTCTCGATGCCATCCCCAAGGACGGTCGCGTCAGCATCCGCTACGAGTCGCCCCGCGGCTCCCTTCACGTGCCGGCATGCACCATCTACACGTATCTCCGCCTCTCCGAGAATACGACGATCGACTTTCGGCCGTCTTTCACGCCGCCTGAGGCGCTGCCGCCCTATGCGGTCTCCTCGAATCACCAGGCGGTGTGGACTTGCGCCCTGCGTACAAAGGGCGACCCGAAGCCCTATCCGCTTCGCGGCGTGGAGGCGGTCCTTTGCCAGACCCGCTCGCGGGCCGCCAGCCGGCTGGAGATGAAACCCGACCCCCAGTCCCCCGGTGTCTTCGCCAGCGAGGAGACGCCCCTGGCCGCGGGCTGCTACGACGCCGAGTTGCACCTCTTGTTTCCCTCGGGCGCCAAGTTCACGGTCACGCTCCCTCGCCACATCGAAAGTGTCCTTCGCGACGAGGCAATTGCCCTGGAGGTGTGCCAGCCCGCCATCGACTCACGGAACCCCACGGGCAACCTGATCGGACATATCGACTTCGGCCCCTTGGGCGACAAAGTGACCAGCAAGGCGGTCATCATTGTCATTCGTTCCCTGGAAACCGACTATCCGGTCACCGTAGCGCCCTCGATCGTGGTCGCCGACGCCCAAGGCACATCGCCCCGCCTGCCTTGGGTCGTCTTCGACAGGCCCCAGGTCACGCTCCAGCCTGGCCGGGCCGAAAGGCTCCGCGCGGTCCTTACGTTGCCCAATCAGATCGAGGAAGCCATCCAGGACGGCCGCTTTGAGGGCAAGCTCTCCCTGGTCCGCCCCGACGTTCAGCAGCCCGTTCCCTTGAAGCGGTACACCAAGATTTGCGGGGTGGACGAGAACGAGCCCGTGGAGCGAGTGACCTTCAGCCTCGCCCGACCGACCATGTCCATTTCGGCCCGCCACGCCTGCCGCAATCGGATCAAGCTTACTTCCGACAACAAAATCTCGCTGCCGATCCACATATCGATTGGTCAGCCGTTCCAGCGCACCGTCACCATCGAAGTAAGCCACGACTCCGTCGTGCGCCGCGACGTGACCGCCTTGCCGGCCGCGATCTTCACCGACGCCGACGGTCGAGAAGTTCCCGCCGTGCGACTCGTTCCCGTGGCCGATATGCCGCTCACGCAGCAGATCTCCCCGGGCGACTCCGGCCGCTGGGTATTCCAGTTCGCCGTGGACAACGACTGTCCGACCGACAAAATTTTCGGCACTCTTGACCTCTCCGCGCCGGGGATGAGCACCCAACACGTGTCCGTGTTGGTCGATCGCCGCAAGCCTCTCTTGGCAGCCACCATCCGCACGGCCTGCGCGATATTGGCGGCTCTTTGCGCGGCCTTTGCACTCCAGGCGATCATTCGCCACTTTCGGGCACGCGCTTTTCGAACCGGTCAAACCCACGTCCTGACTCCCCCTCGTCCGCTCAAGGGCACACTCTCCGTGGCTGCCGGACGCAACGGGACGATTCAACTGACATGCGCAGAAGCCATGAAGGTCTCCCGCCCTGGCGACTCCAAACCCAAGCTCTGCGCCCCGCAGCGGCCCATTTCGATTGACCCCAGCGACGTCACTCCCTCGCGGCCCTTGCGGCTGGAAGTCTGTTCTCCCGATGGCAAACCGTCCCAGAACATTGAGATTACGGAATTCCTGACCGCCGAGGACGGCAGCCCCGAGGCCCACCTGGAAGTCACGTCCGGTGAGGTTGCCGATCAACAGCGGGCCCGACACGCCCGCCGCGTCCGCTCGATGCTCGCCGTGGCCGCCGCCTCCGGCCTCCTGGCTGCGACCATCGGCAGCCCCCTTGTCATTGTCTCCGCCCAATGGCTTTACGATTTCTTCACTTTCTCCTAACCCATCGAGGAACGACCATGACCCTTGCAACTTCCCCCAACCACAATGGCAAGCTTGTAGTGCCCGAGCCCCCTGGTCACAATCGCATCGCCGGCCGCATCCCATCAGCCGGCCTTCCCGCCACTGCATCCCCGCGTTCACGACCACCCGCTCCGGCCACGGAAGCCAGCGGGCACCTACCCTTGGGCATCCAGCCGCGGATGCTCATGCCGGAACTGGATTGCGGCCTTGGCACCACCGGCGCGAAAATTGTCGGCGGCATTTCGGACATGGCCACAGCCGAGTTTGGCCGGCTCCCCAACGCGTTCAACTGGCTGGCCATCGATGGGGCCGCCCGCGAGACGGGGATCGACAGCGAACACTTCATGGGCCTGGACATCGACGGCTGCGGCACCGATCCGCGCAAGGGATTCCAGCGGTTCATGGACTCGTACTCCAGAATTCGTTACGCCGTGGACCAGCAAATCCAGAACCTCTCCGAGTACGATCCGCTCGTCTCGGTCGACAACTCGCTGCGGGACGTGCTGGCCGTGAGGATCTTCGCCGGCTCCGGCGGCTCCAGCGCCGGGATGCTTCATCCCATGATCAGCCTCGTCCACGACGTGGCCCAACAGCGCCGTATCCAGAACCTGCGGGTCTATCTGGTGTTGATGGGCGCCGACATGCCCCTTCGCGACAGCTCGCGGACGGTCATCCGGGAGCAGAAGCTAGCCATCCCCGACAACTGCGCGAACAACCTCATCCGAATCTTCGCCGACATCACCAGTTCCGCGGTAATCCAGGAACGCCGCGGGGACGGAAGTGCGTTCCAGGTCCCGGCCGCCGAGCGGGTCTGGGCCCCGGCCATCATCGACCAGTCCAACGGCCAGCACGAATGGTCCACAACCAACGAATTGGTCGAGATGATCGCCGCGGCCTACTTCCTGCAAATCTTCACCGTCGCGGGCAAGTACGTCGAAGAACGCGACAACGACAACCGCCGCCTGGGCGTCATGGCCCACGGCACGACCTAACCTCCACCAACCAAAGGAACGTAACGATGCTCGCCGTACCTACAACCTACGCTAAGCCTTCACGGCAGACCCGCAGCGCCGGTTTTCTGACGCTTCGCCTGCCTTTTGCCGACCGCCTGGCCCCCCAGTACCTTTCTCGTTTCCTTCGCCAGACCTGCTCGCAGTTGGCCACCGGCAGCCAGCCGGACAATGTCTTGCGGGAACTGGATACGGCCGGCTTGCAGGACGAGGCCCTCTCAATGGTCGAGCACTTCCTGGCCAGCCGCCCGCCCCGCATCGAATGGAATGGTCAACAGCCCGACCTCTTGCGGCTGGCGGCCCTGGCCGAAGACCTCTCCGGCGACAACGGCGATTGGCGGCAGCGGTGTGCGGACCTGGCTGAGATTGCCGAGCAGGCCGAGGGCGAACTCCTCAACCGCGCCGAGGTCCTGGTCAAGGAGGTCCTCCGCCGCCATGGCCCGGCGGCCGCACAAGACCTCCTCACCAAGATCCGCTTGAAGTCCGACGAGTCCCGCTACCAGGTCCAGAACGAACTGGACCAGTACCGGATCGGCACGTGGTCCCCGTCGCGCTCCGATGAATTGCGGCAGGCCGCGGTGCAGCTTCGCAGCTATGCCCGGCCTCGCAAGCCGTGGACACGACTTTTTCTCCGCTTCCGGCCGCAGGTCCGTTACTCCTGGTTCCTCGACGAAGCCCAGCGGTCCCGCATCGGGCGGATCGTGGCCCTCATCAACGCCGCCTGGGCCGACCGGCACCATCTGGCCTCGCTCCAGGCCCGCCGAGACGCCTTGGACAAGCTCTGCGGCCGGCCGGGAAGTGCCGGCTCCTTGGACCGGCATCTCGACGTCGTCCGCCGCCATGACGAACACCTCACCACGCTGGCCCAATCTTGCCAGGTTTCCAGCGCCCATCCCACGCGCCATATCGCCACCGACCTTTTGCTCGCCGACGACATCCAAACAGTCGTTGATCCATCCACTCGCCGTACCATCGAGGATCTCTACGACGACCGCCTGGAAGCACTCGGCATTACCCCGGAACATTGGGCCCAGTCGCTTCGCAGGGACGGGCTGGTGATCGGCGCTCGGGCCTACCTGCCCCACGACTGGAACCACGTCGGCGCGGCCATGGTCGCCCGCCATCTTGAAGCCGCCGCGAAGCGCTACTTGGGCTATCCCAACTCCCCCGGCTTCCCCGAGGTCAAGCCGCCGCAGACCGCCTACGAGCACCTGGCCGCGGTGACCATGCTCGCCCCGGAGTTGTCGGGGCTTTTGGGCCAGATCATGCCCACCTTGGTCCGGCGCAGCGGCCCCTACGCCACCTATCGCCCCATCGCCGGGGCGGAGCCTCAGGTCCATGCCTTCCTCTACTGCCATCCCAGCCAGCGCAAAGCCTGGAAGGACCTCTTCCGCAACGAATTCGCCATTGCCGACGACGCCAACGCCGCGGCCTACGGCATTCGCGATTCCCATCGCATCATACTTTACCGGGTAGCGTTGGCCATTCCCGGCGGCGCCCATCGGGGTCTTTCCAAATGGATGGCCGACGCCAACGAGGGCTATCGCACCAACGTCGCCAAACCGCTCTATAACCGCCGCGAGTATCCCGAGCAGCGGCTGCTCGGCACGCGGGTCAAGAGCCACGCCGACGCCGAGCATATGTTCGCCGCTGCCGAAAAGGCCCGGCTCGTGCATCCGATCGGCAACCCACCCACCGGTTTCGTCTTGTCCCGTCCCGATCCACGAGTGGACGATCTGTTTCGCTGCGTCCAGATCATCCCGGACTGGCATGATGCCAAGTTCTTCTTCGAACTCGTCAAAAACTCGACCGACTTCGGCCTCTTCGTGCAGCAGGTCTACCCCCACATCGTCGATTTCCCGCAAACACAAGTCCGTTTGGCCAGCGAACACGATCCGGACCTGATCGCCGGCGAGTTGGTCAAACTGGCGATCCTGGGCCGCAACGCGGCCGGGCAATACCGCCTGACCGTGACGCCGGCCGCGCTTCCCGCCACAGTACCAGTGGGCATTTACAGCACCGCCTCGACCGTCCTCACTGGGCTTGACCGCCCTCGCTTCATCGCCGCCCTCTACAGCCACGACCAGTTGTACAACATCCTCTTTTTCGCCGTTCGGGATGCCTGGCAGCGCCACGAGCTTTCCGAAAACGACGTCCCGGCGTCAGTCCGTCAGTTTCAGGATTGAATCACACCGGCAGGAAACCGACCAACAACACTTTGCCCTTGATGCTCGATGATGAGAATCGTCACGCTTCCAAAATTGACACGGCTACTTCAGCAACGGATAGGGCTCAACGCGAATTCGGACCGCATAAGTTGCGCGATGCAAGCGAGGATGCTCTTCATGTTCAAGGAACGCCACGATGCCGATCGTGTCACGACCGGCGAAAATCCATGCGACCACTAACAACGGAGTCCGTTCTTCCTTCCTCCCGTCAGACCTCTTTTCAAGGGAATATCGCGTGTCCACCCAGACCTACACTTCGCCCCATGTCGTCACCTATTCGGAGGATGATCGGCCCTCCTGGTCATGGCGTCGCATTAACATCAAGCTGATCCTCTTCAATCTGTTCGTAATGCCCCTCTTGGGGCTCTTGTATTGGCAGATCAATTCCATCGGCCTCCGGCTTGCCATCCCTCAGTTGGGGGCAAAGCTGCACAAGTTCGTTCTCTTCACCTGGATGCGCCGCTACCAGGGCTGGAAGGAATTCGACTGGGCGAACATCGGCGCCATTGCCCAGCTTGCCGTCGTCTGGGCGGCAACGCTCCTTTTGATGCGCGTGTTCGTCTACGGAACGATCCCCGGCAAACCCATCAATGAGCAATTCGTTCGGCGATTCATCCTCATTGCCGGAACGATCCTACTCGTCTGGGACGCCACCATGTTCTACAAGGGGATCTCCGACTACGGATGGATGGGCGGCAACGGCGGAGTCACAACCGTAATCGTAACCATTGGCTGGATGACCGCGTTGCTCATTCTGGCCTTCATCGAAACCATGTTGCAGCGCCACTAAGACAAGGAGTTATCCATGAATCGTCGAACCGCCATCGTCTGTCTGTTTGCCCTCACCGTTGCCGGGTGTGATGCGGCCCCGGACACGGAGCAGCCGGCCATCCAGCCGCACAACCGGAAGGAGATCCTGGCCATCCTTTTTGACACTTCAGGCTCGTTCTATTCCCTCATGTTCGGCAACGATGCCCGTGCATACCGCTTTTGCGCAGCCAGTGCCGATCGCTTCTTCCGCGATAAACTCGGCGACGAAAGCAGCATTGTGCTAGCGCAACTCTCGGCCAACGACCGTCCACTGCTCTGGGAGGGCTCGCCGGTCGAACTTCGGCAGAAGTTTCCCGATCCGGAGGCCATGCGGCGCTTCGTGCAGGGTCTTTCGGATCCCAACGGATCGAGGCTCTACGGCGGACTTGCAGACACCCTTGCGTATATCAATGATCTTCCCGGCGTGAGCACGGGGGAGACAAGGGTGTGTGTGCTCGTGGTTTCGGATATGGAGGATAACGCGCCTACGCAAGAAGAAGATCGAAAGAAGCTCGTCGAGACCATCCGCCGATTCGGCAAGGCGAAAAGTTGCATGGGCTTCTACTACGTCAGCTCCCAGGAGCTGTCCCGGTGTCGCCAGATTGTGCAGGAAGCGGGTACCATGGCGATAGTGGAGAGCGGAATCGTCGAAACACCGAAGCTTCCCGCGTTTGACCAATGAACATCTTCGAGATGATCGATCAGGATGACTGCTTCACGCTCGCTTGCCTGATTGCAATCCTTACGAGCGTCGGGACCAATATGGCCAATCCGGACGTTCGACAGTGGGGCAAGCGGGCGGCTGCGGTCGCCTATGTCCTATTCTGTATTTACGCCAGTTGCATGCTGAACCCTGCCGATGCCCAAGATTGCCTCCATATCGCGTTTCGCGGGCTATTCGCCGCCGGACTGGCAATGGGACTCACCTGGATTGCTCTTGCCATCGGTATCTTTGCCTTCCAATATCTCCGCACCGCGGCCAAAAAATCGTGGTTTTCCGATGCGACCGCTGCCCGGCGACAATCGGAGGCCGAGCGGCTCTCCCGCCAGGAAGCCAGCCGCCAACAGGCGGAAAACATGGAACGGGAACGACGCGACAATGTCACGCGGGCCGATGCAGCCCGCCGCCGCGACGACGCCCGCATGCGCTGTCTTATGCTTTACGACCGCCACAGCACGGCCCTGTCCGAACGATTTCCGCGAGAGCGATTGCAAGAGTATTTCAATCAATACATGTCCGACAAGTCGTCGCCGGAAGTCGTCGAAGAACGCGCCCGGACGCTCATCGCCCTGATTGACGAATGGGTCGCCCAGGACAAAACCCGGCAGAAGAAGGAATTTCGCAATTTGGAAGAACTGGCGGCATTCTTCCAAAAGCAGCGGGATGAAGTGGCCGGTCTTTCCTACGAGGCCGACGTCAAAGACTCGTTTCTCACCAACATCAACATTCAAGAAGAACAAGCGGTTCGGAGGTTTTTGGCATCATGATCCCCATCAGAATCGGCGCCAATCAGGAAACAAGCCAACCGATCATCCTTTCGCCCGATCTGTTCCGCACCCACTTTCACCTCCTGGGGGCGACTGGCTCGGGGAAGACCAACGCCATCCACGTCATGCTCCGCGCCATCCTGGCGACGCCGAGGCCCAAGTGCTGCCTGTTCCTCGTTGATCCTATGGGCAACCTCTCCAACGATCTGTTGAAGTGGATGGCCAGCGACCGCCTCTGCCCGCAGCACGTTCGCGATCGGCTGATCTACATCGAGCCGGCCCACAACGAGGTGGTGCTGCCCTTCAATCCCCTCCTGCACGACTCCGAGGACCATCTCTACTTCCAGGTCGGCCGGGCCGTGGAGATCGTCCTCCGGGCATGGGCAAGTCAAAACCTGGAAGAAATGCCCCGCCTGCGGCACTGGACGTTCGCCTCGTTTTTCGCCGCCGCCTCGATGGGTCTGCCTATTGCCGCCTGCCGGTATCTGCTCCGTCCCGGCACTGACGAGCATGAAGCCCTCCTCAACCGATTGCCCGGGGAACTCCGTCACATGTGGAGCGAAATCCTCCGTGCCCGCGGCGCCGAATCGGTTCGTCTCCTGGAATCGACGCGGAACCGCCTGGCCCCGTTTTTCGACAGCGGCATCTTGCGCCGCATGTTCACCTGTGTCGAAAGTCGCTTCGACGTCGCCCGTTTCATCCACGAGCGTCGCATCGTGATTTTCAATCTCGGCTCCTACGGCAAGCTCGATCTGCATATCGCCCAGACCATCGGCGGCTTGGCGGTCAACGAGATCCTCCGCTCGGCCACGAACATGTCGCAGCGCGAAGTCGATCCCACGTATCTCCTGCTTGATGAATTCCAACACTTCGTGTCGAACGACCTCTACGAGGCATTGCCCACCGTGCGACAACTCGGCCTCCGCCTGATCCTTGCCCATCAGTCGTTCGTCCAACTCATCCGCGGCGACATCGATCTTTCCGGGTTGATCTGGCAGGCCCGCTCGCGGCTGATGTTCGCCAACGACGCCGACGACGCGGACCGCATCGCGCACGAGTTAGCCACACTGACCTACGACCCGATGAAACTCAAGGAGATCCTCTACACTCAGCGGCAACGGATTGCCGGCCACCGCAAGGAATGGCTCAGGGGCACCTCCCGCGGTCGGACCAGTTCTGATGGCACCGACTATCAGCAGGGCAAAAACACGTCCTGGACTTACGATGCCTCGCCGCACCATCCTGGCGATCCGATTACTCGCGGAGAAAGTGAGTCCCACGGCACGTCCAGCAAGCACAGCGAAGGCACGTCGGAAAACGAAAGCCAGGGCGAAACACTGGTGCCAATCCACGAGGATTTTGTCGAGGTTTCCAAGAAGGTCTACTTCAGCTTCGATGAGCAGCGGACCCAGTGGGCGCAAAAAGTCCGCCAGCGGCGCACCGGCGAGGCGTTTGGCAAGTTCCGCGACGACGAACACCTCTACGACATCCATATCGACCATCATCCCATTGCCGACACGCCCAAACTAACCGAAAGCCTTGCGGAACTGAAGCAGCGGAATTTCGAGTCCCCGTTGTTTCTCTCCAAGGCGTTTGTTGAGCGGGAAAGCGAACGGCTCCGTGAAGCGCTGCTCCGCGAGCCGCCCATCACCGTCCGCTCCTTGCCGTCCGACGAATCGGACATCCTTCCTCAGAATCTCTCTGCCCTTTCCCCCGAGACCGTTTGTGAAGATGACACGCCCTTTGCATAAGTCCGCCGCAGCGACGCGACGATCTCTTCGACCGATTGGCTCCCCGTTTCGGCAGATTGCCGAAGGGCCGCCTTCAGGGCATCGCGCTGTTCGATCTCCACGCCCGTCGCGCGGCGGTATTCGTCCCTTCGCGTCTCTCGCCAGTCCTCAATCTGTGCCGGAGAAAGATCCTGGCGGCTCTCCATCCGGTCGAAGCTGGCCACGATCCGGTCATGTCGCGAGAGCAATGCCAATTTCAGCCGCGCATCGGCCTGCCGCTTCCGTCGCTCGAAAGCCTCGTCCGGCCAGCCGCGGTCAGTTCCGCCGATCTCCATGTACGAGCGATCATCTCACGCCCGGGGCGGATGCTCAATTGACAGCATTCGTTCAACAGTGGCCCATCACAATTGCCAGCCATCGGCCTCCGGTTATTCCGACTTGCTCAAAAAATTTTCTTCCGCCGCTTGACTTCCTTGACGGAAGCCGGATAATAGAAGCATCCGTTCCCGCAAGGGTTCGGCCTCCGGTGACAGCCGACGCGGCTCCTCCTCAGGGCGGAGCAACACGGCAGCCCGGTTGTACGACATCCCGACCTCGGGACCTCTCGCTGCCGATCGCCTCCTTTTCCGGGCGCTTCGGCATTCTTTTTGGCTCCTGCCGTTACTACCAAACGGCACGTTTTGAGAGAGGTCGAGGATGATTACCCAGCGCGATATCGACATTCTTTGCAAAGTTGCCCGCTACTACGTCGTAAGCCGGGTCCATGTCCAGCAGCTTTGTTTCCCCGAGGACCATACCGGCCGGGCGACTCGTCGCCGTCTTCAGGCCCTCGTTTCGGCCAATTTGATCCAGCGCTGCCGGGCGCCGATTTTCAATGCCGGCGGCGGTTCTCCATGGCCGGCATATTTTCCCTCGCGCTTGGGCGCAGAGTTGTTGGCCCAACATTTCGACGACGAGCGGTTCCTGGCAACTCCTACCCGCTCCCCCGAACCCTTCCATTTGCACCATTGGCTGGCAGTCACCGACACGCACATTGCATTGGACCAGGCCATTGCCCGTCAAAACCTCGTCCGCCTCGAAAACTGGCTCAATGAGTGGGATGTCGTCAATCCCCAGGCCACTCAGCCGGAGCAGCGCTATCGGCTTTACACTATGCTCCGCGAAAACCCCCGTTTGGTCTGCGCTCCCGATTCGGCCTTCCTCCTGGCTGTCGGCGAGCACCGCAAGGTTTTCTATTTGGAGCAGGACCGCAGCACATCGGGCGTTCGGCAGATTGCCGCCCGCAAGACGCCCGGCTATGCGGAAATGGCCAAGCGGCACTCCCATCGGCGGCACTTCCCCGACACCACCCTTCCGATCTTCACAGTTCTCATGATCGTGCCCACCGTGGGCCGGCGCGACGCGCTGCAAAAAGCCCTCCGCGGCAAGCCGGGGGCGGAACACTGGAAATTTGCCGTGGCGTCGGATCTCACGCCCGAGCAGTTTCTTCACACTCCGGTGTTCTATCCCTGCGAGGGCGAGCCGACTCCGCTAGTGAAACCTCAACCGGTCGCATCCGAGCAACCTATCCTGGAAACGGTCCAAGTAACATGAACCGCCTACAAAACAAAAACATGGCCGGCCCAGTTTGCTTCCGCGTCAGCGGAAAGCGAACCGAGCGGCCGTTGCCGCGATGGTTCGCTGGGGTGCAGGGGCGTAGCCCTTGCCCTCCTGCCTTAGCGAGCCGCAGCGAGCGTCCGTGGCCCGCGAGGAACGAGCGGCAGCCACGGGAAGGCAGGAGGGCAAGGGGTCGCGAACCGAAGGTGAGCGAGCCCTTGCACCCCGCAAACTGGGCCGGGATAACAACTTACAACACAACCAACACCAACAGCCGCCTGACCGCTGGTGGACACCCCGTGGTACACCCCGCGGTCCAGGCCCAAGGTCGCCGGAGACAAGGCATGTTTGCCGTTCTGATCGTCTGCTTCCACCAGCTGCTCAGCGTAGCCCGACTCGCTTCACTCGCCCGCGGTGCGCACGTCGCCGTCGGCGTTTCACTCCCCTTTGGCCACTTCATCTCCGCGTGCCACTCAGGGTGGCGCACACGGCGGTGCTCTGGCGCGCTTTGCGCCTTTACTTCTATTCCCTCTGCCCATCATGGACGACAAGCAGGAAACCATCGGCCTGACCGAGTTGCTCGACGAGGTCAATCGCGATCTCGAAGAGCTGCGAAGGAAGCACTCCAGCGACTACAGCATCAGGAACATCACGATGTGGTGGGAACTGGAGAGAGAACGATTAGTCACGCGGCACAGCCCTGGCAGCGTGGTCCGGAAGGTCCGCGCCATTCTGGGCCTGAAAAGGATGATCGCCTGGTTCTTTGTCGGCTGGCTCATGATGCTGGCCGTGCAAGTGACCATGCGAATGTTGATCGGATAGAAAAGACCCTCTGGGCCGTTGCCCCTGACGACGGCCCAGCCTTTCGATCCGCAAGGATCGCGTTTCCGCGAAGACCGCAAGTCTACCGGCTCTTCGCGAATTCTGTCATGGCCGGATTGTCGAGCCAGAAGGTGTTCAAGATCAAGTTCGTCCCCGTGCCTGTTGCTATCATAACCCCCCTTCATTTCGACCCTGCATTCCCTTGCATCCCCCCGACCACACCACCATCCGGGCACCTTTGCCGACCGCTGTCAGGGAAGCGGCGTCGGCATAGTGCCTTCGGTGTGGATTTTTTATATCCGTTCCCCACTTACATCATGGACCACTCCGCAGCTCCAAACAAGCCCGTGAAGGTTTTCCGCCTCCACGGCCTTTCGGCCAGCATCTTCGCCAATCGCGCGAAGAGCGCTGACCGCGAAGTCCCCTTCTACAAGGTCTCGCTCCAGCGGACCTATCACGACGGGGAGAAGTTCCAGAGCACCACGTCCCTCGGCCGTGATGATCTGCCAATCGCTGGATTGCTGTTAGAGAAGGCATGGGTGTTCATCCTCGAAACCGAACAGGTAGAGAGGAAGGACACAGGAGCGGAGCAATAGACTGCGCGGGGGCCTGCCCTGACAGGCCCCCGCCAAGCCTTCCCGCGAGGGAAGGAGGCCAGGCCGTTTGCCGCAGAGCTGCCCGTGAGGCGTGCCATCGAGCGAACACTGGCTGCCATGTCCGTCACTACTGTGGCGGAGTTTCTCGCCTGAGGCACCTCCCTCTCCGGTGCCCCGGGATTCCCTTTGCCGATGGCGCGTCGCCCCGGCAAGCGCTTAACGAAATCCACGGAGCGCGGGCAATGCCTGCTCCTTTGAAATCACATCCCGAAGGCCGGTCCCGCAATGGTTACGGACAGTGCGGCAGTCCGGCTTGGGCTGTGTCCGCTGTCCTGCAAGGACAGCGAGTAGTCCCTTTCCCCTTTTTTCCTATGGGTCAGTACTTCAAGGCCGTAAACGAAGACAAAAAGGAAGTTGTCTGCCCCTGGTGTCTTGGCGGCGGCGCCAAGCTCTGGGAGTGGGCCGCCAACCCGTACGGCGCGATCTTCACCCTCCTGCTCCGCAAGAGCGATGAGGGCGGAGGTGGCGATTTCTACGGTTACCACAAGGGATGCGACGAAGGCGGTCCCATCCGTTGCCCCGTCAGTGCCATCGCCGGACGTTGGGCCGGCGATCGGGTGATGCTCGTCGGCGACTACGACGGCTCGGACATCTGGAAACGGTTGCCCCAGTACCAGAACATCACCCGCGAACTGGTCGAAGTCTGGAATGACTTCATCGGGATTGGTGATCTCAAGCTGAAGTATAACCCGGAGTGCAGTTGCCGCGAAGACTGCTGAGGGGAAACCCCGGGAGGCAGCCGTAACTGCCTCCTCTTCCCTCCAAGGGAAGAACGCCAGGCGAGACGCCGCAGTGCAGCCCATGGGGCCGGCCCGCGAGCGACCACTGGCGGACATAACCGTCGCTCTGTCGGCGGCCTTTCTCAACGGATCGCCTTCTCTCCGGCGATTCCGGGTTCCCCGTTTCTTTTTGCGCGAAGATGGTGCGCCAGGGATAGACTGTCGCCGCTTACGGAATACCCATGCTCGACGATGCACGATTCTACCGGGATTTAGGTTTCAGCGAGTTGCCGCTCCTCGGCAAACTCCCTGCGCTTGCCCAGTGGAAGCATCTCACCGAGCGCTATCCAACTGACGAAGAACTCGCCGGTTGGTTCTCCGACACGCGGCGCAACATCGGGATCATCTGCGGGCGGATCTCGGGAATCGCGGTCCTCGACGCCGATTCGGCGCTGATGGCCGAGCAACTCCTGCGGAAACTCCCCAAAACCCCGATGATGACGAAGACAGCCAAGGGCCTTCACCTTTTCTATCGGTTGGCAGAAGGCCAGCATGTCCCTCCGCGCGTCCGCGTCAACCAGATGATGCTCGACGTCCGCGGCGAAGCGAGCTACGTCGTGGCCGCGCCAAGCATTCATCCGGAAACTGCAAGTCGCTACGAGCGCCTCGGCTCATGGGACTTGCAGCAAGTTCCGTTTTTCGACGCGTCGTGGGTGGCGGCCGAAGGGCCGCGATCCCTCGCTTCCGCAAGAAACGTCAAGAACCCGCTTTCGTACATTTCCCGAATCCGTGCGGTATCCGGTCGCGGCGGTTCCAACGCGACATTCCGCGCGGCGTGTGTGTTGCGCGACGCGGGCCTCAGCGAGGCCGAGACCCTCGCCGCCATGATCGAGTGGAACCAAACAAACACCGAACCGCCGTGGACAGTGAAGGAGCTGCTCCACAAGGTTCAAGATGCTTTTCTCAAACCTCCAACAAACGGAGAAAACAACCATGAGTCAGTCAAGTGAAACCGTCAACAAGCCATTGGAGAGCTTCTCCGTGGCCGGCCTGTCCGTCTCGCTTTGGGAGAACACGGCCGAAGGCAACGATGGCAGCGAACGGACCTTCAAGTCCGTCACCGTCCGCAAGTCCTACTACAACCGTAAGGAAGGCCAGTTGGCTTCGCAGACCGTGTCGCTCAATCCCTCCGAAGTCAGTTGCCTTGCGCAACTGCTGCGGAAGATGGAGGACGCCGTCATTCAGCGCAACGGCCAGTCCGCCGAATTCTAGGGCGAGCCGTTGCTCGCACTGTGATCGGCAGACTACGCAAGTTCGTTCGCAACCATCTACAAGGAGAAGGAGATGTTCACCGCGAAGAGTGTAGGAAAGGCCCGCTGTCAGTGGTGCCTGAAAGAGGTCGAGTGCCTGGAAGTGAAGTTCGCCGACGGCCTCACCGGAGTGTTTTGCTGGGCCGACGTCAAGAAGGCCGAGAAATCCCGCGACGGCACGAAGCCGTCCGAGACCTCGGAATCTACCAGCAGTAAGTAAAGAGAAGTCGCGGGGCACGGACGCCCCGCATTTCTTTCCTGATCCCATGATGAAGAACCGCATTATCTGACAACCATCCAATCCGAGAGACCAACCATGACCAGCTCATTCACCGACAATTCACAGCCAGCACAGGCCACGACAATTTCCCGTCTCGTCTCGGCACAAGACCTTGCTCAGCGGCTCTGCATATCGGTTCGCACGGTATGGCGACTCCGAAATGCCGGAAAGTTGCCTCCTCCCATCCGACTCGGTGGGGTCGTTCGCTGGCGGGCCGCGGACATCGAGGCATGGGTCGCAGCCGGTTGTCCTTCTGCCTGAGGTGCAGCTATGCAAGAGATAATCGACCGATTGAACCGTATTGAATCCGCCCTCCAATCGCTCCTCCAGCAGCGGACGATCAAGGACTGGTACACGACGGAAGAATTCGCCCAGATCGTTGGCAAGGCTGAATTCACCTGTCGCGAATGGTGTCGCCATGGCCGCATCCATGCCAACAAGCGCATGAGCGGACGAGGGAAGTTCTGTTCGTGGGCGATCTCCCACGACGAACTCTTGCGATATCAGCGGGAAGGTCTACTCCCGGAACACGGAGACGATCGCCGCCTGTTGCGTTGAACCGCCAGCCATGCCTTACCGACCTTGATCGCCGGGTTCGACAAACCGATGCATAAAGACCTAACCGAATACGGTCTTGATTGCCTCCTGTTGTGAGGATGGCCAGAGGTGGGCATAGCGACGAGACATTTCGGGCGACATGTGGCCGCACCATTCCTGGAGCATTCGTTGATCTACGCCCCGGGAAGCGCAAGCGCTGACGAAACTGTGCCGGAGCGTGTGCCAGCCCCGAATGACCGACCATTTCGATGTTCGCAGTCCCCTTTGGAAGTAATTGTGAGCTTCCCGCGGTGTGATGGCTTTCCCGTCCATCTTACAGAAGAACGTCTTTCCTTTTGCCCGGTCTTTCATCCATTGAACCAGGCTTTCGCGTAGAGCAGGACTGATTGGTACGCGGCGGGTCGTGGTCTTGGTCTTGTCCCGCTTCCTTTCCCGCAGAGTGATGAAGCCATTTTGCAGATCGATGTCGGAGGGCAACGCCCTGACAATCTCGGATCGGCGAGCGCCGGTATAGGCGGCGAATACGAACATGGGAAGAACCCACGGGCTGACCGGGCGGCTCTTGACGTATTCCAATAGTTCGGCAATCTCGGCAGGACGGAGGTAAAGGCAGTCCCAGACCTTCTCTGGGTCGTCACCAGTTGCAATTCTTCTCTCTGCCTCGTCCCATGTCATGAACGGGAGACCTTCTTCTATCTTGGCGTAGTCGAGGCCGCCGCCGGGGAATTCTTCTTTCAAGCCAAGCTGCCGCCTGGCCCAGTTCCAAGCAGTGCGTAGGCTGATGATCTCCTTCTTGATCGTCGCCGGGGAGGGATGGCGTTTCGGCCTGTCGGGTTCGGCCTTTACTGGACGGGGTTTCTTGAACGCCCGTTTGTACTCCTTCGGCTTCCGGGCCTTCCGGTAGACGTTCGGATCGATCCATTCGTTCGAGCGAGTGTCTACATATTTCTGGAGGTCGGGCCGCGTTATCTGAGCGACGATCACCCTACCCAGAATCCTTTCGAGATGGCAGAAGTGCAGCCGGATGCCGTCGAGGGTGGTCTGCTCCAGCTTCTTCACCTGGGAAGTGAAGTATGCTTCCCGGAGTTCGGAGAGCGTCAGCCGATGATGATCCGCTGCCTTGGTCGGGGGATTCCCCTTGTGGAACATGAAGTCTTCGATGCTGCATCCCATGGGGACGCTGACGAGCTTCCGGGCTAGCAGCCGTTGCAATTCCTCCGTCGAGGCACTATAAATTACTGCATCGGAGTGCGAAACCTCTCCGATGGTGAAGTATCGTTTCTTTCCCTGATACCGGAAGATGACACGCCAACTACCGTTTCTGTTTTCGATGGATGCCATTGGGGACAATTTGGGGACAACATTGGTCAAGGTGAATCAAGTGCCACGCCAATGTATTATAACGCAAGATTGCCGTAAGTGTAGCGTGAGTCAGGGATTGCAACGCGAGACCAACGTGGGTGAAATGTGTTGAAAGATGGAAGCCATCGGACTGTCGATCCGGTGGTTGCGGGTTCGAGTCCCGTCGCCCTCGCTTGATAAGCCCTTACTACTAAAGTAGTTAGGGCTTTTTCTTTGCGCCATTGGTTGGTACACAATTCCAAGTTTTTGCCTCGTTTTGCATGGTTTCCTAAATTCCATACCGGATTCTGTACCGTCAATCGGCATTTCGGTCAGAGCTACAGTTTTGCTGGCGAAGTCCGTGAAGTAGCCTGAGAAAGATCAAGTCTGACAAAAAAGCCCTGTCCAACTGGCCCGATCCAATCCCGACACCCCCTTCCGGGGATATCTTCCCATTTCAAGACGCCCGTTGGATCGAAATAGGTTATTTCGATTCCGGTGCCCGTCGTCGCTACCCTACGGCTTGCTAGGCGGCTCCAATGCCTTGGCCGCCGCGGCGCGGACTTCGGCATCTTCCTCCTTGGCGGCCGCTTCGAGCGTGGGGATGAAATCGGCGGCGGCAAGACCCAGGTGTCCGAGTGCGGTGGCTGCGGCCAGCCGCCGATCGCGATCGGCATGATGCAGCATCAAGGCGAGGCCTGGCGCGGCAGGCCGGCCTTTGAATCCCATCTCTCCCAAGGCATTCGCGGCAGCGATAGCCGCGGATGCGTCGTCGCCCAGAATCGCCTTCAGCCATTGCTTCATCTCGCCCTTGGCTTTGCGACGGGCCTCGATGGCCAGCCGCGCGACCTCGACCTGTTTCAAGGCCAGCGATGCGGACGCGCGAATCGCCGGGTCCGAATCCTCGGCTGCGGCTTTTTCCAGTGCCTCCACGGCGTCGCGAGCTGCGGGTCCCATCCGGCCCAATGTCTCGACCGCGTGCTGCCGTGCTAAAAGATCCGGTGAGGCAAGAAATTCGGCAAGGCGTTTCACCGCGGGTGCGCCCTCAGTGCCAAGATAACCCAGCGTGTCAATCGTGGAATAGCAGACCCAACGGTTCGGGTCATCGAGGGTAGCGAACAAAATGTCGCGAGCACCGCGGCCGGCAGTTCCCATTTGCAGAAGGATTTCGGCGGCCACGGCACGAACCTTAGGCTCCGGCGAACGGAGACTTTCACAGAGCCCCGGCACGGCCTCCGCGCCCACGTTGGCCAGCGCTCGAACCGCGCCGGGGACGAAGAGAAAACGCTGCCCATCACCAGGATCCTTGGAAATGTGGATCAACGTGCGGCAGATGGCCTGAGGGCCTAGCGCCACGATCGCCTGGGCAGCCTCTCGTCGAGCCTCGTCGCTGCCATTGTCCAATCGTGGCAGCCAGAAATCGACCTTGGCCTGTTGGGCTGCAATCCGCCGCTCGGCAAGTCGAGGTCGCATCCAGCGCGCCAAAGCGATCGCACCGATTAGCGCAGCCAGGAAAATCGCCATCACGATCAAGGCCCACACCAGCGGCGCGACGGGCCGGCGCACGAGAACCGCATGGCCCAATTCGCGGCGCGGCAGGATGGAAGTCTGGCTGACCGACTCGCTCGAAGAGCTTTCATCACCCAGCGGGGGCTGGGCCGACCAGCGATTGGCCGAATCTTCCGGCGGCCCAGCGGACCAGCGATCGTCGCGGCCACCTGAGCTTAGCGGCGGAGGCGCTGGAAGGCCATATCCGGCCATGGGAGGTTCGACCGCCTTGCCGCAGTTGCGACAAACAAACGACGAATCGCCGCGGATTGCGGCGTCCGTGCATTGCGTACCGCAAAACGGACAACGAGTGGCGGACATGAATCCGGCCTCTACTTCTTAACGCTGAACTTATGGACCGTCGATTGTTTGAAGGTCTCGCCCGGCTTGAGCAGGGTCGTGGGAAAATCTTTCTGGTTAGGTGAATCGGGATAGTGCTGCGTTTCCAGGCAGAAACCATAATGCTTCTGGTAGGTCTTGCCGCCGGCGTGAATCGTGCCGTCCAAAAAATTGCCGCCGTAGAACTGGATCGCCGGCTGCGTGGTGTAGATCTCCATCGCGCGGCCGCTGGTCGGTTCCGCAACCCGTGCGGCCAAGCTCAGGCCGTCGTCCTTGCGCGTAAGGATATAGCAGTGATCGTAGCCGCCTTCGACCTGGGCCATATCCTTGCCGATCGCCTTCGGCGAAGTGAAATCCATCTCCGTGCCCTTGACCGTGTCGAGACGCCCCAGCGGGATCAACGTGCTGTCAACGGGCAGGAAGCGATCGGCGTTGAGCGTCAATTCATGCTTGACAATATCGCCGTTGCCGGCTCCGGCGAGGTTCCAGTAGTTATGATTCGTGAGATTGACGACCGTGGCCTTGTCGGTCGTGGCCTCGTAGTCCATTTTGAGTTCATCCTTGTCGGTCAGGCTGTAGGTGACCTTGGCCTGGAGCGTGCCGGGATAACCTTCTTCGCCGTCGGGACTGGTATAGGTGAAAACCACGCCCGCCGTGTCGGGCGTCTCGGCCGGCACGGCCTTCCAAACGACCTTGTCAAACCCCTTCAGTCCGCCGTGCAAGGTATTGGGGCCATTGTTGACGGCCAGCTTATATTCCTTGCCCTCCAGGGTAAAGCGACCCTTGGCGATGCGGTTGCCGTAACGGCCGATCGTGGCGCCGAAGTAGGGCGTGGTCGGCTTGTTGTCTTTGGTTTCCATGTAGTCGGCCAGCGAGTCGCGGTAGAGCGTGATGTTCTCGATCTTGCCATTGCGATCGGGCGTCTCGACCGCGGTTACGATCGCGCCGTAGTTGATAACCTTGACCTTCAGCCCGTTGGGGTTGCTCAAGGTGAATTGATCGATTTGTGTTCCATCGGGCAGTTTGCCGTATGCTTCTTTCGTGACACTCATTTTTTTCTCCTTCTGTGGCTTGTCCGAGCAACCTCCGGCCACGGTCAGGGCGGCGACGACGAGGATACCAAGGCTGTGGGAAAAGAACGACCTCATTATGAATCTTGCTGCCTCCCTGCTTTCTGCTCCCTGCTCTCTGTTATTTCTGCACTTCATGGTGAATCTCCTTGCTTCAGTGTTTTCTCGATGACTTCAATGCTCTTGAGCGCGTCGGCGTTCTGGGGGTCGAGTTCCAGCACCTTTTTGAAATCGGCCAAAGCCCCCGTCGCGTCGCCCAGTTTGAAGTTCACGTAGCCGCGATTGGAATATGCGGCCGTGAATTTCGGATCCAATTCGATCGCCTGGGTGTAATCGATGGCGGCCTGCTCTAGTCCGCCCTTGCGACGATAGGCCAAACCCCGATTATAATGTACTTCGGGGCAACGTGGGTAGAGGAGCACCGCCTTGTCGTATTCGGAGATGGCCTCGACGAGCTTTCCCTCTTTGTGCAGGGCGATCCCCTTGACGTAATGTTCCTTGGCCTCATCCTTATACTTCGCCAGGGCCTTTTCCAGCCGATGGACGTTTGACTCTCCCCCCACGGTTTCGGGGTTAACGTCCCACTTTTTATACACCTCTGCATCGCGAGGATCCAGCCTTATCACCTCGCGGTAGTCGGCCACCGCCTCCTCCGGCTTGTCAGAATTCAGGTAAACCACCGCGCGGTGAAAGCGAGTCTCAGCACAATCGGCATCCAGTTTCAATGCCTCGTTGAGATCGTCCAGGGCCTTGACGAGTTGGTGGTTTCGTGCGTGGATGATGCCCCGGCGGAGTCGGGCGGGGCCGCTCTCCTTGCTCAACTGCACCGCCCGATCGAGGTCTTTGGAGGCATTGTCGAAGTCGTCCTTCAGCCCACGGACGAAACCGCGCTCGCGAAGGGCATCGGCGTAATCGGCATCGAGCTTGAGGGCCTGGTCGTAGTCGGCCAGGGCCTTGTCAATCTCGCCCCTCCGATAGCGGCAGAAGCCCCGATTAAACCACGTCGATGGCTCCTCCGCGGAGAGTTGCACCGCGTGGTTGAGGTCCGCCAGGGCGTTGTCCAGATCGTTGTTCATGGTTTTGGCGTAGCCGCGGTCGGCCCAGGTGTTGGCGTCCTTTGGATCAAGCTTGATTGCCTGACTGTAGTCGGCGATGGCCAATTCCCACTCGGCCAGCCGTGAATAAGCCGCACCGCGACTGTTGTAGGCCGCCTGATCCCGAGGGTTGAGTTCAAGGGCGCTGTTTAGGTCTTGCAGGCCCTCACGGGGCTTGCCCGACATCGCCCTCGCATAGCCGCGGTCGCGATAGGCGTCGGCATATTTTGGGTTCAGACGGATGGCTTCGTTGTAGTCGGCGATGGCCTTTTCATATTTGGCTTGGCGGAAATAGGCGAAACCGCGATTGAAGTGGGTGGAAGGCTGGCTGGCATCCAGGCGGATGGCCACGTCGAGGTCGGCGATGGCTTTTTCCCATTCAGCCTTGTTCACATAGGCCAGCCCGCGTCGCCCCAGTGCCGCGACGTTCTGGTCGTCGATGGCAATGGCCTTGGTAAACGTGGTGATGGCTTCGTCGAATTGCCCTTTTTCCAACATCGCCGAGCCTTGCTTGACCAGATCCACGGCCGAATCGGCGGCCGAGAGCCGATCGCAGACAGCCAGGAAAAAAAGGGCGATAAAAAACCGGGCGGTGTTGCCCAACAAAAAGCAACGGCATCGAAAATAGTTGGTCATGGTGATCTCCTTAAGGGAACTGCTCGAAAAACAAGAAATTCAGCCTGCTTTCCATCCTTGGCTGCGGCCATGAACGAGTGCGGCCACGGCCCCTGATTTGAAGATGCCCGGGCGACAAATAACTCCATTTAGGTGATCCACGACTTAACTGTTTATCTGTCAAATCTCGTTATCGCAGCAGCATGAATGTTGAAAGCGGCATCGCCACAATACGCGGATCCTTCACTCCAGTTTCATCTAACTGGGTGATTAGCAGGCCAAATGGCGAGTTATTGACGGCCTTCTCGATGAAGGTCCGCAGCGCCTCGGTGTCGCGGAGTGGATCAATACTCTGCTGATACTTCACTTCCAGCGGAATCCGCTTAGTTCCAATCGTGAGGACAAAATCTATTTCCGGCTCGCCTCCCCTTGCCGGCAAGTGCGCAATATCCAACGACGGAATTGTTGCGAGAGTGGCTCCCATCACGCTCTCGGCAATATGGCCGGCGAGCGTCGTGAGATGGGGATTGGCACTGAGTCCCTCGCGATCCAGTGGCACAAACTCCTGGAGCCAGCTCGCACGCAAGCCATGATCCGCCAGGCAAATCTTGGGGTTCCCACGCTTTCGTTTCAGGCGGATTTCCAGCGGCTCAATCAGACGCAATAGCAGCGTATCGCCAAGGAATCGCAAGTAATGACCGATTCGCTGTGGCCCGACATTCGCCGACAACGCCCGCTGTACTTCGCGGGCGAAAACCGTCAATCCGGGTGATTGGCCGATGTATCGGCACGCCAGACGAAAAACCTCCTCCAGCAGTTGTGCATCGCGTTTCCGGCCACGGTCGCCAACACGAAGATCATGCTCGATAACTCGACGGATGATCGTCTCATTCAGTTGGTCGGCCAACGGACCCCAGGCAACGTCGGCACGCTGATGAACCAGGGGATATCCACCCCTTTGGGAGAACCAGGTGAAAGCCTGGTCGCGGGCCGCTTGATTTTCCTGGCCATGAGTGTGTAGGCTCCTCCAGAAGTCAGCATCGGTCAGCGAGTCCAACCCATTGTCGACCAGGAACGGCTGCCCCACGGCGAATCCGTGAAACATGCCAATTTCCGTTAATGACAGGACTCCGGCCTCAATCGTACTGATCCGCCCCGCCAGGCTGTCACGCCCCAATTCGATCCTCAAAGCAGAGCTTCCCGTGACCAGCACCTGGGTGGTCGAATTGTCCACCAGCGATTTTAACTGCGGTGCCCAGTCTTTCAGGTTCTGCACTTCATCGAAGAATAAATACGTTGGTTCTTTTTGCTTTGCCGCTTCGTTCAACGTCTTCTTGAGTATCGTGTTCTCGAACCAATCCACGAGCCGTAAGAGGGGCTCGGAAAGCGACGATATCTCGGGAAGCTCATCGCATTGAACGCGAAATATGTTCCTGGGTGGAACTCCTCGGTCGAGGATGTCTTGAAGGACGTGCAACTGGGCCGTGGTCTTGCCAATCTGACGAGGACCGCGAACGACCACGATAGGCGCCAATCGAAGTTGAAGCCGTTTGTGAATCGAGCCAACCAAGTGGCGTCTTGTATCGGGCAGAAGCGGTAGAGGATGGCCCTCCCACCAGGGGTTCATCCGCTGGAGATCCAATACCATCTCGTGGCTTAGCCGAAACTCAGAAAACACAACGTCTGCGCCCATCATGTCCTGCTATCTCTCGGCAATTATCGCCGTGCAAACAAGCGTCCTACGCACAACCCTATATATTCCAGCAAGTTTCCGCGTAATGCAGCGCATGACCCGGTTGGGGCTGTGCGGGTGGGCCGAGCGACGCGCGGCGACGAGCACATTGCTGTCGAGCACGGCACGACAGGCGGGCGGACTATTGGCCATGTGACAATCTCTCGGTCAAGAACCGCAATCGCGCAAACAGCGCGGTCCGATCCGCCTCCGAAACTCGCAAAGTCGCCCCTTCGCGGAGCCCTTCTTCAACGATCGCCGCGACCTCAGATTTCGCCCGCCGCCTCCGCCACTGTTCCAGGTCAAACTGGTCGTTAATAAAGCGCTCCAAGCGTGCGGAAAAATCAGGAATTTGCTGGGCCTTCGCTTCCGCTTCGGGGCTGACGCTGATCGGCATGACATACTCTCCTCGTCGATTTGCTGTGACTCCAATTATACCGATATTACAAGCGATCGCTCCCCCGGCTAGCGGCGGGGACGACAGGCCGGGCGGCGGCCGCTGTGGTTGCGGGCGAAACATTGACACTCACGGCGAAAGAATCGCGCGGCCGGCTGGGATCATTGGGACGGACGTAGTGGAGGCGAATCGAGCCGGTTCCCGGCTGTACGGCCTGGAAGGTAAAAGTGTACGTGCCCAGTGCCACCGTTTGCGTGGCGGTTGATACAGGGGGTGAGTACTGCGGCCGCACGGTCAGCCGCACGGCCGGACTGTTCGTCGTAGCGGCCTGCCATTGATAGCCCGTCGCCGGATTGCCCGGCAGGCGGATCACGAGAATATTACCGACCCGAACCCGGGCCAACTGGCCGTTGTGCGACTTGTTGATTTCTAGTGTCTGTACCCGCGGCGTTGTGGGAGTAGCTGCCCCCGCGGGCGTGGGCGCCGAAATGCGAGCGGCAGCGGCTCCTGGCTGGGTTGGTGCCGCGGCCAACAGGGAGGATGGCACTGCAAGTACACGGCCTTGTCGTCGATTTTGCGCCAGCGGGACCGGCATCCAGCCGTGGACTCCCCATGCGGTAGTCGGCACATCGACCCAATAGATCGGACCCCAGGGAGTGTCGTGATAGTCGTTAACATTGCCGCGAGGCAACTTCTGACTGTCGTAGGTCAGCCAGCCCCAGCGGCCTTCGCTCCGGGTGCCGGGATTGGTAATCTGCATCTGGTAACGCCACTTTCCCGATGTGTAAGTGCCTCCCTTGGCCGGATCGATCGGCTTGACCTTCGCTGGAGCTAGCGGATCGGGCGACAACTCCGCCGCCGGCTTGCTTTCTGGCAAACTTTCCCGCGGCGTCGGCTTTTCGGTTGTCGCGTTAACCGATGGCAATGGGTTGATTTCGGGACTCGTCGGCTTGGCCTCGGCAACGTCATCCGGCCTGGCAGGATTGCCGGAGTTGGCCGATGCGGTCCAGGCCAGGGCCGGCTTGTCCTGAGCAGTGCGTGGATTTTCCGGCGCCGGATCGGCCGGCTTGCTTTGGGCAGCAGCCTCGTCCTTCTCCGTGGTCGCGGCCAGACAATGTTCGCACTGATGCCGCTTCGCACTGCACTTTGGACAAATCCGCAAGGCACCGCTGGTAGTCGGACTGTCACAGTCGCTACACTTGCTTTCCGAATCGATAAACATCATATCCCGGCATTTACTGCACAAAGCGGCCTGGGTGGATGGGTTCCACCCTAAAATGGCTGCCGACAATACAAAGATCACAGCGAGTAGAGAAAACAGCTTTCGTTTCATCGTGGGCACTCCTTGCCAATGTCTACAATTTTTCTTATTCAGTCCCCAGAACCGGAAGAGCCTAAAAACTTGACGATGACGATGGTCACATCATCTTGTATCGGCTGGTTAGCGCAAAACTCATCGAGTTCACGTCGCAGCGCGGCGATAATCTGCGTGGCGGGCTGGTCGCGGCAGGCCTGGATCACTTCCAGGGTTCGGCCGACACCGAAACGCTGGCGATTGGCCGATTCAGCCTCCACGACCCCGTCGGTCAATAGCAGCAACACGTCGCCCGGCTGTAGCAAGAGCGGCGGGGCTGCGGGCACGCGGGTCTCGGCGTCGACTCCCAGCGGCAGGCTCGTGCTATCCAACACCGTCACGCTTCGGTCGCCGTGCAACAGGTAGCTCCGCTGGCCGGCGCCGCCGTAGACCACTTCGCACTGCGCAGGGTCGAGCCGTGCCAGGGCGAGGGTCACGAAGTGGAAATCGTGCGTGTCGGCCGAGAGCATCCGGTTTGCCCGCGTGAGGATCTCACCCACGTCGCTCAGGCCCAGGGCCAAAGTTCGCAGGCAAGCTCGCGTTTCCGACATTAGTAGGGCTGGTCCCATGCCGTGGCTACTGACGTCACCCACGACCACGCCGAGGCAGTTGCCCAACATGGGAATATAATCGAAGTAGTCGCCCGCGGTAGCCTTGGCCGGGTAGAGAGCGCCCGCGATGTCGAAGCCAGGCAGATTGGGTGCTGCGGACGGAAAGAGTCGCTGCTGGATCTCCTTGGCGGCACGAAATTCTTCCGAGGCGTCGCGGAGGGCCGCTTCGGCCCTGTGCCGCCGCGTGCGCTCGATGGCATAGCGGATCGAACGGACCAGCAAATTGTCGTCAACCTGGCCCTTGACCAGGTAATCCTGGGCACCAGCCTGCACGGCCTTGACCGCCGTCGACTCATCGTTATAGCCCGAAAGCACCACGATCGGCACGTCGTTGGCATGCGCGTGCATGGTGAAGAAGGTCTCCAGGCCCTGGCTGTCGGGCAGCGACAGATCCAGCAGGATGATATCGAAGTCGAACTCGCCGAGACGCTCCAATCCGGCAGAAAGCAGTTCCACATGGCTCAGTTTGAACGGTCCGTCCCAGCGGTCGCTCAGCAGGTTGCGCATGACCCACACATCGTCCGGATCATCCTCAACCAAAAGGATGTGGACACTCTGGCGTTCGGCTTTCGGACCACTTGAATTCATTCGATCTGGCCCTCATGTCGATCCAATTCCACGAAGGGTAATTCCACCAGTTCAAACCAATACTTGCTTAATGTTCCCAGCAGATCGACCAAGCCGCTGAACGTGGCGGGCTTGGTGATGTAGGAGTTCACGCCCATGCGGTAGCAAAAGCCGATGTCGTCGCGGGCCGTGGAAGTCGTAAGCACCACAATGGGAATGCTCCGCAAGCGGGGATCTGCTTTGACTTCGCTGAGGGCCTCTCGGCCGTCTTTTCGCGGCATCTTGAGGTCCAATAAAATCAAGTCGGGCCGCGGAACATCGGGCGAAAGTTGATACTCACCCCGTCGCCGTAGGTAGTCCATCAACTGCTGGCCATCACGGACGATCCGCAAGTCATGCAATTGCTTCACCTCGCGCAACGCCTCTCGAACGAGGAGGCAATCGTCGTCATCGTCGTCGGCCATGAGGATCGTGCAGGGCCCGCGCTTGTTCGCCATCACTGGGCCTCGTTGTGTTTCTTTTTTGCCTGGGCCACCGGCAGCAGCACTTCAAAGATCGAACCCTTGCCGGCTGTGCCATGTGCCGAAATCTGCCCGCCGTGATACTCGACGATCCGCCGGCATATAGCCAGCCCGATACCTGTCCCGTCGTAGACGTCGCGAGGATGCAACCGCTGGAAAATGCCGAAGATCCGCTCGGCATACTGCTGGTCAAAACCGATGCCGTTATCTTCGACGGTGATACGGCACTTTTCCTCGGCCAGCGATTTACGCGAGTGGCGCTGGTCTCGCGGCAGCAGGTAGCGGGCCTCAATCTTCACGACCGGAGGCTCGTCGGGGCGGTGGAATTTCAGGGCATTGGCGATCAGGTTCTGGAGCAACATGCGGATCTGCAACGGTTCGGCCTGGATTGTTGGCAGATTACCCACCTTTACCTGCCCATGTACGCGCTCGATCTGTGCTTCCAGGTCGCCCACCACCTGGAGGACGATCTCGCTCAGATCGACTTGCACGAAATCGCAGGCCCGCGAGGTGACGCGGCAAAGTGTCAACAGGCCTTCGATCAATTCCTGCATTCGTGCGGCGGCATTCTGCATCCGGCTGACGCACTCCTGCGCCGTTTCGTCCAAGAGTTCCTTGCACTTCACTTCCAGCCGGTCGCCAAAAGCACGAATCTTGCGCAGCGGCTCCTGTAAGTCGTGCGAGGCCACGTAAGCGAACTGCTCCAAATCCCGGTTGGATCGCTCCAGTTCGGCCGCATAGCGGCCCTGCTGTTCTTCGGCCTTCTTGCGGGCACTGATGTCGCGGACGAAAAAGGTCAGCACCGGCGCGCCGTTGATCTGGCCGATCGTCATGGCCATCTCGGCAAAAAACACTTCTCCGTTGCTCCGCGAGGCCGTTACTTCGACGCGTTTTCCGAGCATCGATCCTTCGCCCGCTTCCAGGTAGCGCTCGATGCGGCTGCGGTGCCCGGCACTCAGCGAGGGCGGGAAGAGCACGTCGGAAGGCCGCGTGCCGAGTACCTTCTCGCGCGCGTGACCGAAGGTCTGTTCCGCGGCCCGATTGAATTCGATGATCACCCCCTCATGATTGATGGTGATGATCGGATCGAGCGATGATTCAAGAATGGAATTTTTCCGCGTTTGGGCCTCGCTGAGACTTTCCCGAAGACGGTTGGACACTTCCGCGTCGCGATGCACGATGGCTAGACAACTCGACCGCTCGCCCTGGGGCATTTTCACGCGAAACATGAAAGTCAAGACGCTCGACTCCTGGCCGGTCTTGATGTTCCGCAGGCGGCTGATGCCTTCCCACTGGCTGGTCTTGTTCACGCCCGGCACGGCCACGTCGCGGAGTTCCCGCCATGAGTCGTCGGTATAAAAGTCGTGTAAGGTGACGGTGGCAAGCGAGGACTCCTCATCCAGTCCGATCCAGCGGCGAGCGGCAGAGTTCAGATAGAAAAGTTCGCCGTGCGTGGTAGCCAGGCAAACAAAATCGGGAACACATTCCACCAACGCGCGGAAGAACGTGTCAGAGTTTTCCCCCAAGAGTTCGCTGATTTCGCTCATCTTCCGGCTCCATTCCAGACATTAAAGCCCCAAGAGACTACTGCCGGTGACGGGGGGGTGTCAAGAGGAAAGAGGGTTCTTCCGGTTCCGGGTGCAGACGCAGATCGAGCGCAGCGTGCCCCATGAAAACAGGCTGAAACAGAGTTGATGGGGCTTGTTTCACTCGTCCCACACTACAATTATTCGTATTCCGCACCCAGAACCGGTAGAACGTCGATCAAGGCGCGTTTTTCGCCAAGGCGCTGTTTCGGCCACCGACAACATCCAACCGGGCCTGAACCTGCTGCTTCAGATCGCCTGTGGCACGCCGAACTGCCATCTGGTAGTAGATTTTGGCCACATTCGGTTTGCCGTCAGCCTCGGCCTGTTGTCCGCGCGCAAAAAAACTGACGGCCTCGTCGGCCCGGATGGCTTGACGAGTCGCTCGATTGGCCTGCTCCGCCGCTGCGTTGCTCACGGGGGAGGAGGCGTCCGGTTCGGCCCGCCAGTTTCCCGCCAGATTGGCAGTGTTGCGCTGGAAAGTACGCCCCGCGATTGTCGCAGGGGTTTCCGGCAGACCACGGGACATGCCGGAATAGGACGACCTTGCAAATCCGTTCGGGGAAGGGGTGTTGAGCAGTGCCTGATCCATGGCGTCAAAGTCGTGGATGGTGGCCGAGGCCCAGAAGCTTGTTGCGCTGCGATCCTGTCCAATGCCGCGGCTCTGAAAACCCGGAAATGCTAACCCCGGCACGCCAAACTCGCTCCGGCCTTCCGCCGAACGATTGATGCCGCCCAAATAGGCCGCACCGCGGTCGGGCACCATCACCGTGGTGCCAACGCCCGTGAAGGAGAAGGTGGGCAACTGCACCGTCTGCGCCGAGGCATCAAACGCCACCTGCCAGACAGACGCGGCCAACAATAAACCAAGCGCTGAAACTCGCATGGAAGGAAGGCATCCTATAGACGTAAAAACTTGTTCGCATTACGCACTCGGAACCGGAATCGCCTCTTTTTCTTTTATTCCTTTCACGGACACGACCACTGGCCACGCCAAACGGCGGCCAGTGGTCGTTATTTAGTGACAACCGAGTTACCGTTAGAACGTGCTCTTATAGCTGCTCGGCGAGTGCCGATCCCAGAGCATCCGCGTTCCCACGGCAAAGTCCTGCATTTCTTCGTTGGTCCACTTAAAGGAGTTGGTTACTTGCTCCTTGTCGACGTGGAAGCAGAGAATCCAAACATCGCCTTGCTCGTTCTCGGAGTCCTGAACGGCTACGCAAAGCGAACCGTCGGGACCGAACGACATCAGGCCTCCCTTGTAGAACTTCTTCTGCGGAGGCAGACGGAGGTTCTTGAGAAACTGCTGGCCTTCGTAGACCTTGATGACGTTCGGAGCCTGAGCGGCTGCCCAGCGCAAAGAACTGTGGTCCGCGGCAACGCCACCGCTGCTCGGCAGCACCGGCTTATCACCGTGGGCCGACTGGTCGCCCATGTACTTATGGACGCCCGGATCGGCATCGCTGCTAAAGACGACGCCCTTGTCATTGGCCACGGCCACCGACATCGGCTGGGAGCTATACTTCTGGTCGAACTTCTGATAGACCTTGGTCTTGGTGCCACCGATGGTGGTCATCACAAGCTGGTTGGCCATGTCATCCGCCACGACCATCGTGTCAGAGTTGCCTGGCATCGAAATCTTGACCGGATGAGGCAGGGCCGAATCCTTCTCGACGATCGTGGACAACTTGCCCGTATCGTCGATCTGGAGGATTTTGCCACCGTTGCGGGGGCTGGCCAGCACGACTCCGTGATCGCGATACATGTCGATACCGGTTGCGGTCTCGGGCAGATTCACCTTGCCCATCACCCGTCCGTCCAGGCCGTCGACCTGATAGACCTTGCCCGGTCCAACGCCATCACCGGCTGTAACGTAGAGAACCAACTCCGGGATCTTGTCCAACTTCATCTTCGGGAGAGGAACCATGGACACGTCTGGATGCTTGTAAACAGGCTTCTCGGACTGTCCAGGTCCAGAGTAGCCGCGGGGAACAGGGTAGCCATAGGGGGCAGGGTAGCGATAGGGCGTGTAGTAGCCATAAGGACCATAAGGGGCTGGACCATTTGGTCCTACGGCATAGGGGGCAGGACCGTAAGGTCCAGGGCCTCCGCCACATGGGCATCCGCCACCAGGTCCGGAGCCAGGGCCGCTGCCCGATCCGGGTCCAGGGCCGCAGCCAGATCCGGATCCAGAACCAGTTCCGTCGCCAGACCCCGTACCGTCACCCTTGCCATCGTCTTTGCAAGGGCAAGCCTTGTCGCCCTGGCCTTGGCCATCGCCTGAGCCGTCGCCCTTGCCATCGCCTGGATCGGATGATGCTTTATCGGCGTCGCCTTTACCGTCTCCGCTGCCATCGCCATCGCCCTTACCTTGGCCGTCACCCTTGCCATCATCTTTGCAAGGGCAAGCCTTATCCGACGATGCTTTGTCAGCATCGCCTTTACCATCTCCGCTGCCGTCACCCTTGCCTTGGCCGTCGCCCTTGCCGTCGCCTTTGCTGGCACTGGAGTCGGCCTTGGCCATGGCATCCTCATCACCCTTGCCTTGATCGGCAGAACCGTCGCTCTTGTCCTTGCTCTCACCATCCTTGCCACAGGGGCAAGCACCCGAGCCTTTACCGGAACCGCTGCCCGAGCCTGCCCCACCGCCGTCGGCAGAGCTAGAGCCGCTCCCCTTGTCCGGATTAACGCCAACCGTACGCGCAATCGCATTACCTGGATCGTCAACGGTGATGTCATCGCTGCTGTCGGAAGAGGTGTCTGAGCCGCTGCTGCCAACGCTCGCTCCACCGCCGCCACCATTACCGCCACCGCTACTGCCACTACCACCACTACTGCCACCGCCTCCAACATGCCTGACATGGGTCCGATGGTGGCGCACGCCATCATGCACGACAACCACGCGATCGTCGTCCACTACGTCCTCGTGTACGACCACATCGCTGCGACGGTCGTCATAAACCACCCGGTCGCGGACCACAACGTCGTCGCCGCGATCAACGTAGACGCCGCGTCGAGGCTCGACCACATAGGACGGCTCGTCGACAACGACGCGATCGCGAGGTACATAGTTGACCGCTGGGCGAACGATTTCCCGGGGGACCGTCCGCACGATTGCCGGCTGCGTGGTCACTACCGCACGGGGAGCCGACACAGCAGGCAGGGAGACTTGGTCGAACAACGGCTCACGATGGCCATTGCCGTCAAGGTACAGACCCACCAAACTGCCCCAGCGGCCTTCAAAGATCAGGAGCTTCTTCTCGTCATTGTAACCCCAGTTCTCACCAACCTCATTGCCGCGATCGTCAACGATGCGGAACTTGTCGCGATTTTGCAGCACCGTGGGATCGTTGTACTGCATTTCAATGTGCAGGTACTTCTGCGGCCCTGCCTCTGCCGCCGCAGCCAGTCCGGGATGGGACTGATCGAGCCGCGAAACAGCCTTGTGATGCCAAGCCGAACCGAGCTGAACGCTCGTGTCTGGATCGGTGGCCCGTGCGACAGTCATGCCGCACAGAACTACCGCCACTGAGAATAACGAAAGACCGCACCTCATCTGATGACTCCTCAAATTCCGGTTGCCCTTGTTCTTGCCGGTTAGCCGGCCCCGTATACGATGATAACCACTGTGACTGCCAAATGTTATTTCACAACGGTGGAGGCTACAAAGATTAACGCACCCCCACATCCACTAGTCTACCAAATCCTAATCCTTCGCACAATAATCCTGACGAGTTATACAATCCCACCTGAAAGGCTATAGTCGTAACCCGCCGGCTGAATCTATCCAATATCTCTTCGGATACCGACTGGCTAATTATTCCCGGCCGGCAAGAATTGGCAAGCAGAATTCCTTTTGAGCGGCAAACGACGGTGGAATGGGAGGTGTGGGTTATTTTCCACGAACGCAAAAGTAAATCCTTGACCGGAATACAGTTTGGTGGGATATTGGGTGAGAAAGAACTTAGAACTTGAGCTAAGTCCCAAGACCTAAGCTCCAGGCCCTTACCTAAAGGAAAATCCTGCTATGAGCACTGCCCATTTAGTTGAACCCCATTTGGCTGGGTTTCAGGAAGATTTTGATGCCTTGCAACACGAGTTGGCCAAGGTGGTCGTGGGGCAGGCCGACGTAATCGAGCAGGTACTGATCGCTGTAGTTGCCGGTGGACATGTCCTCATCGAAGGCGTGCCCGGGCTGGGCAAGACGCTCTTGGTGCAGACTCTGGCCGACATTTTGCAACTTCGCTTCAGCCGCATCCAGTTCACGCCCGATCTCACGCCAGCGGATCTGTTGGGTACGTTTGTGGTCATGGAAACGGCCGTTGGCCGCCGCACGTTTGAATTTCAGCAAGGGCCGATCTTTTCCAATTTGGTGCTGGCCGACCAGATCAACCGTGGCCTGCCGAAAACGCAGGCGGCCTTGCTTCAGGCAATGGAGGGCGAGGAGATCAATGTCTCGACCGAGACGTTCCACCTGCCGCAGCCATTCTTCGTCGTCGGCACGCAGAATCCGCTGGAGATGGAAGGCACGTTTCCCTTGCCGGAGCCAGAGATTGACCGATTCTTCTTCAAATTGGTCGTGAAGAGGCCGAGTGTCGAAGAGATCGTGGCAATCTTGGAACGTACCACGGAAAGTGCTCCGGCGGAACTTCGTGCAGTGGTCGATGGCAAACGGCTATTGGAAATGCGCCAAATCGCCAGCAAAGTGTCTCTTGCCGTCCCTGCCCGCCGTTGGGTGGCTTCGCTCGTAGCGGCTACGCATCCCGATTTTCCACAGGCCCCCGAGGTCATCAAACATTATGTCCGTTACGGGGCCAGCCCGCGGGCGGCCCAATCGTTGGTCGTCGCGGCCAAGGTTCGTGCCGCGGCCAATGGTCGGGCGGAAGTGACCAAGGAGGATTTTGCCGCCATCATCGCCCCTGCCTTACGTCACCGTATCCTGTTGAATTTTGAGGGCCAGGCCGAGAACATTCGCCCGGAGGCTCTCATTGAAAGCATCCTGAAGAGTATCGGATAGCATGTCGTTTTTTTCCCCCGGACTGTTGAAGCGAACGGAACTGCTCTCGCACTTGGCGCGGAGAACGGGCGGCAGTCCGCTCTTGGGAGCAGCTAGAAAGAAACTGCCCGGCGGCGGAACGGAGGTAACCGGCCATCGCGATTATTCACCCGGTGATGATTTTCACGCTATCGACTGGACGCTGTGTGCCCGCCGGGACGAACTGCACATCAAGCTGTTTGAAGGCCAGTCCGATCGCGACGTCCATCTGCTCCTGGACTGTTCGCCCAGCATGGGGCTTGGCAATCCGGCGAAGTTCCACTTGGCGCGGCAGATTGCGGCGGTTCTGGGCTACGTGAGCCTGATGAATCTCGATCGACTGGTCGTGGCCGCGTTTGCCGATGGGCTGGTCGCCGATCTGCCTCTCCTGCGGCATTCCTCGCGAATCTTGCGGCTGCTCAGGTTCCTCGAAGAACTGTCGCCGCGTGGCAAGAAGACCGATCTGTTGCGAGCCGTCGAGATGTTCGTGCGGCGACCGCAGCGCAGCGGGCCGGTCGTGGTCATCAGCGACCTGTACGACTCCGCCAGTCGGGCACCAACCGAAGGTTGGTCGCGCGGGTTCGATCTACTGCGGTTCCATGGCTATGAACCGCGGTTGGTGCATCTGGTGGATCCCAGCGACGCCGAGCCTATGTTGCTGGGCGACGTAGGACTCGTTGACGTCGAATCGCAAACTGGCACGAGCGTTACTATCACCGAGCGGACAATTAGGCGATACCGAGCCTTGATAACCGAATTTCACAATACGGTGCGCGAGTATTGCCGGCGGCGCGGCATCGTCTACATGTCGATTCCGTGCGACATGGCCGTGGACGAGGTCTTCCCACTCGTGCTCGGCTGCCGCCGTGCTCGGCCTTCCACACAACTCGAACTCGCGGTGGCTGCGCCATGAATTTCGCCCATCCGCTGGCCTGGCTGCTGCTAATCTTGCTGATCCCCGTTGCGCTGCTGTATTGGCTCCGGGTCCGGATACCGAGCCAGACCGTTGGCACGGGTCTCTTCTGGCAGAAGGCCCTGGCCGAGGAGAAGTTTCGCGGGCGATGGCAACGCTGGCGAATAAAGGTCTCGGTGACCCTGCAAATGCTCCTGGTAGTTCTCCTCGCCTTGGCGGCTGCGGGGCCGCAGATTCCTGCCTCGAAGCGGACGGTGCTGATCATCGACAACTCGGCCACCATGCGGGCGACTGACGTGCAGCCGACACGCATGGACGCAGCCAAAGAGGTTGCCCGGCGATTGATTGAAAGCCTCCGCTCGTGCGATGAAATGGCCGTGGTCACGGTCAGTCCGGTGCCGAGCGAGGTTCAGCCGCTGACGAGCGATCAGACGTTGCTCATGGCGGCAGTCAATTCCGTGCAGGCGATGGCCGAGCCGGCGGCGATCGATTGGGCCGTGAATCTAGCTCACGAGATTGGCGAGCCGGACAAGGTTTCGCCGCGGATCGTGCTGATTACCGACGCCTGTTCAAATGAAGCTACAAAGCTGGTGCGGCAGAGCAACTTGGAGGTGCTGCGAGTCGGCGCCAAGTCAGGCAATCAGGCGATTACACGCTTTACCGCGCGGCGGAGCAAAGCCGAACCGGCCAAGTGCGAGGTTCTGGTCGAAGTGCATAATCAGGGCGACCAATTGGCCAAAGGCAGCGTGACAATTGCCCCTCTCCCTGGCCATTTCCCGGAGGGGGAGGGGAACCAAAAGCTCCCCTCTACTTCTGGGAAAGTAGTAGAAAAGCCTCCCTCTCTCTCTGAGAGAGGGGTAGCAAGCGAGGGGCAATCGTTTTCGATCGTCAAAAACGGCTGCTGGCAACAAGTCTTTACGTTGGACCTTCCCGTGGCTGCCCGCTTGACAGCGAAGATCGAGCCGGGTGATGCCTATATTTTCGACGACACGGCCGTGCTTTACCTGCCGGCGGCCCCCCCCGCACACTGCGTGAAGCTCGTGGCTGAGGAGCGATCGTGCCTGAAAGAGATTCTGGCGGCCAATCGCCGGGTGGAATTGATTTCCGATGTGGAACGGGAAAAAGGTCAGGCTGGAAAGCCTGACGTACGGAAGGCAATTTACATCATCGACGGCAAAACGGCGCACACGCTACCGGCTGGCCCGGCATTGGTTTTCACCCCGGAAGCGTGCGATTTGTGGCAATTAGGCGCGACCGTGGCCGATCCGCTCGTCACGCGAGTGGATGGCAGTTCGCCGATCATGGCAGGCGTGCAGTTGTTCGATGCGTATCTGCCGGAGGCTCGACAATTGCAAATTGCCGAGTCGGTTCGCGCCGTTGCGCGGCCGATCCTCTGGGCCGGCAAGATGCCGTTGGGCTACGCGATCGACCGCCCGCAGGGCCGCGTGGTGGTAATCGCTGGTGACCTAGCCACGAGCAACTTGTCGCTACAAGCGGCCTTTCCACAGTTGATTGCTCAATCGCTGGATTGGCTCGATGGGCAAGAGCCGTGGACGGATGAAGTCGCGGGTTCTTCCGTACCTCAGGCTTTCCAGCCTGACTTATCACCCCTTCTCGCACGCAATCGCGGGGTGGAAAGTACGGTCAGGCTGGAAAGCCTGACGTACGGCGGCACCGATCTCCGCGTCCCATCCGACATCGGCAGCGAGGCATCGGCCTTGGTTGTGCAAAAGCCCTGGCCCCCGTTGTGGATTGTGCCGGCCATGTTGGCCGCAGTACTCTTGATCCTTGAATGGTGCCTGTATCAGCGGCGGTGGACCAGTTAGCATGTCAATATCTTCCTGGCAAATCGAATTCGCTCGGCCGCTTTGGTTCGCACTGCTGGCTGCGTTGCCGCTGCTGTTGATCTTCTGGCGGCGGACGCTGCTACATTTCTCATTGGGTAGGAAGATCGTGTCGCTGTTGCTGCGAAGTTTGCTGTTGTTACTCGTGGCAACTGGCTTGGCCGGACCGAAGGCGACTGGGCTTGGCGACTTGTCTGTCCTGGTGACCAAAAGGAATACCTTGCCGGTTGTGGTACGACTACCATCGGTGGTGATGACCGCCCCAGACCACGTTCGTGCTGGAGCACCGTTCTCCGTTGAGGTACTTTTGCGGTCAAAGACAGCCAGTACCGCCACGGTGGAGCTGCTTCGTGACTCCCAGCCGCTGCTGAAGGAAACCATGTCGCTGGTCGTTGGAGAGAACCACAAGATATTTTCCGACATCGTACTGAGGCCATCGCGGGTGGTTTACTCGATTCGTGTCAAAGATGAGCAGTGTACTTGGTTTGATGATAACGAGAGCGCTTGTGCGATTTACGTTGATTCGCCGCCGCGGGTACTGCTGGTCGAAAGCCAGCCGCTACTGGCCGAGCATCTCAAGAAGTCGCTTGCTGGCGAGAATGTCGCGGTTGAAGTCCAGCCGGAACTGCCCGTGGGTCAGCTTGCCGCTTACGACCTGATCATTCTCTCCAATGTGCCAGCCGCGGCCTTGCCCGAATCGCGGATGAAGGCCCTGCAAACTTTCGTGCATGACGATCGCGGAGGACTGATCGTGGTTGGTGGCGACCGCTCGTTTACGGCCGGCGGATATCGTCATACGACGCTGGAGGAGATCCTGCCGGTGATCTCGGAAGAGCGGAAGAACAAGCCCAAGCGGACCCTGGCAATGGTGCTGGTGTTGGACATTTCTGGTTCCATGAACGACCCCATCGCCGGCAACGCGAAGGTCCGCAATATCGATCTGGCGAAGGTGGCCCTGCGGACGGCCGTCCGCAAGCTCCATCCGCGCGACCTGGTGGGCGTGCTCGTCTTTGAAGACCGCAGCCGCTGGATCTGGCCCTTGGGCCCCGTGACCGACAAGGAAAAGATCATTGCCAAGATCGACACCATCCAGGCAGAAGGAAGCACGAACATGTATCGGCCGCTGGAGCAGGCTTACCTCTCTCTCCGCGAGGCCTTTGCCGATTTGAAGCACATCATCGTTACGACCGATGGCCTGGGCGAGCCGGGCGACTTTGATGGCCTGGCACAAAAGATGGCCGCCGCGGGCATTACCATGACGACCGTGGGCGTGGGCAGCGAACCGGCCCAGCCCTTTCTGCAATCGATTGCCGACAAGGCCAAGGGGCGGGCCTATTTCTGTGCCGACGCGGAGAAGGTGCCGCGGATTTTCGAGACCGATACCGGCGTGGCTGCCAAGATCGGCATCACCGAAGAGCCGTTCTTTCCCCAGGTGCTTCACGCCACTCAGGTGCTCCGCGGGCTGGACATGTCGCAGGCCCCGACGCTCCTGGGTTATGTAGAAACGCTGGCCCGGCCTGAGAGCCACGTCGTGCTGACAAGCAAGACCGGCGAGCCGATTCTGGCCCTCCGGCAGTATGGCGGCGGTACCGTGGCAGCTTTTACTTCCGACATTCAAAGCCGCTGGGCCGCTCCCTGGCTGAACTGGTCTGGCTTCGGCAAGTTCTGGGTGCAGCTCGTGCGGCAGACGATGCGGCATGACGTGCCAAAGACCTTGCAGTTCGATGCCGACGCGGCCGATGGCCGATTATTCTTCACTCTCGACGCCTGCGATCGCGACGGCCGTTTTATCAATGGAGCCGAGGCCCGCGTAACCGTCGGCGTCAGTCCCCTCCTCCCTTCGGGAAAGGGTCGGGGCGAGGGAGGCGAGAGTCACTCCGCGGTTCCCTTGACGCAGATCGCCCCCGGCCGCTATGCCGGGTCGCAAGCGGCAGTGGAGGGAACCTATTGGCTGGAAGGTCAAGTTCGTCGCGATGGGAAAATGATCGATAGCGTGCGGAATGGCATGGTTGTACTGCATACGCCCGAAATTGCGGCCAAGGTGGATGGCCCTGTGGAGCCGACTGAAAAAACCGGTTTACGGTCGATTTTCTTGTGGCCCTGGCTGCTCGCTGCGGGGTTGGTTGTGCTCGCGATCGATTTAGCGGTGAGAAGAACGGGAAAGGCGGTAAAGTAGCAGACCCCCAGTTGGCTTGTCCGACCACGTACCCGAGTTCCTCAAGACCCGCAAGGCGAATTGAGTGTTTGTTGAAGTGTTGGCCAGAATTGGTCCCAAAAATGAACGAGGCCCAGTAGTCGCATGGGCATTACATTACATCTAGCCCGAAGTTCTAATTGCTAGTATTAAGGATTTGTCCGACACGGAAATCCGCGGACAGATGAATTAATTCGCATCTTGATTGGTTTTCAGGCAGAAATTCGCCACTGTGTTAGGTTTTCCTGGGAATTGACCCCTTGGAGGTCCGCCGATAAACTTAGAGGTTATTCGGAAATCGGAGAAACTGGAACGGTTGGCTCTTCCGGTTCTGAGTGCGGCACTCCCCCTTGCTTGCGCCTAGAACCAGAAGAGCCGACTTTTGCAGTGGCGTTGGCGGGTGTTTATTGAACTCGTGGTCGGATCGGGCGGCCATGTACCTTATGTATTTCAAGCGATATCGGATGGAAATCACGCTGGCCGGTCGTGGTCTTGCTCCACTGCGGGTGCCCGACGGCTACCGCTTTGAACGCTGGAATCCGGCCTTGTTGGAAGCCTTCGCCGTGGCCAAGTATTTGAGTTTTCGCGACGAGATCGACGTCAATGTATTTCCTTGCCTGGGAGATTTGGACGGTTGCCGCCGCCTGATGCACGAGATCGCACGCAAGCCGGGCTTTCTTCCCGAAACGACTTGGCTTTTGATCTGCGACCGTGGTTCAAAGCTGCCGGAGTTCTGCGGCACCGTGCAGGGGATCCGGGATGTCAATGGGCTAGGTGCGATCCAGAACTTGGGTATTGCGCCCGAACATCGCAACGGCGGCCTGGGAACTAATCTGCTTTTCCACGCATTGCAGGGTTTTCGCCATGCGCGGATCGGCCGCGTCTACCTGGAAGTGACTGCTCACAACGAAGGTGCCCTACGGCTTTATCGTCGGCTTGGCTTCGTGACGGTGAAAACCGTTTATAAAGCCATCGAGCATGTTTATACGTAAATGAAGAAATCGGAAACTTGTGAGATTTGAGATTGAAATCGTAAACTTCACTCCATCGTCATTTGATTATTCGATTATTGCCTTTTCCCCCAAGGTTTCTACGTGACATCTCCGATCCTCTCGCATGTTTTTCCCAACGGTCTAGTGCTTTTGGGCCAGCCGATGCCTTGGCTGCAATCGGCCGCCTTTTCGTTCCTTGTGCCGGCCGGTTGTGTCCACGAGTCGGCTGCGCAACAGGGACTGGCCACGCTGACATGCGAAATGTCGCTGCGCGGGGCGGGACCGCGCGACAATCGGCAGTTTGTTCTCGACCTGGACAACCTGGGCGTCGAACATCATGCCTCGGTCTCCAGTGCGCTGGTCTCGTATGGCGGGGCCACGTTGGCCGAGAACTTACCCGCGGCACTGGCCATCTTCGCCGACGTCTTGCAGCGGCCGCGTTTACCGGCCGAGGAATTGGAGGCATGTCGGCAGAATGCGCTGCAAAGCCTGCGATCGGTCGAAGACGAGCCTTCGGAAAAGGTTGTGATTGAGCTTCGTCGCCGGCATTATCCCGATCCCTGGGGCCGCTCGTCGCTGGGCGAGCAGGAGGCCCTGGAGACGATCGGCCTGGATGAGATATGCGGTTTCTTCCAGCGGCATTTCCGGCCCCAAGGCACCATCCTCGGCGTCGCTGGCCACTTGGAGTGGGAGCCGTTGAAGGAACTGGTCGGCACGTTGCTCGGCAACTGGCAACCGGCCGAGGGAGTGTCGTTCGACGAGCAACCGGCCCAGGGGGGGTATCTGCATGTGCCCTACGATTCGGCCCAGACACACATCGGCATCGCCTACTCCAGCGTGCCCTATCGCCATGGCGACTATTTTCAGGCGTGGGGTGCGGTGGGGGCTTTGGGAGGCGGCATGAGCTCGCGGTTGTTTACCGAGGTTCGCGAACGGCGCGGACTCTGCTACAGCGTTTACGCCAGTTACCACACGCTGCGGGATCGTGCCGGCGTGTTCTGCTATGCCGGCAGCAGTGCCCAGCGCGCCCAGGAAACGCTCGATGTAATCCTGGGCGAACTGAGGCGGCTCGCACAAGGCATTGAAGCCAGCGAACTGCGTCGACTCAAGGCCCGCATCAAGACTGAGTTGATCATGCAGCAGGAGTCGAGTTTTTCTCGCAGCTCGTCAGTTGCCCGCGAGTGGTATCATATCAACCATGCCCGCACGCTCGATGAATTGGAGCGGATCATTGATGGCCTGACTTGCGAGAGCATCAACGACTATCTGGCCAAGAATCCGCCAGGGCAATTCACGATTGTGACCGTTGGTCCAGACGAATTGCAAGTTAATAATGGTGGCCTAGGCATCCCGCCTGCTTCTGCGTAGAAAAAAAGCCCTCACCCCCTGCCCCTCTCCCAAAAGGGAGAGGGGAGTTTCGGATAGCCCCTCACCCCTCACCCC
>Ga0073936_10000591_pt1 | contig 56188 bp, 49 predicted proteins | sample AliMusrvi5mmetaG_FD_87041 | JGI IMG/M metagenome (GOLD analysis project Ga0073936, IMG submission 87041) | Freshwater lake bacterial and archeal communities from Alinen Mustajarvi, Finland, to study Microbial Dark Matter (Phase II) - Alinen... | ecosystem: Environmental > Aquatic > Freshwater >...
AACCGCTTCGATCTCAAGTACTCAGGAGGGACGACCCCGCACCCTCTGATGCTCCGGAGCATCGAGCTCTATGGGACTGCGGTCATCCCAATGGTCCGCGACATGCTTGCCTGAGTTGGCCCCAGGAGCTCAGTCTGCAGGCAGGCTCGTCGAAGCACTCCAGATCGAGTTCATCGCACCCTGGACCTTGACAACCCACACGATGGTGCCGACGATCGGCAAGAGGTTCCAGAAGCCGGTGAGCACAGTGACGGGCGACGTGTCGCCAGCGAGTCGGAAGTCCTCGTCGATCTCGTAGGGCAGCACGAACCACACCACCGGCAGCAGGAACAGACCGAGGACGAGGCCGAGCACGCCCCCGATCCCTCGCCCGAATCGATCCTTGATCTCCTGGAACACGGCGTAGTGCCAGTAGAGCGTGTAGATCCCGAGCGTGACAATCGAGAGCAGAATAACGACGAGCGGACTTCGAACCTTGCCCTGCATGGAACTCCCCCCGGATGGTCTCGTCAACCTACCCGTGTCGATCGAGAGGCGAGGTGATCAGCCGCCCATTGGTGAGCGAGGCGCTCTCCCGAGCTCAAGGTCACGATTGCGGGTCGCGATCCTGTCCAGCGTCACCTGGTGGGTGATGATCCAGAAGCGATTCGCCTTAACGGCGTAGATGATGTCGGCCGCCACGTCAGCGGGGTCCATGGCGGTGGTGCCCATCATCGCCTCGATCTGATCGATGGGGATCTCCGGCGGCATCGGGAGGCCGGTGTCAGCCGGTGCATTGCGGGTGGACTCGAAGATCTTGGTGTCGACGAGCTCCGGGCACAGACAGCTCACGCCGACGCCGGTGCCGGCAAGCTCCATCGAGAGCGCCTCGGAGAGTCCCACGACCGCGTACTTGCTGGTGTGGTAACTCCCGAGGAACGGCGTGGCCGAAAGTCCTGCCTCTGAGGCGGTGTTCACGATGTGGCCCTCGCCCTGCTCGACCATCAACCGTCCGAACGTGCTGACGCCGTAGGCGACGCCGAGGACGTTGACGCCCATGACCCACCGAAGATCGGCTGGCCGAGATCGGAGGTGGGTGCGACCGGAGGCAACGCCGGCGTTGTTCACCAGGAGGTGCACCGCGCCATACGCACCGAGCGCCGCGTCCTTGAGCGCCTCGACCTGCACGTCATCAGCGACATCGACGACGACGTCGAGGACGTCACCGCCTGCGTCTCTCAGACGTGCCGCCTCAAGGCTGAGCTTCGGCGCCTCGATGTCGGCCATTACGACCTTCATGCCCTCGCGGATACACCGCTCGGTCAGGGCCAAGCCGATGCCGGATGCCGCGCCAGTGATGACGGCCGTCTTGTTGTTGAGCTCCTTCATGATTCCCGCCTCTCCTTCAAGGTGCAGCTCGCACCGATCCTCGGGTCAATGTCACCTGCGAGCATCGCCGCCCAGAGCTCGAGGACCTCAGCGGGTCCATACCGCTCGGCGATCGTGAGCCAGGAGGGCACCCAGCTGATGAAGCGGTGCCAGGCCGCAGCGACTCGCTCGTTGAGGCCGTCGGCCCCCCAATCATCGGTCCGCTTGGCGATCTGCGCCGGGGCGAAGAGGAACTCCGGTCGCGGGCCTGGCAGTGCGGCCGGCTCGAGTGGCGACGTGAGATCCCAGTGGGTATCACCGACGATCATCGAGTGTCGCAGGTCGCTGTCGAGGTGCTGGTGGATTGCAGCGGTGAGCTGCGGGTTCCCGGCCACGTCGATGAAGCACGCCGGCTCGTGCGCGAGCTCGGCCACGAGGTCATAGGTAAGCACCTCGTCGTAGACATCGAGCGATTCGGTGAACGACCTGTTGGCGACCGAGGTGAGGCCGATCGTCCGCAGCCCGCGCGCCTTGGCCAGGAAGGCCACACCGATCGAGGTCTTCGCCGATGCACTCGAGATCACGATGCGGTCGGCTCCGAAGTCGGCGTTGTCGAGGAGGAAATCGTCGATGGTGAACGAGGTGAAGAAGAGCGGATACAAGAGCATCTGGAGGTCCTCGGTCGACGAGCTCCAGGTCGCATCGCTCGAGGTCCGCCGCAGCGTGTTGTACGCGGTGTGCAGATGAGACCGGTGCGCCGAGACATCAGCCACCGTGAAGCTATTGACCTCACCCACGGTGATGACCAGCTCCTCAGACATCGGGAGATAGCCGAAGAGCCGCTCCCCGACAGCCAGACCGTCAGACCTCGATTCGACCACGTCGGCGAAGCCCCAGACAGGGACACGCCCCCACCGTGTGTCGTCTTCCGAGGGACTGGCGGGGAAGAAATCCCAGTACGAGAGCATGTCCCCGACGACGGCATAGGTGACGTTGTTCGCCGAGAGGCCGAACTTGTCGATCTGGAGCCTCGCCTGACCCTCGTCGAGTGGGCCGCTCGCCGGGCGCACGATGCGCGTCCGCGAGTACTCGGGGCGCGCCACCTCGATGTCCATGTCCCGACCTCCCTCTCGACCTGTTGTGGCAGAGTAGTTGACAGAAATCGCAGCGCAAGTCTCGACCGCTGCCGTGACTTGCAGGGTCGCCTAGATATGGAATGGAGCCTGATGGCCCCCTATTACCTCTACGGGATGTCGGCCTCCTTGTACACGGCCAAGGCCCGGAGCTATCTGCGCAAGCGGCAGATCGACTTCGTCGAGCGGGCCGTGGGACACCCCCACTACCAGCAGGACATCATGCCGGCGATCGGTCGCCTCATCATGCCGGTGCTCGAGACTCCCGATGGTCAGCTGATCCAAGACACCGTCGACATCGTCGACTTCCTCGAGGCGGCGGAGCCGCCCGCACACCCGGTGCAGCCAACAACGCCTCGGCAGCTTGTCACCGCACACCTCCTCGAGCTCTTCGGCGGCGAAGGACTGCTCAGGCCGGCGATGCACTATCGCTGGAACTTCGACGACGAGAACATCGCCTTCCTCGCGCAAGACTTTGCCGGCTGCATGATCATGGGCGGGGACTCGGTCCAGCGAGCACAGGTCTTCGACATGGCATCTGGTCGAATGCGCTCCGCCGCAGTCGCCTTCGGGGTCACGCCTGAGTCGATCCCAGCGATCGAGGCGTCCTACGAGGAGTTTCTTGCCCTTTTCTCAGCGCACCTTGAGACGGCTCCCTACCTGCTTGGCGGTCTGCCGACCAATGGAGACTTTGGCTTCGTCGGACCTCTCTTCCCCCACCTTGCGAGGGATCCACACCCCTCGGCACTGATGAAGGCGACGGCGTGGCGGGTCTGGCGGTGGTGTGAGCGGATGCAAGCCCCCGGCGTGGACGCACCCGAGTACGGCGACTTCCCCGGTGCGTTCTTCGCCGATGATGAGATCCCCTCGACACTCCGCGACCTCTTGGCCTACATCGCCACCGAGAATCTTGACGAGGTGCTCGCGCAGGTCGCTGCGATCGACGAGTGGCTCGCTGACAACGAGGTCGTCGAAGGCGAGGTCATCAACGGCAAGCCCGCCCGGCGCATGCTCGGCCAGGTGACCTTCGAGTGGAGGGGCTTGCCGCTCACCATCTCGGTCGTCCCTTACCGCCTCTACGTCCTCCAACGGCTCCAGGAGGCCTATCGAGGGCTCGATGAAGTGAGCCGACAGAGCGTCGTCGAGCTCTTCGAAGCGGTCGGCCTTGCGCGACTCCTCACTGCGCAGGCACGTCGCTCGGTCCGGCGCGTCGACAACCGGGAGGTCTGGGGTCCCGAGCAGGAGCCCAACCTGTAATCCCCGTCACGACCACCCTCGACGCGGCTCCCATATGCTCGATCGGGATCACGACTCGACCCATGCCTCCGAGGAGCACCGATGGCACTTCCGATCCCGACGCCCCGACGACGACGTGGCGCATGGCTGGTGCTCATCATCTTCGTCCTGGCCATCGGCGGGGTGATGGCCGCCAAGGCGCCGGCACTGAACGAACCGACACAGGTCCAGGGACTCCCCTCCAACAGCCAGTCCTACCAGGCAGCAGCGATCCAGGCCGGCCTTCCTCAGGCGTCATCACAGCCTGCCTTCGTCGTCTACCAGTCGACGTCGGGCCAACCACTCGTGCAGGCGACACAGGAGAGCCTCCAGCAGAACGCGTCGAAGCTCGCCCATGCCGCCGCAACAGCGGACCCCGCGTCCGAGTCCATCGTGCTCGGTCCGCTCAAGGTCTCGAAGGACGGCACCGTCGCGGTCAGCACCATCTCCATCGCCACCGCTCCTGACGACAACGCTGTCGCCTCACGGATCACTGCACTGCGCGCCGAGGCAGCCAAGGTCACGCCGTCGAGCGTGAGCGTGAACGTGACCGGGGGTCCGGCGTTCACGACGGACCTGGCGGACGTCTTCAACGGAGCCGACACCACGCTGCTCATCGCCACCGCACTCGTGGTGGCGGTGCTCCTGCTGATCACCTATCGCTCACCGATCCTCTGGATCATCCCGCTCCTCGTCGTCGGCATGGCAGATCAGGTCTCCCAGCACATCGCGGCCACGCTTGCGCCCCATCTCGGCATCCGGATCGACGGAGGTGCGACCGGCATCTCCCAGGTGCTGGTCTTCGGCGCCGGCACTGACTACGCCCTCCTGCTGATCGCCCGCTACCGCGACCAGCTGCGCCAGACCGAGGACAGGTTCGCCGCGATGCGAGTGGCAGTCACCCGCACTGGCGAAGCCATCGTGGCCTCAGGCGTGACCGTCACGCTCAGCCTCCTGACCCTGCTGCTCGCTGGTATCTCGTCGACGAGGGCGATCGGCTTCTGCGGTGCCATCGGGATCGTCGTCGCCGTCGTCTTCGGCCTGGTCCTGCTCCCTGCAGCGCTCGTGCTCTGCGGCCGAGGGGTCTTCTGGCCCCTCGTGCCCAAGGTGGGTGATCACTCGCACGACGACGGCAAGGTCTTCGCCAAGATCGGTGGCATCGTCAAGAAGCGCCCTGGGGCCATCACGCTCGGGGCGATCGCACTGCTCGTCCTCGCATCCCTGCCGGGCCTCAGCCAGCGGATCGGCCTGTCGACCACGCAACAGTTCACCGCCACGCCTGAGTCCGTCGTCGGCCAGAACATCTTGGCCTCCTCCTTCCCAGCTGGCACATCTGATCCAGTCCAGGTCCTGGTGCACACCGGCACGGTCGCCGAGGTTGAATCGGCAATCGCCCATGTTCCCGGCGTGACCTCTGTCAGCCCCAACCGCTACGCCCACGATGCGCAGTGGACAGAGCTCGACGTGATCACCACCGCCGCGCCGGGCTCGAACGCTTCGTTCGACACGATCACTCACCTGCGGGACGCTGTCGGATCAGTCCCTGGCTCACAGGGCGTGGTGGGCGGCACCTCAGCTCAGCAGCTCGACTTCTCGGTGGCGAGCTCTCGAGACGCCCGCGTGATCATCCCGCTGGTGCTCTTGATCGTCCTCGCAGTGCTCTTGCTACTCCTGCGCGCCGTCGTCGCTCCGGTCCTGCTGCTCGCCACAGTCATCGGCACCTACCTGGCGTCACTCGGCATCAGCTGGTTCATCTTCGACCACATCGCCCATTATCCGGCGATCGCATCAGGGGTCCGGCTCTATGCCTTCTTGTTCCTGGTGGCCCTCGGCGTCGACTACAACATCTTCCTCACCTCCCGGGCCCGTGAGGAGACGATCACCTACGGGACCCGTGACGGCATGTTGCGCGCCCTGACCTCCACCGGTGGCGTGATCACCTCAGCAGGGATCCTCCTGGCTGCCGTCTTCGCAGTCTTGGGCGTGCTGCCGCTCATCCAACTGACCCAGGTCGGCATCATCGTCTGCGTCGGCGTCCTCCTCGACACGCTCCTCGTGCGGACGGTCCTCGTCCCCTCCCTGGCGATGCTCTTGGGTAACAGGTTCTGGTGGCCGAAGGTCCCAGGGTCGACGGCACCAAGCTCGGAGCCAGCAACCCAGTCGTAACCCGCTGAAACCCGGGCGAAACAATTCCCCCGTAGCGTGGGGTCCGTGCTTGACGTCCTGAGCGGCTACGAAACCGATGTCGCCTTCGACGAGATGGTGCGAGGTGACGGGTCGACGAGAGAGATCTATGACCGCGTCGTCGAGGTTCTCAGGCCGCTCGAGCCTGCCGAGCTCCGCTTCAGAGCCGATCAGTTAGCGCGCACGTTCTCTGAGCGAGGGGTGACCTTCGCATTCCAGGGTGTGGAGCGTCCGTTCCCCCTCGACTTGATCCCACGGATCATCGATGCCGAGGAGTGGCGACACCTCGCCTCAGGGGTTCGCCAGCGGATTCGCGCCATCGAGGCATTCTTGGCTGACGCCTACGGCAGCGGCGTGTCGTTCGCGGAGGGCATCGTCCCCAAACGGCTGATCACCTCGTCGTCGGAATTCAACCGAGCGGCCCACGGCATCGCCGCCCCCAACGGTGTGCGGGTCCAGGTAGCCGGCATCGACGTCGTGCGCGACGAGATCGGGAACCTCCGGGTCCTCGAGGACAATGTCCGCATCCCCTCAGGCGTGAGCTACGTGATCGAGAACCGACGCGCGATGACGAGGACGTTCCCCGGGCTCTTCGCTGAGGATCGGATCCTTCCGGTCGACGACTATCCACAGCAGCTCCTCGCTGCCCTCCTCGCCGCTGCGCCGCTCGGTGCCGTCGACCCTACGGTGGTGGTCCTGACGCCGGGCATCCACAACGCGGCGTACTTCGAACACGCACTCCTGGCCAGGCGGATGGGCGTCGAGCTCGTCGAAGGCCGTGACCTGTTCTGTCGAGGTGAGAAGCTCTGGATGCGGACGACCAACGGTGACAGTCCGGTCCACGTCGTCTACCGCCGGGTCGATGACGAGTTCCTCGACCCGCTCCACGGCCGCCCGTCCTCGCTGATCGGTGTTGCTGGTCTGCTCAATGCTGCCCGGTCAGGCTCGGTCACCATCGCCAACGCAGTCGGCAATGGCGTTGCTGACGACAAGTTGATCTACACCTACATCCCTGCACTCATCGAGTTCTTCCTCGGCGAGAAACCGATCCTCGAGAACGTCGAGACCTACCGACTCGATGACCCAGACGTCCTCGCTGATGTGTTGGATCGGATCGACCAGCTGGTCATCAAGCCTGTCGACGGTGCCGGCGGCGTCGGTATCGTGATCGGCCCACACGCTGACGAGGCGACGCTGCGCGAGACGGCAACCGCCGTTCGCGCTGATCCTCGACGCTTCATCGCCCAGCGCCCGGTCGCCCTCTCAACGCATCCGACTCTCATCGGCGACCAGCTGCGACCGCGTCACATCGACCTTCGCCCCTTCGCCGTCAACGACGGTACGGACATCTATGTCCTTCCCGGAGGCCTCACCCGGGTAGCGCTCCCCGAGGGCGCGCTCGTCGTCAACTCCTCCCAAGGTGGTGGCTCCAAGGACACCTGGGTCCTCCTCGACGAGGCGGCCGGGGAGATCGCTGGCGACCTCAACGTCGATGTCCGACGACCCCTTGAGACCTCACGTCGCTCCTCGGGACCGGGCAACCTCGAGCGCACCGACCAGCAGCAGCAACAACAGCAACAGCAACAGCAACAGCAACAGCAACAGCAGCAAGAAGCCGAGGTCTCCAAGTGAGCCCCGTCCTGCTGTCGAGGCTCGCCGAGTCGCTGTTCTGGATTGGTCGCTACGTTGAGCGGGCGGATGACACGTCTCGTGTCGTCGACGCCTACCTTCACCGGCTCCTCGAGGACCCCTTCGAGGACGAGTCGCTCGCGTGTCGGTCGCTGTTGGCGATCATGGGCCTTGAGCCGAGCGACCACCACGTCACGACGGAGACGGTGATGGACCTGCTCGCCTTCAACGCCGACAACCCATCCGCCATCAGCGGATCGTTGCGATGCGCCTACGAGAACGCCCTTGGATCGAGAGGTGTGATCTCCTCAGAGATGTGGGAGTGCTTGAACACCACCTGGTTCGAGCTCCCGGCCCGGCGTACGCACGCCAATCGGCTCGGCCCCCACGTCTTCCTCCGCTTCATCCGTGAACGAGCCGCCCTGTTCGCCGGGCTGACCGACTCGACGATGAGTCGGAGCGACGCGTGGAGGTTCGTGGTGCTCGGTCGCAGCCTCGAACGGGTCGACATGACCGCGCGGCTTTTGTCGGTGCGCGTGGTCGCAGGAGGACACGCCCCTGACTGGCCGACGCTCCTCAGGGCTGCGGGAGCGGAGGAGGCATTCCTTCGAGTTCACGCTGGCATCGAGCGGCCACTCGAGATCGCTGAGTTCCTCCTCCTCGACCCGCTGTTCCCGCGGTCGGCGATCCACGCCCTCGAGGAAGCCGAGGAGTGCCTGGCTGCCCTCGAAGGTCCGAGCACGAGGAGCGGTCCACCCAGCTCGAAGGCACGGCGCATTATCGGCCAGATGAGGACGAGCCTGATGTACACCGATCGCGAGTCGTTGCTCGACGAGCTCCCCGAGCTGCTCGAGGACATCTCGGACTCGTGCGCTCGCAGCTCGGCGGCTGTCGCCACACAGCACTTTGGCTCGATCCACTCGGTCATGTGGGAGACGGAAGAGGGATGACCCAGACCTGGTCCCCCCACACCGGTGGCTGGCGCCTCCATATCGTCCACGAGACCGGCTTCACCTATGACGGCGAGGCTCGGGCATCGCACAACGAAGCTCGACTCACCCCGTCGAGCCTCCCCACGCAGTCGGTCCTCGCCACCGAGCTCCGGGTCAAGCCGACCGCCGGGAGATCGACCTACCAGGACTACTGGGGGAACCGGGTCGTGGCGTTCCAGCTCGACGAACCCCATAGCTCGCTCCAGGTGACCTCCGAGTCGACGGTCGAGACAGCTGCGGCGCTCTCCCCTCGTGGGACGCTCGGACGACGAGACCTCTCGAGCGGTGCGGTCGCCGACCTCATGGATGAGCTGCTCGAACCCACCCCCATGACCGAGGTGCCGGATGACCTCCTCCAAGCCGTGGCCCAGGACACTGCCGCGATGGACCCCCATGAGGCGGCGGCCTATGTCTCTGAGCGGACTCGAGAGCTCATCGAGTACGCAAGCGGCGTGACCGGGGTCCATACGACCGCCACCGAGGCGCTCATCGTCGGCAAGGGCGTGTGTCAGGACTTCACCCACCTGGGGCTAGGCCTCCTTCGTGGGCTGGGGATCCCTGCCCGCTACGTCTCGGGCTATCTCTACCCGCGAGAGGGCGTCGAGCCAGGAGAGACCACCGAGGGAGAGAGCCATGCATGGCTCGACTACTTCGCCGGCGAGTGGAACGCGATCGACCCAACCAGCGGTGCAGAGGTCGGCCCACGTCACGTCGTGGTGGCACGAGGTCGTGACTACTCGGACGCCGCGCCGCTCAAAGGCATCTATCACGGTGCACCGGCCTCGGTCCTCGGCGTCAGCGTGGCCATGACCCGACTCACCTGAGCACTCACGACGTCCCTGAACATCGAGGGGTATCGTCAGGCTTCCTGCCACGAGGCAGTCACGGAGGGGGCAGCAGTATGGATTTCGGCCTGATGGGGTGCAACGTAGGACCGTTCGCCGAGCGAGCCGCTGCGATCGAGCTGGCTCAGGCAGCTGAGGCTGCCGGTTTCGAATCCATCTGGACCTTCGAGCATGTGGTGGTTCCCGGTGGCTACGAATCGCCCTACCCCTACTCAGGCGATGGCAAGATGCCTGGCGGCGGCGCCAACGCGATCACCGATCCGCTCACGTGGCTTGCCTTCATCGGCGCAGTGACCGACCGGATCAAGCTCGGCACCGGGATCCTCATCCTGCCGGAGCACAACCCCGTGCTCTTGGCCAAGGAGGCTGCCACCGTCGATCGCCTCACCGACGGCCGCCTGCTCCTTGGGATCGGCGTGGGCTGGCTCAAAGAGGAGTTCGAGGCGCTCGGGGTCCCCTGGGAACGTCGAACTGCTCGGACAGAGGAGTACATGGCGGCGATGCGGCCACTTTGGAACGAGGAGGAGCCCACGTTCGACGGCGAGTTCGTGTCCTATGTCCGCGCTCGGTGCTCGCCGCAGCCTGCTCGTCCAGGTGGAGTCCCGATCATCGTCGGGGGCCACTCTGAGGCGGCTGCCCGGCGTGCGGGTCGACTCGGCGACGGCTATTTCCCGGTCGCGGGCCCGGACCAGGTCGCCGATCTCGTCGGCATCGTTCGACAGAGCGCTGAGGAGGCAGGGCGCGACCCTGACGCAATCGAGATCACCTCGATGGGTCCAGGGCCCGGCCACCCTCTCGTCGAGCGCTATGCGGCGGCAGGCGTGACCCGGCTGGTCTGCCCGTTGCCGACCTACGACCCGGCGAAGATCCGCACAAAGCTCGACGAGCTCGGCGCGGCGATCGCCTGAGCGCTCCGCAGCAGGCGCCTATCGCTCTGGCGTGAACGTCACCGGAAGTGACTCGATGGCATGGACCAGGGTCGAGTCGCCGTAGGTCGCCGTCGCACCTTCGACGACGTCCATGTCGGGGAACCGACGTACCAACTCCTCGAAGAGCACCCGGATCTCAAGGCGTGCGAGGTTGATCCCCATGCACACGTGCGGACCGACCCCGAAGGCGAGCTGCGGGTTGGGGTTGCGATCGAGCCGCAGCACGTCGGGGTCCTCGAACACCGTCGCGTCTCGGTTGGCAGACTGGTAGAGCATGAGGACCTTCTCGCCCTCACGGATGGTCTGGCCTGCGAGCTCGGTGTCGCAGGTGGCGGTGCGGACGAAGCTGATCACCGGGCTGACGTAGCGAGTGATCTCATCGGCGCCCGTGGCCCAGAGGCTCGGGTCGTTTCGCGCCGCCTCCCACTGGTCACGGAACTTGTGCAGCGCCCACATCCCACCTGAGATGGCGTTGCGGGTGGTCTCATTGCCAGCGACGACCGTCACGACGAGGAACATCATGAGCTCGTCGGCTGCCAGGGAGTCTCGATCACGGTCCTCGTCGGTCTCGACGATCCCCTCCTCGGCGGCGCCGACCAGGATGCTGATGAGGTCATCGGCAGGCGGCTCGGTGCCCGCAGCCTTCGCCGCCCGATAGGTCGCCCTGCGCTCTGCGACCAAGCCCGAGACGTAGTCCATGTACTCGCCGAACGCCTGTCCGGCGGCGGCGAGCTTGGGGTCGTCGGGATCGGTCCGACCCTCACCACCCATCATCGCGTCAGACCAGTGCCAGAAGCGGTCCCGATCCTCGACCGGGAGACCCATGAGCTCGGCGATCACCACCATCGGGATCGGCACCGCGATGTCCTCGACGAAATCACACGACCCCTTCGTGGCCACTGCATCGAGCGTCTCGGTGACAACCTGCCGGACGCGGTCCTCCATCGCTCGGATCATCCTGGGCGAGAAGCCCTGGTTGATGAGACGACGTTGGCGAACGTGCCGCTCACCGTCGAGGCCGATCAAGGACAGATCGAACGACTCGATCGGCCTGACGCCCTGACCTGAGCAGAAGAGCTCCGGGTGGATCGACACATAGGTCACGTCCGCATGCGTGCTCGCAACCCAGAGCTCGTTTTTCTCGTCGTAGTAGAGCGGTGCGGACGTACGCATCTGCTCGTAGCCGGCCCACGGCTCCTTGATGAACTCCCGATCGAGCACGTTGATAGGGCATGTCGGTCGCATCGCATCTACTGTCACGTCGTCCCCTCCTCTGGCGCGCATGTGGCACCCGATTGAACCGTAAGGAGGACCTCGAGCTCGCGGTAGGGCCGAAGGTCACGACCATGTCAGGCGTTCGCAGTAGGTTGCACCCACAGAGGCGGTGGAGATCCAGAGACGGAGTCAACGTGGCCAAGGTTCTATTTGAGGGCGTGTCCAAGCGATTCGGCGATGTCGCCGCGGTGGACAAGCTGGACCTCGAGATCACAGACGGCGAGCTATTGGTGCTGCTCGGCCCCTCTGGCTGCGGCAAGACGACCGCGCTGCGCATGGTCGCAGGCCTCGAGGAGGTCTCGGACGGCAGCCTCTCGATCGGCGACGACGTCGTCAACGACGTCGACCCCAAAGACCGAGACGTGGCGATGGTCTTCCAGAGCTACGCCCTCTATCCCCACATGACGGTGGCGAGGAACATCGAGTTCCCACTCCGCCAGCAGCGGATGGACGCAGCTGAGCGCACGGCCAAGGTCGCCGAGGCTGCGGGCACCCTCGGCCTCGGCGAGCTGCTCGATCGCAAACCCGGCCAGCTCTCCGGCGGGCAGCGCCAACGAGTCGCCCTCGCCCGGGCCATCGTGCGAGATCCCAAGGTGTTCTTGATGGATGAGCCCCTCTCCAACCTCGACGCCAAGCTTCGTGTGCAGACCAGAGCTGACATCGTGAGCCTCCAACGACGTCTCGGCACCACCACCATCTATGTGACCCACGACCAGGTCGAGGCCATGACGATGGGTCATCGGATCGCGGTCATGCAGGGTGGCAAGCTCCAGCAGGTCGCCCCGCCAGAGGAGCTCTATGAGCGACCAGCCAACACCTTCGTGGCGGCGTTCCTCGGCAGCCCGGGCATGAACCTCCTCGAGGCAGAGCGGGTCGGCGACAAGCTCATCACGCCCGCGGGCGAGATCAACGTGCCCGAACACCTCAGCGCAGTCCTCGATGGGCCAGTCACACTAGGCATCCGGCCAGAGGGGCTCCACCTCTCCACGAGCGGGCTTGTCGGCAGCATCCTGCTCGTCGAGATGCTCGGCGCCGAGACCCAGGTGCACTGCTCCCTCGAGGGCGGCGCCACCGTGGTCGTGCGACAAGGCCACGATGCGCAGCGGCCGACGCTCGGCGATCCAGTGGTCGTCGGAGTCGATGCGGCCGCGCTCCACGCCTTCGGTCCAGACGGCACTCGGGTGGCTGGCACCTGATGCGCTCGCTTGCAGTCCGCCGGCGGCGCGAGTGGGCGCTGGCCTATGCGCTGGTCATCCCGGCGCTCGTCATCTTCGCCGTCTTCACCTTCTATCCCTTCATCCAGAACTTCAAGCTCGCCCTCTACCAGAACCCGCCCTACCCAGGGCTTCCCTCCCACTTCGTCGGCCTCTCACAGGTGACGTCGACACTCACCTCGACGTCGTTCCTCCAGAGCCTCGAGTCCACCTTCGAGTTCGTCCTCCTCGTCGTCCCGATCGGGCTCTTCGGCGGTCTTATGCTTGCGCTCGCCGCGCACAAGAAGCTCAAAGGAATGGCGATCTACCAGGTCATCTTCTCCTCGACGGTCGTCAGCTCGGTCGCTGTCGCCGCCGTCGTGTTCGGCACGCTGATGGATCCGGTCGTCGGTCTCTTGCCCTGGCTCGGCCTCAATCCCCAGCCCGCGATCCTGAGCAACCCCACCTGGGCGCTGCCAGCGGTCGCCGTCATCGCGATCTGGCAATTCCTCGGGCTCTCGTTCATCATCATGACCGCAGGCCTCCAGTCGATGCCTGAGGAGGTGCTCGAGGCGGCACGGCTCGACGGCGCACGAGCACCCACGATGTTCTTCCGAGTGACGATCCCGCTGCTCAGCCCGACCATCTTCTTCGGCCTCGTCATCGGGACGATCTACGCCTTCCAGAGCTTCGGACAGATCGACATCCTGATCGGACCCCAAAACGCAGCGTTCACGCACACCAACGTGCTCTTGTACTACGTCTACACAGCCCTATCGGTCCAGAACAACCCCGGCCTCGCAGCAGTGCTCTCGATCGTGCTGTTTGTGATTCTGCTCAGCGTGACGCTCCTGCAGTTCCGATTCCTCGAGAGGCGGGTGCACTATGCCAGCAACTGAGGTGCAGGCGACCACGAGGCCGAGGTCCCACTCTCGGAAGGCCACGCTCAAGACGGTGCTCCGCTACGCCTTCTTGACCTTGGGCGCGTTCATCGTCCTCTTTCCGGTCTACATGGCAGTGGTGAACTCGCTGCTCGAGCCAAGCCAGATCGCTCACCAGCCCCCGCCTTTCTTCCCCACCAACCCCCAGTGGCACACCTATCCCGATGCGTGGAAGGGCGGCAGCCTCGGGATCTACCTTCGCAACTCAGCAATCCAGACTGCGATCATCGTGGCAGGCCAGCTGGTGACCTCGATCCTGGCGGCCTATGCGTTCGCATTCCTCGACTTCCCCTTCAAGCGGGCCATCTTCTTCGCCTTCTTGATGACCCTCATGATCCCGTTCGAGGTCACCGTGGCGACCAACCTGACGACCGTCACCTCGCTCGGATGGTTCAACACATTTCCCGGCCTGACCGTGCCGTTCCTCGCCACCGGCTTCGGCGTGTTCCTGCTCCGACAGGCATTCCTTCAGATCCCGAGGGACCTGAAGGAGGCAGCCCAGCTCGATGGCTATGGCCATATGCGCTTCCTCTGGTCAGTGGCGATCCCGCTGGCTCGCCCTGCCATCGCCGCCCTTGGCGTGTTCAGCTTCCTCGGCGCCTGGAACCAGTACCTCTGGCCGCTGCTCGTGACAGGCAACAACAACGCCGTCCGCACGGTCCAGATCGGGCTCAAGCAGCTGCTCAACACGCAGCTCGACCAGATCAACGTGTCATTGGCCGGCACCATCATCGCCATCGCCCCACTCGTGCTTCTGCTCATCGTCTTCCAGAAGCAGCTCGTGCGGAGCCTCACCGCGGGCGCCGTCAAGTAACTCGACCCTCATCGACACGGCCATCGACGACCCGGCCGTTGGCCCGGTCGCGATTGGTGCTGTGGCTCCGAAACACGTGCACGGGGGGTCGACATCAGGTGGCACCGCGATGTCCTGCGGTAGCGTGTCGGCCATGCCAGACGAGCCAGCGACGACACCGATCGCCGATGGCCTCCGCTCGTATGCAAGGGTCCTGCTTCGCAGATGGTGGATCATCGCTGTCTGCGTCATCGTCATCGTGGGTGCAACGGGCATCTACTGCCTGACAGCGACGGCCAAGTACACCGCAACCGTGCAGCTGGAGCTCACCCCAACGATCACCTCCTCGATCACGCAGTCCAGCAGCTCGATCCAGAGCCAGCAGAGCTCGACGGTGGACGTGACCACCGAAATCGCAGTGGTCGAGAGTGCTGCCGTGGCCCAGAGCGTCCTCGAGCAGCTGCCGGGTGCGCCGTCGGTCAGTGTCTCCCAGGTGGGAACCACCGATGTGGTCAACCTGTCCGTGACCTCGACCAGACCCGCCGTGGCTGCCGCAGCCGCCAACCTCTACGCGCGCTCCTACCTCGGCTACAAGCGCTCGCACGCCACGACCCTCTACAACACGGCGATCTCGTCCCTCGAGACCAACCTCACCTCACTCCAGGCACGGATCAGCACATTGACCAAGCAGCTCGCATCGTCCACTGGCACCGCAGCGGCAGCGATCCAGGTGCAGATCAACCAGCTCGAGTCGAGCGCCAACCAGATCAGCACGCAGATCGCCAGCTACCAGACCGATCTCAACCTGGTCAACGGTGGCGGGCGCGTGATCACCCCCGCGACCGTTCCCATGTCGCCGTCATCGCCGAAGACCCTCGAGTACCTTGCCCTCGCGCTCATCGTGAGCCTGATTATCGGCGCAGGGCTGGCCTTCGGCGTCGACAGCCTCGATCGATCGGTCCGGACTCCCGAGCGTCTCTTCAGGGCGCTCGGCGACGTCCCGCTGTTGGGCATGATCCCGAGCGTCCCCGAGATGAGAAACGCTCGGTACGCAGGCATCATCTCGAGCACAGATCCGAGCTCGCTCGCCACCGAGGCCTATCGGAGCGTCAGGACCTCGATCCAGTTCCTCTCCCTCGAGCAGAACATCTCGACGCTGCAGATCGCCAGCCCCCAGAGCGGCGACGGCAAGACCACGCTCGTTGCCAACCTGGCAGTGGTGCTTGCCGCGGCGGGCACCAAGGTCGTTGTGATCGACGGCGACCTGCGACGACCACGGATCGCAGCCGCCTTCAACCTGCCGCAGTCGCCCGGTCTCTCCGATCTGCTCGCCGGCCAAGGGGACCTGCACACGACAGCGCGCGCAGTCAATGTGTCACCCAATATCCACGTGCTCGCGTCTGGCCCTCCACCGCAGCTGCCCTCCGAGATGCTCAGCTCGGCTCGCTTCGCCGCGCTGGTTGCCGAGTGTGCACAGCTCTCTGATCTGGTCCTCATCGATTCCCCACCGTTGCTCGCAGTGACAGATGGTGAGGTGATCGCCCGGGTCGCCGATGCCACCCTGGTCGTAGCCGCCGCTGGGCAGACGAGCGAGCGTCACATTCGACAGAGCCTCGATGCGGTCCATGGCGTCGGCAGACAGGTGCTCGGTTTCGTCATCAACGACGTCGACCGTCACGACCTCGTCGACTACGACAAGGCGGGCTACTACGCGGCCCAGGTCTCCTACCGCTCCTATGGCGGACCGACGCAATCCACGGACAGCGAAACCTGAGAACCGGCGCGAAGACTGCGCCACCGCTGCGTGCAATGATGCACGCATGAACCGCACCCGCACTGCCTCCCTCGCCTTGGCAGCCGTCCTCGGCGCCAGCGTGATCCCTGTCGCCACCCTCGGCTCTATCGCTGCTGGCGCAGCCAGCACCCCTGCGTGCAGCCCCAAGGCCCTCTCGTCATCGAAGGGACCGGTGACGATCAACTTCTGGGAGTCGATGCCTCGTGCCAACGGCGAAGCGATGGTGGCGCTGACCAAGAAGTTCAATGCGTCCCAGAAGAAGGTGCACGTGAACCTGGTCGTCCAGACGACCTACCAGGAGACGTTCCAGAAGTACCGATCCGCCCTCACGACCGGCAACGTCCCGGACGTGACCATGCTTGAGGATGTCGAGACCCAAGGTGCGGTCGACACCCAGTCATTCCTCCCGGTGCAGACATGTATGAACGCAGCTGGCTTCAAGACCGGCGACCTCCTGCCTCGAGTCCTCGCGTACTGGAAGATCAACAAGGTCCAGTGGGGTATGCCGTTCGGCGTCTCGGGACCGGTCCTCTACTACAACAAGAAGGCCTTCACCGCCGCTGGACTCAACCCGTCCAAGCCGCCGACCAACCTGTCAGCCCTCGTGTCGACAGCCAAGACGCTCAAGACCAAGGGACAGGGCGGCATGGGCATGGTGCTCGACCCGTGGCACTTCGAGACCTGGTTGGCCACCGGCAACACCCTGTTCGCCAACAACAACAACGGCCGTACCAAGCGTGCCACCGCCACCGCATTCAACAACTCGACCGGTCTGACAGTGTTCAACGCCCTCGCGCAGATGAAGAAGGACGGCAGCGTCCAGACCAACTCGATCGCCGGCGCTGGTCGCTACGACAACCTGCTCGGAACAGGCTCCGGCAAGTTTTCGATGACTATCGACACCTCGGCTGCGCTGGGCACCATCGATCAGCTGCTTGCCACAGGCCAGTACCCGAACGTTGACGTCGGCGTGGCGCCGATCCCGGCGGTCACCGCAAACGCCAAGGGCGGGGTGCCGCCCGGCGGCAACGGTCTGTGGATCTCGAAGCGCTCCACCCCGGCCAAGCAGGCAGCGGCGTGGCAGTACATCGCCTACCTCGACTCGGCCACGAGCCAGGCTGCATGGTCAGCCGCCACGGGGTACATCCCGCTGCGCACCTCGGCGGCCAACTCCCCCACCATCAAGGCGCTTTGGGCGAAGAACCCGGGCTATTCGGTTGCCTACAAGGAGCTCACCACCGGGCCGCAGAACTACGCCACCGCTGGCGCTGTCGTGGGTCCCTTCGATGACGTGAACACCGCAGTCGCCAACGCCGAGGCCTCACTCTTCGTCTCTGGCACAGCTCCAAAGACTGCCCTCTCGCAGGCGCAGGCCAACGCCACCAAGATCATCCAGGCCTACAACCAGCGTCTCGGCTTGGGCTGAGCGACGGCCACAGGCTGGGGGGCCATGGTGGGAGCACAGCGACGAGCCCTGGTCACCGGGGCTTCACGAGGCATCGGCAAGGCCGCGGCGATCGCGCTCGCTGAGCGAGGCTGGGACGTGGCGATCACAGCCCGGACATTGACCGAAGGCCACGGCGTCGACACGTCCGAAGCCGGCGCTGGTCGGACGATCCCTGGCAGCCTCGAGACGACGGCCGCCTTGATCGAAGACACGGGAGGACGAGCGCTCCCCTTGGTGGTGGACCTGCACGAGCACGATCAGATTGCGGCATGCGTCGCGACCACCATCGAGGTCCTCGGAGGCGTCGAGCTCGTCGTCAACAACGCCATCGACGCGGGACCGGGTTCCATGACGCCGATCCTCGATCTCACGATCGAGCAGCTCGAGGCGAAGCTCGATGCCAACGTGGTCTCCCAGCTGGTGCTGATCAAGGCCGTGCTGCCGAGCATGCTCGAGCACGGAACCGGCACCATCATCGACGTGACCTCCAACGTCGCCACCCATGACCCACCGGGGCCAATCGGGGAAGGTGGGTGGGGCCTTGCCTACGCCGCCTCGAAGGCCGCCTTCCACCGGTTCGCACCGCTGCTCGCCATCGAGCTCGGGTCACGCGGCATCAGGGCATTCAACCTCGACCCTGGCTTCGTCGTCACTGAGCGACACGAGGTGAATGCGGCGGCACTCGGGCTCGATCGCCACTACGTCGGCGCCCCACCCAGCGTCCCAGGTCGAGCGATCGCCTGGCTCGCCGAGCATCCCGACGACGTCGAGAACGGCTCGACCGTCAAGGCGCAGCGACTCGCTCTCGACCTCGAGCTCCACCCTGACTGGCGGTCCTGAGGGTGCCTGCCACCATGGAGCTGGTCGTGGCGGTGGCACCGCCGGTGGCTACGATCACGATCAATCGGCCGGAGAAGCGAAATGCACTCACCCTCGGGCTCTGGGCCGAGCTGGGTGCCGCTGTCGAGGCGCTCGATCACGATGCCGAGGTCGCCGTGATCATCCTCACCGGAGCTGGGGATGCGTTCTGCGCCGGCTTCGACCTGTCGGACCTCAGCAGCGAGGACGATGCCTCACGAGCCCGACGGATGTCCCAGCAGTCACGCCATGTCGGGATGCTCCCACCCCATGACACGCCCATCATCGCCGCCGTCAACGGTCCTGCCATCACCGGCGGCCTCGAGCTGGCATTGAGCTGCGACATCTTGGTCGCCTCGGATGCCGCCCGGTTCGCCGATACACACGCCAAGGTGGGTGCGATTCCCGGAGGCGGCCTGACCATCACCCTTCCGAGACGGATCGGACCAGGACGAGCTCGTCTCTTGAGCCTGACCGGCGACATGATCGACGCCAGCACCGCGCTGGCGTGGGGCCTGGCCGACGAGGTGGTCGGGCCAGACCGGCTCCTGGATCGGTGTGGAGAGATCGCCACCTCGATCGCGAAGAAGCCGCCCGGCGTCATCGCTGCAATCAGACAGCTCTATGCGCGCAACGCTGATCGAAGCGACGAGGCGGCCTTCGCCGAGGAGCAGGCAACGTCACGAGCCTGGATGGCTGGGCAGTTCGATCGGCGACGCCTGGCCGAGGAGCGCACATCGATCATCGACGAGGGCGCTGGTCGATGAAGGTCTACGCAGGGATGGACCCGGCACTGCCACTTTCAGAGGTGGCACGGCATGCTCAGCGGATCGAGCGCCTCGGCTACGACGGCCTCCATGTTGCCGAGACCGTGCACGACTCGATGGCTGTTGCGCTGCTGGCCCTCGAGCACACCACCACACTCACCGTCCGCACAGCCGTGACACTCGCCTTCGTCCGGTCGCCCACGCTGCTCGCCTACCAAGCGTGGGACCTAGCCCAGCTCTCAGCTGGCCGGTTCGAGCTCGGCCTCGGCACACAGATCCGCCAGAACATCGTTGAGCGCTATGGGATGACGTGGTCGTCGCCGATCGAGCAGATGGCCGACTATGTCGGCGCCCTTCGCTCCCTCTTCGAGAGCTTTGCGACTGGCGCCCGGCTTAACCATCACGGTTCGCACTACGAGCTCACCCGCCTGCAGCCCTACTTCAACCCAGGACCGCTTGAGGCTGGCTCGCCGCCACGCCTCTACCTCGGGGGCGTCGGTCCTGCGTCGTGCCGGCTGGCAGGTGCGGTCGCGAACGGATTCATCACCCATCCCACCAATTCGAATCCTCGGTATCTAGAAGAGATCGCCCTTCCCGAGCTGGCTGCGGGTGCGGCTGGCGCTGGTCGGGGCCTGTCCGACCTCGAGATCGTGGTGGGCGCCACTGTGATCACAGGCGCTGACGAGGAGCGCCTCGTGGCAGAACGTGAGCGGCAGCGGCGGCTCCTCGCCTTCTTGTACTCGACACCCGCCTATCGCCGCACGCTCGTGCTCTACGGCGTCGAGCACCTCGAGGCCGAGCTCAAGGACCTGATCCGCCACGACCGATTCGATGACCTCGGTGCCGTGCTCGATGACGATCTGATCGACGCCTTGGTCCCGACCGGCACGCTCGCCGACCTGCCGGCGATCCTCCTTGAGCGCTTCGCTGGCCTTGCCCAAGGGATCCTGCTGTCGGTGCCCGTCGACCCCGAGCTCGACGAACCGCTCGCGCTCGCCATCGCCGAGCTCCAGGCGGCCTGATGTCGGCGGCTGGCGGTCTGAAAGGCAAGGTGGCCTTGATCACCGGTGCGGGTCGGGGGATCGGCGCAGCCACAGCTCGACATCTAGCCGAGCTTGGAGCGAGCGTTGCGGTCACAGACGTCGTCATCGATGGCGCCCAGGACGTCGCCGACGAGATCATGGCTTCGGGCGGCGACGCTGTTGCGATTGCGCTTGACTGCGGAGTCGCCGACAGCATCGCTGCCGGCGTCGACGAGGCTGCCGCTCGGCTCGGCGGTCTCGACCTCCTCGACCACAACGCCGGATGGACCAGCTTCTCGAGGGATATCGATGCTGAAAGCGTCGACCTCGATGTCTGGCAGCAAGTCCTCGACATCAACGTCAGGGGAGGTCTCCTCCTCTTCAGGGCGGCGCTGCCTCATTTCCGCCGCCGTGGTGGCGGCGCTGTGGTGTTCATCTCATCTGGCTCAGCGGCGACGGGCGAGCTTCGCCGAGTCGCCTACGGGGTCTCCAAGGCGGGGGTCGAGCAGCTCGTCCGACACCTTGGCGCCCGCTACGGCGCCGAAGGGATCAGGACCAACGCGATCGCACCCGGATTCATCATGACCCAGACCGCCGCGAGCGCGATCGACGAGGAGAGCCGCGATCTCCTGGCAACGCAAAACCCGCTCAAGCGCCTCGGCACGCCAGAGGACATCGCATCGGTCGTCGGGTTCCTGCTCTCCGATGCGGCTGGCTTCGTCAACGGGCAGGTGCTCCGAGTCGATGGTGGCCTGACAATCTCACCCCGTCTGGGCTGAAGAGCGCCGCTTCTCGCGACGCGACGAGCAGTTATGGCGGATCAAAGGGCGCCGAGCACGGTCTCGACGATGGATCGAGCATCGACTCCGAAGTGGGCTCGCAGCGCTTCCCTGGAGTCGGACATACCGACACCATCGGTTCCGAGCACCAGGAGCGGTCGATCGATGAAGCCGGCGATCTGCATCGGCACGAGGGTGACATAGTCAGTGACCGCGACCAGGGGCCCAGGAGCACCGCCGAGCACCTCGGCGACGTAGCTCTGTCGTCCTGCTCGAGTGGCAAGCATCGCCTCGTGTCGAATCTCCTTGTAGGAGGTGACCGAGTAGAGCGCCACCCCGACGTCGTGCTCCTCCTCGAGGATCTCTGCCGCTGCGAGTGCCTCGCCGGCGATCGAACCAGAGAACAAGATGGTGGCCTGTTGCGGCTTGCGTGCGGCTGTTCGGAAGCGATAGAGCCCGGCGAGGATCCCCTCGTCGGCGCCCGCTGGCTTCGCTGGCTGATGCAGCGGCTCGTTCGAGAGCGTCAGGTAGTACGTGACATCCGCTTGTTCCTCGCCGAACATCTCCGAGATGCCCCGCTTGACGATGGCGGCGGTCTCGTAGGCAAAGGCTGGATCGTACGCCCTGACGTACGGATAGGCGGCGGCGAACAGCTGCGACGTCCCGTCTTGATGCTGCAAGCCCTCCCCGAGCAGTGTCGTGCGCCCGGCAGTGCCACCGAGCAGGAACCCTCGTGCTCGAGCATCTCCCAACTGCCAGATCGAATCACCCGTCCTCTGGAATCCGAACATCGAGTAGAAGAGGTAGAAGGGGATGGTGGCGACGCCCGACGTGACGTGGCTGGTTCCTGCGGCTTGGAAGGCGGCGACGGCGCCAGCTTCCGTGATGCCCTCCTCGAGGATCTGCCCATCGGTGGCCTCTCGGTAGGTGAGCATCAGGCTCGCGTCGACCGGCACATAGCGCTGCCCCACCGCCGAGTAGATCCCGAACTCGCTGAAGAGCGGATCCAATCCGAAGGTCCGACCCTCGTCGGGGACAATCGGCACGATGCGAGGTCCGATCGTCGGGTCTCGCAACAAGTTGCGCAGCAGCTTGACGAAGGCAGCTGTCGTCGACGCCTTTGCGGTGCCGGTCCCTGCCTCGAACTCCTCGAAGGTCGACATCGACGGCGATGCAAGCGCTTCACCCGTCGTTCGACGTGACGGAACCGAGCCACCAAGTGCCTGGCGATGACCGATGAGGTAGCGACGCTCAGCCGATGCCTCGTCGAGCGACAGATAGGGAGGCAAGCCGTCGGCGAGCTCTTCCTCGGTGACGAGAAGCTCAAGGCCGAGCCGGTCGCGCAGCTCAACGAGCTCAGCGGTTCCCATCGCCTTGATCTGGTGTGTGGCGTTGCGTGCTTCGACACGTGCACCCAACGCCCATCCCTTGACGGTGTGCGCCAAGACTGCCGTCGGCCGACCTTCCTGGTGCACCGCTGCCGAATATGCCGCGTAGATCTTCTGGCTGTCGTGGCCACCTCGAGGCAAGCGCTGGAGCTCGTCGTCGCTGAGGTGGGCGACAATCTCGCCAAGACGGGCATCGACATCGAAGAACTCAGCCCGGAGCGTCGCTCCGTCAGAGGTCGCCAGACGCTGGAAGGTGCCGTCAGGAGTGCGCGTCAGAGCGTCGACGAGCACCCCATCATGATCGGCCGCGAACAGGGGATCCCACTTACTCCCCCACAGGACCTTGAGCACATTCCAGCCACTGCCACGGAAGGTTGCCTCGAGCTCCTGGATGACCTTCCCATTGCCACGGACCGGGCCGTCGAGGCGCTGCAGATTGCAGCAGACCACGAACGTGAGGTTGTCGAGGTGCTCTCGAGCGGCCAGTCGCAATCCAGCGATCGCCTCGGGCTCGTCCATCTCCCCATCTCCCACGAAGCACCACACACGAGCCGGCGGGCCGTCGACGAGGCCTCGGTCCACCAGGTAGCGATTGTGGCGAGCCTGATAGACCGCGGCGAGCGGGCCAAGACCCATCGAGACTGTCGGAAACTGCCAGAACGCTGGCATGAGCCGAGGATGCGGGTACGACGACAGGCCGGGTCGATCGGTCCCGACTCGGCCCACCTCTGCTCGGAAGTGATCGAGGTCATCCTCGTCCAATCGGCCTTCGAGGAACGCTCGAGCGTAGATGCCTGGACTTGCATGCCCCTGGAAGAAGACCTGGTCGGCGGGCCCATCTGTTGCGGGGCCCCTGAAGAAGTGGTTGAAACCAACCTCATAGAGCGATGCCGAGGATGCATAGGTGGCCAAGTGCCCGCCGACACCTGGGGTGCGGGCATTGGCGCGAATCACCATCGCCACCGCGTTCCACCTGACCAACGCGCGAATCCGGTGTTCGATCACCCGATCGCCCGGATACGCCGGTTCATCTTCGGGCGGGATCGAGTTGAGATACGGAGTGGAGATCGTGACCGGAATCCCGACGCCGCGCTCACGGCTCCGCTCGAGCAAGCGGAGAAGTATGAGTCGTGCTCGGTTGGGTCCGTACGTGTCGATCGTCTGATCGAGCGCATCAATCCAGCCGTCGGTCGCCGCCGGATCATTGTCCACGAGCTGGTGGACGACCCCGTCGACGACGAGCTCAGCGACCTCAGCGACGCTCTCGGCGAGCGGCTCCGAATCCGACTGCTCATGTGGCATCGTCACGCTCGCTCACTCCACCCTGCTTCGAGTCGCTCGGCGACGGCGACGAGGAATGCTGCCGCCCGAACACCATCGACGGCGCGGTGATCCCAACACATCGAAAGGTTGCCGATCGGCTTGATCCCGACGCCCTTGGCATTGTCGACCGTGACCACAACAGGGCGATCCACGACCTTGTCCACCGAGAGGACTGCGACCTGCGGAGGCGTGATGAGCGGCGTGGTCAGCACACTGCCCGCTGATCCGTTGTTGGAGATCGTGAAGGTTGCACCTGAGAGGTGGCCAGGCGTGAGCTTGCCGTTTCTGGCGATCTCAGCAAGCTCCGCGATGGCCTCGGCGATCTCGGCCACCTCGAGACTCTCCGCTTGACGAATCACCGGTGCCACCAGCCCATCGGGCGTGTCAACCGCGATCGCAATGTCGATTCGGTCATGGAGCCGAAGTCCACCAGGGACGACCGACGAATTGAGCTGAGGGTAGCGCTGCAGCGCCTCGGCGACGGCCTTGGTGACGAACGCCAACGGTGTTGGTCGACGTCTGTCAGTGGGCCACCGGTGGCGTGCGCTCGCGACCGCGGAGTAGTCCGCTTCCACCACGCTGAGCACGTGGGGGATGGTCGATGCGGACGTCGACATGACCTGCGCCGTCGCCGCCCTGATCCTGCTGAAGTGCTCGATGACACCACCCTCTTCTGCACCGTGCCGCACCGACGTCTCACCCGGCAGCGGCGGCAGTGGGGCTCCCGTCGAGCCGCTCGACCTCACCGGAGACCGAACCACAGGTCCTTCGGGAGGCGGGGGCACCCTCGACGCTGTCGTCGTCGAAGGATCCGCGATCGACGGGACGCCATCATCCAGCGCCTGCTCGATGATGCACACCTCGGCACCGACATCGATCGTCGATCCCTCGGCCACAAGGATCTCGACCATTGTCCCGGCCACAGGAGAGGGGATCTCCGAGTCGACCTTGTCGGTGGCGAATTCGAAGAGCGGTTCGCCAACGCGAACCTGTCCTCCGAGGTGGGAGAGCCATCGCAAGAGGGTTCCCTGATCGATCGCCTCACCGATCTCTGGCACTACGACTCGGTACTGCGCCACGCCAGTTCCCCTCGCTTGGGCCTCTCCCTCGGACCTAACCCGGTCTCCCTCGAAGGAGGCACCAGGGTGATATTCCGGTGTGGGAACCTCTAGCGATGGACGCTCGCGATCTCGAACTCGAACTTGGTCGACCAGCCGCCGGGGGCGGATCGGTCGCTCGGGATGACGGTCGAGTGATCTTCGTGCGCCACGGCATCGAAGGGGAGCGAGTCGTGGCACGGCTCACCGAGGAGAAGCCCTCGTTCGCCCGTGCTGATGCCATCGAGATCCTTGAGCGATCACCATCGAGGGTCGATCCACCCTGTGCCGTTGCGGGCCCAGGCCTCTGCGGTGGCTGCGACTACCAGCACGTCGAGCTCTCCGCTCAGCGCAGGAGCAAGGCACAGCTGCTGGGCGAGCAGCTTCGTCGATTGGCGAAGCTCGATATCGAGGTCGAGGTCGAGCAAGCACCAGGTTCGCTCGACGGCCTCGGCACTCGAACCCGACTCCGCTATGCCGTCACGCGATCGGGCCGACTCGCGATGCACAAGCATCGAAGTCACAATCTGCTAGCGACCGACACCTGCCCGCTCGGCATTGAGGGCCTCACCGCGGAGCCCCCCGAGGAAGGCTGGCCGCCCGGCGGAGCAGTCGAGCTGACGAGGCTGGGGGGCGAGACATCGGTGCGAGTGCTGACTGATGACGCCGATGACCTTGGTCCTTCGCCTGGCTACGGTGGCAGCACCCTCTTCCCGGAGGTCCTCGGTCGGCGATTCCGGGTCTCCCCGGGGAGCTTCTTCCAGGTCCACGCGGCAGCGCCTGCGTTGTTGACCACCCTCGTCCTCGAGGGCCTCGATCTCCAGGGAGGAGAGGATGTCATCGACCTCTACTGCGGCGTCGGGCTCTTCACCACGGCAATTGGCGAGGCAGTCGGCCAGACGGGGACGGTCGTGGGCCTCGAGTCGTCACCGACCGCCGCCAGTGATGGCCAGATCGCAACCCTCGATCTGCCGTGGGCCGAGGTCATCTGCTCGAAGGTGACACCACGTGCGCTCGAAGAAGTCCTTCCCGGCTGCACCCACCTGGTCATGGACCCGCCTCGCTCAGGGGTCGACCGCCGAGCCCTCGACCTCATTGCGTCCGCTGATGATCTGAGACGAATCGTCTCTGTCTCATGTGACCCGGCGACGTTCGCGCGAGACCTCCGCGTCCTGCTGGAAAGTGGGTGGCAGCTCGAGTCGCTGCGAGCCATCGACCTGTTCGAGATGACGGAGCACATGGAGATCGTGGCCACCCTCGTTCGGACGTGAGCTCAAGCGACCCACGCACCCCGCCGGTGTTCACGGTGACGTCACGGAGTGAGCACGACCCGGGGTGCTCACCGAGGAGCGCCTCACCATCGATCATCATCGAAATAGCGATCAAGATGGGTCAGTTCCCATGCGATCAACCCACCAGCCACGCCGGCGGCGATGCATCGGATGACGAGGATGGCGGTCACGGCACAATGATGCGTCACGGGTGCGACACCGTCGCCTGAGAGATGGTCGCCTGACTCGTTCGTTGGGCGGCGACTAGGTCATCTCGAGGCGGTAGCCGATGCCGGGCTCAGTGATGAGGTGTCGTGGCCGGCTTGGTTCGACCTCGAGCTTGCGACGAAGGCGAGCAAACAGCGTGCGGAGGTACTCGCTCTCGCCTTCATACCCCGGTCCCCACACCTGCTCGAGGAGCTCGGCCTGCGTCACGAGGCTGCCGGGCACCTTTGCCAGGACTGCGATCGCCGCCCACTCTTTCGGCGTCAGGTGGACGAGCTCGCCGTCACGCTCGACTCGCCGCTCAGCCAGCTTGATCACCAGATCACCGCCTTCGATGATGGCTGCACCATCCCCAGGTGCTCGGCGTCGAAGCACCGCCCGAAGTCGTGCCAGCAGCTCATCCATCCCGAATGGCTTGGTTACGTAGTCGTCGGCACCTGCATCGAGCGCCGTCACCTTCGTCGGGCCTTGGTGTCGGGCAGAGAGGACGATGATCGGAACATCGCTCCACGAGCGAACTGAGGTGATCACCTCGAGGCCGCTGATGCCCGGAAGGCCAAGGTCCAAGAGGATCACGTCGGGGTGGAGCTTGACCGCCTGCCGGATCGCTGACGCGCCATCCTCCGCCGTGGCAACCTCGAAGCCGTGGGCTGCGATGCCGATCGTCAGTGCCCGCAGGAGGGGCCTGTCATCGTCGACGAGCAGGACTGTCGTCACCGTGTCGGCTGGGCTCTCTGCTCGACACCATGAGCGAGACGGAGCACCATCGTGCAGCCCCCGCCAGGCGTGTCTTCGATCAACAGCTCATCGCCGACTCGCCTGCGTAGTTCTGCCAGTTGGTGTTGGTCAAGAAGCTCACCGCGGTGTTCCATGCCAGCGGCGGGGCGACAGAAGTTGCTCCCCCAGGGTTCAACGGCAGGTGGGCCTGGAATCGCTGGATGCCGTAGAGGATCAGGACCGATACCAGCGAGAACGACAAGAGGCTGAGCGCGTAGGTCCGCCAGCGCTGCTCGCCCTGCTCATCGACCCGAGCCAGGCGATAGATCGGGCGCTCGATCAAGCCGAACACCCGATCGCCAGGCGAATGGCCACCGCCGAAGACTGCTGCGATGTATCGCCCGAGGAGCGGTGCGGCCACAGCCAGCGCTGCGACCACGATCAAGAATTGCGCGACATCGTTCACCCCCATCAGAAACGCTCCGGGGCCAACAACGCCACGACAAGGTAGGCAGCAAGGCAGATGCTCACCACGAGGCCGATGAGATCGTCGAGGTTCATGACCCGACCTCGGCTGCTGCGGCCGCCTCCGAGGGCTCCTCCGGCAGGCCGCCTGGCATGGTGCCGACGTCGCCGGCACCGACAATCCGCTCACATCCGAGCACCATCAACCACAGAAGCCCGAAGAATCCGATAGTGAGGGCGATGTAGGCCACATCCTGCATCAGCTCCTCCTCCCACGCTCACCGACCGCTCGCCTTGAGTGGCCTCAAGGTGAGTGTGAGCGCGCAGCATGGTGTGCTGAGCAGAAGTTCACGTCGTCGTGACGGCGGACGACGACATCTTCACGTCTTCGTCACGCTGCGGAGCGAAGGTGCCTCAGTCGAGAGGGCGACGAAGGTAGAACAGCACTGCGATCGTGAAGCCGACGGCCTCCATCGCCGACGTCGAGGTCAGCTCCCACCCCTCGGCGGCCAGCTCATTGAGCTGCGCGGTGTGCTTCGCAGCTGTCGTCGCGTGACTCCGCAGATAGCTGCTATCCCCTGCAACGACGAGATACTCGTAGCCCTGGGACACGGTCAGCCGCTCCTCGGCAGCTCAGAGAACGGGACGTCGTTGAGGTTGCCCGGCTCCTTCGGCAACCCGAGGGCGCGCTCGCCGATGATGTTTCGCTGGATCTGATCCGTGCCGCCGTAGATCGGAGGTGCCTGGGCATAGAGCGCTGACATGGTCACGGCGGCGAGGAACGGGTTCCCCGTCACCTCGTTGAGCTTCTCCTGCGCCTCTGGGTCGTAGGCATGGAGCATCCCGGCCGGACCGGCGATGGCGAGCCCGAGGTCTCGCTGCTTGCGCACGATGTTCGACATGCCGAGCTTCGCGATGTTGGCCATCCCTGGAATGTCCTCGCCCTTCGCCCGCGACGCCTTGATCCGCTCGGCGTTGAACCGGCCGACCTCCCCCATCGTGTAGAGCTCGACGAGCCCTTGACGGATGAGTGCGTCCTCGTTCTTGCCCGAACCCTTGGCGAGGCCCACGAGAAGCTCGAACATCGAACCTCCCTTGGCAGCCGGCTTCTTGGCGTCACCGTGGGGACGGGGAGGACGGACGAAATCGCCCGCTCGCTTCGACAGGTTGCCTGCGATCGTCCCCGGGACGACCATCGCGTTCCCAGCAGAGCCGCCGCCAGCGCCGAGGCCGGCGCGCTCGTGGCCAAGTGTCGAATTCGCGACCGCCCAGCCGCTGTTGACCTCGCCGATGCGCCACGCGTCAGGGACAACGGCGTCGGTCAGGAAGGTCTCGTTGAACATGGCGTGGCCGGTCATCTCGGTGAGTGGTCGCACGTCGACGCCGCTCTGGTGCATGTCGATCCCGAAGTACGTGATCCCCTTGTGCTTCGGCGCGTCTGGGCCGGTCCGGGCGATGAGCATGCCCATGTCGGCGCTCTGGCCGAGCGAGGTCCAGACCTTCTGCCCGTTGACCACCCACTCCTCGCCATCTCGGACGGCTCTGGTGGCGAGGCCTGCCAGGTCGGACCCAGCGCCTGGCTCCGAGAAGAGCTGGCACCACGACTGACGGCCCGTCACGATGTCCGCAACGAAGTGGTCGATCTGCTCCTGGGCGCCATGGTCGGCGATGGTCGGAGCCGCAAGCAGCAGTCCAAGTCCGTTCGGAGCCCCGAGCGCGCCGAACGCGCTGATCTCTGCTGCGATCTTGACCGCCACGCTGCGGGCAACCCCGCGCCCAAAGGCGTTGGTGGGGAGGGACGGCGCCGCCCAGCCCGCCAGGCCGAGCCGCTCCCACCACTCGCCAACAGTGAGCTCGGGATCCCAGTTCTCGGCGAGCCAGTTGCGCAGATCCTCGAGGATCTCCTCCTCGGTCACCGTCGTCGCCTCAGCCATCTCACTCCTCAGACTCGCGGGCCCAGTCGTGGGCCACGAGCAATGCTACCTAGGACGCAGCGCCGGGCCCCGAGGAGGATCTACCCAGGAGCACAGGCAGGAGAACCACGCCGTCCTTCGAGAGATCCACGACTGCCCAGCGTGACGTTCCAGGCGCCCGCCGAACTAGGTGAAGGACGACACCGCTGGGGAAGGCACTGGCACATTCGCACCCGGCGGGCTGTCTCAGTGCTCAGGAAAAACCCTGCTCGAGGGAACCCCGCTCAGAGCGCCGTCGAGACGTCCCTCGACGGGTGGAATCGGCACCGTCAAGCTCAGGAGACCACTCCAGGATCTCGATGACCCCAGCCCGCTCGAGAGCATGGAAGAACTCGTCGAGGCCGAGCAACGGATCGATGGCATCGCCACGAAGCACCCAGGTGCGGTCGCTCAGCTTGGCCAGCATCTCCTCGGGTGTGCAGTCGTTCCAGGGGCTTGAGGCGATGACATCGAGGACAGCAGCCGCTGTCGGGCCTTCGTCGATGGTGCCGTCCTGCCACTCGATCACCACTGCCATCTCGAACCTCCCACCTTCTGCGTCGAAACTCGACGAAGTCATGGTGCCCGAAGGCTGCGACACCACAGGTCACGACTGCTCGGTCCCCTTCGTGTCGACGCGGGTGGAAGGATCGAAGGGTGAGCACACCCACCGGCCACAGCTCGCGAGCACCTTCTGATCTGCAGCGCTTCATCGATGCCCAGGATGCCGGTGGCACGTACCTCACAGCGCTCGACGAGCTCCGGCGCGGCCGCAAGCAGAGTCACTGGATGTGGTTCGTGTTCCCTCAGCTTCTCGGTCTCGGGAAGAGCGAGCGCGCCCGTCGCTACGCGATCGCATCGCTCGGCGAGGCACGCGCGTACCTCGCGCATCCGGTTCTTGGGCAGCGCCTCCGAAAGGCGACCTCGATCCTCCTCGACGGTCCCCCTCGTGATGCCAAGGCCGTCTTCGGCAAGGTCGACGCCGTGAAGCTGCGGTCGTCGATGACCCTCTTCAACCGGGCATCCGAGGACGAGGAGCTCTTCGGCAAGGTGCTCGAGCGCTACTTCTCTGGCTCGGAGGATCCGATCACGGCCCGGCTGCTCTCGACTCCGTGACGAGCACCCCCTAGCGTGGCACCCAGCGATTCGAGCGACGCCAGGCAAGGGGGATCGATGGCGCATCTCACCAGTGCACTCGACCCAGTGCGGTTCCACGATGAACAGCTGCCGACGCTCCTGGGTTCTGATCGAGGTGCGCTCGCAGGCGCCGCCGCTCGCGGCCTCGGCCCCCTCGTCCTCAAGGTCGATCAGCAATCGTGGACCTACCGAGAAGAAGGTGGGACCATCGAGGTGTCCCAGGGCGAAGTCGATGAACCGTGGGTTGAGGCGGCGATGGATGCCGGCGCGTGGAGCGACCTCGCCACCTCGATGCGGACCGCGATCGCTCTGCACCTCGCTGGAGAACTGACGATCACCGCCGGCACGTTCGGCCGCTTCGGCGCGTGGGAGAGCGTGCTTCGGGCGCTCTACCTCGGGATCCCGGCCTACGACCCGACTCGTGTGCAGCTCGTCGATGACCTGGGCGGACCGATCGATCTCACGAGAACCTTCAGCCTCGCCGATGATGACGACGAGATGTCCACCTGGCTCCATGCGACGGGCTTCCTCCACCTCACCGGCGTCTTCGATGCCGACGAGGTCGCCGAGCTCCAGGCCGCCACCGATCAGATCACCGCGGCCATCGGGCCCGACGATCCAATGACGTGGTGGGCCACCCGTCCCGATGGCAGCGAGGTCCTCTGTCGGGTCATCTACGCACAGCGATTGAGCCCGCTCATGGGCGACCTGGCGACTGATCCTCGGATGGAACGTCTGGCACGGCTCCTCGGCTCTCCAACCGCTTCCTTCCCGGATCGAATGGACGGTCCAACCGTGCTCATCAAGCCATCCGGCGAGCTCCAGGGCCTTTCGAACCTTCCCTGGCATCAGGACTGTGGACTCGGCCTCCACCCGATCACCTGCCCGGCGATCTCGCTCGGGATCCAGATCACAGGATCGTCCGCGGAGGTTGGTCGACTTGAGGTGATCGCTGGCTCACATGGCCAGTCGGTACCCCCTGGCACCAGCGATGCGGCCATGACCCAATGGCCCAAGGTGGCCGTCAACACCAACCCGGGCGACGTCACGGTGCACATCCAAGACGTCCTGCACGCATCACCGCCGCCAACTGGCTCCGGCGGGCGTGCAACGCTCTACCTCTCCTACTATCCGCCCCAGCTTGGCGAGCACATCGGACCAGGTCAGGCGGTCAACGACCTCATCCGCGGACGCCAGCACGAGGCAGACGCCGTCCGAAGCGCCTGACCACGGACTGACGAACCTCGAAGCGGAGCTTGAGAAATCATCACGAACCTGCCCTGGCGAGGTGCTGTGCGATTGCAGCAGCCTGTGCATCGGGAAGGTAGTCACCCTCGATGAACCACTCGACCGCAGCACGAAGCGCCTCTGACGCTGAGCGCGACGTGTAGCCAAGTTCTGCCCTGGCACGGCCATCGTCGAAGCGCATCGTCGTCGTGGACATCCGGGCACCCTCGAAGGGCACCGCCGGTTCGCGTCGCAGGAGGCGTCCCTCCACCGATGTCGAGAGCCACCCTGCCGCAAGCGCCAGCGAGCCCGGCACCCGACGATCGCGGAAGGGGATCCCGGAGATGCGGCCAAGCTCCCGGAGAAGCTCATCCATGGCCATGTTCTCGCCGCCGCAGATGTAGCTGGTGCCCAGCCGACCTCGTTCGGCGGCGAGCAGGTGGCCGAGTGCGAGATCGTCGACATGAGCCACGTTGAATGAGGTCTGCACATAGCCCGGCATCCTGCCGAGCAGGAAGTCGAGGATGACTTTCCCGGTCGGCGTCGGCCGCTCGTCGCCCGGACCGACCGGGAAGGTGGGCTGGACGATCACGACAGGAGCGCCCTGCGCTCCGAGGCGGAGGACCTCATGCTCCGCCACGTACTTCGTCTGCTTGTAGGCACCGAAGAGATGGTCCACGTGCGCCACGTCGTCCTCCGTCGCACCACGGCCCGCTGCCGCAGCTGCAAGACCGATCGTCGCCACGGTAGAGGTGTAGATGATCCGCTGGCATCCGGCCGCCCACGCCGCTCGCACCACCGTGCGGCTGCCCTCGACGTTCACCTCGTAGAACACGGCATCGTCGAGAGGCCAGAAGCCGTAGAGCGCGGCGATGTGGAAGCACTGACGAGCACCCTTCATCGCCGCCCGGATCCCGAGCTCATCGCGGACGTCGACGGCGATGATCTCGACGTCGAGGCCGGCCAGATTGGGGGTCGGGCGACCCGGCTCGACGAGGCACCTGACCTGACAGCCTCGATCAAGCAGTGCTCGCACGACAGCTGAGCCGATGAACCCCGCTGCGCCGGTCACCGCCACGACGTCACCGTCCCCGAGACTCGCTCCCACAGGGTTCGGCGTCATCGCAGGGGACGACCGTCGAGATTGATCGGAGTCCGATCGATCGGACGAGGTCGTCGAAGTGCGCCTCTGGCCATCCGCGCTCCCATCTCGACGAAGAGCCCGAGCCGACGGTGTGCGTCCGCCAGGACATCATCGAGGGCAGCAGTGAAGCGCTCGACCTCAGCCTCTCCGGCGATCAGCGGCGGGAGGAGCTTGATGACGTTCACCCCGTCGGCTGCGACTTGGGTGAGGACGTCATGACGGTGGAAGAGCGGCACCACGAGCGTCTGTGCGAAGAGCGCTGGCCGGATCGCCTCCATCGCTCGCCACGAAGCTCGCAGCGATCGGCTCGAGGGCGGTCCAAAGGCGAGCCCGATCATCTGACCTTTGCCGCGCACCTCGTGGAACATCTCGTAGCGCTCGAGCAGCGGTGCAAGATGAGAGCGCCACACTGCCTCCATCGAAGCTGCATGCTCGACGATGCCCTGCTCGTCGAACACCGCCAAGGTGGCAAGGCCGGCGGTCATCGCCAAGGAGTTCTGCTTGAAGGTCGTCGACTGTACGAGCGCTCGGTCCATCGACGAGTACACGCTCGAGAAGACTTCATCAGTGGTGAGCATGGCGCCCACCGGGACGAAGCCTCCCGAGAGCGCCTTCGAAACACAGATGATCTCGGGCGAGACTCCAAGCTGCTCGTGGCAAAGGAAGGTGCCCGTCCGCCCAAGACCTGTCTGGACCTCATCCATGATCATGAGCGCGCCATCGTCATGCAGAGCCGACGCCACCTCCTGGAAGTAGTCAGGTGCTGCCTCGTAGACACCCTTGCCTTGGATCGGCTCGAGGATCATCGCCGCCACTCCTCCCCGGCCAAGCTCATCACGGACTGCCGTGATGTCACCGAATGGCACCATCGTGCATCCCGGGAGAAGCGGACCGAAGCCAGCGCGGAAGTCCTCGGACCCGTTGACCGACAGCGCCCCCAAGGTGAGGCCGTGGTACGAGTGATCGGCATAGAGGATTCGATCTCGACCGGTTGCAGCCCGTGCGAACTTGAGGGCTGCTTCGACTGCCTCGGCACCCGAATTGCAGAAGTATGCCCGTTGGATGCCACTGTGCGATCGACCGACAAGCTGTTCGGCGAGCAGACCTGAGAGCAGGGCGCAATCCATCTGTGCCATGTTGGGCAGGTCGAGGTCGATCGCATCGGCGAGTGCGCGCTTCACCGTTGGGTCCGCTCGACCAAGTGCGAAGACGCCGAAGCCGCTGAGCATGTCGAGTACCCGTCGTCCGTCTGCGTCGATCAGCTCGCAGCCTTGACCTGTGACATAGGTGCGATCGAAGCCGAGGGTGGCCAATACTCGTGGCAGCTGTGGGTTGAGGTACGCGGCATGCAGAGAGAACTGCTCGCCCTGGTGCTGGTCGAGCAATTCTCGAAGATCGAAGCCCATCACACCTCCCGCACGCGTTGGCCCGAGGCTACCCGGGGGCATCCCGACCAGCCGAGCCACTGAGCCTGCGATCGACAGGACCTGTCATCGGGATCGAGTTGGTGTGGCTCACAGCGGGCCCGAGGGTCAGACGTTCACGACCCCGCGCAATGCTTCGTCCTCGCTCGGGGCCGCTGCCATCCCTAAGGTGCTCAGCACGGACGGAACCGATCCGGCCGGCATGCACGCTCTCGTCGCTGCGGCAGTGAGAGTTGTGACCTCGCGATCAACAAGGAACCGTGTGACCAATTCAGACCTGACGCAACTCCCCAACCAGCTCGCCGAGGCAATCGCCGAGATCGAAGACTCGCTCCAAGAGGCCGAGGCTCGCAGCCATGAGGCTCGTCACCTCCGGAACCTCCGCAGTGCGCTGCTCCCACTCGCTGGACGGGTGGCAGTCGGCCTCGCGAAGGCACAGAAGGAGCACGGTGCCTTCGAGCCCTCGAAACTCGAGGCACTTTTGGCCTCCTCCTCGGCGGCGATCGAGGTGCTCTTGGCCGACAGCGAGCTGACGGAGGCTCAGTCCCGTCGGCTCAGCGACATCAATGAGCGAATCCGTGAGGCGACCACGATCACACGACGTCTTCGCCCGAAGAAAGCTTCGTGATCGAACACCACACTGCTCTCTTCTCGATCATGCTCGAGAGCGAAGCCGCCTGGTCAATCCACTGACCCTCTCGACTCTTCTCGAGAGCGCAGCTGCGATGACGTCACTCGATCCGATCACGACGACGCCGGACCTCGCCCGCGTCACTGCCGTGTAGAGCAGCTCTCGCGAGAGAATCCGGTTGGGCGACTCCGGCAAGGAGACCACGACCCGGTCGTATTCGCTGCCTTGGCTCTTGTGGATCGTGAACGCCCACGCAGCGGTCGCCTGGTCGATCATGCGAACCTTTCGGCGACGTGGCGAGTCGCTCGGTGGCAGGAACACCACCTCTGGCCCACCGTCTAAAGCGCACACCACGCCGACGTCACCGTTGCTCAATCTCTCTGAGAGCTCCTGGGTCGCAGTGGGCTCGTTGCGCAGCACCATGACTGGCGTGCCGATGGCAAAGCGCGCAGAGTCGGCTCCCCGAGGCGACCGACGCTCCAGGCCATCGACGATCCTCTTGTTCCACCAGGTCACCGAGCGCGCCCCTTCACGGTTGGCGCACAGGACGACCTGGCTCCCCAGCTCACGGAGGGCAGCATCCACTTCACCGGCCTCCGCCAGTCCTCGCAGCGCTCCCGCCCTCCCCAAGAGCTCGGGGAGGAGGCCAGCCGGCGTTGGAACGACGTCGAGCTCAGCTGGGTGACGACGCACGGCAGTGAAGAAGGCGTCAAGGTCACCACTGTTGATGGCCTCGGCGAGCTCGACGATGGCATCGTTCGATCGATGCGAGGAGGTCAACGTGGTCACGAGGTCGTCGAGCGGCTCACCTGGACGGTCGCCAGCCTCGACGATGTCCCGCAGCACCGCGCCGACCTCGACCGACACCAGTTGGTCTGGATCACCCGCGAGCACGACATGGGTCGGTCCCGCGGCTCTGAGCACCTGATCGAGCAAGGTGAGTTCGAGCATCGACACCTCGTCGACGATGACGAGGTCGCAGGCGAGCTCGACGGTGGTGATGGATGCGTCGGGCCGGATCTCGAGGAGGCGATGGACGGAACCGGATCGAGGGTCGATGACGAGCTCGGCCTCGTACTCGGCCAAGCCCTGCTCGCCGAAGGCCCGATCGAGCGCCTCTCGCATCCGCACCGCCGCCTTTGCAGTCGGTGCGCACAGTGCGATGCTGATCCGGCGCTCGTCACGACGAGCGATCTCGCCGATGGCCCGGAGGAGGGTGGCGATAGCCGTGGTCTTGCCGGAGCCTGGGCCACCGGTGAGCACCGAGATCTTCCTCGTAAGGGCTCCCTCGATAAAGGAACGGACCCCGTCATTGAGCAATGACGGGTCTGCAGCAGCGATGACCTCACTCGTCTCGGGCAGTGGCAGCTGCGTCCCGGACATCCGCTCCTCATGCGATGCCGCCTCGAGCAATCGTGTGGCGATGGCGCACTCTGCGAATGCGAGTCGGCGGGTTGACACGTACGCAGGACTCCCATTATCTAAGGAGACGACGAAGGGCGAACCGGTGCTAGAAACGACCGGAGCGGAGAGGTCGACAGAACCGACCAGCCGAGAGTCGGCCGACCCCAAAGCGTGACGAAGCTCGTCGGGGTCGACTGCCGAGAGGGTCGAATCATCGCTACCTGCGCGGATTTCCGACCTGAAGAGCTCCTCGAAGAGTCGGCTAAAGCCATCGTGGTCGAGGGCGATCGCAGCGTGGTTGTGTCGGAGCGCCTTGGCAACGAGCAGAAGGCCGAGATAGAGCGCCACGGTGACCTCAAGACCATCACCGTCGCGTTCAGCCAGACGGATCGATGAATCCACAAGGAGGCGATCCCATTCCTCGAACGCGACAGCCCAGGTGGAGTTAAAGAGAGGTGAGCCGCTCATCGCGAGTCCCTCCGCCCCGCCAGCAGTGACGAGACCTCCGTGACTGCTGCAGCAGGAGGTGTCCAGGTCACCAGCCCAGCATCGCTGCCCTGGCCCTCGAGTAGGGCACCCCTGACATAGAAGTAGCAGATCCCTCCAAGATGTTCTGCGGGAGCGTAGGTGGGGAGCCGCCGCTGCAGGAACCGGTGGAGTGCCACTGAGTAGAGGAGGGCTTGGAGCGGATAGCCCGACAGCACCATCTCGCCGGCAAGGTCACGCGGCGAGAAGCTCGTCGCTTCCTTGAGCAGGTTCGACTTGTAGTCGACCACCACGAACCGCATTGGGTCGTCGATCTGCGCTACCAAGTCGATCGACCCGACGAGGAAGCCCTGGAACAGCTGGCGGGGCACCGGTGCAGCGTCAGCGAGCGACCTGAAGAACTCTGCGTAGGGTCCATCAGGCTCCGCGTCAGCGACGATGCGTCCGAGCTCGATGAGGCGATCAGCCGGCTCGCCTGCTCCCTCGAGCGGCAGGGTGAACCTCATCTCATTGGCGGTCTTCGTCGCACCACCGTCGGCCAGGTGCGACAGCGAGCTGCCACCGAGCAAGGGGCCGAGTGGATGATCGAGCAGGCGAGTGAATTGGCCCACCAGGTCGGCGAGCTGCACCTCGTCAACACCAAGCCCTTGGCTTGCGAACGCCGTTGTGATGACCTCGAACAACCTGGCCACACCCTTGTTTGTCGGCAAGCCCACGACATTCTCGAAGACCTCGTGGATGGCGTTGCCAACCTCCGCGCCGGCGTAGCCAGCGAAGAGGTCTGAACCAAGCCGGGCGCCAGCCTGGACATCCTCGACGACGTCCTCAGCCCGCGCTCCTCCGTCGTAGTCGATCTGCCGAGCCTCGTCATCGACGTCCAGCGGCTCACGTGGCCCAGTGGCGTGGAGATGGAGCGCCGAGTACGACCAGCGACGAAGTGATTCATCGACCCTGGGTGGAGCGAGCACCCCATTGAGGTCGATCGGCTTATGAGGAGCTTCGACGGGCGTCAGCGCAGCGCGTGCGCCGTCAACAGCGGGCCGCACGATCTCCACCGTCGGGTCGAACGGCACCTCACCGAGTCCGTGGCCGATCGCCTGGCGAGCAGCTGGTGGCAGCAGCAAGCTCGACTCGACTAAGACACGGAGCAAGCTCGTCTGGAGAATCCGGCTCGGCTCCTTCGTACCCTTTCCCCACTCGTGTCTGTCGAGGTCAGTCAGCCAGACCACGAGATCGCGCTTGGCTCTCGTCATCGCCACGTAGATGAGTCGCGCCCCCTCGTCGCTCGACTGGAGGGCCTCGTCGATACCCCCGTCATTGGCATCTGCGACCTTGTCGTCGACGAGGCGCTGAAGATCGAACTCTCGACCGGCAGTGGTGGAGAGCACGCCACGTTGCTTCGAGACCTCATTTTTGCTCGGTGGCATCTCGATCTGAGGGCACAGGACCACAGGGAACTCGAGACCCTTCGAGGAGTGGACGGTCATGACCGTGACCGAGCCCCCGTGGGACTCAACTCGTCGAACGGCAGCCTCGTCTTCAGCAGCCTCCTCGGAACCAGCCATCATCTCTTCGAGCCAGCCCAGCGCACTCGTGGCGAGCACCCCGCCGGCGAAGCGCTCCCCGAGCAGGCTGAAGAGATGATCCACATCGGTCCAGTTGCGTTCAGGCTGCTCAGAGCGAAGGATGACGTGCATCGTCGCCGTGTCGAGCACCCGCCGACACAGTGCTCCTGGTCCGAAAGTCTCGAGCGTCGTGGCCAACGACACCATCGACTCGAGGTCGTGGTGCGAGAACCATGTGAACTCGAGGAGGCCGCCGAAGCGAGGGTTCGTCGGCTCGGTCAGTGCCCAGAGCAGGCAACGAACCTGCTCTGCTGCCGACGAGGTGAAGACCGGTTCGGTCTTGGTCGTCACGGCTGATATCCCATGGCGTCGAAGGTGATCTCGTGCCTCCGTGGCGAAGCGATTCAATCGAACGAGGACACAGATGTCGTCGAGTTCCGTCCCGCCATCTCGGAACGACCGGACCACTTGGACAAGGTCGTCGAGGAGATCATCTTGGAGCTGACCTCGATCGATACCCTTCGGGGCAGCAGTTTCCCATGGGGGGTCCGGTTGAACCCCTTCATGGAGGGTGGCCAATGGTCGGACCGATGTCAGATCACGGATCTGGAGCGAACCCCGACGAAGCGCGGTTCGCTGATGATCTTCTCCGACGGTGACCGCACGAAAGGAGATCGGTCGCACCTGTTCGTCGTCTCGCCTGATGGGGCTTGAGAACGCCCATGTGCGTGGCAGCTCGGCCAGCGCATCCGGACCGGAGAAGAGCGCCCGGGCTTCCTCGGACTCGGCGATCGAGAACAACGCGTTGAGCTGGCCGAGCAGCCGCTCGCCGGAACGATAGTTGCGCTCGAGCTCCCAGCGCAGGGTGTCACCACGATCATCGGCCAAGAGACGCTGGAAGATGACGACGTCGCCACCCCGGAACCCATAGATGGCCTGTTTTGGATCGCCAACGATGACGACGGGGACATTGCTGCGGAAGACGGATTCGAAGATCGACCACTGCGCAGCGTCGGTGTCCTGGAACTCGTCGATGAGGACGAAGCCGAACGAGGTTCGCAATGACTCGATCGCCTGATTTCCTCCCTCTTGGACCTCCCAGTAGACGCCGGTGATCATCTCGTCGAAGGTCACGTCGTGCTCCATCGCCATGAGCTCGCGCACCCTGCGCTCGGCGTCGAGCAGCAGCGACCTGAGCACCTGGGCCTTGGCGCAGGCCTCCGGATCGTCGCTCGGGGGATCCACGAGGTGAGCCTTCGACGATCCACCCACTCGGGGCTCGATCCCTCCGATGCTGGCCGAGCCTCGCAGCACCGCCGCCAGGCGCTCTCGGACCTTTGCAAGTGACAGGTTGCCGGTGCTCGCGGTCGGGTCGGTCGGGTCTTCCACGAGGGTCCGCAACAGGGCAAGATCGGTCAAGCTGGCACGGGTGAGCGTCTCATTGACTGCTCGCTCATAGAGCGAACCTCCTGCTGTCGTTCGGGCGGTGGTATTGCGACCGACCATTGAGGCGAACGAGTGGATCGTCCGAGCGTTCACGTCATCGAGCATCGAGAGCACGTCCGCCTGGCGTTCGGCGAGTCGCTGGCGCTCCGTCACGCTGAGCTCAGCGAGCGAGGCTGTCCACCGATCTGTGGCCTGGCTCGGGTCTTCGAGCACGCGGCCAACCTCAGCAACACGTCGTCGCAAGCGGGACCGCAGCTCCGATGCGGCCGCTTTCGAGTAGGTCACGAGCAAGAGCCGCGAGGGATCGTTCTCGTCGCTCTCGAGCAACCACCTCGTCGCCAGGTGCGCCACGGTCCACGTCTTTCCGGTTCCAGCGCTCGCGGAGATCAACAAAGTCTTCGACGCGAGGTCGCTGATGGGATCTTCGAGCGGATCGAACTGAGTCATGAGTTGCCCTCACCCATCTCGGAGCGCAGGAGTGGCGCGCCGATCCCCTGGTACTTCGCGATGGCCGAGCGGTCGTCTTCTTGGAGGGCGCGCTCGAGTTCACGAGCGACTGGACCGTCACGGTGGGCTCTGAACCCCTCGTGGATGTCGAGCAGCGAATGAGGGGCCGACCGGACACCACCGTCACCGAAGAACCACCGAACTCCCTGACCGGCAGCGCCGAGATCTGCCGCCCAGGAAGGAAAACTGGTCTTGCGCTGCAAGTCCCGAAACGAGAAAGGGAACAGGAGCCGAGACATCAGCTCAGACTCCTCGCCGATCGACTCGCGCTCGGTGAAGCTGTACCGCGCCCACTCTTCCCTTGGGGTGACGTTGGCAGCCTCGCCATATCCATCGAAGGCCGCTGCCGCTGAGGTTCTGCGGAACAGGACTGGCATCTCATCCAGCCCCCGGCGCCACAGCTTGACGAGGTCCGTGAGCTGCGTTCGAGCCTGGGCCGCCGGCAAGGTCGCAGGGGTTGCGGAGAGCTCGAAGGAGGGGTTGAGGTGACGACCTCCTGGGGGGACCGTGTTGCCCCGCTGCAACTTCCTGTAGGGATCGGACCTTGAGGGTAGGAAGAAAGTAACCACTCGGCAGGCTTCGTCTGGGAGGTTGATTCGAAGTACGAGCAGCTCGAGGAGCATCTCGGTGATGCGGCCGACTGCTCGCTTGGCGGTCCCCTCCGACGGATGGACATGGAGCACCGTTGGCATCTTCGTGGCGAGATTGCGGCGAACAATGAAGTCCTGCGTCGCCGCCGAACGTGGCACGTCGAGCCGAACGTGACCGCCGTCACCGAGATCGATCAGCCGATATGCCTGAGCGTCGAGTGGATCGATCACTTCATGATCGAGGTCGTCGAAGTAGCGATTCAAGATGAATAGATCGAGCTGGGACTTGAGCTTCTGGGACGACCAGAAGATGGGTGGCACGTCGCCGACGAGATCTGGATCGGCGGCCAGCTCGGCGAACAGCGCCGACGTCGCGCGTCCGACGACATCGAATCCCCGGTCGTAGCTCGCTCCGTCGGCGATCGCCTCGAGTGCAGCGAGCACAGCTGGGAGGTTCCGAGCTTCGTTGACGAATCGCTCCCGGAGCCGGTACTTCGTCAGGTCATCCACCCTGATCCTCGGCAGCACCGCAGCAACCTCACCGCTGGGCGGGGTGAGAACATTGCGAGCACGTCGCAGGTGCTGCCCTATCGGATTGCGGAAGAACCGGACCAGTTCGTCAATCGACGTCTCTTCGGCGACAGAAGGCAAGAGCTCTCGAACCCTGGAAGCTCGCTCGTCGTCGATGCGGCGGAGCCGCCCGTCGTAGCGCGGGCGGGGATGGTCATCGAAGAACCCGTGCCGTCGCACCATGGAGCGCTGCTCCTGCAGGATCGTCTCGAGTGGCTGCCCAATGACGCCCCCATATGCGTCGAGCAGCTCAGAGAGCACAATCGGCGGCTCGACCGGAGTGCCGGTCTCCTCGCTACTCACGTTCCAACTTACGATGAGCCGCTTGCGGGCACTGAGCACTGCCGCCAGGAGCGCCCCCTGGGTGCGGCGGCGAACGTCAGGGTCGCCGGCTGGCCGGCGACCAGACGATGTCGGAGCCATCGCTGCCATGATCGGGCTTCGAAGCGTTGCCTCAGGCAGCTTGTCCTCGTCGAGCCCGAGGATGCAGACCACCTTGTAGCTGGCCCAAGAGAAATCCTCGAGCCCAGCGACCACGACCCCACGTCGTCCGTGAAGGCGAGCGAAGCTCCTGGTCGCAGCGAGGGAGTCCCACAGCTCGAGGAACTGCTCGAACGTCATCACCAGATCGTCCAAGCCTGCCACTGTCTCGATCGACGTCCGGAGTCTCATCACGGCGCGCTCGAACGAGTCGTCGCCACTGCCGGTGTGGGCGGCGATCACCGCCATCCACGACTCGAGGAGGTCGAGCCACCCGCCAAGCACCTTTGTCTCGCCTTCTCGACCCAGCCGTGGTGCTGCCCTGAGGACGTCGGCGGCCGCAAGGATGCGGAGCAATGGCTGGATGGACGCGAAGCGACCGAGATCCGCCGGCTCGCCGAGCGGTCGAAGAGGAGATGGCTCGTCATCGCGGGCGGGCGGATAGAGGGTCGCGACGGCCACAGCATCCGTGACCCGCTCCCACGTGCCAATGCCGGGCGAAATCGGGCCTGAGCTCGCCTCGTACACACCGAAGCGAGCTCGCTGCGCTGCACTGATGCCGAAGATGAGCTTCCCTTCTCGGGCTCGAGACAGCAGTTGCTCCCGTGCTTCGAGGTCCAGTCCAAGCGTGGCACCCACCGCTGGCATCGACAGGAGGTCAGCCACGTGCTCCAAGGTGGCGTAGTTGCCGACCAGCCGGAGGAGCGAGAGCGATGCAGCCAACCGATTCGCCTGCTGTTGTGTTCGAGCGCGGGTGAGTTCGAAGGGCAGCCGAGGCCCGCCATCATCCTCGTCGGGTTGATAGTTCCAATGACGCTCAAGCGCGACGCTGAAGGACGCCGGATCAGGGCTCACCACAAGTACTTCATGGGGGGCGATCCCATCGGCGAGCGCGTCGAAAATCGCATCTCGAACCTGCTCAACCTGGCGCTCATCGCCGAACGCCCCCACAAGCTCCACCGATGTGTCGCTCGAGCCGGGCACCGGTGAACGTCCCACCAGAGCGGCCTGAAGGCGACCGAGCGAGTCAGCGCTGGGCTCTTCCACTCCCTCCTCATGGAGCACGACCTCCGGGTTCAACGTGGCCCAGAGCTCGAGAGCCTCCGCTGCGTCTCGGCGCCAGCCTCGGACTGGACCGCGCTGGCTGCCGTCGAGGATCGCAGTGGCGAGCGACAGATCAGGGACGGGGACGAAGGCATCTACCTCAAGCTGCGTCGAGAGCGCGCCAAGGAGCTCGAGGAGCCGAGGGCCCCCGGGTACCTCTGGCAATCCGAAGACGCTGAGCCTCGTCGGCAGACCATCGACGACTCCTGACCTGAGATCCTCGAGGACACGATGACGCTGTGCATGAGCTCCATGCTCGAATAGATCGAGCTCCGCCATCGCCTCAGCGACGCCACTTGGAAGGTCGGCTCGATGGGATGGCTCGAGGAGGTGCGGGCGCCATCGGACCACCTCGTCGATCGCCTCAGCGAGGCGGCGTGCCTCCTCGTAGCGCTCGAGGTGCATCGCCCCAAGAATTCGCAGCGCCATTGTCTCAGTACCGAAGTCAACCCACTCCTCGCCAAGAGCCATCCGCTCGATTTCGACGGCGAGATCCTTCGGGAGGATGCTTCGAACGTTGGCAGTGACGCCCTCGCTGGCAGCCCATTCGGTTCGTGCGAGCTCTTGGTCGACCCACGAGCGAAGCGAGATCGTCGGCACCACGCACCACAGGGGGTTGAGAACGTCGCCCGGTGCCCTCCAGATGCTGTCCGCCAACGCGGGCACGAGCGAGTCAAGCGACGTCGAAAGATGAAGCCGGATCGCTCTGTCGAGAACCCGGTCTGCACCCACGAACAGAGTCTTGCCTGCAGGTGTGACGCCCGCCACAGTGGCGCCCAGGTTCATGAGGTTTGTCGAGGTTCCCGTCCCGACACCGCCAGCAGCCTGTCGCCAGTGAGGCAACTGTGTTCGAGATGCGGTGCGCCGACGACGCCGCCACAGAACCACCCCTCCTATGCTCAATCTCGTGGTCACCGACAGTCAGCCGATTCGTGCCATGTGCTTAGTTTCGACGCGACCGCAGGGACCGATGGCGAGGTGAGAGAGGTCCCGTCGTCGTCTCGAGCGACACCTCTCGGGCAGGTCGAGATCATCGGCGAGGGGAGCCTCCCGCCGCTCATCTACCTCCACTGCTGGCCCGGTGACGTGGCGAACTCGAGAGAACTGTCCCGAGGACTGACGGACCGGCAGCTCATCTCTCTCCCAAGACCGACGGGACCATCAGGGCGCGCACCAAGCAGGTTCGATGACTGGGTCAGGCACTACAACCACGCGATCGAAGACCTTGGCCTGACTGGCCCGATCTATCTGGCTGGCTGGTCGATGGCGTTTCGCTTCGTGATCGAAGTCGCAGCAGAGCGCTCAGATCTCGGACAGCGCACAGACCTCCTCATTTCGCTTGACGGCAATGGCTCACGAGCCCTCCAGGAGGCAGCCCTCAGCGAGGGTCATCGACGGGGACATCTGACCGACCCCGAGACGGGTCGTTTCGTCCGCGCACTCGGGCTCCGCCGACGAAACCGTCGCTACCTCCAAGCCCGTGCCTACCGAGCACTGCCGCTCAGGCTCCGCAAGGTCATGAGCCAGCAACGTCCCGACTCGATCTTCTGGCATGCCTCTCGAGAGCACGTCAGCGCCATCAAGGTCGCGAATTTTCACCATCGCAACGAGCGCAGGACCACTGACGTTGCTGCCGTCGTCGTGGCAACGCGATCGAGTCAGGACCGGATGGGCGACGGGGCGCTTGGCCTGCGCACCCAGCTCCTCGGCGACCTCGAGGTTGCGACGGTGCCCGGTCGACACCTCACCATCCTCGATGCGGACAACGGTCCCGTCGTCGCTGCGGTAGTCGACCAGATGCTCAGGGCAGCGGACGAGCGATTTGCGTTGGCACCCGAGCGACCACCTTCGAGCTGAAGGCAGCTGGCGATCGTGAACTCTGTCGCCACACCACGGCGAGTTCCCTCTCAGATCAGGAACTTGTGTCGAGCTCGAGGTCCTCGAGGATCGTGCGGAGCTGGCGACCCATGTCTCGTGGGTTCCCAGCCAAGGTGCCGATCACCTCTCCCTCGATGGTGATGTCATCGCCGGGTTGGTAGAGCGACACGCTCATCCCCCGTCCCCCCCTGCGGGCGATCACCACGTGGGGCATCCCGATCTGGCCCGAATCTGCGGTGGCCATGATCTCTCCTGCCGAGCCCTCGCCGACGCCCCATCCGGGCGACTGCGCTGCCGAGATAGTCCTCTCGATCTCGCTGCTCATCAGCCCCCTCTTCCGCCAGCGCACCTCGCTCGACCGGCCAAGGCTAGGTCGCCCACGTTGCTCTGGCTGCCGGCCCCCGACTTGGGTGAGCCGATCGGACCGCTGCCTGGATGAGCCTGCATGAGCAGGCGGCTCCGTTCCCAGGAGCGTCGATCGACTCCGTGGAGCGCAGAGCGCCTGGCCGATAGCCTGACGAACCGTGCCACACATCGCGTTCACCGTGAGGGACCGCTGAGCCGGGTCAGGCCATCGAGCCGTCTGCCAGCCCTTCAGTCGATCGACACCGCTGGTTCGGGCGACAGGCCACCTCTCATCTACCTTCACGTCTGGGCGGAGGACGTGGGCGTCGCTCGCGTGCTCGCTGACGGCCTCACCGATCGCCAAGTGATCTCGCTGCCAAGGCCACCACTCGCCGACGGTCGCGCTCCGGCTCGCTACGACGATTGGGTCGCCCACTATGCCAGACTCATCGATGACCTGGGTTTCGGTGAAGATGAACCGCTCTACCTGGCTGGATGGTCGCAGGGATTCTTGTTCTGCGTCGACGTGGCCCGACATCGTGCCCAGTTCGCCAAGCCCACCTCTGTCATTATCTCGCTCGAGTCGTCGGTCCCGTGGATCGAGCGCGACCTCCGTCGCTTCGCCCACGTCATAGGTCGCCAGCCTTCATGGCGGCGGCGATTCCTCGTGACATGGCGTGAAGTGGTAATGCCGGGCGTGCGAGCGCTCCGTGCCCTGCTGCTCCGCAGCGTGCCGCCGACATGGAGTGCCACCAAGCGAGAACGCCACCCGACCTCATCGTTCTGGCAGGCATCCGACCCCTATCTTTCGGCTGTCTTCCTGGCCAACAGCCGCCACTCAACCCACTACGGACAATGTGGCGTCGACACCATCGTCGTCGCGTCGGAGAAGACGAGGGCGCGAGCCATCGACGACGATCTGGGCTGGCACGAACTACTCACTGGTCGTATCGACGTCGTCTCGGTACCGGGTGGCCACTGGACCTTCCTCTCAGACGAGAATGCCCCGACCACCATCCAGCGGCTTGACGCTGCGTTGCTCGGTGCAGACGACCGGCTCATGCCTTGAAGAGGCCGTTGAGCTCTCGCGAAGTGTGGCTCTGAGCGCAGCGCCACGATCTCATAACGCCAGGTAGGGTCCCAGGCTGATGCGACGCCGACCGACGAACCACGACGGGCGTCCGACGATCAAGTCCCGCGCAGGCGAGAGTGAAGAGATCAACGAGGTCGTCGCGCTGGGCACAGGGTCTCGACCGCCGCTCGTCTACCTCCATTGCTGGCCCGCGGACGTCCCTCACATGCACCAGCTCGCGCAGGGCCTCGGAGATCGTCCGGTGATCTCACTGCCGCCGCCTCCCGCAGTTGACGGGGAGTTTCCCCGCAGTTTCAGTGAGTGGGTCACTCACTACGACCGACTGATCGATGATCTCTGCCTCGACGGCCCGCTCTACTTGGCGGGGTGGTCGGTGGCGTTCCACTTCTGCTTCGAGATCGCCCGCCGGCGGGCTGACGGCAAGAAGCCCTGTCAGATGCTGGTCTCGATCGACAGCGAGGGCCCAGACGTCCACGCCAACCCCCGCAACCTCCGGCGACTGGCGGCGAAGCTCGATGATGCAACGACATGGCCAGAGGCTCGTTCGATCCTGGTCGACGATGTGGGGCGCAACATCATCCAGACGAGCGAGTCAGCAGTGCAGCTCGCCATCCCTGCGAGGTGGCGGGTCGCCATGGCGGCTCGCCACCCAGCATCAGCCTTCTGGTGGAAGGCCTCGAGCCGCCTTGCGCCGCTGAGGATCGCGAGCTTTGGCCAGTGCCATCGCTACCAGGCGATTCCGACGCCTGCGCTCATCTTCGCCACCTCGAGGACGATCAGCCGGCACACCGACGAGATGCTCGGCTGGCGGCACCTGCTTGTCGGTCCTGTCGAGGTGGTTCCTGTCCCAGGAAGCCACTGGACGCTGCTCGACCATGCGCGCGGCCCCAACCTCGTCGCCCGTCTCGACGCTGCGCTTCGTGCTGCCGACGAGTTGGGAAGCTAGGGACGCTCGTCCTGGCGCGCTGCCGCCTGTCGAGCCACCGCAAGCAGCCCCGCAGCGAAGCGCTGCTCGTTGCGAGTGGTGTTTGCACCGTGCACCCGACGAAAGATGGCAAGGTGCTCGGCGGCGATCAGCTGTGCACCGGCAGCCCGTCGGCGCCCGACGAAGTCGATGAACTCCGCCGCCTGGAGCACCTCATCGAATCCCCCGCACTCGATGAAGTCGAGGCGCCGAAAGGTGGCCGCACCGGCCACGAGCCCCGACTCAGCCGGTCCAAAGCGCCGACCCTCCGCCGCATCCATAAAGCGCTGAGATCGACCGACCACGGCGAAGGCCGCTGGCTCGGTTGCAAGTGCAGCACTGTCCGCTGCGAGCCGACCCGGCGCCATCAGGTCGTCCGCATCGAGGAAGGCCACCAGGTCAGCGGTCGATGATCGTGCGCCGAGGTTCCGAGCTGCCCCAGCCCCAGGCCGAGTCGACGAGAGGACCGCGGCGCCGAGCGAGGCCGCAAGGTCGGCGGTGTCGTCGCTCGAGCTGTCATCGACCACGATGACCTGTCGTGATCTCTGGGACTGGGCAGCGACGCTCTCGAGGCACTCTGGGAGAAAGGCCGCGGCATCCTTTGCGGGGATGACGACATCGATCGAGACGATGGTCACGTCGCCCCACGCCCTCTGACGATCGATGCCCTGAGCGCGCCGAGCAGCCGCTCCTGAGCGTCGGCACCGGCGGCGTAGGTCGTGTTGTCGTGGTGGATCCTCTTGTCGACGACGATGGCGTCGACCTCGACGATCACTGCGCCCTTCGCTACCAAGCGTTGATTCCATTCGACGTCTGCCCCAGGGCCAAGCTCTTCGAGGAAGCCGCCATAGCGAGACACGACGCTCCGACGGACCGCCACCGCCTCGAGGCATCGCGCTCGACGCACCGAACCGATGATCCCCTCGCGGATGGTCCCGGCATGCCCATCACCGTCAGCGAAGAAGCGAGTCAGCCCGACGCTCACGTCTGCGTCGGGACGGCTGGCGAGCGCCGACAGGTGCGCGGCGAAGGCGCCCGGCTGCACAAGATCGTCGGCGCCGCAGAAGGCGACGACGTCACCCGCGGCACGCTCGAGACCCTCGTTGTGAGCAGCATGGACGCCGCTGCTCGCCTGGTGGACGATGGTGACCTGGGGAAACGAGGCAGCGATCTCGAGCGTGGCGTCGCTTGAGCTGCCGTCAATCAGGAGCACCTCATGAGGAGCCGGCACCTGGCCCGTGATCGACCGGAGCGCATCGTCAAGATAGGTCGCCGCATTGAGCGTCGGCATGATCACGCTGAGCGTGAGATCGCGTCGCTGGCGTTCGACTCGGCGACCGAGCGCAGCGAGAAGGCCTTCTTGACGCCCGGTCACCGACGAGCTGGCCGTGCCGGGTCGATGGCGGTACTCAAGGATCACGTCGTCGACCAGCGTGACCTCGATGCCTGCGTCCGCCAGCCGGAGGAAGAGGTCGAGATCCTCCCCACGCTTGAGTGACTCATCGAAGCCCCCCACCTCGTCGAGGGCCGACCGTTGGAACAAGCCAGCGGACGGGACGTACATGTGGACAGGTTCACCGAGCAGCTCCCAGGCACCCAGCTCGGTCGCCACCACATTGGCCGTTCGCCCGATCGCCGCCATCGCACCTTGTTGCAGCGCAATGGCGCAGCTGGCCGGAAACGGTGCCACCCAGACGTCGTCGGCATCGAGGAAGCCGATCACATCGCTCGTGGCCGCGTCGATCCCACGGTTCCTCGCTGCCGATGGACCGAGCGGCGACCCCTCGATCTCGACGAGCACCACCGGCAGCGCCAGCTCAGCTGCAGCGCGCTCGGCAACCTGTGCAGTGCCGTCAGACGAGGCATCGTCGACGACGACGATCTCGTGGATCCTCGTGTCGCCTGCCAGGCTCACGAGCGCGTCCCGCAACGTGCGCGCCGCATTATGAGCCGGGATGATGATCGAGCAACCCGACTGGCTCACCCTGCGACCTCATCGAGCACCCGGTCAAGTGCAGCGACGATGGCCTGGGCGGTGTCGTTGAGGCCGACGCGGTACGCCGGCAACGACTCGATCACGTCGGCGACCACTCCGAGCGAGGCTGTCGACGGGGAGGCCATCTGGAACATCGTGCTCGCCACCAGATCCCGAGCACGTCGCGCTCCATGGACCTCGACTGGAAGCTCGTGGGACGAGGTGATCTCAGGTAGCACGACTGCCACGAGCTCGCAGGTCCGCACCATCTGCTCGGGTCGGCGCCCGGCGACATCGAGCACATGCTTGGCGTCATCGGGCCGCTGCCACGCCACGGCGTCTCGGAGCCCAGGCACCATGGCCAACGAGGGCTCCGCCAGCTTCGCGTAGCGATAGACGCTGTGCGCCCGGGGGACGGGACTGCACTCGAGCACGCAGTAGTCGTCGGCCAGGAACTCCCAGCCATCGTCGAGGCACGCTGCCGTCGCCGTCGACTTCCCGGCGCCGCCACGACCGACGAGCAAGATGCCCTTGCCGTCCTTCCCGACCACCGCAGCATGGACGAAAGCCTGCTGCTGCAGGCCGAGCAACCAGTGGAGCTGGTAGCGCAGCGGTGCGGTGAGCTCCCAGGAGGGAAGTCCACCGGCGTCCGGCGTCCACCACACGCCTTGATGGGTGGTGGCGTCGAAGGTCGAGAGCAGGCGAGATTCGAGGCCGTAGGCCACCGAGACGTCATCATCACCAGAACCGACCACCTCGTCACGTACCAAGAAGTCGCCGACCCTCCACGGTGATGCTGGTCGCGGTGCGCCTGACGTGGAGTCATAGGCGAAAAGCTTCGCCACGGGCTGATGAGCGGCGAGGTCGGGAGTCGCACACCACGCGAAGGCCGGAAGGATCAGGTCGGCGACCCGGGAATCGGCGATCTCGACCGCCACGTCGATCGAGCCGATCGACACCACCGTGCTGACCTCACCCACAATGTCTGCAACATCTGCGAAGCCAGCCAGCGCTGCATCATGACCCCGCCGTGATCGTGGGATCGTTGCCGGGTCAACCTCCGAGACCATCGACATCGCTCGTCGCTGCACTCGTCGGCCACCCATCGCCGTCGAGATCGATGTCGTGGATCGGATCGAGGACGATGAGATCTGCGAGGTCGGTGAACTTGGCGATGCCGTCAGGAGCCGTCGGACTTGCCGGGCCCAGGAGCTCGACGTCGCCAGCCCACGAGACCAGCTGCTCGTCGACGAGGAAGCGGACGAAGGAGAGCACCGCCGTCGCGTCTGCTCCCTTAGCGGCGAGCGACCTGATCGTCGAACCAGAACAAAGAGACTCGAACTGTGAGGTTCGAAGCGCATCGAGCGAGTAGTACGCGCCCGTGGCCAGCTGGACGACCACGGCCTCGCCGCCGAAGACCTCGGAGATGACGTCCCGAGGCACCACCTGCACCCCACCCTCTGGCAGCCGTGAGCTCTCGTCAAGCGTCATGCACGGAGTCTACGCAACACGCGTCAAACGCGACTCTGGATAGCGCTCCTGCTCGCCTTGCAGCGCTCAGCCGCCGCTGGTGTCGAAGGCCTGCGAGAGCCCCAGGCCGACCATGTGATCGTGGACCGGCGCTCCGTAGTTCGTCATTGCCTGACCGCCGAAGTTCTTGATCATCGCCGGGTACTTCCTACATCCGCCTGGATACCAACCCCACGGGAGATACGAGATGCCATGGGTGTCCGCCCAGGTGAAGAAGGGGAGCACGAAGTTGGCGGTGCAGTCGTACTCGCCCACCTCGTCAGCCACGACCGGATAGGCCGCGGCGAGCGGCTTGAGCACCTGGCTCCAGCACGGCTTCGAGTTGCACTGGTTGTTCGGGTACATGTGGAACCCGACGATGAGCTGGTGCTGCGGGTCAGCCGGCAGCTTTTTGGGGAAGTGGCTCAGGTCATTGCCGAAGTGCAGACCAGAGAGGATGATCGGCTGGTTGTTCCCGGTGCTCCTGATGATCGAGACCAGCTTGGGGATACCGACCGCTCGCCACTGCCCCTCTTGGTTCCGGGTGTAGCAACCTCTCGTCCAGCAGCGCCACGACACCTTGTGGGCTTCGGAGAACGCGTCGAACATCACCCCGGTGTTGCCGAGGAAGGTGGTCGCCACGGAGCGCCAGAAGGCGCGTGAGTGGTCTGCGTCGGGCATCTTGTTGGTGTTGATGGCCTGGAAGTTGCCAGGCGCCGAGAACTGCAGGGTCAAGATGACCGCCATGTGTGCGGTCTCGAGCTCCTCGACGTAGCGGATGATGGCGTGCTGGTAGGTCGCAGCCGAGATCGCCGCCTGGCTGAGGCCGAGCCAGCAATCCTCGTTCAGCCCGATCCGCACAGTGTTCGCCCCCCAGGACTGCATCGCAGTGACCGTCCCGACGTTGCGAGGCCCGATGAAGGGGCGGCCGTCAGCGGCACAGGACCACCCTGAGTCAGAGCGGTTGACCCCGATGAGCCGCACCGGCGTCCCTGCGCCGTTGACGATCTGGTTGCCTTGCACCGCAACAGTGACCGGGGAGGTGAACGTGGGCGCGGCGCTCGTCGGCGTGACGGCGACGAGGCTGCTCGACAGGCAGGTGGCGACAAGCCCGACGAGGGCAATGGCGGCAGAGAATCGGCGTCGCATGGCGCCCCACGATAGGCGGGCAAGGACGGTGGCGGCTCGCGGCCCCATGTCGCTCGCCTCCCCTGCTCTCGCACAGCACAGCCCCGCACCTGTGCTGGGGCAGACTTGGGAGAGCCACAGAGGAGAGGCACTCGGCGATGGCAGCAGATCAAAGTGGGGCCCGTCCGTGAGCAGACTGCTCTCGACACGCCTTTCAGCAGCCGATCTCCTCGCGCTCCGCGCTGCGCTGGTCCCTGGCGAGGCCGGGCACGACGCCTACCGCCGGTGGGCTGCCACCACCGACCTCGAAACCCTCGACTTCGGGACGCTTCGGCTCATCCCCTTGATCGCAGCGGCCGCTGAGTCACATGGGGTGCCCGCCGATGACCCTCTCTTGACCAGGCTTCGAGGCATCGCCAAGCTCGGCTGGCTCACCAGCCAGTTCGAGGTTGGCCACGCTCTTCGCGACGCGCACGTTGTCCTCGACGCTGGGATCCCTCTCCTCGCCACCAAGGGACTCGCAGTCCTCGCGCTCAGCGAGGTGGATCTCGCCCGCCGGCCAATGGATGACGTCGACCTCACCGTCCACCCCGCCGACGCCAACGAGGCGCTGCGTATCCTGGCCACCCTCGGCTACCGACCGGTCCCGTGGATCGCGTCGACACCGATGTGGCAGCGCCACGGACCCACGTGGTTCCTCGAACACTTCCACTCCATCGATCTCGCCAACGATGCGGGCATCAAGATCGACCTCCACTGGCATCCGATGAGTTCACGACCTACTGAGCCTGTCACCACCCATCTCTGGGAGGGCTCGGTCTCGACGGTCGTCGAAGGTCTCGCCTGCCAGGCGGAGTCAGCACCCGATGCGCTTGTCCACGCCATCATCCATGCGCAGTTCGACGACGGCGTCGGGGTGCGCTGGGCCGCTGACGTGGTGATTCTGCTGCGAGCCGGCGGCGAGCAGTTCGATTGGGCTCGCCTGATCGAGACAGCCCACGTGTGCGCGGCGAGCGCCGTGGTCGCCGACGCTCTCGGGGTCGTCGCCGGCCACCTCGGGGTTCAGGTCCCGCCGGAGGTCTGGCGTTTCCTCGCCACACAGCGTCGAGCCGAACGTTTGGCCGTGGCGGTCCAGCCGGCGACCGACTTCCTTGCGCTCCACCGACCGGCACTGGCAACGACCTTGCGCCGACCCGGACAGGGCGTGGCCATCCTCACCCGTCACCTGTCGGGTCGCCAGAGCGATCACTGAGCCGCTCGCCATCGACCTGGCCTGGCAGACTCGCTAGATGGCGGACATCGATGACGTGCGACGATCGACCAACGACGCCGATCTCGACGCTGCTGCCTACCAGGCCCGCTTCGATGCTCTCGCCGCGCAGGGCGTCGACATCCATGGCGAAGCCACGCTGGTCAGGAGCTTCAACCCGACGAGCGTCCTGGACGCAGGGTGCGGCACCGGCCGGATCGCCATCGAGCTCGCTCGCCATGGCATCGACGTCATCGGCGTCGATATCGACGCGTCGATGCTCGACCAGGCGCGCCAACGTTCCCCTGAGCTCGAGTTCCTCCATGCTGACCTCGCTGACCTCCGCCTCGACCGCACCTTCGACGTGGTGCTGCTCGCCGGCAACGTGCCGCTGTTCTGCGCAGTTGAGCGACGCGAAGATCTCATCCGATCGAGTGCCGTCCACGTACGACCGGGCGGCGTCTTGATCATCGGATTCCAGCTCCATCGCGGCTTCGACCTCGAGGTTCTCGACTCGGTCGCCGCCCAAGCTCACCTGACGCCAGTCGAGCGGTGGTCCACCTGGACCGGGGACGCCTTCGAGGCAACCAGCGACTACGCCGTCTCGATCTTCGAGCGAGAGTTCGACGTCATCGCAACGTGACTCGAGCACGTCGCTCATCTGACGCGACGGGTCACTCCTCATCCTCCACGAGCATGGCGATCCTGGCGTAGGCGGGGCTCGTCATGACCGACGCTCGGGGGCCAAACGCAGCGACGCGACCAGCCTCGAGGATGAGCAGCCAGTCGACCTCGGCCACCGCCGCTAGCCGGTGCGTCACGATGATCGTCGTCGTGGACTCGAGCTCCTGGATGGACTGCCGGATGAGCAGCTCGCTCTGAGCATCGACGGCGCTGGTCGGCTCGTCGAGGATCAACAGCCGAGGTGAGCCTGCCAGTGCTCTGGCGAGGGCGAGCCGCTGGCGCTGGCCACCGGAGAGATTGCTGCCCGCATCTCCCACCACCGCCTCGTAGGTGCCCACCATGAGCTCGATGTCGGCGTCGATGCGCGCACGTCGCGCCGCGTCGACGACCACCGATCGAGGCAGCTGACGGAAGAACTCGATATTGCTCGCCACCGTGCCGGCGATGAGCCCCGCATCCTGCGTCACCACGGCGACGGTGCTTCGGCCGGCCCCCTCGACCACCTCCTCAGGCGCTGCGCCTCCGATCACGATGCGGCCATCCTCGGGCTGCAGGATGCCGAGGATCAGCTGGCTCAGCGTGGTCTTCCCGGAACCGGAGCGGCCGAGGATCCCGAGGCTCTGGTTGTCAGGCACCTCGAAGCTCACGTGATCGAGGACCGTGCCTCGTCCCGGGTAGGAGAACGAGACATCGTCGACCACGACGTTGAAGCTCGTCGGCTCGACGCCGGTGGTGACGCTTCGCGCAGCGGCGTCGAATCGACGCACCTCGCTGGCGACGCTCTCGAGGAGAGCCGACTGCGAGTGCGCGCTAGCGGCGAAGCTCTGCATGTTCGTCGCCAGGGGGATGGTGCGCATGATGATCACGAAGACGGCGGCCGCAGGAGCAAGCGAGGCACTGCCGAGCACCTTGATGAAGCAGAGTCCCAGGATCAAGAAGATGACCCCGGCCAGCTGATAGGAGAGCGGTGACACCTGCAGGAGGAACTGTGACCGCTCGAAGATCCTCCCGCTGCGGTCGTTCTGCTCCTCAAGTCGCTCGACCGCCGACTTCTCGACGCCGAAGATCCGGAACTCACGTGCGAGCCGTGTGAACTCGTTGACCCGTTGGCCGATCAGCGCGTTCTCGCCCTTGAGCGATTTCGACGCGGTTCGAATGCGCTTCTGGAGCGGCCGAAGGAGGAAGGACAGCGTCAGGCCCGCAGCGACGACGCCGATGGCCAGCAACGGACCCACGATCAGGGCGACGAGCATCAGGGCGCTCACGCTTGCGGCCAACGTGAGCATCCGGCCGATCGAACCGATCAGGTTGCCGACCTGCTCGCACTCATAGAAGAGGGTCTGCTGGATGTGACCGACATAGTCACCAGACTGCACCGACCAGTCGCTCTCGAAGAACGAGCTCATGACGGTCGCCCTCACCCTGCGAAGGACGCCGCCCGAGAGAGCTGACCCGACCTTGGCTGCAAGGACGTTGGCCGTTGCGAAAACTGCGGCGAGACCGATGGCGATGAACACGCCGCCGAGCACCGAGATGTGGATTCCCAGCTCTGTGATGCCATCGTGAGATCGGACGACGTTGACAGCAAATGCTGCCACGAGCGCGAGCACCACCGCCTGGCTCAGCCCTCCGATGAACGAGAGCGCACTCAAGAGGAGCAGTCGTCGACCGGGTCTCGGGTAGCCCAGCTCCTCGAGGAGCTGCAGGTCTTTGCCGAGCCAGGTTTTCGAGAGCGGATTCACGTTCGCCACACCCTACTTCTCGCCCGCTCGAGGGCATCTGTGGGCGACCGACGCTGTCACCCCACGAGAGACGGATGTCCCACCGCGAAGAGCACGACGCCGAGCCCACCCACGAGGATCGCCCATTGCTGCGACGCCGCTGTTCGTCCTCGGCCCGCGGTGACGATCACCAGCGCGGTCGCCCCGCATCCCACGACCACCAGAAGATCAGAGAGTCCCGGGAGCCGAGGGCTCACGAGACGCAGCACCACGAGCCCACAGAGC